>Ga0247819_10001348_pt1 | contig 13333 bp, 7 predicted proteins | sample 13C_Xylose_Day6_FD_193428 | JGI IMG/M metagenome (GOLD analysis project Ga0247819, IMG submission 193428) | Soil microbial communities from agricultural site in Penn Yan, New York, United States - 13C_Xylose_Day6 | ecosystem: Environmental > Terrestrial > Soil > Agricultural land | place: USA... | reverse complement strand
GGCCAAGAACGCCATCCTGATCGTCGAGTTCGCCAAGCAGGCGGAAGAGGAAGAGGGCATGGATCGCTTCGAAGCGGCTGTTTACGCCGCCAAGGTGCGTCTGCGTCCGATCCTGATGACGTCCTTCGCCTTCATCTTCGGTGTCGTGCCGCTGATGCTGGCGACCGGCCCTGGCGCCGAAATGCGCCAGTCGCTGGGCACGTCGGTCTTCTCCGGCATGCTGGGCGTGACCTTCTTCGGTCTGATCTTCACCCCGGTCTTCTATGTCATCATGCGCTGGCTCTCGGGCAAACTGCCCAAGACGCCGGAGAAACCGCGCGACCTGCCGACCACCTACGGCGCGCCCGCCCATGATCCGTACGACCCCACCGACCCCGCGCCGGCGGCCCCGACCACGGCCAGCCCGCGCCTGGGAGACGCCTGATGAACCGTAAAGTCCTCTCCCTCCTGACCGCTTCCGGCGCCGCGCTTCTGCTCGCCGCCTGCGCGGTCGGGCCCAAGGCGCCGGATCCCACGATCCCGGCCCAGGGCCAGGGCGCCTTCATCGGCTCGCAATCCGCCTCGGTTTCGACCGAGGCGGCCCGCGCCGACTGGTGGCGGCTTTATAACGACGCCACGCTGGATGGTCTGATCCAGCAGGCGCTGACCGAGAACAACGAGCTTGAGGCGGCCGCAGCCAACCTGCGCGCCGTCCGCGCCTCGCTGTCCGAAGCCCGCGCCGGCCGTCTGCCCACCACCAACGCCAGCGCCGGCTTCACCCGCAGCCGCGCCTCGACGATCACCAACCCCGCCGCCAACGGCGCCACGCTGGACGACGTCGACACCTACACGACCGGCCTGGACGTCTCCTACGAGGTCGACCTGTTCGGCCGGGTAGAGTCCACCGTCCGCGCCGCCCGTTCTGACGCCGCCGCCGCCGCCGAGGCGCTGGAGGTGGTGCGGATCACCGTGGCCGCTGAAACGGCCCGGGCCTATGCCGACACCTGTTCGGCCAACGCCCAGATCGCGGTGGCCGAACGCACCATCGAGCTGCAGGGCAAGACCGTCGACCTGACCCAGCGTCTGCTGGACGGCGGTTCGGGCAATGGTCTGGACGTGGCCCGCGCGCGCGCAGCCCTGGAACAGACCCGCGCCAGCCTGCCGCCGCTGCGGGCGTCGCGCGACGGCGCCCTGTATCGCCTCGCCACCCTGACCGGGCGCACCCCGGCCGAGGCCAGCGAGGCGGCCCGCGGCTGCCAGTCGCCGCCGCAGCTGTCACAACCGATTCCCATCGGCGACGGCGCGGCCCTGCTGGCCCGTCGTCCAGACGTGCGTCAGGCCGAGGCTCGCCTGGCCGCCGCCGCCGCGCGCGTGAACGTGGCGACCGCCAGCCTCTATCCGTCGATCAGCCTGGGGGGCTCGCTGGGCTCGACCGCGCTGGACGCCTCGGATCTGGGCGAAGACGCCAACTTCCGCTTCAGCGTCGGCCCGCTGATCAGCTGGAACTTCCCCAACATCGCCGTGGCCCGCGCCCGCATCAAACAGGCCGACGCCCAGACCGATGCGGCCCTGGCCACCTTCGACCAGACCGTGCTGACGGCGCTGCAAGAGACGGAAACGGCCCTCAGCAGCTACGCCAACGAGCTGGACCGCCGCACGGCCCTGCGCACCGCGCGGGATCAGGCGGCGACGGCGGCCCGCCTGTCGCGTCTGCGTTTCGACGCCGGCGCCGACAGCTTCCTGACGGTGCTGGATTCGGAACGGACCCTGGCCGGGGCCGACGCGGCCCTCGCCGCCTCGGAAGCCCAGGTCACCACCTACCAGATCGCCCTGTTCAAGGCCCTGGCCGGTGGTTGGGATCAGGCCCCCGATCCGGAAGCCTGATCTTCGGCTCATCGTTGAAAATGAAGACGCCCGGCAGGTTCAACCCCGCCGGGCGTTTTCTTTTGACCGATCGCGCATGATTTTCACGCCTCCGGGCGTGACCCCGGCCCGATTGATGCTCTAGGGATGAGGCATGATCGATCCCGCCGCGTCCTCCCCCGTCGCCGAGATCGCCGCCGAGGCCTCGCCTGCGACGGCGCTGGCCCATGCGCGACGGGTCGTGGTCAAGATCGGCTCATCCCTGCTCGTAGACGCCGCCACCCGCGCCGTGACCCGCGACTGGCTGGCCTCCCTGGCCCAGGACATCGCCGACCTGCGCCGGCAGGGCCGCGAGGTCATCGTCGTCTCCTCCGGCGCCGTGGCCCTGGGTCGCGGTCGGCTGAAGACCTCGCCGGGTCGCCTGCAGGACAAGCAGGCCGCCGCCGCCGTCGGCCAGACCCTGTTGATGCACGCCTGGGAAGAAGCCCTGGCCCCCCACGGCCTGATCACCGCCCAGGTCCTGCTGACCCGCGACGACACCGAACGCCGTCGCCGCTGGCTCAACGCCCGCGCCACGGTCGAGGCCCTGCTGGCCCACGGCGTCATCCCCGTGGTCAATGAAAACGACACCGTCGCCACCGAGGAAATCCGCTACGGCGACAATGACCGTCTGGCCGCCCGCGCCGCGCAACTGGCGCGCGCCGACCTGCTGGTCCTGCTGTCCGACGTGGACGGCCTCTACACCGCCGACCCGCGTCGCGACCCGAACGCCCGCCACCTGCCCCTGGTCGAAAGCCTCGGCCCCGACATCCTCGGCATGGCCAGCGGCGCCAATGCGGACGCCGGCGTCGGCACCGGCGGCATGGCCACCAAGCTGGCCGCCGCCCAGATCGCCCGCTCGGCCGGCTGCGCCACCGTCATCGCCTCGGGTCTGACGCGCCATCCGCTCAAGGCGGTGACTGAGGGCGCCCGCGCAACCCTGATCACCGCCCCGGCCACGCCTCTGGCCGCCTGGAAACAGTGGATCGCCGGCAGCATGGCGCCGGGCGGTTCGCTAACCCTCGACGACGGCGCCGTGCGCGCCCTGAAATCGGGCAAGAGCCTGCTGCCCTCGGGCGTGGTCTCCGTCAGCGGCGTGTTTGAAAAGGGCGAAAGCCTGCGTCTGCTGGATGCGACCGGCGCCGTGATCGGCGTCGGCCTGGCCGCCTATCCGGCCGACGAGATCGCCCTGATCCGGGGCCGCCATTCCGACGAGATCGAGACCCTGATCGGCTATCGCGGCCCCTCGGTCGTGATCCACCGCGACGACCTGGTGCTGGAAACCCGATGACCGATGTGAACACCCTTATGCTGGACATGGGCCGCCGCGCCCGCGCCGCCGCCGACGCTCTGCGCGCCACCACGCCGGAGGCCCGCACCGAGGCCCTGACGCGTCTGGCGAACGGCCTGCGCGCCGCCGAAGCCGAGATCCTGTCCGCCAACGCCCGCGACATCCAGAACGCTCGCGCCTCGGGTCTTTCGGAGGCCCTGATCGACCGTCTGGCCCTGACCCCCGCTCGCGTCGAGGGCATGGCCGTCGCCGTTGCGACCATCGCCGCCCAGCCCGATCCGGTCGGCGCCGAGATGGCCCGCTGGACCCCCGCCAACGGGCTGGACATCGCCCGCGTTCGCACCCCCATCGGCGTGCTGGGCGTCATCTATGAGAGCCGGCCCAACGTCACCGCCGACGCCGCCGCCCTGTGCCTGCGCTCGGGCAACGCCGCCATCCTGCGCTGCGGCTCGGACTGCCTGGAATCCTCGCGCGCCATCGCCGCCGTGGTCAGCCGCGCCGTCACCGAGGCCGGTCTGCCCGCCGACGCCGTCCAGTTGGTCCCCGTCCCTGATCGCGAAGCCGTGGGCGCCATCCTGTCGGGCCTCGAAGGAGCCATCGACCTGATCATTCCGCGCGGCGGCAAGAGCCTGGTCGCCCGCGTTCAGGTCGAAGCGAAAGCCCCTGTGCTGGGCCACCTCGAAGGCCTGTGCCACACCTATCTCGACGCCGCCGCCGACCTCGACGTCGCCCGCCGCGTCGCCGTCAACGCCAAGATGCGCCGCGTCTCGGTCTGCGGCGCCACCGAGACCCTGCTGGTGGATCGCGCCGCCGCCGAGCGCCTGCTGCCCGCCGTCGCCGATGACCTGATCAAGGCCGGCTGCGAACTGCGGGGCGACGATGCGACGCGCGCCCTCGTCCCCGAGGCAGCCGAAGCGACCGCGGCTGACTGGACCACCGAATATCTGGCCCCCGTCCTGTCGGTGCGGGTCGTGGATGGCGTGGACGGGGCGGTGGATCACATCCGCCGCTACGGCTCGGGCCATACCGAGGCCATCATCACCACCGACGCCGACGCCGCTGAGCGCTTCGCCAACGGCGTCGACAGCGCCATCGTCCTGATCAACGCCTCGACCCAGTTCGCCGACGGCGGCGAGTTCGGCTTCGGCGGCGAGATCGGCATCTCGACCTCCAAGCTGCACGCACGCGGCCCCGTAGGGGCGGAGCAGCTGACTACCTACAAATACGTGGTGCGCGGCCAGGGCCAGACCCGGCCCTGATCCGACCCTGGTGCAGAAAAGGCCGGAACCAAAGCCCCGGCCTTCCCCAATTCCACCTATCGGCCTCAAGGAGCCCGAAGGGCGATAGGCCCAGAAAAGAAGCTTACGACCTGCCTTCCGGCAGGGCGTAAGCAATCACGTAGTCGCCCTCCGGCGTCTCCATGAAGTGATGCCCGCCGGCCATGATGACCAGGTACTGGCGGCCGTTCTGCTCATAGATCATCGGGTTGGCCTGACCGCCCGCGGGCAGGACGTCGGACCAGACGGTCTTGCCCGTCTCTATGTCGATGGCCCGGATCAGGTCGTCGGTCGCAGCGGCGATGAAGATCAGTCCGCCCGCCGTCACCGCCGAGCCCCCGTTGTTCGGCGTGCCGATCTCGACCGGCAGCATGGAGGGAATGCCGAACGGCCCGTTCTTGCGCGCCGTGCCGAAGGGGCGGTCCCACAGGGTTCGGCCGGTCTTCAGGTCGATGGTGCGGATGCCGCCATAGGGGGGCTGCTTGCACAGCAGGCCGGTGAACTTGACCCGCCAGCCGGCGTTGACGTCGATGGCGTAGGGCACGCCCGCCTGCGGATCGCCGGCACCCTCGGCCTTGGACTTGGACAGGTTGCCGCCGCGGTTGGCCGCCTCCTTCTCGCGCTCGATGTAGCGAGGATCGTCGCGCGCGAACCAGCCCAGACGATCGGCCTCGGCGCGGGGCACCAGCCGGTTATGATTGGGCATGTCGTTGTAGTTGGCCACGATCACGCCGCGCGCCGGATCAACGGCGACGCCGCCCCAGTCCGAGCCGCCGTTGTAGCCCGGATACTGGATCCAGTGCCTGTCCGCCGTCGGCGGCGTGAAGTAGCCCTCATAGGCCGCCTGATGGAACTGGATACGGCAGAACATCTGATCGATCGGCGACATGCCCCACATGTCGCGCTCGGTCAGGTCCGCCTTCCGCAGCGTATGGAACAGGGAGAAGGGCTGGGTCGGACTGCGTTGCGCGGGCTCGACGCCCCCCTGCGGCACGCGACGCTCCTCGACCTTGTGCAACGGTTGGCCGGTGCGCCGGTCCAGGATGTAGAGGTCGCCCTGCTTGGACGGCAGGATCACCGCCGGCACGCCCCCGGGCATGTCGACCAGGGTCGCCTGCGAGCCCAGGTCATAGTCCCAGACGTCCTTGCGCACAGTCTGGAAATGCCAGCGCGGCTTGCCCGTGGTCACGTCCAGAGCCACCAGAGAGGTCGAGTATTCGTTCTCGGCAGGGCGACGCAGGCCGGAATAATAGTCCGCCGCCGAATTGCCCATCGGCAGGAAGACCAGGCCCAGAGCCTCGTCCGCCGTGGCCGTGGTCCACATGTTCGGCGTGCCGGGAGTATAGGTCTGGCCCTCCGGCGGCAGGGTGGTGATGTCCGGCCGCATCATGTCCCAGGCGAAACGCAACTGGCCCGTCACGGCGTCGAAGCCCTGGATGACGCCGGACGCGTTCCAGCGCTTCTGCCCGTCCAGAACCTGATGGCCCGTCACCACCACCCCGCGCACGATGACCGGGGCCGAGGTGATCGAGACCATGCCCGGATAGGGGTCGCCCATCCCGGTCTTGATGCTGACCGCGCCATTGGTCCCGAAGCCGGCGCACGGCGCCCCGGTACGGGCGTCCACCGCCACCAGCCGCCCATCCAGGGTCCCCTCGATGATCCGCGTGGCGCAAGGCTGGGCCGCATCGACATTGGGCTGGGCGTAATAGGTCACGCCCCGGCAGGCGGCGGTATAGGGAATCTGATCGTCAGCGACCCGAGGGTCATAGGTCCATTTCTGCTTGCCGGTCGTCGCATCCAGGGCGAACAGCCGATTGCGGGCCGAGCACAGATAGAGGGTGTCGCCGATCTTCAGCGGCGTGGTTTCCGCCCCGAACCGCTCCTCCGGCAGGTCCCCGGTGCGGAAGGTCCAGACGCGTTGCAAGCCCTTCACATTGTCCTTGTTGATCTGGTTCAGCGGGGAGTAGCGCTGGGCGCTGTCGGTTCCGCCCCAGGCCGGCCAGTCGGCGCCCGTTCTGATCAGGGCCGGGTCGCCGATCCCGCCCTGCCCCGCCGCCGGGACAGGACTTTGCACCCGCGCCTTGTTGGCCTGGGCCACCACCACGCCTGAGATCAGACCCAGGACGACAATCAGGCCGATCCCGCCGAGCGCCAGCTTTCCGCCCCCGCCTTCACGTTTCAGCGCCGGGAAGGACAGAACCACGAGGACCAGAAGCACCAGGGGCGCGATGACACGCGGGACCAGGGCCCAGCCGTTCAGCCCGACCTCCCACAGGGCCCAGAGCACCGTGCCGATGAAGATCAGAATATAGAGCCAGGCGCCCGTCATCCTCAGCAGGGCCAGCAGCGCCCCGGACAGGATCATCAAGAGGCCGACGACCAGATAATAGGGCGAGCCGCCCAGCATGATCAGTTGCCCGCCGCCGATGGTCAGCGTCAGGCCGATCAGGGCGATGACCACCCCCAGCAATCGCACCAGGACGCTTCCGAATCCGCGCCCGCGTTCAATGGAGGACATGTCGCACGACTCCTGAGGTTCCGCCTGAGGGTTCAGCTTGGCCTTGCCTCAACACCCCCGAAGCCGAGCCGTTCCAGAATACGGCGAGAAAGCGACCATGGAAAAAAGGGCGGCGCCGCAGCGCCGCCCTCTCCTGTCCGGTCTGAACCGGTTCCGTCAGTTGACCGGACGCCCCTCGGTGTCCACCACCTGAACCTCGCCCAGGTTGAGGGCGCGGATCTTGGGCTCGATGGCGGCGCGATCGCCCACCACGACCCAGGTCGTCGGACCGTCGCCGATCAGGGCCCTCGCCGCGACCGTGGCCCGTTGCGGAGTGGTCGCGTTCACCGATGCGGCGTAGCCGTCGTAGTAGTTTTCCGGCACGCCATAGACGACCATGCTGGTCAGATCGCCGGCCACCGCCGCGTTGGTCTCCCAATTGCCGGCCATCCCCAGAACCAGGTTGGACCGGACGGCGGCGATTTCTTCTTCCGTCAACGGACGCGCGCCGAAGACCTCGCTCAGCTCCTTGCGGATCTCGACCAGACTTTCGGCCGTCTTGTCCGACTGAACCCCGGTCGAAACCAGGAACATGCGCTCGCCGCGCGTGGTGCGGATGCCCGATCCCGCGCCATAGGACCAGTGCTTGTCCTCGCGCAGGTTCATGTTGATGCGGCTGGTGAAGGCGCCGCCCAGCGCCGTATTGGCCACATCGACGGCCCCTTCTGTCGCGGCGTCGAAGGCCGGAGCCAGACGGCCGGCGGTGATCGACGACTGCGGGCCCGCGCGATCCACGATCAGCACGCGCGGCGCCGATTGCGACGGCAGGGCGGGCGCGGCGGGCTTGACCGGCAGCGGGGTCGAGGGCGCGCGCCAGGTGCGGAAGGCCTTCTCCAGCGCCGGGGCCAGCTCGGCCTGAGTCGTGTCGCCGACCACCACCAGGGTGGCGTTGTCGGGACGGAACCAGGTGGCGTGATAGGCTTCGGCGTCGGCGGGGGTCAAAGCCTGGACGCTGGCCTCGGTGCCCGAAGTCGGACGGCCGTACGGATTTTCAGGTCCGAATACATTGGCCGCCAGCACCCGACTGGCGATGGCCCCGGGGTTGCGATTGGACTGCTGAATGCCCGACACCTGCTGGATCTGGGCCCTCTGGAAATCTTCGGGTCGGAAGGCCGGATTCTGGATGATGTCGGCATAGAGGGCCAACGACGGCTCCAGGCGCGACTCGATCGCGTTCAACGAGACGTTGGTGTAATCGACCGCCGAACCGGCGCCGAGCGAAGCGCCCAGCAACTGCAGCTGATCGCTGATCTGCAAGGCGTTCAGCCGGTCGGTGCCGTTGGTCATGACGGCAGGCGCCAGTTGGGCCACGCCGTTCTTGCCGGCGGGGTCGGCAGCCGAACCGGCTTCGACGATCAGGTTCATGCTGACGGTCGGCACGCCCGTGCGCGGAGCCAGCACCACCTTCAGCCCGTTGGACAGGGTGAAGCGCTCGAAGCTGGGGAAGTCGGCCTGGGGCGCCGCCCCCGGATCAGGCATTCTGGACCGGTCCGCACCGGCCGACGCCGTGGTGAAATCAGGGAAGGGCAGGACCTCCAGCGCATAGCTGCCGTCGGTCAGCCAGTCGCGACCCGCGCCCGTCAGGTTGGCGGGCGTGGCGGTCAGCAGACGCTCATAACTGGTCTTCCAGGCGCCGGGATCACCCAGGAAGACCTGGCTCTCGGCCAGGCGGTCGGACTTGCCGCCGAAGCCGCCGATCCGCTCCAGGCCGCGCACGAAGGCGGCGCCGTTGACGGTGCGGGCGCGTTCCAGTTCGTCGGCCGTCGGGCCGTCACGCAGCAAGCGAGCCATTTCCTCGTCGACGACGCGCTCTATAGCGCCCAGATCCTGACCCGGCTTGGCCGTCACCATGACCAGGAACTGGCTGCCGATCTCGCTCTCGGACGTGCCGGCGAAGACGCTGGTGGCGACCTGATCGTCGAAGACCAGGCGCTTGTGCAGGCGCGAGGTGCGTCCCGACGAAAGGACCTGACCCAGCAGGCCCAGGTAGTCCGTCGCCGCGTCGCCGGTCGGCGGCACGTTCCACACCTTGTAGAGCCGCGGCTGGCCGACGCGGTCGTACATGACCTCGCGCTGGGCGCCCTCCATCTTGGCGATCATGCGCTGCGGCTGGGTGACGGGCGGGCCCGAGGGGATGTCGCCGAAATAATGCTCAACCTTGGCGCGCGCCTCCTCGGGCGTGATGTCGCCGGCCAGGACGATGACGGCGTTGGCGGCGCCATAGTAGTCACGGAACCAGCCCTTCACGTCGTCCAGGCTGGCGGCGTCCAGATCGGCCATCGAGCCGATGACGGTGTGGCCATAGGGATGATCCGCCGGATAGGTGGCCTCGGTGATCGCGTCCCACACACGGCCATAGGGCTGGTTCTCGCCCTGGCGCTTCTCGTTCTGGACGACGCCGCGCTGTTCATCCAGACGGGCCTGGTCGATGGCGCCCAGCAGGTGGCCCATGCGGTCGCTTTCCAGCCACAGGACGCTGTCCAGCGCTGAGGTCGGCACGTTCTGGAAATAGTTGGTGCGGTCGGTGTTGGTGGTGCCGTTCTGGTCGGTGGCGCCCAGCAGCTCGGTCGCCTTGAAGAAGTCGTTGTTGAAGTTCTCGGACCCGTTGAACATCAGGTGCTCGAACAGGTGGGCGAAGCCAGAGCGACCGACCGGCTCGTTCTTGGACCCTACGTGATACCAGATGTTGACCGCCACGATCGGCGCCTTGTGGTCCTCGTGGACGATCAGGGTCAGACCGTTCGGCAGCACCATCCTGGTGAAGGGAATGTCCACGTCAGGCAGGGCCGGCAGGGCTGCGACGGCGGCCCGGTTCTGGGCGGCGGCGGGCGGCGCAGCGGGCGCCGGAGAAGCGTGAGCGGCGGCGGCCAAAAGGCTGGCGGCGGCCCCGCCCATAAGGGCCAGGCGGCGTACGGCGATGGTCATGAAGTCCCCCAGTGCGGTGTCGCGATGGCGGGACCGTAACGGCGCTACGCCGCCAGAAACCAACCTTTCGGAAATTTAATCCGCCTCCAGGGCCGCCCATCACGCTGAGGTACGGAATTTTCATGCTGCGTCGCACACCGATAATCGGTCGCAATATGCGCCAACTACAAATATCGATCCGACTTCATGCCCAAACACATCATTTTTAGGCTTTGCTACGGAAAATATTTGCACAATCGCCTCATGTTTCGCTTAATGAGCAGATGCAAAAAGGTGGACGTTCCAACCCTGGTGGTTTTCTGATCGAGCAGCGTCGGCTGGAGAAACAGCCCGCTGAGTTGCGCGTGCGCGCCTTCACGGAGATCACGCTCAAACCGACCGCCGCCGGCGGGACGGTCCAGGCGTCGCGCTGCACTGACTGCGGCGTGCCCTTCTGCCAGAACGCCTGCCCGCTTCAGAACAACATCCCCGACTGGCTGGCCCTGTCGGCGGACGGCGACCTGCGCGAGGCCTGGCGGGTCGCTTCGGCCACCTCGACCATGCCGGAAATCTGCGGCCGCATCTGCCCGCAGGACCGTCTATGCGAGGGCGCTTGCACCCTGCAGCAGTCCGGCTGGGACGGCGTCACCATCGGCTCGGTCGAGGCCTGGATCGCCGACACCGCCTTTGACAACGGCTGGGTCGAGCCTATCCGCCCCCTGGCCGAGCGCGGCCAGAGTGTCGCCATCGTCGGCTCCGGCCCCGCCGGTCTGGCCGCCGCCGACCGCCTGCGCAGCGAGGGCTACGCCGTCACCGTCTATGACCGTCACGACCGCGCCGGCGGCCTGCTGACCTATGGCATCCCCGGCTTCAAGCTGGAGAAGCGCATCGTCCAGCGGCGCATCGACCGCCTGATCGAGGGCGGGGTCCAGTTCGTGCTGAACACCAACGTCGGCATCGACGTGACCATGGACGAGCTGCGGTCGCGCCATGACGCCGTCCTTCTGGCCATGGGCGTCTATCAGGCCCGCACCCTCAGCGTGCCCGGGCGCGGACCGAACGACACCGTCGCCGCCCTGGACTTCCTGATCGCCCAGAACCGCGTCGACTGCGGCGACCCCGCCGACGCCTCCGCCCCCCACGCAGCCGGTCGCGACGTCGTTGTGGTCGGCGGCGGCGACACGGCGATGGACTGCGTCCGCACCGCCATCCGCCAGAGCGCGAACAGCGTCGTCTGCCTGTATCGCCGCGACCGCGACAACATGCCGGGTTCGGCGCGCGAGGTGCAGAACGCCGAAGAGGAAGGCGTCCGCTTCGAATGGCTGGGCGCGCCCAAGGCCCTGATGTCCAAGGGCGAGGCCGTGACCGCCGTCCGCGCCCAGCGCATGGCCCTGACGGAAGCCGCTCCCGGCCAGCGCCGCGACATCGCGCCCGTACCCGGCTCGGACTTCGACCTGCCCGCCGACCTGGTGATCGAGGCCCTCGGCTTTGAGCCCGAGGCCTTCGCCGAGCAGCTCGACGCCGAGCTCGGCCTGACCAAGTGGAACACCCTGCAGGTGGCGCGTGGCGGTTTCGCCACCACCCTGCCCGGCGTGTTCGCCGCCGGGGACGCCGTGCGCGGCGCCTCCCTCGTCGTCTGGGCCGTGCGCGACGGTCAGGACGCTGCGGCTGAGATCGACCGTTACCTGCGCGCGCGTACCGAGGAAGCCGCAGCATGACCGACGCATCGCAACAGAACTGGCTGGCCCAGTATGAAGAAAACCGCGCCCGCCTGATCGAGGGCGGCGCCTATGACGCATCGTCCGAGCGCGACGCCTGCGGCGTGGGTCTGGTCTGCGCCATCGACGGCAAGCCGCGCCGCGGTGGGCCACGGCCTTCAGCGACTTGATCGCCATCTCGACGATTTCGCGGCGCGGTCGACGCCGACGGCCTGTCCGGGGACGGCGCCGGCATCATGATCGAACTGCCCCAGGCCTTCTTCGCGGCCCAGGTGCGCGCCGTCGGCCAGACCCTGCGCCCCGGCCCCATCGCCGTGGGTCAGGTCTTCCTGCCGCGCACCGACCTGGGCGCCCAGGACCACGCCCGCGCCATCGTCGAGGCCGAAGCCATCCGCTCGGGCTTCTACATCTACGGCTGGCGCCAGACGCCGCTGGACCTGTCGGTCGTCGGCGTCCGCGCCGACGCCACCCGGCCCGAGATCGAGCAGATCATGCTGGCCGCGCCGGAAGGCATGGAGATCGAGGAACTGGAGCGCGAGCTCTTCCTGTGTCGCCGCCGCATCGAAAAGGCGGTGCAGGCGTCGGGCCTGAACGGTTTCTACCTGTGTTCGCTGTCGGCCCGCTCCATCGTCTACAAGGGCATGGTCCGCGCCGAGCTGCTGGGCCAGCTGTATCACGACCTGAACGACCCCACGGTCGAGGCCGGCTACGCCGTCTTCCACCAGCGCTACTCGACCAACACCTTCCCCGAATGGAAGCTGGCCCAGCCCTTCCGCATGCTGGCCCACAATGGCGAGATCAACACGCTTCAGGGCAACCTGAACTGGATGCGCGCCCACGAGATCCGCATGGCGGCCTCCGCCTTTGGCGACCGCGACCAGGAGGTCAAGCCGGTGGTCCAGCCGGGCGGCTCGGACTCCGCGGCTCTGGACAATGTCTTCGAGGTTCTGGTCCGCGCCGGGCGTCCCGCGCCCCTGGCCAAGGCCCTGCTGGTGCCCGAGGCCTGGTCCTCCGACGACGTGGTGATGAAGCCCGAGCACCGCGCCCTCTACGCCTATTGCAACGCGGTGATGGAGCCGTGGGACGGCCCCGCCGCCCTGTGCGCCGTCGACGGCCGCTGGGTCGTGGCGGGCAAGGACCGCAACGGCCTGCGCCCCCTGCGCGCCGTGGAAACCGTGGACGGCCTGTTGCTGGCCGGCTCCGAGGCCGGTCTGGTCCCCCTGCCCGAGGGCCGCATCAAGCGCCGCCTGCACATCGGCCCCGGCAAGCTGATCGCCGTCGACCTGAAGCATGGCCGGATCTATGACGAGCATGAGGCCGTCGACGCCCTGGCGGCCGCCCAGCCCTACTCCGACTGGCTGGAGAACATGGTCGATCTGGAGCCCATCATCGGCCCCGGACCCGAGCCCCGCGCCGCCGTCGGTGAGGCCCTGATCCGCCGCCAGATCGCCGCCGGTTTCAGCCGCGAGGATCTGGACCTGCTGCTGGACGCCCTGGTCCGCGACGGCAAGGAGGCGGTCGGCTCAATGGGCGACGACGCCCCGCCCGCCGTCCTGTCCAGCCTGCCGCGCCCTCTGGCCCACTACTTCCGCCAGAACTTCTCCCAGGTCACCAACCCGCCCATCGACCCCCTGCGCGAAGCCGGGGCCATGAGCCTGAAGACCCGCTTCAAGAACCTGGGCAACATCCTGGCCCAGGACGA
>Ga0247819_10001345_pt1 | contig 13355 bp, 10 predicted proteins | sample 13C_Xylose_Day6_FD_193428 | JGI IMG/M metagenome (GOLD analysis project Ga0247819, IMG submission 193428) | Soil microbial communities from agricultural site in Penn Yan, New York, United States - 13C_Xylose_Day6 | ecosystem: Environmental > Terrestrial > Soil > Agricultural land | place: USA... | reverse complement strand
GTGGCCGCTGCGCCGAGTGCCGCTGGCTGGCCATCTGCAACGGCAACACCCGCACCCGCGCCTGGGCCGAAGGCGACCTCTGGGGCCAGGACCCCGGTTGCCACCTCAGCGATGAAGAAATCGGCCTGCCGCCGGTCACGACCATCGCTTGCGTCACCCACTGAATTGCCCGTTCGGCCAACCACCTGAACAGGTTGGGGCCGATCAACCTGATGAAGCACCAAGGACGTCCCATGCCTTTATCGATTGCTCTACCGGCCACACTCGAGTCCCTGTTCAGACCGGGCGAAGTCGCCCTGGTCGGCGCCGGCCCCGGCGATCCACGGCTGTTGACCCTGCGCGCCTGGAGCCTGTTGATGCAGGCCGATGCGGTGGTCTATGACCGTCTGATCAGTCCCGAACTGCTGACCCTGATCCCCCTCACCTGCGCCCGACACTATGTCGGCAAGGCCAGTGGCTGCCACAGCCTGCCCCAGGAACAGATCAATCAGTTGCTGGTCGACCTCGCCGATCAGGGCCAGCGGGTGGTCCGTCTCAAGGGGGGCGACCCGTTCATTTTCGGCCGTGGTGCCGAGGAACTGGAGTACCTGCTGGCGCGCAACGTCGATTGCCAGGTGGTCCCCGGGATTACCGCAGCCTCCGGTTGCAGCGCCTACGCCGGCATCCCGCTGACGCATCGGGAGCTGGTCAACTCCTGTCGCTTCATCACCGGTCACCTGCATAACGACGGCGAGTTGAAGTTGCCCTGGCACGACCTGGCCGATGGCAGCCAGACCCTGGTGTTCTACATGGGGCTGTCCAACCTGGGGATCATCGCGCGCAAGCTGATCGAGGCCGGGCTGTCGGCCGAAACACCGGCGGCCCTGATCAGCAACGGCTCGCGCCCCGATCAGCAGGTGATCCGTGGTCCGCTGCATCAACTGCCGACCCTGGCGCTGAAGTGCCCACCGGGGATTCCGACGCTGACGGTGATTGGCCAGGTGGTCGACCTGTTCGCCGAGCAACCCATGGAACACCCGGCACGCTTCTATCCGGTCCAGGCGCTGCAGCGCCGCAACAAGGTGGCGCTATGAAGCGCGGCCTGCTTGTCCCGCTGCTCTGCCTCGGCGCCGCCCAAGCGAGTGCGGCGACCACGCCCGCCGCGCTGGCAGAGGCCGCGAGCGACTATCGACAACATTGCCAGAGTTGCCACGGCGCCAACCGATTCGGCGCGACCGGGCCGGCGTTGCTGCCGGAGAGCCTGAGCCGGATCAAGCCCGACGAGATCCGCAACGTGATCGCCAACGGACGTCCCGCCAGCCAGATGGTCGGCTACGCCAACGTGTTCGACCCGGCCCGGATCGAGGCCCTGGCGGATTACCTGCAACAACCGCCCGCCACCCCACCGGTCTGGACCGACGATGACATTCGCCGCAGTCACAGCGTGGTTGCCGATCTCGGAAAACTGCCCGCCACACCCCAGCATGGCGCCGACCCGCTGAACCTGTTTGTGGTGGTGGAAGCCGGCGATCACCACATCAACATCCTCGACGGCGACCGCTTCACCGTCCTGGCGCGGTTCGCCTCGCGCTTTGCCGTGCATGGCGGGCCGAAGTTTTCGCCGGACGGACGCTTCGTCTATGTGGCTTCGCGCGATGGCTGGGTGAGCCTGTACGACCTGAATAACCTGAAACTGATCGCCGAGGTCCGCGCCGGCCTCAACACCCGTAACCTGGCGGTGAGCAAGGACGGACGCTGGGTGCTGGTGGGCAACTACCTGCCGGGCAGCCTGGTGGTGCTCGATGCCCGCGACCTGTCGCCGGTAAAAACCATTGCCACGATCGGCCAGGACGGCACGGCTTCGCGAGTCAGCGCGGTCTACACCGCTCCGCCACGGGACAGTTTCATCGTCGCGCTCAAGGACGTGAAGGAAGTCTGGGAAATCCCCAGTGCCGGCACGCCGGATTTCCAGCCACGGCGCATTCCCGCCGAGGACATGCTCGACGACTTCTCCTTCTCACCCGACTACCAGCAATTGCTGGCCACCTCGCGCAAGGCCAAGGGTGGCCAGGTCATCGACCTCGACACCGGCAAGGTGGTCACCGACATCCCCCTGCCGGGCATGCCGCACCTGGGCTCCGGGACCTACTGGAAGCGCAACGGTGAATGGGTATTTGCCACACCGAACATCAGCAAGGGGCTGATCTCGGTGATTGACTTCAAGACCTGGAAACTGATCAAGGAGATCCCGACCCTCGGACCGGGTTTCTTCATGCGCAGCCATGTCAACTCGCGGTACGCCTGGACCGACGTGTTCTTCGGGCCAGACAACGATGCCATCCACCTGATCGACAAGCAGACCCTGGAAATCGCCCATACCCTGCGACCGATGCCGGGCAAGACCGCCGCCCACGTCGAGTTCACCCGCGACGGCCGCCACCTGCTGCTGAGCATCTGGGCCACCGACGGCGCACTGATCGTCTACGACAGCAACACCCTCGAGGAGATCAAGCGCATCCCGATGAACAAACCGTCGGGCAAGTACAACGTCGGCAACAAGATCGAGTTTACCGAAGGCACTTCGCACTAGAGATTTCCACCTCGGCCCCTGTGGGAGCGGGCTTGCTCGCGAAGAGGCCAACCCATTCAACATCGATGTTGACTGACCGGACGCTTTCGCGAGCAGGCCCGCTCCCACAGGTACACAGGCGACTTCGTGCGCTTACGCCAGGGTGTACCCATGATCGACCCGCCAATCCTGGCCGTACACGCCGCGCGCGCCCTGGGACAGTTGGAAGACGATCACGTTGGCCACCGCGCCGGCGTCGAGGAAATGGCCGGGCAGCAGGCGTTTGCCGAGGCTGTCGGCAACGTCGTCGAGTTCGCCTTCGCTCAGGCCCAGGTTGTCCCACATCGAGGTGGCGGTGGGGCCCGGTGACACCAGGTTGATGCGCACGTCGACGCGCGCAAATTCCACCGCCAGCGTCCGCGCCTGAGCCGCCAATGCGGCCTTGCTGGCGATGCAGGCGGCGAGGCCGGGAAAGCTCGAGCCGGTGAGGAAACTGCCGACAAACACCACCGACGCCGGACTCGCCAGCTCACCGCGCAACGCCACCAGGGTGTTCAACGCCCCGGCACCGTTGACCGCCCATTGGCGCTGGAAGGCCGACAAATCGAGGCTATCGGCCATTTCGGCAATCCCCGCATTGGGCACCAGGTAATCCACCGGCCCCAATGCCGCCGCGCGTTGCGCCAGCGCTTGCAGGTCCTGCTCGCAGGTGACGTCGCCGGCCAACCATTGCAACCGCTCGCCATAGATCTGCTGCAAGGTCGGCAACTCACCCGCCGTTCGCGACATCGCCAACACCTTCACCCCACGGGGCAACAGCGCCGCGCACAAGGCCAGGCCAATCCCGGAACTGGCGCCGGTGATCACCGCCAAACGATCCTGAAACTCGGTTTTCATCATGTTCTCCTGGGCATCGTCGATGCCGGGCACTCGCCACATTGCGGGAGGCTATCTTTGAACAGGCGTGGAAATACCGACTTGACGGCGATCAGATTTTCACAATGGGGCGCGATGTGGAGCCTGTGGGAGCGAGCCCGCTCGCGATAGCGGCGGCACATTCGACAGGAGTGTCGTCTGCCCTGCCGTCATCGCGAGCAGGCTCGCTCCCACCATGGCGTGGTGCGATCAATGGGTGGAATGCGACATCGCCGGCTGCTGCAACACCGACTGGTCGATTTCGCTGAAACGCAGCACCCGACCGCCCTGCTCCTCGGCCAGTTTGTCGGCCATGTGCTTGCTGGAGAACGACGCCAACACCACGCCCATCGCGCCCTTGAGCCGGGTGCCCACCACGTAGAAGGCATCCCGGGCATCAATCAGATGGGCATCATCGGGCTTGTCCCACGGGCTGCGCCCCATGTCGTGCACATACAGCCTGGCGTCGCCATGCTGGTTTTCCGGTTGCAGCCACCAGCCGATCATCTCCGCCGTGGAGCAGAATTTCTTCACCCCGCTGCGCTCCACCACTTCGCCCTTGGGTCCGGGAAAACCTTCGATGATCATGCCGCAGACGTGGCATTCATCGCTGGGGTGAAACGCCGTGGGCTTATCGCTATAGCGGGCTTGCACGGGTTTGTCACAGGCCGTCAGCATCAGGCAGGCCATCAAGCCAGCCACTGCGCCCAGCGCCTTCAGGGAAAACGTACTCATCGTCAACTGCTCCAGACATTTTCAAGACAGGAATTCAGCTCGCCCGGCGACGGAACAGCAGCCAGGCCGAGCCCAGCGGCGCCGCGACCCACAGCAACAGACACAGCCAGAGCATCGTGCCCGGCACGGGCAGGTCGCTGCCCAGGCTCAGCACGCCGGCAGTACTGGCGCCGCCGTCGAAACCGGAGAGGTTGATCAGGCGATAGATGTCCGCCGGGTTGAGCAGCAGCAACCACGGCAGCACCCGGGGATTGAACTGCCCTTCGCTGAGCACCAGCAGCGCCAGCAGCACCAGGTCGAACACCAGCACAAAGAAGAACCACACCCCCAGGGCCAGGCCGGCGGCCGTCGATTTTTCCGCGGAGATGCTGCTCAACACGTATGCCAGGCCCAGGAAGCCCCAGCCCAGCAGCGTCGACGACAGCATGAAGCGGGCAAAGGCCCAGACCAGCAGGCTGAGTTCGACGTCGTCCACCAGCACCGCAATCGCCAGCATCGCGCAGCCGAAACCGATCAGCGTCGCCAGCGCGAGGATGCCGCCGTGACCGATGAACTTGCCGAGCAGGATGTGCCCACGCCCCAACGGATAGGTGAGCAACAGCAACAGGGTGCCGCTCTCGTCCTCGCCGACGATGGCGTCATAGGCCAGCAACAAGGCAATCAGCGGCATCAGGAAGGTTGCCAGGCTGGCCAGGCTGGCGATGGTCGCGGGCACCGAGGTAAAGCCCAATTGCCCGGACGCCGCGGCGCCCAGCCAGGCGATACCGGTGGCCAGGATCGCGAACAACAGGCTGATCGCCAACAACCAGCGATTGCGCAGGCCGTCACTGAACTCCTTGCGGGCCATGTTCCAGATCGGGTTCATGCGGTCTCTCCATTGGCGTGTGCAGCGGCCTGGCCCATGTAGTAGCGGTACAGGTCTTCCAGCGACGGTGGGGCGATTTCCACGTCGCTGGGGTCATCTTCGTTGAGCAACTGGCGCAACAGGTCCAGCTTGCTGCCATTGAGCGCCGCCACTTCCAGCCCCTCCACGCCCCAGCGCTGGGTGACGTGCCCGGCGCGGTTCCAGGAGGCCTGCAACGGCCCGGCACGCTTGAGTCCATTGGCACGCAGCAGCGTCGGCAATCCGGCGTCCTCGCGCAGTTTGCGCAGGCTGCCAAGCGCCAGCAGCCGGCCCTGGGTCAGGATCGCCGCACGGTTGATGTGCGCCTCGACCCCCGGCAAGACGTGTGAACAGATGATGATGCTGGTGCCCTGGCTGCGCAGCCGGTCGAGCAAGCGGTAGAGATCCTGGGTAGCGATCGGATCGAGGCCCACGGTCGGCTCGTCGAGCAACAGCAGGCGCGGTTCGCCGAGCAATGCCTGCGCCAGCCCGAGGCGTTGGCGCATGCCCTTGGAGTAAGTCTTGACCCGTCGACGCGCCGCAGCCGCCAGGCCCACCTCCTCCAGCAACCGGTCCACCTGGGCATTCGAGGCGCCCTTGAGCCGGGCGAAATGGCGCAGGGTTTCCAAGCCACTCATCTGCGGGTAGAACGTCACGTTCTCCGGCAGGTAACCGAGCATTTGCCGTACGTGCGGATCGCTGGGCAAACGGTCGAACACCCGCACCTGGCCTGCGCTGGGCTGGAGCAGGCCCAGCACCAGTTTCATGCTGGTGGTCTTGCCCGCGCCGTTGTGGCCGAACAGGCCCAGCACTTCCCCCTCGCCCAGGCTCAGGTTCAGGTCATGCAATACGGTGGTCTGCCCATAGCGCTGGCTGACGCCTTGGATGTCGATGACATTCATCCGATGGGCTCCTTGGTCAGGTTTTGTGTGGTCGGTTTCATCAGCGGGTGGCTGTCCATGACGCCCGGCGACTTCATCACCGGGAACGCCCGTTGCACCCAGCGCAGCAATTCGATGCCCGGGCTGTTCATCAGCAGGCGCACCTGCGGGTACAGCCACAACAGGCGGTCGACGTTGTCATTGGGTTCGTAGGCGATATCGCCCAGGCCATCGTTGTTGCGGTCCCAGCCCAGGTAGTCGCTCCAGTAATTGCCACGGCCGTCGAGCGACCATTCCTGCAAGCGGGTCGCGACGTACTTGACCTGACGCTGATTGCCGACGAATGCGTTGTCGGCAATGCGGTTGTCTTCGGAGCCGGCGGTGAGATGAATGCCCACGGCACTGCGCTCGAAGTGGTTGTGTTCGATGCTGTTGAACAGCGAGTTGTAGATGAACAGTGCCTTGCCTTCGGCACCGGCGATCATGGTGTCGCCGGTCGAGCCGTCGCGCACATCGGTGACGAAGTTGTCGCGCAGGGTCGAATAGGTGATGTAGTTCATCAGGATCCCGTAATTCTGATCCTGCTCGGAGCGATTGCCGGTCACCGTGAGCTTGCGGCTTTGCATCAGGGCGTAGCCGGTGCGGGTGCGGCGGGTGATGTTGTCGAGCACCTGGTTGTCGTTGGCGAACATGTAATGCACGCCGTAACGCAGGTCTTCCAGGGTATTGCCTTGCAGCAGGTTGCCATTGGAGGTGTCGATGTAGATGCCGTCACGGGCGTCGCGCACGTGGTTGCCAATGACCCGGGCACCCCGCACGGCATACAGGTGAATGCCGTTGCCGCGGTCCTGGGAACGCACCTGGGGGTCACCCTGGATGCGGTTGTCGATCAGGCTCACGTCCCGGGTGCTGTCGACCCAGATGCCAAAGCCCTGGCCTTGCATGCGATTGCCCCTGATCACTGCGCCACGGGCCTTGGGTTGCAGGAACACGGCCGAGTTCATGGCCGTGAGATCGTGCCCCCAATCGAGAAAGGTGCAGCCTTCGATACTGACATCGGGGGCGCTGACGATGACCCCGTTGCCCTGCCCCAGCGCCTGGAACACGGCGCCGGGTGCACAGACAATGTGCATCGGCCGGTCGACGCTGAACGAGCCTCGGTACTCGCCCGCCGGCAGGTGCCAGCGTTGTTCAGCGTCCACCTGCAACGGCAGGTCAGTGATGGGTTGCACCGCCAGCGCGCTGCCGGACATCGACAGCAGCGCGAACGCGATCACCTTGATCGGACAGCCCTTGATTGCGGTCATCGCTGCGCTCCTGTCGATGGCCAACCGTCAGGCCCGCTCGACCATCATGCGGCCGACCATTTCCATGTGCAGGGCGTGACAGAACCAGCTGCAGTAGTACCAGTGCAGGCCGGGCTTGTCGGCGATGAAGGTGATGGACGAGGTCTGCTGCGGGCTGATCTCCATGCTCGCGCCGTGATTGGTCATGACGAAGCCGTGGGACACGTCCTCGATCTGGTCGATGTTGGTGATGGTCACCGTCACTTCATCGCCCTGCTTGACGGTGAACTCGGTCAGCCCGTACGCCGGCGCCATGGAGGTCATGTAAACCCGCACTTTCTTGCCGTCGCGGATGACCTTGTTGTCGGTCTCCAGGTTGATCCCGTCCTTCTTGGCCCGCGCCACGGTGCCGGCGAAGAACGGGTCGTTGCGGTCCCAGATCTTCTTGGTCTTGATCTGGTCGCGGCGCGCGAGGATACAGTCGTGGGGTTCGGCAAAGGTCGGACCGTCGTGCACCAGCTTCATTTCGTCGCCGGAAATATCGATCAACTGGTCGTTTTCCGGGTGCAGCGGTCCGGTCGGCAGGAAGCGGTCCTTGGAGAACTTGCACAACACCACCAGCCACTTGCCGTCGGCGTCGCTGGTTTCGGTCAGCGAGGCGTGGTTATGGCCCGGCTGGTAATGCACGTCGAGCTTCTGCTTGATGTAGTTGACCTTCTCGCCCTTGTAGGCACGGATCGCCTCTTCCACGTTCCACTTCACCACCTGGCTGTCGATGAACAGCGTGGTGTAGGCATTGCCGCGACCGTCGTAGGTGGTGTGCAGCGGGCCCAGGCCCAGCTCGGGCTCGGCGACGATGACCTCGCGCGGGTCCTTGTACTTGTCGGCGAACAGGTCGTCCAGGCGGGCGATCTCGATGATCGACACCGTGGGCGAGAGCTTGCCGTTGGCAATGAAGTATTTGCCGTCCGGGGACGTGTTGCAGCCGTGCGGGTTCTTCGGCACCGGGATGTAGCGGGTGAACTCGGAGTCCTTGCCATCGACTTTGCGGCCGTCCACCACCGGTGTTTTCGAACCGTCCAGGGTGATGAACTTGCCGGCCTTGATCGCCGCCTCGATGCGCGGAATGTTGAACACCACGACCCAGTCGCGCTCGTTGCGCATCATGCCGCCGAGGTCGTAGGCCTTCTCCGAGTTGTAGCAGGTGGCCGCCGCGTACTTGCCGGTGAAATCGGCATCGGTGTTGTCGAGGTTGCCGTCGACGATCACCTGGAACGCCATTTCCATTTTCTCGGCGTCGATGGCGTTGAACAGGGTGAAACTGTTCTTGTCCTGCAGGTCGAAGGTGTGGCCGTCATTCGGGTGCGGGATGACGAACTCGCCGTTGGCGAACACGTATTTGGTGTAGGGCACTTTCTGCAGGCGCAGGCCGTGGATCGCCTGTACGTTCGGCACGGTGAGGATCTTGTCGCACTTCATGATGTCCAGGCGGATACGCGCGACGCGGGTGTTGGCCTTGTCGTTGATGAACAGGTACTTGCCGTCGTACTTGCCGTCGGTCATGGAGATGTGCGGGTGGTGGCAGTCGCCGTTGAGGAACTTGGCGCTGTCGCCCAGGATCGCCTTGCTCTCGTTGGTCAGGCCCCAACCGGTGGCAGAGTCGACGTTGAACACCGGGATGCGCATCAACTCGCGCATCGACGGCACGCCCAGTACCCGCACCTCCCCCTGATGACCGCCGCTCCAGAAGCCGTAGTATTCATCCAGCTCGCCGGGGGCGACATGGATCTTCGACTGCGCATCCTTGACGGCCGCCGCCCAGGACTCGCGGGTGAATGCCATGCCACCCAGGGCCGTGGCGCCCGCCAGTACCGCACCGGTCATGGCGCTGCCACCCAGGAAACCGCGACGGCTCAAGCCTGCCGGGTCTTCTTCCTGTCCGGTTGTGGTGGATTCTTTATCGGTCATCTTGTGTTACTCCTTGAAGGGAAAAACGGACACGGCGCACCTGCGCGCGTGGAACTCATTCAGCAGCCGCCACTTCCACGACGGGTATCAGTTGCGCGGCCACGGGCGCCGTTTTGTTGCGCTTCTTGCGCTTGTTGATCAGCGGCGGGCATTTGTTGTCGTTGTGGTAAGTCATCTGGCAATCGAGGCAGTAGTGGCACTCGTTGGCATTGATCCGGCCATCGGGGTGAATGGCCTGGATCTCGCATTCCCTGGCGCACAACTGGCAGGGGCTGCCGCATTCCTTGCGACGCTTGAGCCAGTCGAACAGGCGCAATCGGGTCGGGATCGCCAGCGCCGCGCCCAGCGGGCAGATGTAGCGGCAATAGACTTTGCGCGTGAACACATTGATGACCAGCAGCGCCACCGCGTAGAGCACGAACCACCACTGGCGGTCGAACCGCAGCGTGATCGCCGTCTTGAACGGCTCCACTTCGGCGAACTGCTCGGCCGTGGACATCGACTCCAGGGAGAGGCCGAACAGCAACAGCAAAATGATGTACTTGATCGCCCAGAGTCGTTCATGCACGGCGAAGGGCAACTCGTACTGGGGGATTTTCAACTTGCGCGCGGCTTCGTTGATCAGCTCCTGCAAGGCGCCAAACGGGCACAGCCAGCCGCAGAACACGCCACGGCCCCACAGCAGGATACTGGCGGCGGTGAACACCCAGAGCATGAAGATCAGCGGGTCGGTGAGGAACAGCTCCCAGCGGAAGTTCTGGAACAGCGCATGGACAAACGTCAGCACGTTGACCACCGACAGTTGCCCCAGGGCATACCAGCCCATGAACACCACGGTGAAGATCAGGTAGCCGCGGCGCAGCCAGTGCAGGAACCGCGGCTGGCGTGTGAAGGTGTCCTGCAGGAACAGGATGGCCGTCAGCAACAACAAGGCGCTGGCGAGCACAGCGATCTGGAACTGCTTCTGGTACCAGATGTTCAACCACATCGGCCGGCTGGCTTCCTCGATGGCCGCCCGTTCCTCGGCCGTCGGCGCCGGACGTTCGATGTACGGTTCGGGCAGTTGGTAAGCCACTTCGAAGCTGCTGAAGATGCCGTTGACCGGACCGGTCTGGCGACGCACCAGCAACTCCAGGGACCAGGGCGACCCCGGATCGAACCCGGCCCCCTGGCGCACGATGAACACGGACAGCTCATCGAATTCGGGCATGCCCTGGGCAAACACGTCGGAGAGTCGCTGATGGTCCATGTCGCGGAAGCTGATGACATTGCCGAACTGACGCAATTGCACCCGGTCGAAAATCCCGCCGCGCACATAGCCCGAGCCCTTGAAGGAGTACTGCCCTCGCCCGAGCACCGCGATGGCCTGCTCGCCGGGCTTGAGCGCCTGCATCAGCAAGCGGTATTGGTTGTCGCCCAGCAGTGCGCGGCCGATGGTCGGCGGGTTGAGGTCGGCGGTGTACAGGTCGATGAAGGTGTCGTCGACCTGGTCGGGGCCGGCGTTTTCCACGCCTTCGGCCTCAGTGCCCTTGAAGGCCGCATCGACCTGGCCACGGGTCAGGTGCAGCCGGCGGATGGAGCCGTCACCGGTCAATTGCTCCCAGTCGGCGGGCTGGTAGAAGTCCTGGCGGACGATGGCCGGTTTTTTCGTCACGCCACGGGATTCGGCAATCAGCTTGAGCGACACCGCCACATCATGGGCGGCCCGCATGATGACTTCGTTGACCACCATGGCGGTGACCGTGGCGCCGGCGATCGCATCCACGGTGACGGCGCTCTGGTCGCTGGAACGGCCGACGACCACCCGCTGCGAGACCTTGATGCCTTTGTAGCGGGCGCTGAAGCCATGGAGTTTTTCTTCGGGAATGCCGATCAGCAGGATGGGCTCATGGTGCTCCAGGACATAGGCATCCTGGATGACCCCGGCGGTGTCGAGAATCACCTGGGTATTGATCGGTTTACCCGAGTAGGCCGGGATGTCCACCACGTCCAGGCTCTGGAACGCATAGCCGATGACCTTGCCGGCGGCAGACACCGTGCGCACCTTGAACCGGCCTTGCGGCTCGGACACCGCATCGGTATGCGGGAACACCTTGTCGATTCGCTGCCGTTCGATGTCGCCATAGGATTTGGCCTGCACCGTCGCGAACACCGCGATCATCAACAGCACCAGCACCACCAGCCCGACACTCCAATAGCGTGGGAAGACATGTCGCGGAGGCTGGAAGGCTGTCATGGATGGGCTGATTTCGAAGGGGCTTGCGGCCATCTTAGGTAGCGATTGGCCACTTGCCCTTGATTGAAATCAACTCGACAGGAAACCCCGTATCAGAGCGCGTACGGGGCTTAAACGGTGCGGGAAAAGCGGCCTTTCTGTTCTCCACCCAGGTACGCATCAAACGCCATGGCGGCGCTGCGCATCATCAAATGGCCCTGGGGCAACAGCACCAGTTCGGTCGGGTGAATCTGCAACAGTCCGTCACGCACATGCTCTTCGAGCTGCGCCAGCGCCTCGGCGAAATACTCGGTAAAACGAATGCCATGGCGTGCCTCGAACGTGCCGAAGTCGATACGCCCATGGCACATCAGGTCGCTGATCACTTCGCGGCGCAACAGGTCGTCGGCCGTCAGGCGGTAGCCGCGGTGCACCGGCAGCAAACCCTGGTCGATGCGCGCGTAATACTGCGAAAGCTCCTTGACGCTCTGGCTGTAGCTGTCGCCAACCTTGCCGATCGATGACACACCCAGGCCGATCAAGTCGCAGTCGGCATGGGTCGAATACCCCTGGAAATTACGTTGCAGGGTGCCGCGCGTGCGGGCCAGTGCCAGTTCATCGTCCGGCAAGGCGAAATGATCCATGCCGATGTAGACGTATCCGGCTTCGGTCAGGCGGCGAATGGTCAGTTCGAGCAGTTCGAGCTTGCGCTCCGGGGGCGGCATGTCCTGCGGACGGATCAGGCGTTGCGCACGCACCATCTCCGGCAGGTGTGCATAGCTGTAGGCCGCGATGCGGTCCGGGCGCAAGGCAATGATCTTGCCCAGGGTGACGTCGAAACTCTCCACCGTTTGCAGTGGCAAGCCGTAGATCAGGTCGACGCTGACCGACTTGAAGCGCGCCTGGCGTGCCGCCGCGACCAATGCATGAATCTGTTCTTCGCTTTGCTGGCGATTGACCGCCGCCTGCACGTCGGGATCGAAGTCCTGCACGCCGAAACTCAGGCGATTGAAACCCAGTTGACGCAAGGTCTCGATGCGTCCGGTGCTGATGGTGCGCGGGTCGACTTCGATGGAAAACTCGTGATTGTCACTGTCGTCCATGTCGAAAGACTGGTGCAGGCAGTCCATCAGGTCGGCCAACTGCTCGCTGGTCAGGTAGGTCGGGGTCCCGCCGCCCAGGTGCAGTTGCGTGAGCTTGCGCGTGCTGTCGAACAGGGCCGACTGCATGGCGATTTCACGCTTGAGGTAGGTCAGGTACTCCACGGCCCGATGGGTCTTCTGGGTGATGATTTTGTTGCAGGCGCAGTAATAGCAAAGGCTTTTGCAGAACGGAATGTGGATGTACACCGACAGCGGTTTCGGCGCGGCGGCCTGATTGCTGCTCCGGGCCGCCTGCTGGTAGTCGTCAACGGCAAACGCCTGGTGAAACTGTGGCGCCGTCGGGTAAGAGGTATAGCGCGGCCCCGGCCGGTCGTACTTCTCGACCAGGGCGCGATTGAAATCAAACGAAGATTTCATCAAATTGACTCACACATAGGGTTAATGCCTTGCACTGCCCGATTCCTTTTCAAACAGATGGCAGATGACGTCCACTTCTTGCCGACCGGCAGGAAGAATGCTGATGAAACGGTCCGATAACTCGATCAGGCCGTCACGACTCAATTGCTCCAGCAGTGGCCAGACCGAGGCGAAGTAGCGGGGAAAGACCAGACCGTAGCGTCGCTCGATGGCACGGATATCCAATTCCAGGTCACACGCCAGCCGTTCCGTGACCGTGTGACGGATCTGCTCCCCCGACTCGAAACGCCATCCCCGGGCCGTCGGCAGCTGATCGTTGTCCAACTGGCGCTGATACCGCTCGATCACCTCGGTGTTCTGCGTGTACAGGTCATCGATCTGACTGATGGCGCCCACACCGAAGC
>Ga0247819_10001343_pt1 | contig 13366 bp, 19 predicted proteins | sample 13C_Xylose_Day6_FD_193428 | JGI IMG/M metagenome (GOLD analysis project Ga0247819, IMG submission 193428) | Soil microbial communities from agricultural site in Penn Yan, New York, United States - 13C_Xylose_Day6 | ecosystem: Environmental > Terrestrial > Soil > Agricultural land | place: USA... | reverse complement strand
ACGGAAGGGCTTTGCGAGCGGGTGATGACATCGCAGCCTTGGGCCATTGTCAGGGCAGGGCAAAGGCTGGCGATCAGAAGCAACAGTCGACTGTTCATGCAGATTTCCTCACCAATAGCCCCTTGGATCAGAAGGCTTACAGGATTTGAAAGACAATCGGCCGTCGCGTTCAATCCGTTTAAGGGCTTGCAGGTTTGGCGGCCAACCGCGGCCGCCAAACCGATGAGCTAAACGAAAGGTTGGCCCGTGAAACCACGAGGCAGTCGTTGCTGGCCGGCCATGGCAGTAAGCCGTTCGGTCCAGGCCTGGCGCCAGTCGTTGACGGTGTGAATGGCTTTGGCTTTGCGCGCGGCCCGACGTGCTGCGTTACGCTCGGTTTTGCGTGCTTCCTTGAACGCGTCGGTATTGCGGCAGCTTCGGCATTTAACCCGGTTGAGTTCTCGGGTGGAGGTGAGATTGCTGCCCTTATGACCGCAGGCCAGGTGCCCGCTGATTTTGAAGTGAGTAACCATCAAACGTCTCCTTCGTGACGTGTGATCGTTGGACCTCACGTGAACGTGGACGTTCGTGGCTTTGCCGGGGCAAAAAAATCCCGGCGTCTGGCCGGGTGGGGAGCAGCACGAATAGCGCAGGCAGGCACATGCCCGGTGACAAGAAGGTCGCCGATCACGTGTCCCGCGTCGGTACGTGTTTCGTATCGATTGTCTGGATCAAATCATCTGAACCGTGGCAGCGGTGGCTCAACAGGCTTGAGCGACGACAGGGTGTTGCGGATCAGTGGCGTATCCTTTTCGATGTCGTTCAGACGATCGCGGATTCTGAGGGCCGTTGGATGACCGCCTTGATGGTCGACCCAATCGGCGATTTCCTTGCACGCGGCCGCCAAACGAACCTGGCGCGAATCAAGCAGGGTGAGCAGGGTGGTGATGGACTCTTTTTCGGACATGGGAAACACCTCCGTTGAAGACACCTGGCAGGGCAGTAAAAAGCCCGCAGGGAGCGAGCTGTCTACCGATGGGACGCTGGTCCTTCAGCTCTCTTCAGTATAGACCCGTAAAACGCCCGTGCAGGCTCGTCAGCCTTGCCGGGCTGTCACTTGTGATCGGGCATTCAACTGTCGGCAAACATGCCGCGCATCCTCTTCAAGATCGTAGCCGTCACCGATGAAACCGTTGGTACGGGTATCGGCGATGCGGTACCAGACCGCAGCGTCAGGTGGCAGGTGATCGGTTTCGCCGGCCCGACGGCCATGAATGATGATCTTGTTGCAGCGCTTCACGACGAATATGTCTTCCATGGCTTCACCGCAGCTGATTCATGTACAGATCAACTATAGAAGTCATTTGTCATCGTGCAAAAAATAGGCAGGTCAATTCGTCGGTTCAGACGCCAGCTTTTCCAACAGCATCGCCAGCGCGACTTCTTCGGCGCGCAGCCCTTTGCGCGTTCTCGGTCTGGGCAATTGCGCCAGTGCGCCGAGCAAAAAACCGTCGAGCACCCCTGGATGGATGTAGCACTTGCGACAGACTGCCGGCGTATTGCCCAACTGTTTGGCGACGTTTTTCACCATCTCCACCACGTGCCGTTTCGCTTCCGACTCGGGCTGCCACTGCAGTTTGCGCAATACCGCCAGCGCCAGTGCGCTGCCGGCCCAGGTGCGGTAATCCTTGGCGGTGAAGTCGGCGCCGGTCAAGGTTTGCAGGTAGGCGTTGACGTCGGCTGAGGTGATGGTGTGCCGCTCTCCGTTTTCATCGAGGTATTGAAAGAGGTTTTGCCCGGGAATTTCCTGGCAACGCTTGATGATCCGCGCCAGTCGCCGGTCCTTCACGGTAATTTGATGTTCGATGCCGCTTTTGCCGCGAAACTGAAACAGGATCGCACTGCCATTGATCTCCACGTGGCGACTGCGCAGGGTGGTCAGACCGTAGGAGCGGTTGTCCCGGGCATATTGCGTGTTGCCGACGCGAATCAACGTGGCATCGAGCAAGGTGATGACGGTGGCCATGACTTTGTCGCGGCTGAAACCCGGCGCCGCCAATAACGCCTCCAGCTGTTTGCGCAGTTTCGGCAGGGCCTGGCCGAAGTCCCTCAGGCGCGAATATTTGTCGCTGTCGCGCACTTCGCGCCAGCGCGCGTGATAGCGGTACTGCTTGCGGCCACGGGCGTCGCGACCGGTGGCCTGCAAGTGGCCGCGCGGGTCGGTACAGATCCACACATCGGTGTAGGCCGGCGGCACGGCGAGGGCATTGATGCGCCGTATTTCCTCGGGGTCGGTGATGCGTTGGCCCGCCGGATCGAAGTAGCTGAATTTACCCCGCAGTTTTTTACGGGTGATGCCGGGCTGGGTGTCATCGACGTAATGCAGGTCGGAAGGCAGCGCATCGGGCATGGCGATTATCCTTGGTATGGGATCAGGGGCCGTTACAGCCATTGACCCCACGCCGATGCAGTCGTGCCGACGAAGTTACGCCAGCACGGCCACAGCCTTGATCTGCGCCCAAAGTTGCTGGCCCGGATGGACGTTCATCTGATCACGGGAATAGCGGGTGATGCGCGCCAGCAACGGCGTGCCTGCAGCGTCCAGGCGTATCAAAACGTGGGCGGCGTTGTCGGCATTCATTTCACTGACGACGGTGACCGGCAGGCGATTGAGGATGCTGCTTTGCTCGACAGCGTGCAGGCTCAGGCTTATGTCGCGGGCCTGTACTTTGCAGCGCAATGCCTGGCCCGGAACCATGGGTGTATGCGCCACGCGGATGGTCAGCGCTGTGTCGGGAAGTTGCAGGGTCAGCAACTGGTATTCGCCGTCATAGCTGCTCACACGCCCTTCAATCACGACGCCCGCGTCACTGCCCATCGCGAGTGGCAGGTCCAGGCGCGCCAGGGTTTGACCGATAGGACCGCTGGCCAGCGCCCGTCCTTCGCTGAGCAAAACAATGTGGTCAGCCAGTTGCGCCACTTCATCCTGGGAGTGGCTGACGTACAGCACCGGAATGTCCAGTTCATCGTGCAGCCGTTGCAGGTAAGGCAGGATTTCGCTTTTGCGCTTGGCGTCCAGCGCCGCCAATGGTTCGTCCATCAGCAACAGTTTGGGGCTGGTGAGCAGCGCGCGAGCGATCCCCACCCGCTGCCGCTCGCCGCCGGAAAGATGTTGCGGATGGCGATCCAGCAGATGACCGATGCCGAGCAATTCTGTCGCGTGGGCCATGTCGACCCGGCGCTGTTGTTTCGGGATGCGTTTGAGGCCGAACTCCAGGTTGGCCAGCACCGACAGATGAGGAAACAGGCTGGCTTCCTGAAACACGTAACCGAGGGCGCGTTTATGCGGCGCGACGAAAATCTGCTGTTCGCTGTCCTGCCAGACTTCGTCGTTGACCTGGACAAACCCCTGATCGGCTCGCTCCAGCCCGGCGATGCAGCGCAGACATGTGGTTTTGCCCGAGCCGGAATGCCCATACAGCGCTGTGACGCCACGGCCGGGCAGCTGCAAATCGACATCCAGGGCGAACCCCGAATAACTCAGTTTCAAGCGCGTGTGAATCATTGATCAGCTCCAGCCCGCTTTGGTTTTTCGGCTGGAGTACAGCGCCAGCAAGACCGCAAAAGAGAACACCAGCATCGCCCCGGCGAGCCAATGGGCCTGGGCGTATTCCATGGCTTCGACGTGATCGTAGATTTGCACCGAGACCACGCGGGTCTTGTCGGGAATATTGCCGCCGATCATCAGCACCACGCCGAATTCGCCCACGGTATGGGCGAAGCCAAGGATGGCGGCGGTGATGAAGCCGGGGCGGGCCAGTGGAAGCGTGACGCTGAAGAAGGTGTCCCAGGGATTGGCGCGCAAGGTCGCGGCCACTTCCAGCGGTCGAGTGCCGATGGCGGAAAATGCGTTTTGCAGCGGCTGGACCACGAAGGGCATCGAATACAGCACCGAGCCGATGACCAGCCCTGCAAAACTGAACGTCAGGGTGCCGAGCCCCAGCGATTGGGTGAGCTGACCGACGAAGCCGTGAGGGCCGAGCGCGAGCAGCAGGTAAAAACCAATCACCGTGGGCGGCAGCACCAGGGGCAGGGCAACGATCGCCCCGACCGGGCCGCGCAACCAGGATTGGGTGCGCGCCAGCCATAACGCCAACGGAGTGCCAATGATCAACAGGATGACGGTCGTCAGGGACGCCAGTTTCAGGGTCAACCAAATGGCGGAAAAATCGGCACTCGTCAGGGTCATTTAGAGTTGGTAACCGTAGGACTTGATGACAGCAGCGGCTTTCGGCCCCTTGAGGTAGTCAACCAGAGCCTTGGCGGCCGGGTTGTCCTTGCCCTTGTTGAGGATCACCGCGTCTTGTTTGATCGGGTCGTGCAGCTCGGCCGGAACGATCCACGCCGAACCGCTGGTGACTTTGCCGTCTTTATAGATTTGCGACAAGGCAACAAAACCCAATTCAGCGTTGCCGGTGGACACAAACTGGAAGGCCTGGGTGATGTTCTGGCCCTCGACGATCTTGTCCTTGACCTGCTCGGTCAAGCCTTGCTTGGCCAAGACCTGGGTTGCCGCCAGGCCATACGGTGCGGCTTTAGGGTTGGCGATGGACAGGTGCTTGTATTGGTTGTCAGCCAACACTTTGCCCTTGGCATCGACGTAGCCTTCTTTGGCCGACCACAGCGCCAGGGTGCCGATGGCGTAGGTGAAGCGCGAGCCCTTGACGGTGTCGCCTTCGGCCTCAAGTTTTTGCGGTGTGGTGTCGTCCGCCGAGAGGAACACTTCAAACGGCGCGCCGTTCTTGATCTGGGTATAGAACTGGCCGGTTGCGCCGAACGAGGTCACCAGTTTGTGGCCGGTGTCTTTTTCGAAATCGGCAGCGATTGCCTGGATCGGTGCGGTGAAATTGGCAGCGACTGCCACTTGCACTTCGTCCGCCTGGGCGGAGCCGAGCGTGAAAGTTGCGAACAGGGTCGCCAGGCAGGCTGGGGCAAAACGTGAGGCGCGAATGGACATGAAACGGCTCCGTTATAGGCGGTGTTACGAGGGGGGATAAATCGCTATGTAGGAGAATATATAGCGAAATGCCTGCAAACGGAACGCACCGTATAGCGCACATTTTCATGTAGCAGCTGCCGAAGGCTGCGTTCGGCTCGGGCCGCGTTCGGACGAAGCGATCGTTAACAAGTGCACGCGGTGCATCAGTCAAACTCTGCGCACCGGATTGACGACTGCTGCGCAGCCGGACGCAGCCTTCGGCAACTGCTACACGGGGTTAGCGGCGGAGCAGTTTCGCCAGGCCTTCTTCGGCCAGGCGGCGGGTCAGTTCTGCGGTGGTCAATTCCACGCCTAGCGTGAACGCCTGCCCGGCCCAGAGGTTGCTGAAATCCGCTTCGCCTTTGGCGCGCAACGGCATGAGAGCGCCACCGGCCAGCGGGAAGGCCGGCGCCTTGGCGCTCATCGGCCCAATCTCACGCATGACCCGGTTGAGGATGCCCCGTGCTGGGCGTCCGGTGAAAATGTTGGTTACCGCCGTTTCGCTGTCCTTGGCGGTACGCAACGCCTTGTGATGTGAGGCACTGACCTTGGCTTCCGGCGTAAACAAATAAGCAGTGCCCACTTGCACCGCCGAAGCCCCCAGCATGAAAGCCGCCGCGACACCGCGCGCATCGGCGATGCCACCCGCTGCAATCACCGGGACTTTAACCGCGTCGACAACCTGCGGCACCAAAGCGAAAGTCCCGACCTGGCTGCTCAGGTCATCACTGAGAAACATCCCGCGATGACCGCCCGCTTCGTAACCCATAGCGATGATCGCGTCGCAGCCATGCTGTTCCAGCCAAATGGCTTCTTCGACTGTGGTGGCCGACGACAGGACTTTGGCTCCGGTGGCTTTTACCCGATCAAGCAGGGTTTTTTCTGGCAGGCCAAAGTGAAAGCTCACGACTTCAGGGCGCAACTCTTCGATCACTTCACAGCTTGTCAGATCGAATGGAGCGCGATTGGATACTGGTGTCGGCGCATCGAAATCGACGCCCAGTTCGCGGTAATAGGGTTCCAGCAGATTTTTCCAGTCTTGCGCCCGTTGCTCGTCGGCGGTCGGCGATTGATGGCAGAAAAAGTTGACGTTGATAGACCGCTGGCTGTGTTGGCGAATGGTCTTCAGCTCTTGGCGCAGTTGCTCGATGCTCAGCATGGCAGCGGGCATCGAACCCAGGCCCCCGGCGTTGCTGGCCGCGATGACCATTGATGAGTTGGTAGCGCCGGCCATCGGGGCCTGGATGATGGGCAATTCGATCCCGAGCAGATCAATAATGCGAGTGTCTGGCCATGGGCTCATTTTGAGTGTTCTCCGACATTGAAACCGGGCAGGGCGGTCGTAGCGGATTTTTGCAGCAATGACTGATCCAAAGCCAGTCATGTTTTCGCCCACCCATTTCGATGCAATGCGCCGCCACCGCCTCCCGCGACGTCACTGCGCCCCGCAGCATAGGGCCGCGAAAAAAGCATAGCCGCGGTCCATGGAAAAGCGCGAAGGTTTGGCGAATTGGCTTAAAGTCGAGTACGTGAATTTTTTGCGATGTGGTATTTAAATCGCACCATAACGGGTGATCTCACCAGGAGGCAGTCATGTTCCAAGGTATTTTGATCGACAAAGACGAAAGCGGTTACCGGGCGACACTGCGACAAATCAACGAAGATCAACTGCCTGAAGGCGACGTCACAGTGTGTGTCGCGTACAGCACGCTGAACTTCAAGGATGGCCTGGCGATTACCGGCAGCAGCCCGGTGGTGCGAAAATTCCCAATGGTGCCGGGCATCGATCTGGCAGGTACTGTCGAAACCAGTGAGCACCCGGACTACAAGGCGGGCGATAAAGTCCTGCTCAATGGCTGGGGCGTTGGCGAAGGGCATTGGGGCGGCCTGGCGCAAAAGGCACGTCTCAAAGGCGATTGGCTGATTGCACTGCCCAAGGCATTCACTGAAGCACAGGCCATGGCCATTGGCACGGCTGGCTACACGGCGATGTTGTGCATCATGGCCCTGGAACGCAACGGGGTGACGCCCGAGCAAGGCGAAGTGCTGGTGACCGGTGCGAACGGAGGTGTCGGCAGTTTCGCCATCGCTTTGCTGAGCAAACTCGGCTATCGGGTCGTCGCTTCCACGGGGCGCCTGTCGGAGCACGAATACCTCAAACAACTGGGCGCTGGCGAAATCATCGACCGTGCCACGTTGTCGGAGCCTGGCAAGCCCCTGGCCAAGGAACGTTGGGCGGCAGTCATCGACTCTGTGGGCAGCCACACATTGGCCAACGCCTGCGCCAGTACCAAGTCCGAAGGCACCGTCGCCGCTTGCGGTCTGGCCCAAGGCATGGATTTCCCGGCCTCCGTCGCACCTTTCATTCTGCGTGGCGTAACCTTGGCCGGGATCAACAGCGTGACCCAGCCTAAAGCTCGACGCGAAGAAGCCTGGGGCCGTTTGGCCAAGGATCTCGACTTCGCGTTGCTACCGTTGATCAGTCACGAGATCGGTCTGAGCGAAGCTATCGAGGCCGCTCCGCGCCTGCTGGCCGGGCAATTGCGCGGGCGGGTTGTGGTGGACGTGAATCGCTGATTACTGCGCTTCGCGATCCAGTAATTGCCGTTTGCGCTCAACACCCCAGCGATACCCCGAAAGATTGCCATCGCTGCGCACCACGCGATGGCAAGGGATCGCCACCGCCAGGCTGTTCGCGCCGCAGGCTTGGGCCACGGCGCGAACCGCTTTCGGCGAGCCGATGCGCAGGGCAATGTCGGCGTAGCTGGCAGTGCTGCCAACAGGAATTTCCCGCAAAGCTTGCCAGACGCGTTCCTGAAACGCCGTACCGCGCACATCCAGCGGCAAGTCGAGGCCGATGGCCGGGGCTTCGATGAAGCCGACAACCTGCGCAATCAATCGCTCAAAGTCTTGATCGGCACCCATCAGATTGGCCCGGCGAAACTTGTCCTGCAGATCGCAGACCAGTTGATGGGGATCATCGCCGAGCAAAATCGCGCAGACCCCACGCTCGCTCTGCGCCACCAGAATCGCCCCAAGCGAGCACTGGCCGACGGCAAAACGAATGTCGTTGTTGTGGCCGGCTGCGCGGTACTCGGCGGGCTTCATGCCCAATAGCTGATCGGCGGCTTCATAAAAGCGACTGTTGGAGTTGAAACCCGCGTCGTATAACGCCTCAGTTACTGATTGACCATCCGCCAGACGCTCGCGCACCCGTCGGGAACGGTGGGCAGCGGCGTAGCCTTTGGGCGTCAGGCCAGTGACGGCTTTGAACACACGGTGGAAATGAAAGCTGCTAAGCCCAGCGATCTGGGCCAACTCGTTCAGGGCCGGAAACGTCTCGGCGTTTTCAATCTGCCGGCACGCGGCAGCAACAGTGGCGGCGTGTTGCGCGGCGATGTCGCTCTGATCCTTGGCGGCGCGCTTGCTGGGCCGATATCCCGCCGCCTGCGCTAGCTCAGCGTTATCGAAAAATTCGACATTTTGTGGTTTCGGCAGCCGTGCCAGGCTGCTGGGGTTGCAGTAGATCCCGGTCGTTTTGACGGCGTACACAAACTGCCCGTCGGCCTGAGGGTCGCGTGCGACGACGGCGGCCCAGCGAGGATCGTTTTCGGTAGCGACTTTTGTCGTCTGGTTTGTCATGGCGATATGTCCGTTGACCCGTTTCCTGCAGATTAACCACGCGACTGTGTCGTCACACTCCGCTGCTTGCGGTCAAATTCCAATGCTTCAACCCGCGGTTCGAAAGGTGAAGTTGATCCGTTGTTCGCCCAAGCGCGGATGATGGCCTTCCTTGATCGGCAGAACACCGTGATAACGCAAGCGGTCAACGCCACCCCAGACCACGATGTCGCCATGCAGCAGTGGCACTTTTTGGCTCTTGTCGCTCCGTTCAAAACCACCGAACAGGAACATCGCCGGTAAACCCAGGGATACCGAGACGATGGGCGCAGCGTAGGAGATTTCGTTTTTGTCCTGATGCAAAGACATCTTCGCGCCGGGGACATAACGGTTGATCAGGCAGGAATCCGGGACGAACTGCGCAAACCCGGCGGCCTGCGCCGCGGCTTGTGCCAGCTGAAAAAACACGTCGGGCATGGGCGGCCAAGGTTGCCCGGTCTGCGGATCGTTGCGGCTGTAGCGATAACCGCTTCGGTCAGTGGTCCAGCCCAGCGTGCCGCAACTGCTCAGGGCAACTGACATGGTAAAGCCACCGGGGGTAATCATTTGCCGAAACGGTGCTGCCGCCAGCACCGCTTCCAGCGCAGGCAGCAATCGGTCCAGCCAAGGCAAGGCAAAACCTCGCAGCACGCAGGATTGTTCACCGATCTGTTCGTTGCGCGGTTCCTGTTGCGGCTCCGCGTCAGCGAACAAGTCAAGAAGAGGCGGTTTCATGGCATTCATAATGCATCGTGAAAGATGATTCCTAAAGTATGTCGCTTTCCACTGTGCAAGCGGCTGACGCCGTGACGCATGGTCACACGGAAGTAACCGCGAACGCCTTTGACCGGACGCTGATTGACCGCAAACACCAACGCGTCGCCTTTCCTCAAGCCCATCACCAGTGGGCGTGACTGCATGCGCGGACGCTGCTCGGTCATCACGAATTCGCCACCGGTGAAATCTTCCCCGGGCTCCGACAGCAGAATCGCCACTTGCAGTGGGAAAACATGCTCGCCGTACAGGTCCTGATGCAAGCAGTTGTAGTCCTGCGGCCCGTATTGCAAAAGTAAAGGCGTTGGCCGTTGCTGTCCGGCGGCATGGCAGCGTTCGAGAAAAACATCATGCGTCGGTGGGAATCGGCTGGGCAACCCCATCTGCTCATGCCAGCGATTGGCGATGGGTGCCAGCCGTGGGTACAGCGCGCTGCGTAAGCGCAACAAGAGATCGGGCAGTGGGTAGCGGAAGTACTTGTACTCGCCACGGCCAAATCCGTGGCAGGCCATGATCACTTGTGAGCGGAAGGGCTCGTATTGGGCATACAAGGCGCTGATTTCATCACAGGCCTTGTGGCACAACATCGACGTGATGAGCGCGCAGCCATCAGCATCGAGTTGCTGTTCCAGCTGCGGCCAGTCCAGCTTGTCCAGAAATTGCTCGCTCATTGCCAGGCCTCACGTTTTTTGAGGTGGCGAGTCTAATGTGCGCTGAAGGAGCAAACACTCCGACACTTGCGGTCGAATTTTCTTGGGGAGCCGACGTCCTTGTTGTCGCCCCACACAGTATTACAGCGCTTTGCTGACACTGATTTCGCTGATCACGTCGTCCTGCCCATGGATGGCATCCAGGGCGGCTTTGGCTTCTTCGGCCGTGCCGTTTTCGAGCTGGGCAAATTCGAAGCGGCGTTCGCCGTTGAGTTTGTACTTGATGACGTATTTGGTCGTTTGAGCCACGGTCATACCTGTCTTTGTGCGTAGTGAAGCGTCACTCAGCTCAGTTTTGTGCTGGAGCGGCGGATAATCTTGATCGAATGGGTCAAGGTCGGCTTGCGGGTCACGCTGATCGCCCGACGGTTGACGGTGTCGATGGTGATGTTCCAGAAACCGGTGCTCGGCGCGGTGATGCGAGCCGGGAACGTGTCGAACGCGCCGCCGTGGTAAGTGTGACGGCCGCCATTTTTGAAGCTGCGGAAGTTGGCGTCGTTCATCAAACGGATGTTGCACATCTGCGAGCATTGAATGACGACGATGTCGTCTTCGTTGAGGTGCTCGCGCTGGTGGATAAATTTCATGGGCGCCTCCAGAAGGGCTTTTGCTACAAAATCAAAACGATGGGCGCAGTTTATCAGCCCTGACGTCGTAAAATCCGGCCACCGGGCTGCGCTTTGACAATTAAAAACAGTTATTTCGCATTCGGTGAGAGATAAATGCGCCGCGCCTCGGAGAAAAACCGCATTGGTGCTGTCGGAGGGTCTTTATCGGAGGTTTTGTATGAAGTGGGGTGCGTCGGTCTTGCCATTGGTATTGGCATTGAGTGGTTGTGCAAGCGTCTCGGACATCAACGAGTCGTTGCCCACCATGAGTGTGATTTCAGGCAAGAAACCCCATGAGTACGCGCAATGCCTGAGCGAAAAGCTCGCCAGTAGTCGTGGCGCCTTGCAAGTCGAACCGCAGAAGGACGGTGTACGGGTAATCGTTCCGCAGAAGCTTTCATCCGGTCCGGCTGCCGTGTTTGATATCGAAGAGCGCTCCGGTGGCAGTAGCATCAAGTTGCATGAGCGTATCTCCAATGTGCCGCTGCGCCCTTGGGATGTTCGCAATGCCGCCACGGCCTGCATTTCTGGCTGATAAACTGTCGACCGTGAGCACTGATGCCGTCAAAGCAACGCTTTGGCGGCATTGTCATTTCTGGAGTCGGGCATGAAGCGAGAGCGAGTACGGGAGCGGCACGCAGAGGGACTTATCTCTGCGACCCATGTGATTCAGAATCCGGCCAATCCGGGTGAATGGATCGTGTTTTTCAAGAAAAGCGCCGGGCGCAGTTTTTTCCTGGTCGATGAAAATGATGAAGTCGAATCCTTCAGCAGCCTCGACGAACTGATCGAGACCGTGCGCGGCCTCGGGATCAAGTTCGCCGAAATCCACATGTAAGGCGAGCAGGGCGCCTTACTTGCAGACCACCACAACGCTGCGGTTTTTGAAGTTGCCGACATCGACGCCCAGGGTCTTGTCACTTTCCTTGAGGGACGGCGTGCCATCGGTGCCGACGATGCGGTAGCCGGTGCCGGCGCAAGAGGCGTCGGCCTTCTCATAGCATGCGGCCCAGGAGTTGGCTTCTCCGGAGCAATCGATCGACAGGCCTTGCTCGCCGTTGTTCAGGTAGGTGGTTTCGGATGTTGCGCAGCCACCGAGGGCCAGTACTGCAATCAGCGGCAAAAATTTTGTCATGTCGTAGTCGTCATCAGGAGGGTGGGCAAATGCTGTGACAGCGCGGCTGGCAAAAGGTTATAGCCAAAGGCCACTTCTTGCACGGCAGCACAAAAAAAGCCCTGCGCATTGGCAGGGCTGCGGGCGTGTCAGGCCTCGATCAGTTCTTGTCCTTGCCGCGACGCTTGGGTTCCGGGTGTTCAAGCTGCAACACCGATGCCACTTCGACCGCCATGGCTTCGGTAGGGAAAGGCCCGGCAATGTTCTCGCCGCTCGCGCTGTCTACCCACCATTGGCCGTCTTTCGCCTTGTTGATCAAGTACCCGTTGACGCTTTTTGCTGCCGACATCTATCTGCCTCGTTGGCTGGTTCAAGTGCGCCATGATAGCGCCAAACGCACCTGACGGGTGCCAATGGGTGTAGGGTGGGTTCGTTTGCCGACAAATGATAACCGTGCAAGTTGGCCGGTCTCTGCTATCAATAAGGGGCGGCGCAGCGATCTGCGCGGATCTGTGCGGAACTATCCGTGCGAATATTTCTCTATGTTGACATCGGTTAGCCAGCGCGGGGCATTGTAAGGTGCCCGCCGCCTGATTAGACTGCGCCGAAACTCGTACACACAGCCCTTTCAAGGACTTATATGATCAAGAAATGCTTGTTCCCAGCAGCCGGTTACGGTACTCGCTTCCTGCCAGCGACTAAAGCCATGCCCAAAGAAATGCTGCCGGTGGTAAACAAGCCACTGATCCAGTACGGCGTCGAAGAAGCACTGGATGCCGGGTTGACCGAAATCTCCATCGTCACCGGTCGTGGCAAGCGCGCCCTGGAAGACCACTTCGACATCAGCTACGAGCTGGAAAACCAGATCAAGGGCACCGACAAGGAAAAATACCTGGTCGGTATCCGCAAGTTGCTCGACAACTGCTCGTTCTCCTACACCCGCCAGACCGAAATGAAAGGCCTGGGCCACGCCATCCTGACCGGTCGCCCACTGATCGGCGACGAACCTTTCGCCGTGGTACTGGCGGACGACTTGTGCGTCAACCTCGAAGGCGACGGCGTACTGACCCAGATGGTCAAACTGTACAAGCAGTTCCGCTGCTCGATCGTGGCCATCCAGGAAGTCGATCCGCAAGAAACCAACAAGTACGGCGTGATCGCCGGCGAGATGATCCGCGACGACATCTACCGCGTCCACAGCATGGTTGAAAAACCAAAGCCGGAAGATGCCCCATCGAACCTGGCCATCATCGGTCGCTACATCCTGACCCCGGACATCTTCGACCTGATCGAACAAACCGAGCCAGGCAAGGGCGGCGAAATCCAGATCACCGACGCCCTGATGAAACAAGCCCAGAACGGCTGCGTAATGGCCTACAAGTTCAAAGGCAAGCGTTTCGACTGCGGCGGCGCCGAAGGCTACATCGACGCGACCAACTTCTGCTTCGAGAACTTCTACAAGACGGGTAAGGCTTACTGATAG
>Ga0247819_10001341_pt1 | contig 13378 bp, 13 predicted proteins | sample 13C_Xylose_Day6_FD_193428 | JGI IMG/M metagenome (GOLD analysis project Ga0247819, IMG submission 193428) | Soil microbial communities from agricultural site in Penn Yan, New York, United States - 13C_Xylose_Day6 | ecosystem: Environmental > Terrestrial > Soil > Agricultural land | place: USA... | reverse complement strand
CAATAAAAGCTAACGAGGCGGCTATTGCTGAAGCTGAGGCTTTTGCTAAAAACAAAGACCTTAGTAAAGTGGTTTTTTACGAGCGTTTGAGAAAAGCCCTGATGTTACTTGGGGCGGTAATGGCTTCGTTGGGAGTGGCGGTAGTACAACAGCCAAAAATTCTCGAGCTGTTTGTTGAGAATATATATGGCAGTTTGGTCACCTTGATGGGAGTGTTTGTTTCAATACTTTCTCTTGTGATTGGTTTTTTCTATTCCTCTGCGAAGGAAAAAACGTTCGTCGATATTGATGATAAGTTATATACCAGCAGAATTGAGGCGGTTGAACGTGAAAAGGATGCGCTATTAAGCAGAGTCAAGGATTTAGAGTTTGAGTTGGCAAATAATATACCTAGCTCTGGCGTCGGTCCTGTAAGCTTTTCCGAGAGTAGCGACCCAGAGGGTTTTAAAATTGACTTTAATTCACCTGTAATCCCGTCCAGCTCCAAAGCCTTTGATTTATATATGAAGACATTAATTGGCTCGCTTGATAAGAATATTGAGCTGGCTGACAATAAAGCATCACTGCTGCTAGATAAAGGAACAACATATTTGTGGCGGGGGATAATGTTTTATATCACTTCAATTGTTGTCTGGCAGGTGGCTACATCATACTTTTCGGTTGGTCAATATGCTGTTTGGGGTATGATTTCATGTTCGATGACCTTTTTGGTAGTGGAGTTCTTAGCAGCTTGGTTTCTTCGTCAGTATAAAAGCTTTACTGATTCATCTTTTAATTTGGTTCGAGTTAAGTCAGTATTTAATCGTTATTTTTTATCGTACTTGGCGATCAAAGAGTTTTCTGATTCAACCCAGCATCTCATTGAAATGAGGGGTCAGATGTTGAAGGTCCTCGAGGAGGATATTAAATGGTTGGAACCTGTTCCTCAAAAAGCCGGTGATCTCAATCACATGGTGGCAATGTTTGAGTCTGTTTCAGGTCTAATCGAAAAACTTAAAGTCTCTTCAAAAGCTGATAGTGCGGCGGCAGCCTCAAAATGACAATCGATGTGGGCCTGGCAAAGGTTTACAGCTACCTTCGTTTTTCCGACCCACGGCAGGCAACGGGTAACAGTGCGGATCGTCAGTTGCAATACGCTCAGCACTGGGCGAAGACAAAGGGGTTTGTACTGGATGAATCTTTATCACTTAGAGATGAGGGTTTGTCCGCTTACCATCAGCATCATGTGAAGCAGGGCGCACTAGGGGTATTTTTGCGCGCCGTCGAGGATGGCCGCATCGCCAGCGGGTCGGTGCTGGTTGTGGAAGGCTTAGACCGCTTAAGTCGAGCGGAGCCTATACAGGCCCAGGCACAGTTGGCCCAGATTATCAACGCTGGTATTACGGTCGTCACCGCCAGCGATGGCCGTGAATACAACCGGGCGGGCTTGAAGGCCCAACCAATGGACTTGGTCTATTCACTCCTGGTGATGATACGGGCGCATGAAGAGTCCGATACAAAGAGCAAGCGCGTCAAAGCTGCGATTCGCCGGCAATGTGAGGGGTGGGTATCAGGCTCGTACCGTGGATTGATCCGCAACGGTAAAGACCCGCAATGGTTACGCTGGAGTGGTCAAAGTTGGGAAATGATCCCGGAGCGCGTGAGCGCCGTGCGTCGTGCGCTGGAGCTTTACCAACAGGGACTCGGCGCCGGACGCGCTGCCATTGTAATGCACGAAGAGGGATACGACCTTTCCAGCTGGGGGATCTCTGGTCAGCAAGTCTACCGACTGATCAAGCTGCCCGCGCTACGTGGAGCAAAGCGGCTGGCAGTGGATGGCGAAGAGTACATGCTCGAGGAGTACTACCCGCGAATCCTGTCTGATGCAGAGTGGGGGGAGTTACAGCATCTGGCCGGTCAGCGTTTACGACGTCGTGGAGCGGGTGAAATCCCAGGCATCATAACTGGAGTAGGGCTAGCGTATTGCGGCTATTGCGGAACTGCATTGGTGGCTCAAAACATAATGAACCGTCGCCGAGCCGACGGCAGCATTTCAGACGGAAACCGTCGCTTGCACTGTACCTCGTACAGCAAAAACGGCGGTTGTTCCGCGGGTGGCAGCTGCAGCGTGGTACCCATCGAGCGCGCCTTGCTCAACTATTGCTCTGACCAACTCAATCTGCAACGCCTCCTACAGGTAGGCGATGACGGTCAAGGTATCCTGCAACAATTGGTCGTCGCGCGTGCAGCGGTGCAGAAAATCACTAATCAGCTTGGGAAAGTAACGGATGCGCTCCTGGAGGCCGAGAACGGTGTCTCGCCAATTGCCTTTATCCGCAAGGCCCGAGAGCTTGAGGAGCAGCTGGGAGCGGCGGAAAAGAAGGTCCAACAACTGGAGTTTGAGGTTGCTTCGATGTCTAGCCCCGTCAGGCCAGCACAAGCCGATCGTTGGGAAGAGCTGGCATCGCAAGTATTTGCCGGCGATTACAGCGCCCGGGAGCAGGTCCGACAGCTGATCATGGACACGTTTCAACGGATTGTAATTTACATGAGAGGCATGAGTGCCCAAGACCGCGAGGGCCATGCAATCGATGTGCAACTGCTCTCCCGCGCTGGTCAACATCGGTTGATTCAAATCGATCGCCGCAATGGTGACTGGGTTGCGAGCGAAGACTGGGAATGACCTTGTGGGTGGGGAAGTCGCCCCCATATACTGGATATGTATACAGTAAAGGCAAGGAGCGTTTATGTTTCAAAGTGTCAGCATGCTTGAGACCCCCTATGGGCAGCTTACTAGCCGAGTCTATCGGCAAGTGAACAGCTCAGCAGCTCAGCAGCGAAGGCAAACCGTAATCACGCGGCAGGCAGGGGAGCGGAAGGCCGATTGGGACTGCCTTCTTGAGCATTTGGAATCCCAGGAAAGCGTCCGCTTGAAGCGTCTTGACGGTGATGCGGCTCAACTGAATTGGACCAATCATCACATTGGCTGATTACCCTGCGGGTAATTTCCTATAAAAAATATGCCGCGGGCATTTGACTTAAAATTAGCCTGAGGATAATTTATCTCCATTGGTTCACGTTGGTGCTGAGCGCTGGCGTGATCGCTTCGGAGATAAACAATATGCGTACCCTATGCCTTTCCCCTTGCTCCAGACCGCAGTTGGCTAGCCAGATAACTCAGAATGGAGTCTTTAAACACGAGTTGCGTGATGCTTTGGCTGGCACCGTGCAGGCCATCGCGACCCTTGCCGTAGAGCAAGGCAAACACAATGTCGTAGTGCGGATCGAGCTAGGCGATAGCGTGAACAGCATTACACTGTCCAAGCAAGCAGACACAGCTGAGCGGTTAGCCTGCTTCTTGGAGGAGCTGGCAAATGCTGAGAACTCTGCGTCAGAAGTCAGTGAGCAATTTGCAGTCATCGTGCTGAGGGATGACGCCAGACGACTGTTTGCAAAAAGCATCGCCGGTTACAGGTGTGCGAATGCTGACCTTAATAAAGCTATCGATGCTGAAAACTGGGTAGCAATCAACGGTGCCCAAGGCCGCCGCGACATGCACGCTAACACCATCGCATTGATCGCGAACATGTATTCAGCCGTTACAGAAGAAGGGGCGCGCCCATGATTGGTATTCCCAAAACAGGAACGCTCGAACACGGTCGAATCAGTGCCAACGTTTCTAACGGTTATCAATTCAGAACAACAGATGGACGCCCTGCGCGGCTCGCAATCATCGATGACGAAGGCCATGTGATCGAATCAGGCGATGTCGTAGCGCGCGAGGCGTGGAACGTGTGCATTGCGGTGATAAAGAATTTCAAAATCGGTCAGGGGCACATCGTGGTGCACAGTGCCCCTCCTGGAATAGAACCCTCTCAGAGTACTTCTGTTCGTTTTCCCCGGAAGGCCAGAGGGTAGAGCGCAAAGAATTCTGACGATGGATTACATCCCCGTAATCTTGGCGTCGATCGCCCGACCGATAATTTCCCAAGTCCCGTCCAGGATAACTGCTTTGTACTCTGGATTGAGGGGGACCAGATAGCCGACTCCGGCATCCAGGGTGTACTGCTTGAAGGTCGTTTCACCACTGATGGTATGGCGGGCTATATAGAACTTGCCACTGATCAGGTCAAAACCTTCGGGACTGATTAGGATCGGAGTGCCCTCGGGAAAGCTCGGTGGCGTTTCCGATGTCATCGATTTCCCCTTCACCTTCAACCAGTAACCGCGAGGTCCTGCGTTTTCCGTAGAAGATAGCCATTCGTCCGCGATGCCAGAAGGATAGCAACTGGAAGACTCGATGCGTTCGCCGGCGGCGACCCACGTGATCAGGGGATATTCTCTCGCTTCCCGATGCGGCTGCAGCATGGGGGCGATGTTGGAGTGGCTGCTAGTCGCTGCCATTCCTGCAATTTCAGCAGCGAGTCGCGGGCTGAAACTTTCAACCGGCTCGTCTAGCAATTTTGCCAGTACCGAGGCGAAGCGGGCATTTAGAGCATTAATGCCCTTCAGGTAATGGTTCACCGATACCGGGGTGATACCTGCAGCATCAGCGATCTTTCTTTGATTAAGTTTGAGAGCGTTCTTCTTTGAAAGATAGAGCTCGTGTGCCCGTTGGCATTCAGCAAATAAGACTGGATCTATGGGTTTTTTCTTAGTCATCTTCGAAGTATAAGCCGCAGGCTAACGAATAAGATTAGCCGCCGGCATTGTATAAAAATATGCCTGCGGTTAATATTCTTCCATTCATCGGTTTGAGGTGTATGGCATGGAAGAAATCTCCTTGGGTGATTTGGTGTTACGGATGGGACAGGCCCGCGTTGCTCGTGCTCTCGGCGCCAAACCTTCGTCCATCGCAAAGGCACTCCGCACTGGAAGAACAATCATTGTTACGGTGGCCGACGATGGATCTTGCAAAGGGGAGGAGACCCGGCCATTTCCGTCTCAAAAAAGCACGCAATCTGGATGCCTAGAGCACTCTGACCAAGAGTCAGGTATGGCGCTGGCAAAGGCTAATGAGCATCCGCCAGCATGACCACGTCCAAGCCAGGACAGATGCCCACTTCCCGAGACCAGGTGCTGGTGGCCCATGCTGTTGAGATGATTGCCCGAACAGGCTTCAGTCAGGACGATTTCGCCCAAGCGCTGAGCTGCAATCTGCATAACCAAATTCCGGCCAAGGCCGTCAGCAAGGATGTTCCCGACTTCGAGGCTCTTGCCCTGTGCAACGACACCGCATCGTTCTTGAGAGCATCGGGTGCCTGGTTGCGCCGTGTTGGCCGCTGGTTGAGTGGTGAAGTAGACCTTCCGAGCTGGGTTGAGGAGTCGTGGGTAAACGCGCTCGAGGACAGTTTTAAGGACCGCTGCATCAACGAACTGGCCCACCGTCACGGGTTGACCGGTGCGCGCGAACTTGATGGCGATGGCAATCCGCTGGGAGCGTTCGGCCAATTAGTGGCCCGTCTGGGTTACACGGTTGCCTTAGGCAGCGAGATACTGGCTGACGGCCGTATTGACCTTGAGGATCTAGAAAAGCTTCCTGAGTTTGTGGACCGGCTGCGTTCGGTCGAGGCGCGTTGCAGCGAACTACGTTCTCGCGCCGAAACTGTTCTGCTCGAGCAGCCCCAAAAGCCTCATTTGTCCGGGGTAAACAAGGTTCTGTGACTTCCCTGGACAAGGACATCCACTCGCGAACGGCAAGCGGCCGCAAGGGCAGCCCCAACATGGGCCGACCTGCTGCAGTCCATCGTGACAAGAAAGACCCTCACGCCGCCCTGCGCGCGCCAGTTCGAGCACCTCGATATTCTGCGCCGCGCCGGCTGACTGGCCAGCAGCTGAAAAATCCTCTATTGCGCATGGCATTCTCGCGACTGAGTCAGATCGGCGAGCTTCGCGGGCAGTACCTTCGCGACCTGGACTCCATCCATGGCGGTCGTCGCACGCGCTCCGAGAAATTCGACGCCTTGGCTAAGGCATCCGAACAACTGCTGCTGCGCTTGGACTTGGCTACCGGTGTGTTGGGATGGCTGGATATCGAGCGCGGGCAGTACTTCCTCAACACCCAGTGCGGTGTCGCTGAAGATAGCGGTATGTCCCCCGCGTCTTTTAATCGCCTCATGCACAGCCTAGACCTCGCCGGTTATATTTACCGGCGTATTGAAAAAGTGCAGTTGGAGGAAAAGGATGAGGCGGGACTTAATCTGGTTCGGACGCGGGTCCTGGTTCGCTTCACCGAAAAGTTCTTTGCAGACCTTGGTGTGCGCTATCTTTGGTATCGGGCTAAAAAGGCCGCCATCAAACGCAGGGATAGGGAACTTCGCCAAGTCAGTGCACTTCGTACTGCACGTCAGGAAAAGGCTTCCTTGGAAGAGTTTCGACGCCAGCAGTCCCGAAGCAATTGGGAAAAAAGTGAGGCGCGCAAAGCGGCTCAAAGTCGTAGCGAGTCAGAAACTCTGATCCCAGCTCGTGGATCACCTAAAGGCGTAAAACCTCCGCGGGAGCCCGACAAGAGCCCAGGCGGATTGGACCAATCCATGGCGCGACTACTGCGTAACGTCCAAGTCAAGAAAGATACCTCCCCGAACTAATCGCATCCCCTGCGAGGCCAGGTCACGCCTGGTGGTCGAAAAAACTCCCAACCTCCGCTTTGACGCAGCCAACATGCATCGTCATGCAGGCAAAATGCCCTGTGCGCGCCCATTTTTCAGCGTCATTTTCCGGCACCGCAGGCGTCCGGCCCAGGCATCCAAGATGGCTTTGAATTAAATGGAATTTTAAACCCCACTCAGCATCCCCAAAGGGTATAAAAAAGAGACTTTCGAGGTGTCCACAGGGTCGGTGTGTTAGGTACAAGATGATGCCTTCGCCCAAGGGCTCAGTTCGCTTCGCTCAGCTTTTTATAAGGATCGCGGGCTACGCGCCCGCACAGCGGCAGGGCAGTGCCCTGCACCCATATTGGATACCACGCACTCTGTACCTGGGTTCCAGCGTGCCCAAAGCGGTAACTAGGCGCGCCGAGGTGAGCTGCAAATTTCACTGGCTGTGGTCGCGGGCTCGATTGGTCGACGCTGCTGAGATTTTTTGGGTGCGAATTTGACGTGCAACCGACCGCTGCGCGGGTTCCGCCGCGGCGAGATTGTGAGTATCAGCTGATATTGTGATGGCGGCTTATATGCCTGCGGTGCAGGCATTCTGAAGCATGATTCGAGATCGATGCAGAGAGATGCCCACTGGGGACATGGGAACGGAGTGGCGTCGATGCGTCGGGGAGGTTGCGAACCTGGGCCTGTGGTCAGCCTCGTTGCGAGGAGCCAACCTGCAGGAACAGTTCTTGTTGCTGCTCCGCCGGCAAGCTTCTGATTCGTTCCAGTAGGAGCGTGTCGATGCGTTGACCCGGCGGCCGCAATGAATGCTTGAAAGTCAGTTCCGACACCCATGTGTGCCCGCACTGGGCGTCCAAGCATTGGCAATACAGCTTCACATAGCCCCGGGTAATCTCCTCCCGTGAACTGATGCGCCCTTTGTGGTCGCAGGCCGTGCAGTAAATTCGCATGTTTCCCTCCCCAGGGTTGCAGAGCCGCCATTATGCCGTCACTACTGGTGATAATCACTAAATACTGTCTATTTAAGCAGTGGTTTTTTCTTTTTATTCAGGGGTAATCCAGCTAATTGTCCTGTCGAGTCGAAGCGTGTCGTTGACCTGGTTGAACAACTGACAGATCGGTCGGATCTCGTTGCTGGTGTAGACCCGATCGATCTTCTCGATATCACCAAAGCCTGCGTTGTTTTCCGGAATGATGCCGGCCAAAGCGGGGTTCATGCGCCAGGCGGCAATCACGTCGTTACGGGTGATGTTCTTAACCTTCTCCAGCTCGTCCTTTGCCTGAAAATCCCCCACGGGGATGATCTGAATGGCGTTCTCCTTGCCGTTGGGAATGTTGACGAACATCGAGCGGAAGTTACCCACACCCTTGCTGGCACTGATCTGGGCGCGCAGGTTTTCTTCGTCCTCCTCGGTCAGGTCCGGATCGTTGGTGTAAAAGATATAACCGGCGTGTGCGCCGTTGCTGTAGTAGCGCCGACGGAACAGGGTCGCGGCTTCGTTGAGCAGGAGCGCCTGTAGGCCGCCTAGGTAATCCGGGATGCCGTATATGGTCTGCTCGACGTCGTAGTCCATGACGTGCTCGATCTCGTCCTGGTCGAAGTCCATGAACTTGTTGTCCGGCAGCAGCATCCGGAAACCGCCGTCCACTTTCACCCGCATGTTGATCGCCGGCAGGTGCTGCAGCTCCAGCACCTGGCCGAAAGCGTTGATGTCGCGATAGAAGAACGCATCGCCGAACACCATGTAGTCCAACCCCGCGCAGCCCATCGTCTTTGCGCTGCAGCCGGCCGAGGGGATGAATTCACGCAGTAGCAGGTTGCGTTTGAACTTCGGAATAGCGCCGTGGTGCGCGTTGGCGCGCAGCAGTTTGGCCAGGCCGGTGCGCGACACCGGCGGCTTGTAGATTTCGCCGTCGTCGCTGGGAAACACCCCTATGTACTCGCCGATGTTCCCCGACAACACCTGTTCGGGCTCCCCGAATGTAAATGCCCGCATGGACTGTGGCTGTCGCACCTGCTGGTTGACCTGGCGTTTTTTGTGTCGAGGATTGGTCATTGTTTCCACTCGTGACGTAGCGGCTGCGTCGCCGCTTGTTAGTGTTCAAGGGTTCGTTGGCCAAGGCGTGCATAACCGCCCAAGCGATGTCGGCGTGGCCGGTGGCGTCGGTGCGTGAAGCGCTATACGTGACCTGGCCGCTGTTGGTGGTGCCGCGCTTGATGGTCAGGAATGCCTGGGCGATATCGGTCCAGCCGGCTTCCCACTCGATACGGCTACCCGAAATCGTGTCCTGAGCCTTGAGCACCAGGGCGTTTTTGGCTTCCAGGCTGTAGTGGATTGGGGTGGCTTTCGCGTAGAAATCGCGCACCAGGTCGAACACGCCGTAACCCACGCCGGTGACATCGATGCCGATGTGCTGGACGTTGAAGCGCTCGGTGAGCTTCTTGACTTGGGCTGCCTGGTAGGTGAACGAATGCCCCCGCCAGCTGTGCTTTTCCAGGATGCGGAATTTCGCCCCAGGTTCGAGCGGCGGCGCAATGACCACGCAGGTGGCGTCGTCGCGGGTGCGGCTTGGGTCGTAGCCGAGCCAGACCGGACTGTTGCCGAATGGTCGATCGTCGTCGGGCTTGTAGTCCTCCCACAACGACAGGTCGGAGTAGCAACGTTCCAGGTCCTTTAGGCTGAATGCGCTCTGCGTGCTGTCGATGAATTTGCAGTAGAACAGTTGCTGGAATTTGTCTTCGTCGTACTCCAGCTGCAGCTGCTCGAGGTCGAACAGATCGCAGCCGCCGTCGATCGCATCCTGAATGGTGATGGTCTTGCGCCATTGGCCATCCGGACACAGCACGCCCTGGGTGTATGCCGCCTCGATCGGCCAGGTGCCGCCTGCCTTTTTCCCGCGCTTGCTGTTGCGAAACTCATCGCCGGACCAGAACGGGTAGGCCTGATGCGACACGGCGCTGGGCGTTGAAAAGTAGGTTTTACGCCATTTCTTGTGGGTGCCCATGGCGCTGGCCACGGTGCTCAACTTCTCGAAATCGCGGATCCAGAAATATTCGTCGACGTAGACGTGCCCGTGGTAGCCCTGGGCGGTGCTGCTGTTGGTGCTGAGGAAGCGCAGCTCGGCGCCGTTGCTCAAGGTGATGGGATTGCCGGTCAGCTCGATGTCGAACCATTGCTTCGCGAACTGGATGATGTAGCTGCGAAAGATCTCCGACTGCGATCGGCTGGCCGACAGGAACACCTGGTTGTCGCCGCTCAAAACGGCGTCCATGAATGCTTCGCCGGCGAAGTAGTAGGTCAGGCCCACCTGGCGGCTTTTCAGGATGTTCCGGATCCGGCATGTCAGCGGGTTTTGCTTGGCGGCGAACAGCTCCTGCTGATAGCGGTACATCTTGCTGATGAACTTATCCAGGAAGTCGACTTCGGTCAGGCCGTTAATGTCGTTCTTGGCTTTCTTCTCCCTTTTCTTGCCGCCGGTATGGCCACGGCTGGAGCGTTCGCCACGCGAGCGCTGGCGGGGCTCTTGAGGTTCGCCCTGGTCGTCACCAGACGTCGCTGCTACCGACGCCGGTTTGGCCGCTTGCTTGAGCAGTCGTTCGCGCACGGCGGTCAGCCGATCCAGTTCGTTTAGATCGTCCTTGGATAGGCTGCCGACCTTGTCCAGGAGCAGGGTGATACGCCGACCGACAGCGGTCAGCGGTTCCTCGTCCGACAACATGTCTTCCCAGCCGCCCTGGCGGATCCAGTAGTAGACGATCCGGATGTTGGGCAGGTTGAGTTGCGCCTGAATTTCCTTGGCCTTACAGCGGCGTAGAAACAGACGTTTGGCGGCTTCTTTAACTTCGGTCGAGTAGTACATGGGCCGCAGTCTATGCGGCGAAAACAGCGAAAACGCGGGGTTAAATTCCGAGCTTCACCTAGATCGCGAATCTAGGAGAAACGCGCAATTGAACCGTTTGTTAGAGGGCGTTCGGCTCCATATCTTGGCGGCTCAAATCACCGATTGAGCGCAGTTATCGCCCATGCCCCGTTCCCTTGTTTCGTTCTGGAAACGTGTCGCCACCAGCGGCACCACCGCCGACGGTCGCGAGATCCTTCCCCAGGAACTGCGCGACATCGCTGAGACCTACAAGCCATCCAAATACACGGCGGTGATTTGGTGTGACCACGAACGCTGGAGTGGTTCCCACGGTACCGTTTTCGCCGTGCGCCTGGTGGAAGAGGGCGACGATCTGGAAGAGGGGCAAATTGCTCTGGAAGCCCAGCTCAAGCCCAACGATCGGTTGCTGTACCTGAATGATCAAGGCCAGAAGCTGTTCGGCAGTATCGAGATCACCCCGAACTTCGCCGGCAGTGGCAAAGCCTACCTGACCGGCCTGGGCGTGACCGATGAACCCGCCAGCCTGGGCACCCAGGAACTCTACTTTTCGAAGAAAACCCACAACGACGCCTTTTACGCCGCATCCGTCGAGCTGGGCTCATTTGAAGAAGAACCCCAGGGCGAAGTCGGCAAGCTTATCGGCTTGCTCACCGGCCTGTTCAAGCGCTTTGCAGCGGACACCGAGCCCGCCAAACCTACCCCCCAAACCGAGAGCAAACCCCCAATGGATGAAGCTACCGCAACGGCCTTAAAAGCCCTGCTGGCGCAGCTGCTGGTTGTCGCTGCCGGCATTCAGGCTGTGATTGAGCCTGCAGCTGAAGAGGCACCAGAACCCGATCAAGCCCCGATCGACGACGTAACCGCAGCAGTTGACGCGATCGTCACCACCGCTGAAGAAGAGCGCGAATTCAGTCGCAGCGGCGGTGCGTCGAACAAGGCCGTTCTGGCAGCGCTGGTTGGTCTGCAAAAGCAGTTCACCGCGATCCAGAACACTCCCACCGGTCGTCAGTTGCCGCGCAATTCTGGCCCGGTGACCACCGTCAAGAAGAAGGTGCTCTGACATGGCCCAGCCACTGAGCGCCAATGGCGCCAAGCAATTTTCCGCACTGCAGCTGGCAATGGCTGAGTCCTATGGCGTTGAGCGTGCCAGCCGCATGTTCAGCGTGGAGCCTTCTATCGCTCAGGAGCTGAACGACGCGATCACCGCCAAGGCTGACTTCCTGGAGCGTATCAACGTCATCCCGGTCAGCGAAATCAAAGGCGAAAAGGTGTTCATCGGTGTCAATGGTCCGGTCACCGGCCGGGTCAACACCAAGACCACTGATCGCGATGCCAAGGACGCGTCGGCACTGGAGCACACCACCTACGAGCTGGTTGATACCCAGTCCGATGTGGGCTTGCCGTACGCCAAAATCGATGCCTGGGCGAAATTCCCCGACTTCCAGGACCGTTACTCCGCCGCTGTGCAGAAGCGCATTGCCCAGGACCGGATTGTGATCGGCTTCAACGGCACCAGTGCAGCCGCTCAGACCGACCTTGCGGCGAACCCGAAGCTGCAGGACGTGAACAAGGGCTGGTTGCAACAGCTGCGTGAGCAGGCCCCGCAGCAGGTGCTCAAAGAGGGCGCGACTGCTGGCAAGGTCAAGTTGGGTGCCGGTGGCGACTACGCCAACCTTGATGCCCTGGTGCACGACACCAAGCAAATGGTCGACGAGATCCTGCGCGAAGACGGTGACCTGGTCGCCATCATCGGCACCGACTTGCTCGCCGCTGACAAGGCCAAGCTGTACACCAAACAGGGCGATGTTCCGACCGAAAAAGAACGCATCGAAAACGCCCAGGTCATCGCAACCTACGGTGGTCTGCCAGCGTTCAGTGTGCCGAACTTCCCGGTCAACGCCGTACTGGTCACCAGCTGGGACAACCTGTCGATCTACTTCCAGGACACCAGCTGGCGTAAGCAGACGGTCGACAACCCGAAACGCTCCCGCGTCGAGGACTACAACAGCCGCAATGAAGGCTATGTGATCGAGCAGTTGGAAAAGATCGCACTGACCGAAAACGTGGAGCTCGTGGCTTGAGCCTGGCCCTCGCGCACAAGCGCCGCACGCTGGCCTTGGGTGTAGTCGCTGTAGCTGCAGGCATTTCGAGTGCAGCTATGGCGTACACCCCAGCCGATGCCTTGAGCAGCCCAGCCAATGCCCGCAAGCATCTGTTGCTGCAGGAAGCGGCGCTGGACATCGATCTGGTGCGCCTGAGCGAGCTCAAGAACCTGGCCAGCAAACAGGCACTCAAGCGGGAGGAGCTGCTGCCCAAGTACCAGGACTACGTCCAGCGCTACTGCGAATCGGGGCTGAACTTTCCGAACCGCGTCGTGGTGCAGGTGATGGTCTGGCTGTTCGACACCGCCCAGTTCGATGACGCCTTGGAACTGGCGGACTTCCTGATCGAGCAGGGTCAGCAGATGCCGGAGCGCTTCAAGCGCCGCGACATCCAGACCTTTGTCGCGGATGCCGTCATCGAGTGGGCTTACACCGAATACAACGCTACTCGCAGTCCGGAACCGTACCTGTCCGACCTGCTGCCTCGCGTGGACGGCGAATGGGACCTGACAGAACAGATCCCGAGCAAGTACCACAAGTTGATCGGTATACGTGCCCAGGATGCTCAGCAGTGGGAAACCGCGATCAAGCATCTGGAGCGTTCAACCGAGTTGCACTCGGCGGCTGGTAATAACACCCGTATCGAAAAGTGCCGCAAGGCAATGGCAAAACAACAGGCCACCTCAGCCTCCGAATAACCGACTACCCCCCCAGCGGGGACCTGTGGAAGTGAGCCGCCCATTTATGGACCGTCCCACTGAAAACAGGCTCCCCGCCCTATTTGAGTGGCCAGCAATGAGCTTTTCCGGGAAA
>Ga0247819_10001337_pt1 | contig 13403 bp, 30 predicted proteins | sample 13C_Xylose_Day6_FD_193428 | JGI IMG/M metagenome (GOLD analysis project Ga0247819, IMG submission 193428) | Soil microbial communities from agricultural site in Penn Yan, New York, United States - 13C_Xylose_Day6 | ecosystem: Environmental > Terrestrial > Soil > Agricultural land | place: USA... | reverse complement strand
GCCCCGGCTCCTGCGCCCGCCCCTGTGGCTGCGCCCGCCCCGGCGGCACCTGTGGACCCCGCCTACGCTGCCTGGCTCGCTTCCCAGCAGGCAACGCAGCCGCAGGCGGCACCGCCGCCCCCGGCCCCGGCAGGGCTCGACTTCGCTGCTATGGCTGCGGCCCTGCAGGCGGGCCCCCCGGCCGCTGCAGCCGCCCCGGCTCCTGTGGCTGCCCCGGTAGCTGCGCCGCCGCAGGTGCAGCAGATTGACGAGGCCACCATGGCGAAGGTTCGGGCCCTGATTGGCGCCGGCATTGATACGGCGACGATCGTGGCGGCTACCGGCCTCTCTGAGGGTGCGGTGGCTGCGGTGCGCGGCCTCGGCTAATGAACATCTACCGCCTGGCGCTATCCGTCCTGCTCATGCTCGCTATGGGCGGCTGGCGGATAGCGCTGGGCACGATGATTGAGCTTGCTGTTGGATACCTACGACTAAAAAGGGAATGGTAGTGAAGAAACTTATGAGGAAGATCGGCGCGGTAGCCGCAGGGCTCGCGCTGGCTTTTGGCTTGGCCTATGGCGGTGCGATCGTGACGGCGCCGGCGGCTAAGGCGTGGACGCAGAGCTGCCACAATCTCGACGCCGGGCCCGGCCGTATCATCGGCGGTTCGCCGTGGCCGGGGTACCGGTACGCGACGGCCTGCTACGTGGACTACAGCTGGTGGGAAGAAGTCTCGTTCCCCTGGCCGCACGACCAGTGGTTCATCTACAACTACCACAACTAGGAGAAGCAATGGATTTCACTGATTTCATCAAGGACCACAGCCCGGGGCGTTCCGAGGCCGGGCGGCTGCTGGGGAAGCTGGTCGATGCGGTGCGCGATACCGGGAAGCCGGGCACCCTCACCTTTACGGTGAAGATCGACGTGGACAAGGCGCAGCCCAATACCGGGCTGCTGATTTCCGACGAGGTGGCGGCCAAGCTGCCCAAGCATGAGCGGCCGGTGCGGAAGGCGTGGATGCTTCCGAGCGGGGTGGTGGTGGACTACGACCCGGACGCCCCGCCGATGCCTGGCATGGCGGTAGACGGCGCGGGGAAGCTCGTTGATCTGGACGCGGAGGAACTGCAGGCGTCGGCCGCGCATTTCCTGCAGCACACCACGGGCGTATTCACTGGCCTGCAGGTGGTGCCGGATGCGGTGGACGACGACGAGCCGGTAGTGGACATGTCCGGGCACACCCCCGGCGATCCGTTGCCGGTGGTCGATATGTCCTCCGGTATGGCCAGCGCGGCGCAGGACGCGGCCGACTGTGAAGAAGCGGCCGAGGGCGATGAAGGGCCCGCGGCTGTGCTGGAATCCGAGCCGGTGGACGACACCCACCATGAGCCGGTGCAGGAGGAAGAAGGTGCGCCGGTGTTCGACCCGGCTAACCCTTTCGCGTTGGCTGACACTGCGCCCCCGGCGCGTAGTGCCGGCCTGACGGACCCGCCGGAAAAGAAGCCCAGGGCCGCGCGTAAGCCCCGGGCAGCAGCAGCAAAGTAAGGCCCTCCTGCCGGGCTCTCGGTGACGGGGGCCCGGCAGGCATACACTGAAAATCCCGAATCTTGGAAGGAACCGCAAATCATGACCGAGAACCACAAAGAGGCAGACACCGACCTGTTCGAGCCGGATGTTGATCTGGACTTCGTATCATCCGTGGAGCAGGAGCACGACGGGCCGCCGGTAGCCGTGCTCTGCGGGAGCACCCGTTTCCGCGCGGGCATCGAAGCAGCGAACCACGACCTCACCCTGCAGGGGTACATCGTGCTCGCCCCGGGCGTCTTCCATCACGAACTGCCCGAGGGTGTCCACCTGGACGACGAGGACAAAGCCGCGCTGGACCGGCTGCACCTGCGGAAGATCGACATGGCAGATGTCGTCATGGTCGTGAATCAGGGCGGCTACATCGGCCACAGCACGACCACGGAGATTGCCTACGCCCACAGCCTCGGCAAGCCGGTACTGTACTCCGAACCCCTCGCGGAGGATGTCTAAGCCCACAGCGGGCGCCCGCGCTACCGGGCAGGGCCGTCACAAGGCGGCCCTGCCCCTCACGGACATCATCGACCCGCGTACAGGTGAACCACTGCCACACTGCCGATTCTGCCAGCGCAGCCTTCGGCCCAAACTGACCACCGCGAAGCAGTACCCCCTCACCGTTCCCCGCTGCAATGACAGCTGCTGCAGCTCGCAGCTGTGCCGGGACCAGAACCGCGAGGAAAAGGGCGGCGAGGTATCCGAGAAGGACAGCGCCGGGGACCTGCAGCAGGTAATGCCGGAACCGGCGCTTGAATGGTATATCCAGCAGCGCAGGATGCGCCTGCTGAACGATGCGCTCGCGGTACGGGCGACCAGTAGCAGGAGCGGTACGAATGACCAATTTACTCGCTGACGCCCGCGCCCTCGTAGGCGCCGGCATTTCAGTAATCCCGCTGCGCCCGGGCACGAAGGTCCCGGCGATCAAGTGGAAGGAATTTCAGGAGCGGCTAGCCACCGAGGGTGAGCTGGCCGGCTGGTTCGGCCCTGGCAGTACCTACGGGCTCGGAATCGTGACGGGCGCCGTGTCGGGCAACCTCGAAATGACGGAAATCGAAGGCCGGGCCCTGCCCCTGCTCGGCGACGTGGTGCAGCTGGCCAGTGACTCCGGGCTCGCCGGGCTGATGCAGCTCGTGGGCGGGTGGCTGGAGAAGTCACCCTCGGGCGGCCTGCACTGGTTCTACCGGCTGCCCGAGGTGCCGCCGGGGAACACGAAGGTAGCGAAGCGGAAAGCCACCGCGGACGAGCTGGCCGAGAACCCTGCAGACAAGGTGAAAGTCCTGTCGGAAACCCGCGGTGAGGGCGGCTACGTGGTGGCTGCGCCTACCGACTACGGGACGGCCGGGAAGTGGGAAATCATCGGCACCGGCGGCCCTGGCACCATGCCTACGCTGACGGCCGAGCAGCGGGAGGATTTCCACGTACTGCTTGGCACCATGGGCGAGCAGGACGCGGCACCGGAGCCGGGCAGCGGAGCACCAGTCACGGTGTTCTCCGCACCTACCGGGCCGGGCCCTTCCGGCATTTTCGACGGGCTGCGCCCCGGGGACGACTTCAACGAGCGGGAATCCTGGGAGGAAATTCTGCCGGCCGCGGGCTGGACCCGGCAGTTCGACTTCCCCGATGGTGGCATAGCGTGGCTCAGGCCGGGCAAGCAGTATGGGGCCCTGTCGGCCACCACCGGGCGCGACCCCGAGGCCGACCGCCTGTATGTGTTCTCCACCAGCGTCGAGGGGCTGCCCACCCTGCAGCCGATCGACAAGTTTGGGTACTACGCCCACATGAACCACAACGGCGATTTCTCGGCCGCTTCTTCCGCGCTGAAAGGCAAGGGGTACGGCAGGGAACCGGAGCGCATAGTGCAGGCGCAGCAGCAGCCGCCACAGCCTGCCACAGACGGCAATGTGGCCTACCTGGCCGATTATGCCCCGGCGCCCGCGCCGGTCCCGCAGGCGGACGCACCGGCCGCGCGGACCCCCGTTTACACGGACGACGGGAACGCCCAAGCACTGATCCAGCGGGACGGGCACCGGCTGCGGTACAACGCCACTGCCGGGCGGTGGCTGCTGTGGAATGGCATGGCCTGGGAGGAGCAGCCCGAGGGCGGCGGCACCGCGCGCGAGGTCGCTAAGGAAATGGCGCGGGAAATGACCGCGGGCAGCGGCGCCGGCGACAAACACAAGAAATACTCCCTCAGCGTGTCAGGCGTATCCAACGTGCTGAAATCGGCGCAGACCGACCGCCGGGTAGCCGTCACGGCCGACCTGCTGGACGCCGAGGGCTGGGAACTGAACACCCCGGGCGGCATCGTGAACCTGGCCACCGGCGAGCTCATGCCTAGCGACCCGGCGAAGATGCACACCCGCCTCACGAAGGTCACGCCGGGCGGCACGTTCGAGGGTAGCCGGTTTGCCCGGTTCATCGAGCAGACTTTCCCGGACCCGGCCATTGCGGAATTCGTGCAGCGGCTGCTCGGTGCCAGCATCATCGGCGAGCCTACCGGGGAGTTCCTGCCGTTCGCTTTGGGCGGCGGCGGCAACGGGAAGACGGCCCTGTTTGAAATGGTGGCCGGGGTCCTGGGGAAGTATGCGACCACGGCCGAGAACGGCTTCCTGATGGAGCAGCGCAGCGAGAAGCACGCTACCGAAATTGCGAAGCTGTCCGGGGCGCGGTTCGTGATGTGCAGTGAGGTGAACGAAGACGATAAGTTCGATGAGGCGAAGGTGAAGCGCCTCACCGGCGGCGAGACGCTGACGGCCCGGTTCATGCACAAGGACTTCTTCGACTTCCGCCCGACGCACCAGCTGTGGCTCGCTGGGAACTACCAGCCGGCGGTTGGCGCCGGTGGTGATGCTTTCTGGCGGCGGCTGCTGCTGATCCCATTCGACTACACGGTGCCGAAGGCCGACAGGCAGCCCGGGCTGTCGGGGCTGCTGGTGAAGGAGGAGGGCCCGATCATCCTGCAGTGGATGATTGCCGGGGCGGTGGAGTACGCGCGTATCCAGCTCACGAACGAACCGGCTGCGGTGCGCGCCCGGACCACAGAGTATGCGGAATCTGAGGATAACGTGACGCAGTTCCTGGACGAGTGCTGTGACCTGCACCCGGCGGCGCCGCTGCACAACACGGTCGCCGTTTCCAAGCTGTACGACGCCTACGAGCAGTGGTGCCGGCGGAACACCGAGAAGGCGGTTTCCAAGCGTGGGCTGGGAAGCAGGCTGTCGGCCCATGGGGTGCTCACTGAGAAGGAAATCCAGAAGCTCGCACCGCGCGCCACAGGTGGTGTCACCCGCTATGGTGGCATCGCTTTCCGGGCACCGGCCGAGGAAGACCAGCCGTTCGGATACTAGGAGGAACCTATGCGCAAGCCGCCCTAAGAGCGGTGGACCCCTGATGATGTAGAAAGCCCCCAGTCGCTCGCGCTGCTGGGGGCTTTCGCTGTGCCTGGGGTTAGTGCATGTGCTTGGGGTCTACGTGGAGCAGGTTCTCATGAAAGCCGTTCCACTCTACCCGGACGGCCCGGCGGTGCACGCCACCCGCGGCGGCTTCCCCGATGCACTTGCTGCAGTAGCAGGGCTCGTTGGTGGCCACTGTGGCGCCGTTGAGCCACTCGATGCTTCCCCAGTAGGCGAGGCAGGAACCGTTGGTGTAGCCGCCGTCCATCTGGATACGCTGGGCTTCGGTCATGACTCGTCCTCGTCTTCCTCGTCGTAGCCGTAGTCGCTGCTGGTGGCCATGTTGCCCACGATGTCGTCAAACCAGCGGTCGCCGTTCTGCAGCTTGAACATGGCCAGTGCGCCGCCGTTGAGCCCGTCCAGCGGGAACATGAGGGCGGTGAGGTCGGCTTGGAAAGGATCGCTCACGGTGCCCTTGGTGGCAGCGAATTCGTTGATCGCCTTGCCGGTGGTGGTGAACCATGCGGTCGGGGTGCCGATGCCTGATTCTTCCAGGAGGCCGTTGTAGCCTTTGACCCAATCGTTCAGGTCGCCGCCGGTGCCGACGATGGTGTAGTAGGAGCCTTTGAATGCGGCTTCGAGGTTTGCGGTTTCCATGGCACTACTTCCTTTTCGTTGAGCGGGCCCTGCGGCCCTCGTACATGGCGAGCATCGCGGCACGGAGGGTGGCGGCGTCTTCTGCTGCCAGCTGCCCGCCCCACTGGATTCCTTGCTGCCCCGCGATCCGCTGGGCTTCAAGGTGGGTTACGAAGTCGAGGTTCGGGCTCCACTGCTTGCCGTGGATTTCCTCGGCGAGGGCCTTCACCCATTCTTTGGTTTCTACGGCTGCCATGGCTACCGGCCTCCCGTTGCTGCGCCGAGTGCCATACGGATGTATGAGTGCGCGTATTCGGTGCTTCGGCCGAGGTCGGTTGCCCACTGGCCGGTTGTTTCCATGGCCTCGTGTGCTACCCGCAGGTCGTTGACGATCTTGGCTACCTCCGGGCTGCTGAGCAGGGCCCGCAGCGCTTCGGTGGCGGCTTCCCTGGCGTTTTCCTCTGGGCTGATACCGTGTGACATTTGGTGCCTCCTGTAGTGGTTTCCTTCTGAGCTCCAATGTAGTGAACCACTACAGTAAGCACAAGGGGTGAAGGCACAGAAAGGCCCCCCGCAGTTTCCTAAGCTGCGGGGGCCCTGCTGTGGTCTGAGTTTGAGCTAGGCGGCCTCATTCGTGCCGGGGTGTGCCAGCTGCGGCGCCTCCAGCGCGAGCCGCAGGTGCCCTAGCGCGTATTCAACGGCCCGGCCGAGCGGGGTGGTCCACGTACCCGTCTGCTCGGTGCGGTGGGCAACGCTGGTGAGCATTTCCACCATGGAAGCCATTTCCTGGGATTCCCGCAGCTCGGCCAGTGCGGCGTCTGCTGCTGCCAGTGCCTGCGCTTCCTCATCCACCACGGGCGCCGGGGCGAGGACCGGCAGGGTGCCGTTTTCCTTCGGGCTGGCCGCGGTGAGCTCATCTGGCCAGCGGTCGGCGATGTGTTCCCGCATGGCCTGGGCGGCCCGGGCTGCGCTCTTGTACGTGTAGCGGCGGCCTCCGGTGCGCTCTACGACGTAGCCGGCGTCGGTGTGGGTAATCTGCCCGGCATTCAGTACGTCGTCGCCGGTGAGGCGAATCTGCCACAGTGAAGCCGGTTCGCCGTGGACGGTGGTGAAGCTGCGCGTGATGATTTCCATTGGGATCAGTCCTAGGGTGGTAGCTGGTGCGTTTTGGTTTCGTATAGGCGCCTCCCCTTGGTGCCTTTTTAGGGTGATCCCCCCATGGCTTAGTTCTACCTAGATGCCACTACCTGTGCAAGCCCTTTTCACACCTATCTTTCTACCTGCTACCTACCCGATAGTAGCCACCGTACATCACGGGGCATCGCGGGTAGTGCTAATTGGTCACACTGTGGTATTGAGTCCTTCGTAGTGTTCCACTACATTCGAGGTACAAGGACAACACCCCACAGGAGGCACACCATGAAGACCATGACCCCGGAACTGCTGGCCATGAAGCACCACTTCCTCGCCCCGCTGGAAGTAACCGCAGTATTCGCAGACCCCGACAAGCAGGCGCGGTACGACCTCGCCCGCCTAGAACTGGAAGGCTAGGACCATGACACGCATCACCCCCGCAGCAGCCGCAGCCCGGAAGCACCCGGCACCGCCGCCGGCACCCGCCCCCCAGCACCTCTACGGCGACGGATTCCCGGTCTACTGCAATACATGCGGCGGCCAGGATGGGCGGCACTCGTACCACTGCCACACCGACCGTTAGGAAGGGCAGCAGGCGGCGCGCCGCTGCGCAGAACGCCCGCCCGGCCGTAGTAGGCTCGGTGCGGTTTACATCCCCCGTGGTAACGGTAGACCACGGGGGATGCCTGTTTGTCCCGAAATAGTATTGTGCTCTAGGCCACAAGGGTCTAGCATAGGGGCATAAGGAACCACCTTCACCCCGCAGAGAAGGAACCCACCATGAACCAGACAGCCCGGGCCCCCCGGACCCGCTACACCAGTGTCGCCGGCAATTTCAGCAACCCCCGGATCACCTTCCACCACGAGGCAACCGGGATCATCTTCACCGTGAAGGGCGGCCGCATGAACGTCCAGGTGCCCGACCCCGACTATCACGACCAGCTGACCACCATCGGAACCAAGTGGCTCGGCCCCTACGACCAGTCCCCGCAGCCCACCCCCAGCGCGCACGCCTGCCGGGCCGCCGCCGCGAAGTGGCTCAACGAGAACCCCGAGGAGGTCGCACGCTATGCGTAGGCACAAGGTAGGCGCCCTGCTCGCGCTCCTCGCGCTCATGTTCGTCACCGTGAGCATATTCCTCGTCACCCAACTAGGCGCCTGCGAACAGCAGGGCGGCCACATCACCACCAACGGATATTGCGCAGGAAGGACCCACACCCCATGAGCAAGCACAAAGTCCATCGCGTCCACCTTTGCGTCTTCTCCGCAGTAGTGAACGGCCGCCGCCGGTACGCTGCACTCCACCTGCGGAAGCCCGACCAGGACCTCGACACCGCCGAGCTGACCCTCATGAACACCCGCCGCGCCTACGACGCCTTCTACCAAGGAGCCGTATACGACGACTACGAGGCGACCCTCATGGACCGGCGCCTGCAGGTGCAGCGGTTCCCCAAAATCATCCACGAATCAGCGAAGGAAAGGGTCAGCAAGTGACCAAGGACCAGTGCAAGCGCGACATGAAGCACGCGCTGTGGGCAGCCCGTGAAATCCGCAAATACCAGCCATACGGGCGGACCATCCAACACGGCATCACCCCACTGCATCACCGGGCCGCCCGCATGTACCCGGAGTACCAAAGCCCGGAGCAGCTGCGGGCCCAATACTTCGGGCTTATCCGCAGGGCAGCGAACCGCCGCCAGGAACTGCTCCACCACCCCGGCGGCCCATGGCGGGTAGCCGGCCGCACCGACGACGGCCGCGTGGTGTACCTCGCCCCGGCAGGGACGAAGGTGCGGTAGTGGCGCAGAAACCCCACAACCCGGAAATGAGCTGGCACGTATGGTGCCTCCACGGGGAGGCGATGCGGCTGCAGAAACTCATCCACCGGCTGGTCCAGGAAGCCCACCCATCCACCAACCGCATATACCGCCGGAACGTCCGGGCCGAACAGCAGGAGCAGGAGCAGGCATCATGACCGAACAGCACCCGGAACCGGACCAGAAGCAGGACGGCCTCGCCTACCTCAACCGCCTGCGGGCAGCCTACGCCGGGGCGATCGCCGACCGCCGCGGGCCCCATGCGCCCATCGAAGCCACCATGCTCGAAGTAGGGCTCCTGCTGCAGATGCTCGACAATCAGGCGGTCGTCGCCTCAGCAGCCGAAGCGGGCGGCCGCGTGGACGGCTGGAACGCCGCAGTGAACCACACCGCCAACACCCTCGGCCCGGTAGGCGACCTCTACCGGAAGGCCATGATCGCCGCTAATCCCTTCGCCCAAGACGCCGCCATGCTCCTGGAGCTGGCAGCCACCACCGCATCAGAAAGGCACGACAAGTGATCCCCCAGTACGAAACCCTCGCATGGCTGCTCGCCCTGTGGCTGTTCCTCGCCACCATCGCCGCCCTGGCCGATGTCCTCAACGCCGTGCACACCACCCGGGCCCGCGCCCGGCACCAGCGGTACGCCCGGCACACCGCAGCAGGCCGCCACCTGGCCTACACCCACCACCAGATTCGGGCGCCCCGGCGCTACCCGGCAGCCGCAAGGCAGTACGAAAGGTGAACCGCCGGCTGCAGACCCGCGCGTACCGCTGGGGGTACGCGCTGGGGACATGGGTAGGAACCACAATCCTGTTCATCATCATGTTCAGTGCCATGAAGATTCTTCTGGCACTGGCACTGCAGCAGCCCTGGGACACCGGCTACGAATACCCGGCCGCCGTCCCAACCCACATCGGCGCATCCATGCTCCTCGCATGGGTCTACCGGATCAACACCCACGCAACCAAGGAGGAACCCAGTGAGCGCCCGGAACCGTAAGACCCGCAAAGGCGAAGCCAGCAAGAGCCACCGCCGCGTCCACCGCGGGGAAGGCACCGAAGCCCGGCGCCGCGCCCGTGCCGAAAAGTACGGCCGGCTCAACGGCGACAACCGCCACCCCAAGGACGGCGAGCAGTAATGCCAATGTCCGACGCCGAACTGGAATTCGGCCGGGCCCTGTGCGACCGCCTGGGCATCGACCCCACACGGGTCCTCCGCGGCTACCACCTGGAACCCCTCGCCGGCGGCGGCGCCCTCGTCACCCTAGAGGTGATGCAGGTACTCACCGCCGACGAACTACTCGGCCTGCAGCAGGCAGCCCGCGCCCGCGCCGCAGCCAACGCGCTCGCCGCCACCCTGAACAACCACTACGGAGGCACCCCGTGACCATCTGGAACCACAGCCAAAAAGGCCGCATCGAAGGCGACCTCGTGCGCGTAGCCGAGAACGGGAAGTGGTGCGACATCAGGCTCACCACACCCCAGCGGCTCGGCGAGCCCGGCGACATCATAGCCGTGATGGTGCGCAACCTGGACGAGGACCGCACCGGGCTACCCGCCCCCACCGTGTCCCCGGACTGCCGGGACGGGAACCACCAGAAGTGCGACGGCGTGGCCTGGGACATGATGCGCGACCAGCCCACAGACTGCGGGGACAGCTGCCATGGCTGAGCCCACCATCCGGCCGCAGTGCACCGGCTGCGGCGAACTGCTCAACATCGTCCGTACCGGTAACATCATCCACTTCACCCACAACCCAGCATCACCCACCGGGCACACCTGCCCCGAGAAGGAGTAACCATGGACATCGACACCCTGAAAGCCCACCGCAGCGGCCCCACCGACAACGCCTACATCGGCACAGACGGCCGGCTCCGCGCCTATGGCGACCTGCCGGCCAAGTACACCCCCGAAGCCCTGCTCCACGCCGTGAACAAAACCGCCCCGGCTATCCTCGCCGCATCAACCCAGGCTATCCAGATGATGCAGCTGGTCAAGGACACTGCCAACTGGGGCACCATCACCCGTGCGCAGGCCCGGCACTACTGCGCCACCGTGGGGCTCCCTAACCCGATGTGGCCGGGCGACCACGAAGACCCGCGGGTGCAGGACGCCCTCGATGAGCTGGCAGCCCTGGCAAACGGCCGCGAAGATGCCTGAGCAGAACAGCGACTTCGCTGCAGCCCGGGCCCGCGCCCTAACCGAGGCGATCGACGCCGGCCACCGCCCGCCCCTGCCCCCCGGGGTGACGGCCGACGAGGTGGCAAGGAATGAGCTGGCCGCGCGCACCGTGGACGGCCTGCCACAGCCCGTCCACGAGCGGGACAGGGTAAACCAGTGGTGGTACGCAAACCATGTGCCCAGGGACAGCGAGCACGCCCACCTGTTCCACCAGCCCGCGCCCTACGAGCTCGCCGGGGAAACCCCCGACGCCCGGCACTACCACGTCGGCGTCGTGCTCGAAGCGGCCCGGGCGGCCGGGCTCACACCCACCCCCATCAAAGGCCTGGTGCTTGACCTCTCCGGGCCGAATGATCGCTTCTTCGTGTCCTTCAATGCCCCGGACATCGACCACGCGGAACAGTGGTTCAACGAAGCTTCCGGGGGTGGCCACGTATGGAATGCCGCAGGCTGCGGCGGCACCCTGGCAGCTGTTATCGCCTTCCGCTCACACCTGTTCCACATGCGCCGACCGGGCGCCGTCAGGGCCAACAGGCAGGCGTGAGTTAGTGCACTATCGGGCCGAAAACCAGTGATGCAGCGGCCGGCCCGCCAATCTAACTCACTACCTGGGGCAGTGAGCTAAGGCCCGGCAAGGCTTAGTTCACTGCCCCAACTCACTACCTCACTCACTACCCCAAAAGAAACACATGGACACCACCGGTGACATAGGGGTATGGTGGGGGATGCAACAAGCTTCTATCTTCTATTATTAGTGAGTTTAGTGAGTTAAATAATAAGAATAGTAGACATAGGTAAAAACACCCCCAAAACACCCACATATATAGGCTGGGGAAAACTTGTTGGAAACTTCACTCACTCACTCACTAGACCCACTACCCAAGGAGACACCATGACCCGCAAACCCAGCTTCCTCAGCCGCCTCGCACTCCGCGCCGTTCACCGGGCAGCTCTGGCACTCCACGCCCACACCCACCGCAGGGCACACAAGGCAGAAGCAGAATGCCTGTCCATCCTCGCCACCACCACCGACCCCCACAGCAGGAACGAAGCAGTCCACCACTACGAGGCCCGCATGGTCCAGATCAAGCACGTACACACCCAATCGATCGCCCTGCTCGACCAGACCGAAACCCTCCTCGGGATCAGCAGCTAGCACCATGAAGCCCGGCGAGCGAGCCACCCTGGCAATACCAGACCCCCACCCGTCCGGGCTGGGGTGGCTCCCCCAATGGGTCACAGACCAAATCCACACACCCCACCCCCTCGCCCGCCGGGCAGTGTTCACCACCTGCAGGCACTGCGGAGAAATCATCGTCCACGGCCTCGACGCCGACCAGCTGGCCGAAGAAGTCCGGGCAGACCCCACCCCACTCACCACACCCCAGGAGGTAGCCTGCATCCTCGCCGACCGCCCCACATACCAGCTGCAGCTCAGCGGCGAAGAACTCAAAATCATCGACAGGCAAGCCCGCTGGCAACAGCCCGGCACCACACCCCGCCGGCCGATCATTCCCCGCCACCAGTGCGGCGCCCGCTTTCCGGGCTTCATCATCGAACCCCTGCAGCAGCAGGACCCGCAGAAACACCCCCCGTTCTAAGGAACCCGCCATGAAAGACTCAATCCGCATCACCGACGACGTTGAACTGTTCACAGACGGCAGCACTGCGAAGCTGCAGGAAGGCGAAACCATCATCGCCTGCAACGAAACCGAAACCTTCGGGCTCCTCGGCAGCCTGCGGTTCGCCTGCGGCCTGAACGCCGATGAATTCGAGGTAGCCGACACCGAGGACGGGCCCTGTATCAAGCTGGACAAGATCGGCATGAAGTCCTTACTGGACGCCCTCGAATCCGTCCGGGCAGCCCAGGACTTCGATGATGAAGAACGCTGGGACTTCTAACCCATGACCACCACCAACGACGTAAAGGGATACCGCTTCTGGGTCGGCGGTATCCCGGTCGAGCAGGGCAGCAAAACCGGCGGCAAACGGAAGAACGGAAGCGTGTTCCTGCGGGACAGCAACGGGAAGCGCCTCCACCCATGGCGGGAGCATGTAGCCCGGCAGACCGAGGCCGCCCGCAGCGGGACATGCTTCACCGGGCCCGTCAGGGTAGACCTGATTTTCTTCATGCCACGCATCAAATCCCACTTCGGCACCGGCCGCAACGCGGCTACACTCAAGCCCGGCGCCCCGTTCTTCCACACGGTGAAGCCCGACGTAGACAAACTCGAACGCGCTATCCTCGACTCACTCAAAATGGGCGGCGCCTACACCGACGACGCCCTAGTGTGCATGGTCACGAAGTCCAAGGTGTACGCCCACCCCACAGCATCCCCCGGGGTGCAAATCCAGATCAGGAGCATAGAAAATGACGACTAAACCCAGCACTGACACCTTCGAAACGGTGCAGCACTTCGACCAGTGGACCGAAGCAGCTGTCGCGGTCATGCTGCACGTAAAAGCCGAGAAAGAGGCCGGCATCGACGGGCCCCGCGGCTACGTGCTTGAATCCCGGCACGGCTGCACCGACTGGACCATCGAGTCATACCCGGCCGACCCCCGCGCCGCCCGCAAGCAGGGGGTGTTCTACCAAGGCAACGACGGGACAACGCCCCGCATCCACCTGTTCGGGCACGACGTGTACGACTTCCCATGCTGCGGCCCCAACGGGGAAGGACACGA
>Ga0247819_10001336_pt1 | contig 13417 bp, 13 predicted proteins | sample 13C_Xylose_Day6_FD_193428 | JGI IMG/M metagenome (GOLD analysis project Ga0247819, IMG submission 193428) | Soil microbial communities from agricultural site in Penn Yan, New York, United States - 13C_Xylose_Day6 | ecosystem: Environmental > Terrestrial > Soil > Agricultural land | place: USA... | reverse complement strand
TCCGGTCGCCTTCAGTCCACCTTCGCCCCCGAGTCCTTCACGATCTTCCCCCACTTCGCCTGCTCGGCCCGCATGAACGTGCCGAACGCTTCGGGGCTGCCGCCCGAGATCTGCATGCCCAGGCCCTGGAGCTTTTCCTGCACCTCGGGCAGCTGCAGCGCCTTGCCGACCTCGGCGTTCACGCGCGCCACGATCTCGCGCGGCGTGCCCGCGGGCGCGAGCAGGCCGAACCACTGCAGCGCCTCGAAGTTCGGCAGGCCCGACGAAGCCACCGTGGGCAGCTTGGGAGCGACCGGCGACGGCTTGGCGTCGGTGACCGCGAGCGCGTTGAGCTTGCCGGACTGCACGTGCGGCAGGAAGGCCACCGCGGTGCCGAACGCCAGCTGCACGCGGCCCGCGACCAGGTCGATCGTCATCGGCGAATCGCCCTTGTACGGCACGTGCTGCAGGTCCACGCCCGCCACCGACTTGAAGTACTCGGCCGTCAGGTGCGACACGCTGCCGTTGCCGGTGGAGCCGAACATGAACTGCCCGGGCTTGGACTTGGCCAGCGCGATGAACTCCGACACGCTCCTGGCCGGCACCGAGGGATGCACCACCATCAGGATGGTCGCCGTGCCGAGCAGCGTCACCGGCGCGAAATCACGCACCGGGTCGTAGGCGAGCTTGCTGTACAGGCTGGGCGCGATCGCATGCGTGCTGCTGGTCGCCATCAGCAGCGTGTAGCCGTCGGGCGCCGACTTGGCCACGATGTCGGAGCCGGTGGTGCCGCCGGCGCCCGCGCGGTTGTCCACCACCACCGGCTGGCCGAGCGAGTGCGAGATCTTCTCGCCGATCAGGCGGCCCACCACGTCGGTGGAGCCGCCGGCCGGGAACGGGATCACCAGGCGGATCGGCTTGGACGGCCAGGCCTGCGCGAACGCGCCGCCGGCGGCGAAGGCGAGTCCGAGCGCGGCGACGAGCGCGCGGCGGGAGATCATTGAACGCATGCGGTAACTCCTGTGGGGATGCGCCTTACGCGCGAGCCAGCTCCGCGCCCGCCGCCACCGGCGCGCGGACGCCCAGCAGCGAGTCGGCGATGCGCTGCGCCGTGTTGAGCGAATCGGTCAGGCCCAGGTGGCCGTGCCCGGTGGCCAGCCACAGGCCGGCGTGGCGCGGCGCCGCGCCGATCACCGGCACCGAGTCGGGCATGCAGGGGCGATGACCCATCCAGGTGCGCGTGGGCACGTTCTCCAGCCCGCGGAAGTTCTCGCGCGCGATGCGGCCCAGCACCGCGGCGCGGCGCTCGTCGGGCGGTGCGGAAAGGCCGGCGATCTCCACCGTGCCGCCCACGCGCAGGCCTTCTTCCATCGGCGTGACGAACACCTTCTTGTCGGCCAGCACCACGGTGCGCGAGACCACGTCGCGGGCGCCTTCGAACTGCAGGTGGTAGCCGCGCTGGCTCTCCAGCGACAGGTGCACGCCCAGCGGCGACAGCAGCTCGCGCGACCAGGCGCCGGCCGCGACCACCGCGTGGTCGAACGACAGGCCGTCCGCCTCGCCCGTGCCGCGCAGCCGCCAGCCGCCGCCCTGGGGCTCCAGCTGGTCGATGCGCGTGCGAACGATGCGGCCGCCCGCCGCCGCGAAGGCATGCGCCATCGCCTGCACGTAGCGGAACGGGTTGAGGATGGTGGCGTGGTCGCCCATGTACATGGCGATCCGGTAGCGCGCGGCCACGTTGGGCTCCAGCGCTTCGATGCCGCCGCGGTCCAGCCGCTCGACCTGGAAGCCGTAGTCCTTGCGCATGCGCCAGCCGGTCGCGTCCTTGGCGAGCGCGGCCTCGTCGGGATACAGGTGCAGGTGGCCGCGGCGCAGGAACAGCTCGGGGACGCCGAGCTCGCGCGTCATCGCCTCGTGCGCGTCGATGGCGCCGGCGTGGAGGGCGGCCAGCTTGGCCGCCGCGGCTTCCACCGCCTTCGGCCGCGCGGAAGCGACGAACTGCAGCAGCCAGGGCAGCGCGCGCGGAAGGTAGCGCAGCGGCAGGTACAGCGGGCTCTCGTCGTCCAGCATCATGCTCGGCACCGAGGCCAGCACGCCGGGCATCGCCAGCGGTGCGACGGAACCGGGGCTGATGGCGCCCGAGTTGCCGAAGCTGCAGCCGCGGCCCGGCTCGTCGCGATCGACCAGCGTGACGTCGGCGCCGCGCTTGCGCAGCGCCAGCGCGATGCTGGTTCCGACGATGCCGGCGCCGACCACGGCGACGCGCGGAGTTGCGTTGCCGGCCATGTCAGCGGGCCTTCGATCGCTTGTCCGACACCACTCGGCCGTCCTTCAGGACCAGCTGCAGGCGCCGCACGTTGTTGATGTCTTCCAGCGGATTGCCGCCCACCACGATCAGGTCGGCGATCTTGCCGACTTCCACGGTGCCGAGCTCCTCGCCCATGCCGCAGATGGCCGCGCCGTTGCGCGTGGCCGCCACCAGCGCCTGCCAGGGCGTGGCGCCGTCGCGCACCCACAGGCCCAGCTCCAGCAGCGCGGCGTCCTTCAGCGGCCGGATGTCCGAGCCCAGCGCCATCTTCACGCCCGCTTTCAGGGCCTTGAGGAAGCCGGCCTGGTGCACGTCGGCTGCCGCGTCGGCGCGGCAGCACAGCGAATGCGCGAGGTTGCGGTTCTTCACCCAGCGCTGCTCCCAGTCGTTGGTGGCCTGGCTGGGCGTGAGGTGGCTGATGGACAGCGTGGGCACGTACCAGGTGCCGTGCTGCAGGAACAGCTCGATGCACTCGTCGTCCAGGATGTAGCCGTGCTCGATGCTGTGCGCGCCCAGACGGATGGCCGCCTTCACCGCGGTGGGATTGGTGGCGTGCGCCATCACCTTGAACTCGCGCAGCTTGCAGATGTCGAACGCGGCCTTGAGCTCTTCCTCCAGCAGGAAGGAATGGCGGTGCAGGTCCCAGTCCGGTCCCATGATGCCGCCCGAGAGATTGAGCTTGATGTGGTCGACGCCGTTCTTGATCTGCTCGCGGATCGCCTTCACCCAGCCGTAGGGGCCGTCCACCTCGAGCGCGTGGCCCGAGGTGAGGAAGTGCCCGCCGGTGGTGGTGAGGAAATGGCCGGCCGCGAAGAGTCGAGGGCCGATGTACTGGCCCGACGCGAAGGCGCGCTTCCACGCCACGTCCATGTAGTGGTGCGCGCCGGCGCTGCGGAAGCCCACGATGCCGGAGTCGAACAACGCGGCCTGCAGCCGGTGGCCGAACAGCGTGACCTGGTCGGGTAGCGGCATGTCCGACAGCGACTGGAAGTAGTCAGGGTGGATGTGCACGTCCCACAGGCCCGGCATGAGGAAGGCGCCCTTGAGGTCGATGACCTCGGCGTCGTCCACCTGCGGCGCGCTGCCTGCGGGGAAGATCTCCTTGATGCGGCCGTCCTCCAGCAGCACGGCGCAATCCGGCTGGGGCCGGGGCTCGACGCAATCGATCAGCGTCGCGTGGGTCAACAGTGTTTTCATAACTCTCTATTCGGCCACGATGCCGACCTTGGTGGCCAGCTCCTTCCACTTGCTCACTTCGGATTGCACGAAGCGTGCGTAGTCCTCCGGCGATTGCGGCGCGGGCACGATGCCGCGGTCGTTGAAGGCCTTGGCCAGCTCGGGCGCGTTGAGCAGCGCGACGGCGTCGGCGTTGATGCGGTCCACCACCGCGCGCGGGGTCCTGGCGGGTGCGAACAGGCCGAACCAGGTGCCGCCGGAGAAAGCGGGCAGGCCCGCTTCGGCGAAGGTGGGCACCTGCGGCGCGCTGTGCAGCCGCTGGCGCGAGGCCACGGCCAGCGCGCGCAGCTTGCCCGCGCGCACGTGCTCCAGCACCGCCGGCGGCGTGTCGAAGCTGTAGTTCACCTGGCCGCCGATCAGGTCGGTCATCGACGGGCCGCTGCCCTTGTACGGCACGTGCACCGCGTTGATGCCGGTGAGCGACTTGAACAGCTCGCCCGCCAGGTGGTTGGACGTGTTGTTGCCGAACGAGGAGTAGTTCAGCTTGCCCGGATTCGCCTTGCCGTAGGCGATGAACTCGGCCAGCGTCTGTGCCGGCACCGAGGGGTTCACCACCAGGAAGAAGGGGACCTGGCCCACGCCCGTGATCGGCTGCAGGTCGCGCACCGGGTCGTAGGGCATGGACTTCATCGTGATCGGCGCGATCGACACCTCCGGCGAGGCCGCCAGCAGCAGCGTGTAGCCGTCGGGATCGGCCCGCACCACCGTGGACGCGGCCACGGTGCCGCCGGCGCCCGCGCGGTTCTCCACCACCACCTGCTGGCCCAGCTTGCGGCCGAGCTGCTCGGCCAGCAGGCGGCCGGCGACGTCGGTGCTGCCGCCGGGCGGATAGCCGATCAGCACGCGCACCGGGCGCGCGGGCCAGGGCGGCGACGACTGTGCCAAGGCGGTGCCTTGCACCACGGCGGCGGCGGAGGTGACGAGGAAGGTGCGGCGTTGCATGACGGTTCTCCAGGCAGGCGGCCGCCCGTCGGCCGCTTCGTCGGGACCGAAGCACTGTAGGGGCCTGGCGTATCGGAAAGCAATATGCCATTATCGGATGGCAATAACTTGCGGGGAAACGATGGCTCGAACCGTGACCGTGGCGGCGGCCCAGACCGGCAGCGTGCAGGACGGCGACCTGCGCACCATCACCGAAGCGGCGCACGCCATGCTCGACGAGGCGGCGCGCCTGCAGGTGCGGCTGCTCACGTTCGGCGAGCTGTTCCTCACGCCGTTCTTCGCCAACCGGCTCGAGGAGGACTTCGACCGGTATTTCCTGGCCGACACGCACGAGGTGCTGGCCGGGCTGCGCGAGAAGGCGCGGCGCCACGGCATCGCGCTGGTGCTGCCGTTCGCCGAGCGCGCGGCCGACGGCTGGTTCAACAGCGCCTTCGTCTACGACGTGGACGGGCGCGAGGCGGGCCGCTACCGCAAGACCCACATCCCGGCCTATTTCCCGACCGAGGGCCCGGGCGGCACGGGCAGCTTCGAGAAGTTCTATTTCGCGCCGGGTTCGAAGCTGGAGACGTACGCGGTGGCCGGCACGCGCATCGGCGTGCAGATCTGCAACGACCGGCTCTATCCCGAGGCCTCGCGCGCGCTGGCGCTGGCGGGCGCCGAGATGATCGTGATGCCGATCGCGTTCTCCACCTATGCCGACCCGCAGCAGCGCACCTCGATCTGGGAGATCCCGCTGCGTGCGCGCGCCTACGAGAACGGCGTGTACGTGCTGGCCTGCAACCGAGTGGGCACCGAGGGCTCGCGGCACCACCTGGGCCGCAGCATGGTGGTCGATCCGCGCGGGATGATCCTCGCCGAGGCGGGCACCGAGCGGCCGCAGCTGCTGACGGCGGAGGTCGACCTCGACGCCGTCTCCGCCGCACGCAAGAAATTCCCGTGGTGGCGCGACCGCCGGCCCGACCTGTACGGTCCGCTGGTCGGGACGGAGTGATGGCTGCTTCGACGAGCGTCGCGCGTCCTCGCCGCACCGCCGCCGCGGCCACGGAGAGCGACAGCCCGCTCTTCATGGGCTCGCTGGCCAAGTGCTTCCAGGTGCTGGAGGCGCTGAACACCGCCGGCCGCGCGGTCGGCCTCACCGAGCTGGCGCAGCTCTCCGGCCTGGACCGCAGCGGCGTGCAGCGCATCACGCACACGCTGCGCGTGCTCGGCTACCTGCGGCAGGACCCGGCGACCAAGGCCTTCCGCCTGTCGGGACGCATGCTGGAGTTCGGCCACACCGTTCTGGCCACCAACCAGCTGCGCGAGCGCGCCCAGCCGCACCTGGAAGCGCTGAACCGCCGCACTTCCGAAACGGTGAACCTGATGGAGCTGGAAGGCGACGAGATCGTGTACGTCGCCCGCTGGCCCAGCCTGCACGCGGTGAGCGTGGACCTGCACGTGGGCTCGCGGCTGCCGGCCTGGTGCACGGCCGCGGGCCGCGCGATCTTCTCGCTGATGGAGCCCGCCGACGCGCTGGCACGCCTGAAGGCGGTGCGCCGTTCCGCCATGACGCCGTTCACCGTCACCGATCTGGCCGGCCTGCGCGCCGCGCTCGACCAGGCGCGCGAGCTGGGCTACGCGCTCAACAACCAGGAGGCCTTCGTCGGCGACCTCTCGGTGGCCGCTCCGCTGGTGGACCGGCAGGGGCATCCGCTGGGCGCCGTGAACATCGCCGTGCCCACGCCGCGCTGGCGGCTGGAGGACGTGCTGGCACGCCTCGTGCCTCAGTTGCTCAAGACGGCCGCCGCGATCAATCGCGAGGTTCGCTATCTCTAACCCACGACAGGAGAGTCCGACATGAGGTTCGCTGGATGGTTGGCAATGCTGGCGCTCGGCGCCGGCTCGGTGGCGGCGCCTTTGCAGGCCCATGCGCAGGCGGCGGCCGACGCCTGGCCGGAGCGCGCGATCACGGTGGTGGTGCCCTGGCCCGCGGGCGGCTTCACGGACAAGCTCGGACGCCTGATGGCGGAGAAGATGGCGGCGAGCTTCGGCAAGCCGGTGGTGGTGGAGAACCGGCCCGGCGCCAGCGCGGGCATCGGTTCCGAGTACGTGATGCGCGCCGCGCCCGACGGCTACACGCTGCTGGTGACCTCCACCGACGGCACCGTCAAGATGCTGCAGGGCAAGGGCACCGATCCGGTGTCGCAGCTCACGCAGATCTCCATGCTGGCCTCGCAGCCGGTCACGCTGTCGGTCGGGCCCAGGTTCAAGGGCAACACGCTGGCCGAGTTCGTGGCGGAAGCGAAGCGTTCGCCGGGCTCGATCGCCTTCGCGTCCAACGGGGAAGGCGGCGCCACGCACTACGGCATGGAGATCTTCGCGAAGCAGGCGGGCATCCAGCTGAACCACATCCCGTACAAGGGCACCGCGCCGGCGCTGCAGGATCTCGTGGGCGGGCAGGTCGAGGCCACGCTGGTCAGCCTGCAGGGCGTGGGCTCGCAGCTGCAGAGCGGCCGGGCGCGCGCGCTGGCGATCACCTCGCCCAAGCGCGTGGAGGCGGCGCCCAACATCCCGACCTTCGCGGAGTCCGGCTATCCGGGCTTCGACCTCACGCTCTGGTACGGCATGGTCGGCCCCAAGGGCCTGCCCGATCCGATCGTGCGCAAGGTGAACCAGGTGCTGCGCACCGCGCTGTCCGCGCCCGACGTGCAGCAGGCGCTGCGCTCGGCGGCCGCCGAGCCGGTGAGCAGCTCGCCCGAGGAGATGCTGCAGTTCGTGCAGAAGGAAGCGGCGCGTTGGGGCGCGATGATCCGATGACGGGCGACGACGACTTCCGCCTGCGCCACGCGGCGCAGGAGCGCCTGATCGACTACTGGTGGGACGTGGACGCCAACGGCGCCCGCGAGGCGCTGGACTTCTACACCGACGACTGCGTCTACCTGATGTGCGAGCACCGCATGGAAGGCCGCGCGGCGGTGCACGAGTACTACGCCTACCGTGCCTCGCGCGGCGAGCGGCTGGTGCGGCACGTGCTGACCAACCTGCGCGCGCGCGTGGAGTCGGCCACGCAGGTGTCGGTGCAAGGCGTGCTCACGGTCCATGCCGCCGACGGCGTGCCGGTGCTGCCTTCGGCACCGCCCATCCTGGTGGCGGACAACCACGCCACCTTCGTGCGAGAGGCCGACGGTGCCTGGCGCATGCGGCTGCACCGCATCGAGGCGCTGTTCCGCGGCGGGGTGCCGGTGCTGGTGCCGCCGGCGCGCTGACGCCTAGTCGACGCCGAGTCCGACCTCCACCGTGCTCGGCGAGACATGCGTGGCCAGCACGTCCACCATCTTCATCGTCGGCATGCCTCCCACCAGCTTGAGCGCGTGCTTGGCCAGCTCGCGCGGAACGCGGCCGGTGAGGTGCGCGTTGCGCGCGGAGTGGTCGGGGAAGACGTCGAAGATGCCGTAGTGCGGCTTGTCGGCCCAGCGGATCGCGAACCACGCGGTGGTGCCCGGCTCCTCTTCGACGATGGCGCGGGCTTCACGCAGGAACTGCGCGACCTCGGCCTCGTGGCCGGCCTTGGCCTTGAAGGCCAGCACCAGCCCGCAGCTCACGCGGCCGACCTGGGGGGAGGCAGGCAGCTTGCTCGCGAGCACGTCGAGCCTGGCGATCTCGGCGTCGCGTTGCAGCAGCCGCGGCGCCTGCTCCTGCAGGGCGCGCGCCACCGGCCCTTGCAGGTGCGCCTCGCGCGCGGACTCGCCGCCGAAGGCATCGAAGATGCCGTAGTCGTCGCGCCCGAAGCGCAGCGCGAACCAGGCCAGCGTGCCCGGCTCGGCCTGCACCGCCGGCAGCGCCGACCGCAGGAAGTCCTCGGCCTGCGCGGCCTGGCCGGGCTTGCTGAGCAGCCGTGCCAGCAATCCATGCGTCACCATCGACATGGTCGGCTCCATCCGTTGGTTGAGATGAAGCCAGCGTAGTCCGCCGGCGCGCGGCCGGTGGACTGTGCATGTGACGTCCGTGAATGGACTGTGAGCGGCTGTTAGCCCAGCCGCGCCGGCCGCGGTCAGGCTTCCTGGAACGCCTCTTCGCGCGTCTTCTTGATCGCCGGCAACGCGACGACGGTCAGCAGCAGCAGCGTGGCGACCAGGAGCCCGGCCGACAGCGGTCGCGTGACCAGCGTGGAGAAGTCGCCGCGCGACAGCAGCAGGGCGCGGCGCAGGTTCTCTTCCATCATCGGACCGAGCACGAAGCCCAGCAGCAGCGGCGCCGGTTCCATGCCGCAGCGGGCGAACACGTAGCCGGCCACGCCGAAGGCCGCGGTGATGAACACGTCGAAGGTGTTGTTGTTGATCGAGTACACGCCGATGCAGCAGAACACCAGGATGGCCGGGTACAGCAAGCGGTAGGGCACCTTGAGCAGCTTGACCCACACGCCCACCAGCGGCAGGTTGAGCACGATCAGCATCAGGTTGCCCAGCCACATGCTGGCGATCAGGCCCCAGAACAGCTCGGGGTTGCTGGTCATGACCTGCGGGCCGGGCTGGATGTTGTGGATGGTCATCGCGCCGACCATCAGCGCCATCACCACGTTCGACGGGATGCCCAGCGTCAGCAGCGGGATGAACGAGGTCTGCGCGCCGGCGTTGTTCGCGGCCTCCGGGCCGGCCACGCCTTCGATCGCACCCTGGCCGAACTCGGCGCTGCGCTTGGAAAGCTTCTTCTCCAGCGTGTAGGAGGCGAACGAGGACAGCGTGGCGCCACCGCCGGGCAGCATGCCCAGCACCGTTCCCAGCGCCGTGCCGCGCGCCGCCGCGGGCAGCATGCGGCGGAAGTCCTCGGCCGTGGGGAACAGCTTGGTCACGTGGTTGGTGAAGGTCTCGCGGTGCTCGCGCTGCTCGACGTTCACGATGATCTCGGCGAAGCCGAAGATGCCCATGGCCAGCGCGACGAAGTTGATGCCGTCGGTGAGCTCCGGGATGTTGAACGAGTAGCGCGCCACGCCCGAGTTGACGTCGGTGCCGACCAGGCCGAGCACGAGGCCGAGCAGGATCATGCCGATCGCCTTGACCAGCGAGCCGGACGCGAGCACGACCGCGCCGACCAGGCCCAGCACCATCAGCGAGAAGTACTCGGCCGGGCCGAACTTGAAGGCCAGTTCGGACATCGGCACCGCGAAGGCCGCCAGCACCAGCGTCGCCACGCAGCCGGCGATGAACGAGCTGATGCCCGCCGTCGCCAGAGCCGCGCCGGCCCGCCCCTTGCGGGCCATCTGGTAGCCGTCGATCGCGGTCACCACCGAGGAGGACTCGCCCGGCAGGTTGACCAGGATGGCGGTGGTCGAACCGCCGTACTGCGCGCCGTAGTAGATGCCCGCCAGCATGATCAGCGCCGACACCGGGGGAAGGGTGTAGGTGATCGGCAGCAGCATCGCGATCGTGGTCGACGGGCCCAGGCCGGGCAGCACGCCGATCAGCGTGCCCAGCAGGCAGCCGACGAAGGCGTAGAGCAGGTTCTGCAGGTTCAGCGCCGTCTCGAAGCCGAGGGCGAGGTGGGAAATCAGTTCCATCTCGGAGTGCTCCTCAGTTCGTCAGCCAGGACGGCCACAGCGCGATCTGCAGGCTGATGCCGTAGATGAACACCCCGGTGCTGAACACCACGAGCAGCACGGCGTTCAGGATCGCGCTGCGCCACGTGAACTCGTGGCTGGCGCGGCTGGACACCAGCACCAGCACGGCCAGCGACAGCACCAGCCCGAGCGGCTGCAGCAGCAGCCCGAACAGCACCACGCCGCCGAGGATCCAGGCCATGGGGCCGAGCTCGGGTCGCTTGAGTTTCCCGGCTTCGGCGTTGGGCCTGAGCGAGCTGCCGGCGGTGATCAGCCCGACCACGGCCAGCAGGACGCCGATCCAGAACGGGAAGAAGCCGGGGCCCATCCGGGCCGGATCGCCCAGCCGGTAGCCCAGGGCCCCGATGCTGAAGCCGGTGCCGGCCACCATGTAGATGAGTCCGGCGGCGAAGTCTTTCTGATTGCGGATGCGCCAGCGCATGTGGCTTGTCTCCTTCGGTTTACATCACGACGTGACATTATTAGATCACGTTGTGATGAATCAACCGCGGCCGTGAAGTTCCCGCGAGGTGTAGATTCGGGGCATGGGGACAAGGGCGACGAAGAGCACCGCGCGGGAGCGCGAGGTGGACGAGAAGGAACAGTACGAGCGGCTGTCGAGCTTCCGCTGGCAGCTGCGCCGGTTCCTGCGGGCCAGCGAGGACATCTGCAGGGACGTGGGCATCACCGCGCTGCACTACCAGGTGATCCTGCACACGCAGGGTTTCGAGGGCCGCGAATGGGCCAGCATCGGCGAACTCGCCGAACGGCTGCAGGCGCGGCCCCACGGCGTGGTCGCGCTCGTCACGCGCTGCGAGCAGGCCGGCCTGGTGGAGCGGCGCGCCAACGAGAAGGACGGTCGCCTGGTCGAGGTGCACCTGACCGCCAAGGGCCGCCGCCACCTCAAGCGGATCGCCGAGCTCCACCGCGAGGAGCTGGCGCAGCTGGCGGCGGTGGTGGAGGCGGCCAGCGAGGGCTAGGCGCGCCCCCCGCGGCGCGTCAGCGCCGCAACATTCCGCGCCGGCTGGCGCGCGGCCACGATCGGCGCACCGAAGCCGAGCCAGGCTTCTCCGCCTCATGCCCCCGCGCATGCCGCGAGAACAGCCGCGCGTAATACCCGCCCTGCGCCATCAGCTGCGCATGCGTGCCGACCGCCTCGATGCGGCCTTCGCGCAGCACCACGATGCGATCGGCATCCACCACGGTCGACAGCCGGTGCGCCACCACCAGCGTGGTGCGACCCCGCGTGAGGCGCTTCAGCGCGGCCTGCACCAGCGCCTCGCTCTCGTTGTCCAGCGCGCTGGTGGCTTCATCCAGCACCAGGATCGGCGGGTCCTTGAGCAGCGCCCGTGCGATGGCGATGCGTTGCTTCTGCCCGCCGGAAAGGCCGGCGCCGCGTTCGCCCACCACCGTGTCGTAGCCGTTGGGCAGGCGCTCGATGAACTCGTGCGCGTTGGCCGCGCGCGCGGCCGCCTCGGCCTGCTCGCGCGTGGCGCCAGGCCGGCCGTAGGTGATGTTGGCCAGCACGGTGTCGTGGAACAGGTGCACGTCCTGCATCACCGTGCCGACCTGGGCGCGCAGCGAGCGCTGCGTGCAGTCGCGCAGGTCCACGCCGTCCACCAGGATGCGGCCGTCGGTGGGCGCATGCAGCCGCTCGAGCAGCGACACCAGCGTGGTCTTGCCGCAGCCGCTGGGACCCACCAGCGCCACGGTCTCGCCGGGCGCGACCGAGAGCGAGATGTCGCGCAGCACCGGCCGGCCGTCGCCGTAGTCGAACGACACGCGATCGAAGTGGACCGCGCCGCGCGCCACGACCAGCTCGCGCGCGTCGGGTGCGTCGGCCAGCGGATCGGGCGCGTCGAGGATCTCGCGCACGCCTTCCAGCGACACGCGGCCGCGCCGCACCGTGGAGTAGACGTTCGTCAGGCTCTGGATCGGGCCGAACAGGCTGCTGACGTACTGCAGCGCCGCCACCAGGATGCCGACCGTGCCGTTGCCGCGCAGCACCAGCCACACGCCGATGGCCGCGACCGACAGTCGCGCGCCGGCGGCCGACAGGCCCTGCAGCGCGGCGGTCTGGGCGTCGCGCCCGGCGCCGCGCTTCTGCAGCGCGTTGCCCTTGGCGACGGCGTCGAGGAAGCGGCGCTCCTCGGCGTGCTCCATCGCGAATCCCTTGACCGTGCGGATGCCGCCCAGCACCTCGGACCAGCGGCCGAAGATGGCCGACCAGTGCGCCACCAGCGAGCGGTCGCGCTCGGTCTGCTCGGGCACGGCGCGCATGCCGATCAGTGCCGGCAGCGGCGCGAATACGCACACCGCGAGCGCCAGCCGCCAGTCCAGCTGCACCAGCGCGGTGAGCGCCAGCGCCAGGTAGCAGGCCGCGGGCAGCGCCTTGAAGGCCAGCTCGGCGACCGTGTTGACGAAGCCGTTGATCGACGCGTTGACGCGGTTGATGGTGGCGCCCACCGTCTGCTTCTGGTGCCACGCCAGCGGCAGTTCATGCAGCCGCGCGGTCACGCGGTGGCGCAGCGCGAAGTCCAGGTCCAGCCGCACGCGGCCGCTGCGCGTCTCCACCATGCGCGACAGGTAGACCTGCACCAGTTCCGCCGCGGCGACGGCGAGCAGCGCCCACACGATGGCCCGCACCGAACCCAGCGGCGCCGAAGCCGCGTACCGGGTGAGCGAGTCGACCAGGTTCATCACCGCCAGCGGCGACGCCGCGCCGACCACGGCGAGCAGCAACGCGAGCGTCACCACCTTGCCGATCGGCCGGCCGAAGCCTCGCAGCCAAGGCAGGGCCTGGCGGGCGAGCACCCGGGTGCTGGTCTGGGAAAAAGAGGAGGGCGCGGCGGCTGCGCGCGGGGAAGGGCCGGAAACTTCAGCGGCGGAGGACATGACGGCTTGAGGCGGCCACTCCCTCGCGCGTGACACAGCGCAACTCAGCCGCAGCCGAAACTGTAGCGGGTTGCGGATGAGCTCGCAGCAGCGCGATCAGCGCGAGAGGATGGACCCCAGCGGCGGCACGCAGACGTTGTTGCGGTTCTCCAACTCGGGTGGGCAAACCTTCCGGACGCCGGACTTGCGGTCCCAGGCCGGCGGCGTGCCGCTGTTCACCGCGTTCTCCAGTCCATCGGTCTGGCCGAAGGCGCCGGCGCCCAGCATCTGCGTGGTCGAGCGCGTCGGAGCGCGCGTGCCCGCGCGGGCGGACCCGCCCTCCGCGCCGACGGCCGCGGTGCCGCCACTGCCCGGGACGCCGTTCCTTGGATTGCCGGCTTCGTCGAAGTCCACGGTCGGCGCCGAGGGCCGGCTCGCGGTGCTGGGCCGGCTCGGGGCGTACTGCGACTGCGCGCGCGCGGCGACTAGCATGGTCCCGACATGGC
>Ga0247819_10001335_pt1 | contig 13420 bp, 9 predicted proteins | sample 13C_Xylose_Day6_FD_193428 | JGI IMG/M metagenome (GOLD analysis project Ga0247819, IMG submission 193428) | Soil microbial communities from agricultural site in Penn Yan, New York, United States - 13C_Xylose_Day6 | ecosystem: Environmental > Terrestrial > Soil > Agricultural land | place: USA... | reverse complement strand
ATCCTTACCTGATGCTGCTGGCCCGCCAGGGTACGCTGGTGCTGGTCGGCGCCCTGGAGCCGCTGGAGCCGATACACGGGGCCTTGCTGGCGGTGAACAACCGCTCGATTGCAGGCTCGTTGATCGGCGGGCTGGAACAGACCCAGGAACTGCTCGACTTCTGTGCCACGCACCGGGTGCTGCCCGACTGCGAAATGATCGACATAAAGGACATCAACCAGGCGTTCACGCGCATGCAGAACAATGATGTGAAGTATCGATTCGTGATCGACATGGCGTCGCTCATGGATGTCGAGGTGGCCTGAGGTTACGTTCCCATCTTGTTTGTCTGCCATACCTCCCTTAACGGGAGGGGCGGTATGGCGCTGGCAGAGGCATAACGGTTCATTCATGGACCACGATGGAGAATAACAATGACAGTAACTTCACGTTTGGCGCGTGGCAGTGGCATCTTTGTCGCTTCCTTGCTCGCAGGGGCGATCCAGTGCGCCAGTGCCGTCGCCGCCGAATCGCCCGTTACATCACCACCTGTCTTCGCTGACCAACAGGTCAGCGATGCCTATATCTACCTGCTCGGGCGTTTGCTCGTCATGCGCCAGCAGCAGCTGGATTTTCAGGAGGGCATGACCTGGAACCACTTGGTGCACCGAAAACCCGGTGCGGTTGACTGGCCCAATCCCAATCTCGACGTCGCCTATTCGGAGGCCTGGGTGGCCGTCGATGAGCACAGTTGTACCCAGGTGAGCGTGCCGAAGATCACCGATCGTTATTACACGGTGCAACTGCTCAATGGCTGGGGGGAAACCCTGGCCAATATCAATGAACGCGCGTTCGCTGACCATCCGGATGGAGAGTTCGCGGTGTGCCTCAAGGGCGCGAAAGTGGATTTGCCGGCCAATACCCGGCGAATCGACCTCCCGGTACGCACGGCACGCGTGTTGTCGCGGGTGGAACTGGGCTCGGATTGGAACGTCGCCGAGCGACTGCAACATCAGTTCAGCATGCGACCTACAGGCACGCCTCAATTGCCGCCCGTGCCGAAGGCGCCAATATTCGAGTTGTATAAGCTACCCACGGTGGAAGCGTTCGATACCGCTTCGGTGGCGCTTGAGGAGCCTGACCTCAATCCGGGCATGCAGACGCTGCAAGCTCAGGTGCGTGGCATTGCCGAGCAGATCAAACAACCCGGCGAGCGTGCGCGTATTGACCAGCAAATCAAGACGCATGCCTTTGCCAATCTTGCCAGCGCAGCGTCCACCATCGGACCGGGCACATTGCGCGATGGCTGGGTTCGGCCTGCGACTTCGGGCGCCTACGGCAGCGATTATCTGACCCGGACGCTGATCGACCTTGGCGGCATCTGGGCTAATACCAGTGCGGAGGTCAACTATTACCGTGGGGCGCGGGATGCTGACGGAAAGGTCCTCGATGGCGGGCACAGCTACTCACTGACATTCCCTCGTGAACAATTGCCCTCCGGTTTTGCACGGTACTTCTGGTCCGTCACGGCCACCAACAGCAAAACGTTCCGGGTGCTGCCCAATTCGCTTGACCGGTTCTTGCTGAACAATCAATCGGACCTGCACTACAACGCCGACGGCTCCCTCACGCTGTATTTCGGACCGCAACTGCCACCTGGGGCGGCCCAGAACAACTGGCTGCCGACTGTGGCAGGCGAGCCGTTCCGGTTGATGCTGCGCTACTACGGCGCCAAGGGGCCGGTGGCCAGCGGCGAGTATTTCCCACCCGCGCTGGTGCGGCTATGAAACGCCTATCTACTATTACCAAGGACAAACCAATGAACGAATGGAAAGTGCTGCTGGCGTCTTGCGCGTTGCTGGCGACCGGTCTTCCCGCCGCACATAGTCAGGTATTGCCGGGCGCGCAGGTACCGGTAACGGTCGACAATTTTGCCCGAGCCGAGTCTGATCGGTATTTCGCCATGACCATCAAACGGGCAGCAGGGCTGGGCCAGTTCTTCCATTGGCGGCAACTGGTCCCCGCAGGCGCCCAGACCGTCGTGCGGCCCAACCGCGATACGCTTTATTCCACCGCAGTCTTCGATCTGGATGCCGGGCCTGTCAGCATCACCCTGCCGAATGCGGGCAAGCGCTATATCTCGTTGGCCCTGATCAACGAAGACCATCATGTGGTGGATGTTGATTATGCCGCCGGCCAGTACACCGTGAGCCGGGCGCAGGTGGGCACCCGCTACGTCATGCTCGGTGTGCGGATCCTGGTGAATCCGGCTGATCCTGCGGACCTGAGCCAAGTCCATGCTCTGCAGGACGCCATCGCCGTGACCCAGGCCAATGGGCCGGGGCGCTTCGACGTGCCGGAGTGGGATGAATCGAGCCGGGCCAGGATTCGCGATGCGTTGGCCGTTTTGGGCCAGTCGCTGGACGATTCAAGGGATATGTTCGGCAAGACCTCTGACGTGGACCCGGTACGGCACTTGATCGGCAGCGCAACCGCATGGGGCGGCAATCCGCAGAAAGACGCGTTTTACCAAATCGTCACACCTGAACGTAACGATGGTCTGACCCCTTATCGCCTGGTCGTGGACCAGGTACCGGTTCAAGCCTTCTGGTCGATCAGTGTTTACGATGCCGATGGCCGGTTTCGGCCAAATGCTCTTGAGGCCTACACCCTCAACAATCTGACCGCGAAGAAAGACCAGAGCGGGCGAGTGTCCGTGCAGTTTGGCGGTTGCACGGCCAGCACGGACAATTGCCTGCCGATCATGCCGGGGTGGAACTACATGGTGCGGTTCTATCTGCCGCAGAAGTCAATTCTGGACGGCAGCTGGAAATTGCCCCAGGCACAGCCGGCATCCTGAGGGACAAGAACATACTGTGGGAGATGCTTGCTCGCGATGGACGTCAACGATGACACGGGATTTCTGAATGACCGCGTTGTCTGCACGTTTTTCGCGAGCAGGCTCGCTCCTACAGGGAACAAGTCGACCGAAAATAGCTACGCCAAACCAGTCCCACCTGCAAGATAACCCGCAAAAAAAGCCCCGATGTCCCCAGCCTGACCAAGGGCGGTAGGGGACATCAGGGCGAAAACGAAGGGGTAAACGTTCAGAACAAACAGCGAATCAGGACACGCAACGCGTCTTGTCTTTCCAGTACTTTTCACGCACCTGACGGCGCAGCACCTTACCCACGACACTGAGCGGGAGGGCGTCGACAAACTGGACGGACTTGGGTGCCTTGAAGCGACCCAGGCGCCCCTTGACGTGCTCGATCAACGCATCGACCGAGACGATCTGGCCATCCTTGAGGATCACTTCGGCATGCACCGCCTCACCCCACTCTTCATGTGGAATACCCACGACGGCCGAGTTCAACACCGCAGGGTGGGCATTGAGCGCCGCCTCCACCTCGATGGCGTACACGTTGAAACCACCGGTGATGATCATGTCTTTCTTGCGGTCAACCAGGTACAGAAAGCCCTCCTGATCGATGTAACCCAGGTCGCCGGATTTCCAGTAACCATTGTGGAATTCCTGCGCCGTGCCTTGCGGGTTATTGAAGTAACCCGAAATGGTGCCCCGGGAACGCACCCACAACTCACCCGTCGTGCCCAAAGGCACTTCCTGACCATTGTCATCGACGATCAGGATCTCCGCGCCGACAGCAATGCGCCCGGCCGAAGACAGTTGTTTATCGTTCTGGGTCAGATGATCGGCCTTGCCGAGCAACGCCACGGCATGCAGGCACTCAGTGGCGCCGTAGATCTGCATGAAAATATTGCCGAAGCGTTCCTGTGCCTGGCGCAGCTTGGCCGGGCTCATCGGTGCTGCCCCGTAGGCCATGGTCTGCAGCGAAGACAGGTCATAATCCCGTGATTCAGGCAATTCCAGCAGGCGATAGATCATGGTCGGCACGAGCAGGGTCATGGTGACCTTTTCTGCTTCGATATTGCGGCACAGGCGGGCCAGGTCCGGGACGTTTTGGGTCAGGGTACAGCCGCCGCGGTACAGCGTCGGCAGCAGCCCCAGTCCGGAGCCATGGCTGATGGGCGCCATGTGCAGGAAGCGGGTGTCCGGCTGATAGGGTTGCTCGGCTTCCAGGTACATCGAGTCGCGCAACGCCATCCAGTTTTCGATGGTATAGGCCACGCACTTGCTCTGACCGGTGGTGCCGCCGGTGAAGCGATAGACCAGCGTGTCCTTTTGAGTGTCGTTGTCGACGCCCGGATTGTGATCCGGCACGCCGTCGAGCAGGTCCCAGAAATACAACAGGCCGGCACGCGGGTGTTCTGGAGGGTCCATGCAGACGACGGTGATGCCCTGATCGTGAAGCGAGTCGAAGTAACGATCGATCAACGCGTTCTCGATGAACACCACTTTGGGGCGCAGGAATTCGATTTGCCAGCGATGCTCTTCGAAAGCGTCGCGATAGTTCGCGTAGGCAGCGGCGGCGTCGCCCTTGAGCGCCGTCCAGGCATGGAACAGCGAGATGTTGTCGTTTTCCAGGATGCACAGGTAGACATCCCCGCGGCGAAGCCCAAGACGCCCGCGCAGCATGTTGACGACGCGGTTGGTCAGCGAGTGGAGTTCACGGAAGTTGTAGCGGCGATTGCGCTCGATGTTGACCAGGGCTTCCCGATCGCCGAACCGCACGGCCAGGTTACCGACCGTGTGTGCGAAGTTCATTATTGTCATTGTTCATTCTCCGTCCGGGCGTGTGGCTGCACGCCCGTTGCGATCATCGTCGCGAGTTTAACCCGAGCGAGGGCCCGGCAATACTCAGGCCTGACGAGCCTTGATGGCCGCCATGGCAGTGTCAATGAACTCCTTGACCTGCGCGTTGGCGTCGAAACGCTCCACGGCAGTGCTCCAGTCGGTGATCTGCGCCATGTGCGCCTCAACGGCTTCCGGTGTCAGATCCTCGTTGCCGATGTACACCGGAGCGGTCTCTTCCATGCGCACGGCGGAGAACACGCCGGCACCGGCCCCGAGAATCAGCTTTGTCGGTGCGTTTTCGCTGACCAGGAACAATGCGCCCGGGGTGACTTGCTCAGGACGGCTGGCCGCCAGCAGTTCGGCCGGCATCACGTCCTCGGTCATGCGGGTGGCCGCCATTGGCGCCAGGGTGTTGACCAGGATGTTGTTCTTGCGGCCTTCGATGGCGAGCATGTTCATCAGGCCCACCACCGCCATCTTCGCCGCGCCATAGTTGGCCTGGCCGAAGTTGCCGAACAGGCCGGCGGCCGAGGTGGTCATCAGAATGCGGCCATAGTTCTGCTCGCGCATCAGCTCCCACACTGCCTTGGTGCAGTTGATCGAGCCCATCAGGTGCACATCGATCACTGCCTTGATATCAGCCATTTCCATCTTGGCGAACGATTTGTCGCGCAGGATGCCGGCGTTGTTGATCAGGATGTCGACGCGACCGAAGGCTTCGACCGTTTGTTTGACCATGGCCTGGACCTGTTCGTAGTCGGCCACGTTGGCGCCGTTGGCAATGGCGACGCCACCGGCCTGGCGGATTTCCTCGACCACCGCCAGGGCGGCGTCAGACGAGCTGCCGGAACCGTCGCGGCTACCGCCGAAGTCGTTGATCACAACCTTGGCGCCGCGCGCCGCCAGGTTCAATGCATGAACGCGGCCAAGGCCGTTGCCGGCGCCGGTGACGATAGCAACGCGATCATCAAAACGAATGGTCATCATATTTTCCTCTGGTGAAATCATAGTAGGTGGAGTGCGGCGCAGGAAATGCGTGGTTTCCAATGAGTCGCCGCCCTCCATAAACGATCAGGCGCGGCCGAAAATGCCGACGTGCTCGGTGGACTCTTCCACACGCCACAGACCGCCGCCGTTGCCTTGCAAGGCGATTCGGGCACCTTCGACCTGACGCGGGCCACAGTTGCCACGCAGTTGCTCGACCAGCTCGAAGATCTGGCCGATGCCGGTGGCGCCGATCGGATGCCCCTTGGACTCCAGGCCGCCGGACGGGTTGACCGGCAACCGGCCACCCAGGGCGCTGTCGCCACGTTCGGCCATCACACCGCTCATGCCCGGTTCGCACAGGCCCAGGGCCTCGATCGCCAGCAGCTCGCCGATAGCGGTGGCGTCATGCACTTCAGCCACATCGACATCTTGCGGGCTGATGCCTGCCTGCTCGAACGCCGCCTTGCCGGCCAGGTGGGTGCAACCTTTGTCGAAGTCTTCGGCTGCCCGGGCCGAGGCAGAGCGCACGACGCTAGCCAGAACCTTGACGGCACGGTTCTTGTTGAAACCGTATTTCTTGAATGCCGATTCAGTGCAGAGGATGACGGCGGCGGCGCCATCGGAAATCGGCGAGCACATCGGCAGGGTGATCGGGTAGGTGATCGGCGGGGCGGCGAGGATTTCCTCGATGCTCATGGCATTGCGGTACTGGGAGCGCTCGTTGTGCACCGAGTGGCCATGGTTCTTCGAGGACACGGCAGCCAACTGGCGCTGGGTAATGCCATAACGCTCCATCAGGCCGCCACGACCCAGGGCCGCGTAGACGTCCATGAACGGGCTGTAAGGTTTTTCCGATTGCGAGCCGGCAGGCGGCACGATGCCCTTGCCCATGCTCGCCAGGTAATGCTTGTTTTCCTCGAAGGTTTCGATGTCCCAGGCGGACTCGAACGCCGAGAACATTTTTGCCTTGTCGCTGTAGAACATCTTCTCGGCGCCCACAGCCAAAGCCACATCGGCAGCACCGGCCTGCAACTGGGTCACGGCCAGGTTGAAGGCATGGCTCGAAGAGGCGCAAGCCCCTTCGATGTTGAAGATCGGGATGCTGTCCAGGCCCAGCGGCAAGAGTGCCACTTGACCACGGATCATGTGCTGGCCATCAAAGTGGCCCTGGGTGCAGTTGCCGAAGAATCCGACCTGGACCCACTTCCGGTCGCAATCGGCATCCTTCAGTGCATCTTCTACCGCCCAGGCGGTCAGTTGCTTGATGGTCTTGTCGGTGTGACGGCCGAAGGCGGTCATGCCGACGCCGACGATGTATACGTTTTCCATGGTTGCCTCGAATAGTTGAGGAAAAAGGCCGGGCACCTGACTCAGTAGCCCTTGAAATCCGGTTTGCGCTTCTCGGCGAAGGCGCGCACGCCCTCGGCCATGTCGTAGGAGCGCTGGTGGTTACGCAGTTCCAGCAGTTCCTGGCGCAACGCGTCGGCGCGGGTCTTGTCGCCAGCTTCGTCGGCCACTTTTTTCATCTTGCGCAGCACTAGCGGGCTTTTTTGCGCCAGTTTGTCGCCCAGGGCCTGGACGCGATCGACCAGTTCCTCATCAGCAACCACTTCGCTGACCAGGCCGTAGTTCTTCATGTCCTGGGCGGGCAGGGCGTCACCGGTGAACAGCATGTATTTGGCGATGTTCTCCGGAATCTTGCGGGGCAATACCGCCGCGCCACCGCCACCGGGGAATACGCCGAAATTGGAGTGGGCATCACCGAAGCGAGCACTTTGCGCGGCAATCACCAGATCGCAGCACAGTACGGTTTCCAGACCACCGGCCAAGGCCATACCGTTGACGGCGGCAATTACTGGCTTGGGAAAGGCACGCAGCGCGTCGAAGAAAGTGACGATGGTGTCCAGCAGGTCTTTCTCGCCAGGCTGTGGTGTGCCGCCGGCCTTGAGGTCAGCGCCGGCACAGAAGGCCGGACCGGTGGCGGTCAGGACCACGACGCGGACCTGATCGTCATGTTCCCAGGCGTTCAGGCGGGCGGTCATGGCCTCCAGCATTTCACGGTTAAGGGCGTTCATGGCTTTCGGGCGGGTCAAGGTGACCCAGCCCACCTGGCCCTTGAGTTCAAAAGAAACGGACTCGCTCATCTCCAATCCTCGATCAACATGCAATTGACGTTTCTGTCTGGATTGGAAATTACGCGAGTCCCTCAGACTCGATCCCCCCCCCTTGCGGACGGGGCGAGCGTCGCTTCGTCTGTTGCAGGATGTGCCGCACATACAGGCAATAAGCCAAAGGGCGGAGACCCAATCATGCAGACAAATGTCATCAACGCCGGCGATCTGTTGGTCGCCACCAAGTTCTCGCCGCCGCGCCTGAGTGCCCGGCATATCCCGCGCGCGCATCTGTTGGCGCGCCTGCGCGAGTCGCAACCGTGCAGTGCCAGCCTGATTACCGGAGGGGCGGGGTTCGGTAAAACGATTCTTCTGGCCCAGTGGCGCCTGGAGTTGATGAAAGCAGGGCTGGATGTAGCCTGGGTTTCGTTCAGCCTTGATGACCGGCAGTTCGCCAGCTTCCTTTCCTATTTACTGGCGGCCTTGCAACGCCTGGGCATCGGCATCGAACAGGATTGGCTCAACAGTGACGGCAGCGAGCAGTCGATCAACGCCTTGATCGCCCTGGTCACCCATGCGGCGCAAAACATTGAAAGAGAGTTGCACCTGCTGCTCGACGATTTTCATCATGTCGATTCTCCGGCCTCACATCGCCTGATGCAGAAATTGTTCAACCATTGCCCGGCCAACCTGCACGTCACCATCGCTTCGCGGACGACACCGCCATTGAGCCTGGGGCGGTTGCGCATGCAGGGGCATGTCGCCGAGATCGATACCGTCGAGCTGCCGTTCGATTTGGACGAGACCCGGGACTTCTTCAGGCAAAACCTCAGCACCCTGGCGCTGACGGCCGATGAGGAACGGCTAATTCATGACTTGACCCATGGCTGGCCCGCCAGCCTGCAACCCATTGCAACCATGTTGCGGGTGCGCCCGACCCGGCGTTCGCAGTTGCGCTCGATCCTGCGCAACTCGGCCGATCTGCAGGCGTACCTGACCGAAGACGTGCTGGCCTGTTTGCCATCCGAGTTGCTGGAGTTCATGGAAAAAGTCTCGATCCTGCGCCGCTTCAACGCCGATCTGAGCGAGTTCGTGACGGGAAGCGCTCACGTCCGGGACATGATCAAGCGCGCCGAAGACGAGAATCTGCTGATTCATCGCATCGAGTCCGATGACAGTACGCCCTGGTATCGCTTTCACCCGCTGTTCGGCGAGTTTCTCATCCAGCGTCTGTTGTGCCACGGCGAGGCTAAGGTCCAGGCGCTTCATCGCCTCGCCAGCCAGTGGTTTGCCGAGCATGATTATCTGGTGGAGGCCGTGCGCCACGCCAACCTGGGCGGTGACCGCGACGATGCCGTCAAGGCCATGGAACAAGCCGCATCGACGACCTGGAGCATGGCTTACACCAGTCCGATGCTGCACCTGCTCGAACGCCTGCCCCAGGACATTTTGTTCGCCCATCCGCAACTGTTCATCATGGGCTGCCTGACGTATGCCTTCACGGCCCGACCGGAAAAGGCCCAGCGCTGGCTGGAACAGATACGCCGCAGCGAGGCGTCGCGCCTGCCGGCGATCTCCTCGAAACTGGTGCTGGCCGATGCCGCCATCGCGTTGCAACTGGATGAGCCCCGCCGGGTCATCGGGTTGCTGGAACCGACCCTTCAGACGCCGCTGGAAAACCACTCCCTGCGCTACATCAGTCTGTCAGCCCTCGCCACGGCCTACCTGTCAGTGGGGCGCCCGGACGACGCCCGAAAGCTTCATGAACAGCATCCCGTTGATCTGAGTCACTGCGACAACGACATGGCGCTGGTCTTTGAAAACACCCGGGCACTGACCAGCCTCAGTGAGGGCAATGCGCAACAGGCACAACGTATCGGGACCAGCGTCAACGCTCGCGCCGAGCAGGCTTATGGCCGTGGCTCGGTGGCGGCCAATCTGTGCGCCGCCACGCTATGCGATGCCTGGTACGAACTGGATCAGCTCGATGAGGCGCTGCAAGTGTTGGCCAATCGCAGCGGTATCTTGCGTTCATCCATGCCTGATGTGATGGGTCGCGCCTCCATCTGCCGTGCGCGTATCACCTTGCAGCGCGAGTCGCCGCAAGCGGCCTTGAACTTTCTCGAAACCCAAAGCGCGCATTTTCATGTACTGGGCCTGGACCGGTTGTTGGCCTTCATGCTGGCCGAGCAAGTTCGCGTGCTGGTGCTGCAAGGAGAAAATCGTCGCGCCAGCGAGCTGGTGACTCGCCTGACGGCCCTGGAAGCATCGCAACGTCCGCACGCAGAGGCGCGCGATGAAATCGCCTGCCAGACCGCCATGTCCAAAGCGCGGCTGGCTCTGGCAATGCGTGATCCGCTCAGTACGCTGGAGCAACTACAGACCGTGATCACCTTCGCCGAACAGTCTGCGCGTGGGCGGTTATTGGTCCGGGCGCGGCTGCTCGGCGCGCAGGCCCACGCCATGCTCGATCAGCCGGAGTCGGCGCGGGCCTACCTGCAACAGGCCGTGGATGCCTGCGCCCGGATGGGGCTGGTTCGGACCCTGCTCGATGAAGGCCCGGCGCTGTTGTCGTTGCTGGCGCAATGGCAGGACGAAATCGCCGGCGACGGTTCAGTCGGCGACTATTTGAACGCATTGCTGTGCCATGAAACGGCTCAGGCGCAGCCCGCGCCAGTGGTGAGCGCGCCAAGGCACTCGAACGAGGGCCCGCGGGCCAGCCTGACACCTCGTGAACTGGAGATTCTCGGGCTGGTTGCCCAAGCCATGTCCAACAAACGAATCGCCCTGACGCTCAACATCACTTTTGGCACCGTGAAGTGGAACGTGAAAAACATCCTCGCCAAATTGGGTGTGTCCAGCCGCTATGCGGCAATCACCCTGGCGCGCCAGCAGGGCATGCTCAAGTGACGGGACGTTGATCGCGGCGTGCGCCCCCTCCCGAGACGGGAGGCGCGTACGTGCGTGGTCAACCCGCATGCTCAGGTCAGCATCGATTTTTTGACCCGGATCAAGAGGAAGACCATGAGCGATACATCTGCAGCATTCCTGAGCGAGCAGGAAATCATGATTCGCGACGCCGCACGCAAGGTGGCCCAGGAAGTCGTGGCGACCACGGCAGCCGAACGCGACCGCACGGGCGCTTGGCCGCACGCGGAACTCAAGGCGGTGGCCGAACTCGGCTTCCTAGGCATGCAAGTTCCCGAAGAGGCAGGCGGTTCGGGCATGTCATTCCCGGAATACTGCCTGTGCATCGAGGAATTCGCCGCCGCTGACGCCGGCTTTGCGACCATTCTGCATGTCCACAACGGCATGACCGACATGCTGCATCGCTTCGGCACCCAAGAGCAGAAGCAGAAGTACCTGGCCGGGATGATTTCCGGCGAGCTCATCGCCGCCGGCCTGCTCACCGAGCCCCAGGCCGGTTCCGACACCGCCGCCTTCCGCACTTCGGCGCGTCGCGAGGGCGACCACTACGTGCTTAATGGCAGCAAGCAGTTCATCTCCAACGGCAACGAAGCCGGGATTGCCTTCGCAATCGCCGCCACCACGGATACGCCCGAAGGTCGCAAAGGCGCGAGCATGTTTATCATCGACCCACGGGAGCCGGGCTACATCGTGGCTCGTGTGGAAAGCAAGATGGGGCAGCGTTCGGCCCATGTGGCGGCGATCCAGTTGGACAACTGCCGGGTACCGGTGCAAAACCTGCTGGCCGAGGAAGGCACTGCCTACAAACGCCTGATGGCCACCCTGTCCGAAGGTCGCATCGGTATTGCCGCCGTGGCGGTAGGTGCCGCCCGTGCCGCGCTGGAAGCGGCGGTGAAGTACGCACACGAGCGTGAAGCCTACGGTGCGCCGATCATCAAGTTGCAAGGCGTGGCGTTCGATCTGGCCGACATGGCCACTCAGTTCGAGGTGGCCCAGCACTACATGCTGCACGCCGCGCGCTTGCATTGCGCTGGTGTGCCCTGCGCCAAGGAAGCGTCCATCGCCAAATTGTTCGCCAGCGAAATGGCTGAAAAGGTCTGTTCCGATGCGCTGCAGATCCATGGAGGCTACGGCTACCTGAACGATTTCCCGGTGGAGCGTTACTGCCGTGACGTACGGGTCACCAAAATTTACGAGGGCACCAGCCACATCCAGAAGGTGATCATCGCCCGCAACCTGTAATTGACCCGCTCCAACCTTGACCACGGCCGGGCATCACCGGCCGATGCCGCCTCAGGAGGAAATGGATGTGACTGACAGTGCAGTGCTGTATGAAAAGATCGGCAAGACCGCGCTGATCACCTTGAACCGGCCGCAGAAAAAGAATGCGTTCGAGGCCGCCATCAACGAAGCCCTGCCGGCCGCCTTGATGGCCGCGCGGGATGACCGCTCGGTTCGCTCGATTGTCTTGACCGGTGCCGGCGGTTCTTTCTGCTCCGGCTTTGACCTGGGCAGCCTGGAGGAGGGCGAGGATGGTACGTTCGCCGGGCGCAAGCTGGTGTTGGGTTTTCATGAATGGTTCGCCGGCCTGGTCGACCTGCAAAAACCGGTGATCGCGGCCGTTGACGGCGCAGCGGTGGGCGCCGGGTTTTCTCTGGCCCTGGCCGCGGATTTCATGTTCGTGACGCCACGGGTGCGGCTGTTACCTACCTTCCTGAGCCTGGGGCTGGTGCCGGACCTGTCGATGCTGTACGTACTGCCGCGCCTGGTCGGGTTGGCGAAGGCCAAGGAGCTGGTTTTTTGCGCACGGGCGGTCGATGCACAGCAAGCGCTGGAGCTCGGTTTGGCGCAGGTCATCGTCTCGCAGGATCAACTGCTGGACAGCGCCTTGCAGTTCGCCGCCCAGTTCGATGACGCGCCGTCCGATGCGCTAGGATTGGCCAAGACCCTGCTCAATCGCTCGTTCGAAACGGACCGCCAGGCGATGACCCAGTTCGAGGCTTGCGCGCAGTCGCTGTGCGGGGCCAGTCGATACCATGCCGAAGCGGTGCGACGCTTTCTCGGCAAGGAAGGCTTGCCCTACCTGGGCGCGAAACTGCCAGAGCCATAAACCCCCAAATGGGGAGGGGCGGCAGGACTTCGGGGCTGCCTATCCTTAAGACTCAAAACCCGCCGTCCGGCCCGAGAAGCCGGAAAATGCCCAGGAGCCGGCAGGATTTCCACTGTTGAGGAGTAAGACATGATGCAGAAAGTCGTCGTTGCGGGTGTCGGCATGATCCCCTTCGTAAAACCTGGCCAGAGCGAGACCTATGCGGTCATGGGTGAGCAGGCCGTGCGCCTGGCCCTGGCAGATGCCGGCGTCGGTTACGAATCGGTCCAGCAGGCGTATGCCAGCTTTGTGTTCGGTGACTCCACCTGTGGCCAGCGTGTGCTCTACAACGTCGGCATGACCGGCATTCCGGTGTTGAATGTCAACAACAACTGCGCCAGTGGTTCATCGGCCTTGTACCTGGCCAACCAGGCCATCGCCAGCGGCATGGTGGATATCGTCCTGGCCTTCGGGTTCGAGCAGATGATCCCCGGAGCCATCGGCAGTGCTTTCCCGGATCGCCCGAGCCCACTGGAACTGTTCCTCGATCAATGTGACGAAGCGATTCCCGGTGCTGCGCAAATTCCGGCGGCCCTGCGGATTTTCGGC
>Ga0247819_10001333_pt1 | contig 13439 bp, 13 predicted proteins | sample 13C_Xylose_Day6_FD_193428 | JGI IMG/M metagenome (GOLD analysis project Ga0247819, IMG submission 193428) | Soil microbial communities from agricultural site in Penn Yan, New York, United States - 13C_Xylose_Day6 | ecosystem: Environmental > Terrestrial > Soil > Agricultural land | place: USA... | reverse complement strand
GCTTAGCACCGCATCGGCAAAGCGGTTCAGGATATGGGTGCGCGGCACGCCCTCGGTCCAGCGGGCATGGCGGGACAGGGGGGATTCCAGCCGCGCCTCGATCTCGGCCCGCAACCGGGCCTGAAACTCGGGATAGCCGCGAAAGCCCAGCTTCTGGACCAGCCGCAGTACGGTCGGCGTCGACACCCCGGCCTCGCGCGCCAGCTGCGGCATCGAGGACAGGCCCGCCACCGGGTAATGGCGCATGAAATGGCTGGCCAGCTGGCGTTCGGCCGGGGTCAGCGTGTCGAACCCGGCGGCAAGCCGTTCCTCAATCCTGCCGGGAAAACTGTCCTCTGGATGCATCTGCCTGCCGGTGGGCAATTGCCCTGCTGATGGTCGTAAAGATCATAACAGATGGTACCTGTCCTGAAATATTATTGACAGGATCAAGCCCGCTGCGCCAGCCTGACCGGGCAGGGAGCGCCAAAATGTCTGATCAAGAGTCGTTTTACGCCAATGATTTCCCCCGATCGCCCGACATGGCGCGGCCGGGCTGCGGCTTCCAAGGCAGGGGGGCATGATGCCGGGCTGGGCCATTGCCTATGTGCAAAGGATCGAGGCGGTGAATTACCGCATCGGGCGCTTTGCCATGTATCTGCTGTTCGTGATCATGGGCATCCTTTTGTGGTCCTCGGTGACCAAGATCATCAAGCTACCCTCGCTGTGGACGCTGGAAATGGCGCAGTTCACGCTGGTCGCCTATTACCTGCTGGGCGCGCCCTATTCGATGCAGCTGGGCGCGAATGTGCGGATGGACCTGATGTATGCCCGGATGCCGCTGCGGCGGCAGGCGCTTTGGGACATGTTCACCGTCTTCTGCCTGATCTTCTATCTTGGCGTGATGCTGTGGGGCGCGGTCGATTCCACCGTCTACAGCCTCAGTGTCGGAGAGCGCGCCCCCAGCGCATGGCGTCCGCCGCTATGGCCGATCAAGTTCATCATCACCATCAGCTTCGCGCTGATGATCCTGCAGGCGCTGGCGCATCTGATCCGCGACATTGCCATTCTTCGGGGCGTCGAGATCCCCATGCCGTTCCGGGGTGAGGTCGACCGATGAGCTATGAATGGATCGCCATCCTGATGTTCTCGACCATGCTGTTGATGATGGTCACGGGGCAAAGGGTGTTCGGCGCGATCGGCTTTGTCGCCGTGGTCGCGGCCTTGGCGCTGTGGGGGCCGGGTGGCTCCGACATGGGCTTTTCCGCCGTGATGAAGCTGATGAAATGGAACGCGCTGCTGACGCTGCCGATGTTCGTCTTCATGGGCTATGTCATGTCGGAATCCCGGCTGGCCGAAGATCTGTACCGGATGTTCCATGTCTGGTTCGGCCCGCTGCCGGGCGGCCTTGCCATCGGGACGGTGCTGTTGATGGTGCTGATTTCCGCGATGAACGGGCTGTCGGTCGCGGGCATGGCGATCGGCGCGACCATCGCGCTGCCGGAGCTGGTCAAGCACCGCTATGACAAACCGATGATTTCGGGCGTGATTCAGGCGGGCTCCAGCCTTGGCATCCTGATCCCGCCCTCGGTTGTGCTGGTGCTGTATTCGCTGATCGCGCGCCAGCCGGTCAGCCAGTTGTGGCTGGCGGGGATCGGGCCGGGGCTGCTGATGGCGGCGCTGTTCATCATCTATATCCTGATCCGGACATGGCTAAATCCGGCGCTCGCGCCCCCCATGCCGCCCGAAGAACGCGCCCGGATCACTTGGGCCGAGCGGTTCCGTCTGCTGCGCGCGGGTATCCTGCCACTGGTGATCTTTGCGGCGATGATGATCCCCTTCATCAAGGGCTGGACCTCGCTGACCGAAAGCAGCGTCGTCGGTGCGCTGGCTGCGGTCTTTGCCGCCATCATCAAGGGCCGTTTTACCCGCCACGTGTTCGAGGTCGCCACCCGCCAGACCCTGGCCATCACCTGCATGTTCATGCTGATCATCATGGCGGCTTTGTCCTTTGGCGCGGTTTTTGACGGCTTGGGCGCGGGCAAGGCCATCGAGAACCTGTTCCTGCAGGAAATGGAGCTGACGCCGCTGCAGGTGCTGCTGATCATGCAGGCATCCTTCCTGATCATGGGGATGTTTCTGGACGACACCGCCATGCTGGTCATCGTCGCCCCGATCTATGTGACCATGGCGCGCAGCCTTGGTTTTGATCTGGTCTGGTACGGCATCCTTTACACGATCACCTGCCAGATCGCCTATCTGACGCCGCCTTTCGGTTACAACCTGTTCCTGATGCGGGCGATGGCGCCGCGGGATTTCACCTTGGGCGTGATCTATCGCTCGGTCCTGCCCTTCGTGCTGATCATGATCCTGACTCTGGCGCTGGTCATCGCCTTTCCCGGCATCGCGATGTGGCTGCCCCATTCGATCTACGGACAATAACCAACAGGGAGAATGACGAATGACCACCAGACGCACTTTCCTGACTTCCGGGGCCTTGGCTGCGGGCGCAAGCGCGTTGTCCGCGCCCGCCATTGCGCAAGGCGCGCCGCTGAAATGGCGGATGCAGACCTATGCCGGGGCCACGCTTGGCGCGCATGTCGCCAAGCCCGCGATCGATTCCTTCAACAAGATCGCCAATGGCCAGATGGAGATCGAGCTGTACTATGCCGACCAGCTTGTCCCCACCGCCGAGCTGTTCCGCGCCATGCAGAACGGCACCATCGATGCGGTGCAATCCGACGATGACAGCATGGCCAGCCCGACCGAGGTCACGGTCTTTGGTGGCTATTTCCCCTTTGCGCTGCGCTACTCGCTGGATGTGCCCGCGCTGTTTTTGCACCATGGTCTGGATGAGATCTGGAAGGAAGAATATGCCAAGCAGGGCATCCAGCATATTTCGGCCGGATCATGGGACCCCTGCAACTTCGCCACCAAGCAGCCGATCAACAGCCTTGCCGACCTGCAGGGAAAGCGGGTCTTTACCTTCCCGACCGCAGGCCGCTTCCTGTCGAAATTCGGCGTCGTTCCGGTGACCCTGCCATGGGAGGATATCGAGGTCGCGTTGCAGACCGGTGAGTTGGACGGCGTTGCATGGTCGGGCATCACCGAGGATTACACCGTCGGCTGGGCCGAGGCGACCGGGCACTTCCTGACCAACAGCATCTCGGGCGCGTGGATCGGGCATTTCTTTGCCAATCAGAAGCGCTGGGACGAAGTGCCCGATCACCTCAAGGAGCTGATGAAGACCGTCTTCGATCAGTCCCACTACTATCGCCAGCATTGGTATTGGGCGGGCGAGGCCAATTTGCGCGTCACCGGCGACAAGATGAAGCTGACTACCATTCCAGCCGCCGAATGGGCTACGGTAGAGGAAGCAGCCCGCGAATTCTGGGACGAGATTGCCGCCGAATCCGAGGTCAAGGCCAAGGTCGTCGCCAAGATCAAGGAATACAATCAGGCCATGACCAAGGCCGGTCCGCCCTACCGCGACGCCTGACCCGCACAATCGGGGTGCGCCACTTCCGGCGCGCCCCCTCTAATAGGTGAGACATGCCTGCCAATCTGGACTTTGAGACGTTGAAAGCCGCTGTTGCCAGTGGTGAGATCGATACCGTGATGGTCGCACTGGTCGACATGCAGGGGCGCCTGATGGGCAAGCGCTTCCATGCCGCGCATTTCATCGAAAACCCCGACGAGACGCATTGCTGCAACTACCTGCTGGCCACCGACCTTGAGATGGAGACCGTGCAGGGCTACCGGGCGACCAGCTGGGCCTCGGGCTATGGCGACTATGTGATGAAGCCCGACCTGGCGACTCTGCGGCGCATCCCTTGGGCCCCCGCAACCGTCTTGTGCATGGCCGATCTTTATGATCACCGCACGCATGAACCGGTGCCCCATGCGCCGCGCAACATCCTGCGCCGCCAGATCGAGCGCGCGCGCGCGATGGGCTTTGAGCCGATGATGGCGACCGAACTGGAATTCTTCCTGTTCACCAAGGGTTACAAGGAACTCTTCGACGCGGATTATCGCGGCCTTGTGCCGACCGCACGTTTCAACGTCGATTACGGCCTGACCGGGACCTTTGCCGAAGAGCCCTTCATGCGCGCTCTCAGGAATGGCCTTTATGGCGCTGGAATTCCTGTCGAAAACACCAAGGGCGAGGCCGAGGCGGGCCAGCACGAAGTCAACGTCAAATACTCGGACGCGATGGATACGGCGGACATGCATGTCATCGTCAAATCCGCGACCAAGGAAATCGCGCAGAACCAAGGCCTGTCCGCGACCTTCATGGCGAAATATGCGCATGGCAAGGCCGGGTCCTCCAGCCACGTCCATCAGTCGCTGTTCCGGGATGGCGTGAACGTCTTTCATGACGCGGGGGCGGAACATGGCATGTCCGACCTGATGCGGCATTACATGGCCGGGCAATTGGCCCATGCGGCCGAGCTGACCTATTTCCTTGCGCCCTATGTCAACAGCTACAAGCGTTTCGTGACCGGGCTGTTCGCGCCGACCAAGGCGATCTGGTCCATCGACAACCGCACCGCCGGTTTCCGCGTCTGCGGCGACAATACCCGTGGCGTCCGCGTCGAATGCCGCATCGGCGGTGCCGACCTGAACCCCTATCTGGCCTGCGCGGCGCTGCTTGCGGCAGGACTGGCCGGGATCGAGCAGAAGCTGGAGCTAGAGCCCGCATTCAGCGGCGATGCCTATGCCGCCGAACAGGCCCGGCAGATCCCGAAAACCCTTGGCACGGCGGCGATGGCGCTGAACGGCTCAACCATGCTGCGCGCGGCTTTTGGCGACGAGGTGGTGGACCACTACCTGCGCGCCGCCGAATGGGAGCTTGAGGAACAGAACCGCGTCGTCACCGACTGGGAGCTGTCCCGCGGCTTCGAACGCGCCTGATTTGAGGACAAGATGACCAAGACGATCAAACTGATTTCCCCCGTCGATGGCGCGGTCTATGCCGAGCGTCCGGTTCTGACCGGACCCGAGGCCCGCGTCGCCGTCGCCCGCGCCCGGACAGCCCAGCCCGCATGGGCCGCGCTGCCGCTGGCCGAGCGTATCGCCAAGGTGCAGGCCGGGATCGCCGCGCTGAATGCGATGAAGGATGACATTGTTCTGGAACTTGCCGGGCAGATGGGTCGCCCGACCCGTTATGGCGGCGAGTTTGGTGGTGTGAACGAACGCAGCGCCTATATGGCCAGCATCGCCGAAACCGCGCTGGCTCCCATGGTTGCCGAGGATAGCGACCGCTTCCGCCGCGAAATCCGGCGCGAACCGGTCGGCGTGGTCTTTGTCATCGCGCCTTGGAACTATCCCTTCCTGACGGCGGTCAATACCATCGTTCCCGCGCTGATCGCCGGGAATGCGGTGGTGCTGAAACATGCCAGCCAGACCTTGCTGGCGGGGGATCGGCTGGCGCAGGCGCTGCATCAGGGCGGTGTGCCCGAGGATGTGTTCCAGAACGTCGTCCTTGACCACCAGACCACCGAGGAGCTGATTGCCGAACGCAGCTTTGGCTTTGTGAACTTCACCGGCTCGGTCAAGGGCGGGCAGGCGATTGAGCGCGCGGCCTCGGGGACCTTCACCGCGACGGGGTTGGAACTGGGCGGCAAGGACCCGGGCTATGTCCGGGCCGATGCCGATCTGGATGCCGCCGTGGACAGCCTGATGGACGGCGCGATGTTCAACAGTGGCCAATGCTGTTGCGGGATCGAGCGCATCTATGTCCATGAAAGCCTGTATGGCGCCTTTGTCGAAAAGGCGGTGGCTTGGGTAAAGGCGCAGAAGCTGGGCAATCCCTATGACGCGGAAACCACCATGGGCCCGATGGCCCATCGCCGCTTTGCCGAGCTGGTGCGTGGCCAGATCGCAGAGGCCGTGGCGCAGGGGGCCAAGTCGATGATCGATCCCGCTGACTTCCCCGCTGACGATGGCGGCGCCTATCTGGCGCCGCAGATTCTGGTCGATGTGACCCACGACATGCGGGTCATGCGCGAGGAAAGCTTTGGCCCCGTTGTCGGCATCATGCCGGTCAGCGGCGACGATCAGGCGGTCGCGTTGATGAATGACTGCGATTACGGGCTGACCGCCTCGATCTGGACTTCGGATGCCGAGGCGGCGTCGGAAATCGGTGCGCGGCTGGAAACCGGCACGGTCTTCATGAACCGCTGCGACTATCTGGACCCGGCTTTGTGCTGGACCGGCTGCAAGGATACCGGTCGCGGCGCGGCGCTGTCCAACCTTGGCTATCTGGCCGTGACCCGGCCCAAATCCTACCATCTGAAGAAGGTGACGAAATGACCCTGCGCGCCAATTGGTCCTATCCGACCGCGATCAAGTTCGGGGCCGGACGCATCGCGGAACTGGCCGAGCAGTGCAAGGCCGTGGGCATTCAGCGCCCGCTGCTGGTCACCGATAAAGCGCTGGCCAGCCTGCCGATCACGGCAGCTGCGCTGGACATTCTGGAGGCCGCGGGCCTTGGCCGCGCGGTGTTCTCGGATGTCGATCCGAACCCCAATGAACATAACATGCAGGCCGGGATCGCCGCCTATAAGGCGGGCGGCCATGACGGGGTGATCTGCTTTGGCGGCGGTTCCGCGCTGGATCTGGGCAAGATGATCGCGCTGATGGCCGGGCAGACGGTGTCGGTCTGGGATCTTGAGGATATCGGCGACTGGTGGACCCGCGCCGATGCCTCGGTGATCGCGCCGATCATCGCCGTGCCGACCACGGCGGGCACCGGCTCCGAGGTCGGGCGAGCGGGCGTGCTGACAAACTCGGAGACGCATAAGAAAAAGATCATCTTCCATCCCAAGCTGATGCCCGCAGTCACCATCTGCGACCCGGAACTGACGGTGGGGATGCCGAAATTCATCACCGCAGGCACCGGCATGGATGCCTTTGCCCATTGCCTTGAGGCCTATTGCAGCCCGTTCTTCCACCCGATGAGCCAAGGCATCGCGCTGGAGGGGCTGCGACTGGTCAACGAATACCTGCCGCGGGCCTATGCGACCCCCGACGATCTGGAGGCGCGGGCACAGATGATGGCCGCCGCCGCCATGGGTGCGGTCGCCTTCCAGAAGGGCTTGGGCGCGATCCACAGCCTCAGCCACCCGATCGGCGCGGTCTACGGCACCCATCACGGCACCACCAATGCCGTGGTCATGCCGATGGTGCTGGATTTCAACCGTCCGGTGATCGAGGACCGGCTGGTCCGCGCCGCCGATTACCTTGGCATCAAGGGCGGCTTTGACGGTTTCCGCGCTCGGGTGATGGAACTGCGCAGCACTCTGGGCATTCCGGCCAACCTGACAGCCATGGGCGTCGAGCCCTCGCGTCTGGACGAGTTGACCGAAATGGCGCTGGAGGACCCGTCCTGCGGCGGCAACCCCATCGAGATGACGCGCGAGAATACCCGCGCGCTGTTCGATGCCTGCATGTAGGGCGCGCTAGTAAGGCAGACCGACATAGTTCTCTGCCAGCGCGGTCTGAGCGGCGGTCGAATGGGCCAGATAGTCCAATTCGGCCGCCTGCATCCGCGCCAAGAATTCGCCCTCGGCTGGGAATTCATGCAGCATTCGCGTCATCGACCATGAGAAACGCGAGGCCTTCCAGACCCGCGCCAGCGCCGTGACCGAGTAGTCGCGCAGGGGCTGACCGTTGCCCGCGAAATGCGCGATCAGTGCGCGCGACAGGTAATGTACATCCGAGGCTGCCAAATTCAGCCCCTTGGCACCTGTTGGCGGCACGATATGGGCGGCGTCGCCCGCCAGATGGATGCGTCCCCAGCTCATCGGTTCCGAGATGAAGCTGCGCAGCGGCGCGATGCTTTTCTCGATCGAGGGGCCTTCGACCAGCGTTTCCGCCAGATGCGGGGGCAGGCGACGGCGCAGTTCTGCCCAGAAAGACGCGTCGCTCCAATCCTCGGGGCGGTCGGTCAGCGGCACTTGCAGATAGTGGCGGCTCAGATTGGCATTGCGCATCGAGCACAGGGCAAAGCCGCGTTCGTGGCCGGAATAGACCAGTTCAGGCGCGACCGGCGGGGTATGGGCCAGAATGCCAAGCCAGCCGAAGGGATAGACATGTTCGAATTCGCGGCGCACCGATGCGGGGATCGAGCGGCGGCTGACGCCGTGAAAACCGTCGCAACCCGCGATCTGATCGCAATCCACGCGCTGGCTGCGCCCGTCATGGGTGAAGGTCACATAGGGTGCGTCGGTATCGGCGCCGTGGATGGTGACGTCCTCGGTCCCGTGAAGGACGGGCGCGCCGATCCGGTCCAGTTCGTCATACAGATCATGCGTGACCTCGGTCTGGCCATAGATCATCACCGACTTGCCGGTGAGCTTCTTGAAGTCGATATGGACCGTCGTGCCATGGGCGGCGATGATGGTGCCGTCATGGACGAATCCTTCGCGGTCCATGCGCGCTCCGACGCCCGCCGCACGCAGCATGTCGCACAGGCCCTGCTCCAGCACTCCGGCCCGGATGCGCGACAGAACATGTTCGCGCGAACGGCGCTCAAGCACGACGGAGTCGATGCCGGCGCGGCGCAAAAGCAGTGAAAGCAATAGCCCCGACGGACCACCGCCAATGATGCAGACCTGATGGCGCATGATCTTACCTCCTCGGACGGCAGATCCGCGCCGTCCCCGATCTGCGGCAAAATGGCGCAAGGGTGCATGGCACGAAATGGACGGGGCGTCGGAAAACTTGGACAGATCGTCAGTCCGTTCCACCCCGCTGGCGATAGGCCCCCGGTGACATCCCGACCCTGCGGGCGAAGAAGCGGTTGAAATAGGCCGGGTCGTCGAAGCCGGTCATATGGGCGATCCGCGCGACGCTGTTTTCGGTGTAAAGCAGGCAGCGCTTGGCTTCGAGCAGGATGCGGTCATGCAGAACCTCGCTGGCGGTGCGGCCTGCACGGGCCTTGCAAGCCGCGTTCAGCCGCGCGGTCGTCACTGCCAAGGCCGCGGCATAGGTCGAGGGCGCGCGTTGCACCCGGAAGTCCCGCTCGATCAGCGCGCGGTAGCGCATCAGCAGGTCCAGATCGCGGTCGGGCTGCGCTGGCTCGGGGCGGGCATGGGTGATGCCCAGACGCAGCACGATGACTAGGATGCGCAGAAACAGCGCGGTGATGGCCGAGCGGCGGCCCGGAGCGGACCAGACGAATTCGCGCAGGAGCCAATCGAACGTATCGATCACTGCCGGCAGATCGACACCCGAGCCCGCAATCCCCAGCACCGCGGGCCGTGCCACCGCCTGCGCCAGTCTGGGGTCGCCTGCCGTCACCGCGCCCAGAAAACCCAGCGCCGCAGTCACGACATGGCCATCCGTGCCGGGATCGAAGTCGAATTGATGGACGCAGCCCGCGGGCAGGACAAAGATGCAGGGCGCGAAGATCGGATGGGTCTTTTCCTCGATGCGGATCGTGCCGCCACCGCTATGGATCAGCATGACCTGCATGTGGTCGGGATGGGCATGGGCCTTGATGCGCCAGCCATTCGGGCCGCTCCGGTCAAGGATCGGCTCGGCATGCAGGAAGTCCAGCTCAACGTCGGAATCCCGATCTCCGTAAAGGTAGTAAAGCGGGATTCCGGTAGGGGGTTTGCGGGTCATCGGATGTTCATTCGGCTCCGCCAAGATTGCGGGCTACCTCGCGGGCAATGTCTTCGAACTCCGACAGGCCCGGAGCGGTTACCGCCTGTCTGCGCGTCATCCCGACTGCACCGGACAGGAAGCGGGCGCCGGTCGGCAATTGGGTCATCTCGGCCCGCTCAAGCTCATGCAGGATCACCCCGCGCGAGATGAACCACAGCGCGTCCGAGCCAAGGCAGATCCCGCGCCCCAGCGCCAGCGAGACGGTCTCGAATGCCGGGCGCATGCCCGCCAGCCCATTCGCCGCCAGATAATCATTGACCGCCGGGCGGATCAGCGCGGTTGCTGGCGGCAGGATCACCGGACAGACCGCCAGTGCCTGAGGGGCGGGATGCTCACGCAGGGGATGATCCGCGCGGGCGACAAGGATCACCTCGTCCTCATATAGGTGGTCGAAACTTAGCCCCGCCATTTCCGAGGCGCCGGGCAGGCGGCCCACCATCACATCGACATGCCCGTCGCGCAAAAGCCGCATCAGGTGGAAATGCGGGCCTGTTTCGGCGGCCAGCAGGATCTGCGGATGCAATTCGCGAAAGCGCAGCATGACTTGCGGCAGAAAGCGTGTGGCGACGCTGGGCAAAACGCCAATCCGCAAGGTGCCGCTGCCGCCCGGACGCAGGGCGGCCGCCCCGGCCTCAAGCGACTGAATGGCCGCGATGGCGTGGCGGCGAAACACCGCGCCGGCCTCGGTCAGCAGCAGCCTGCGGCCCTGACGCAGGAACATCGGCTGGCCCAGCAGGCTTTCCAGCTCGGCCAAGGTGCGCGACAAGGCGGGCTGGGTGATGCCTTGCGCACGGGCAACCGCCGACAGCCCCCCTTCGGCGGCAATGTCCAGGAATGCCCGGATGTGGCGCAGCTTGACGCCGGGATGCATAGCAGAATGGTTATTCATCTTGGCCGATTTTGCATTATCCAAGCCTGAGTAGTCATGCCAGATTATGGATAAGGGAGATTAGCATGCAAGTTCTGACCCGCCCCTGGGGCGCGATGCATTACCGGATTGATGGCCCGGCGGACGGTCCCGTCGTGGTTTTCGCCAATTCGCTGGGGACCGACCTGCGGCTTTGGGATCAGCTTCTGGACGAACTTCCCCAGATTCGCGCCGTCCGCTTCGACAAGCGCGGACATGGCCTGTCGGATGAGGGCGGCGACTACGGCGTCGACGATCTGGCCGATGACGCGGCTGCCCTGATCGAGCATCTGGGCCTGGGCCGCGTGATCTTTGTCGGCCTGTCCATCGGCGGCATGATCGCCCAGAACATCTCGGCCCGTCGCCCCGACCTGATCCGTGCCGCGGTGCTGTCGAATACAGCCGTCAAGATGGGCACCCAGCAAAGCTGGTCCGAGCGCATTGCCGCGGTCCGTGACGCCGGGCTGGACAGCATCGCCGATGTGATCATGCAGCGCTGGTTCGCGCCGACCTTCCGCGCCCGACCCGAGCTGGCCGCGTGGCGGAACATGGTCGTGCGGACCTCGGCCGATGGCTACATCGCCGCCTGCCACGCGCTGGCGAATGCCGACCTGACCGCGACGACCAGCACACTGGCCCTGCCGGTCACGGTGATCGCGGGGGATCAGGACGGATCGTCCCCGGCAGAGCTGGTCAAGGCGACGGCCGATCTGATCCCCGGCGCCACCTTCCACGTCATTCCCGATGCCGGCCATCTGCCCTGCGTCGAGCAGCCCGCGGCCTTTGCCGCGATCCTTCGCAACTTCCTGCAGGACCATTCCAGATGAATGCACGCTATGACCAGGGCATGAGAACACGCCGCCGCGTGCTGGGCGACGCCCATGTCGACCGGGCCGAGGCGAACAAGACCGCCTTTGACGAGCCCTTTCAGACGCTGATCACCGAATCCGCATGGGGCTCGGTCTGGTCGCGAGACACGATCAGCCCACGCGAGCGCTCGATGCTGACGATCGCGCTGCTGGCGGGGCTGGGCAATGATCATGAACTGGCCATGCATATCCGCGCCACCGCCAATACTGGCGCCAGCAAGGACGACGTGCTGGAAGCGCTGCTGCATGTCGCGATCTATGCCGGCGTGCCCCGGGCCAATCACGCGATCAAGATCGCCAAGGACACTTTCGCTGAAATGGAGCATGCGCGATGACCCTCAGAAACGACCTTGATCGCGGGCCGCTGTTCTTCCGCGACCGCGACTGGCACCCCGCCGCCTATACGCCGGGCTACAAGACCTCGATGACCCGCGCCCCGCACCGTCCGCTGGTCGCGATGGGCTCGACCCTGTCCGAGGAAACCGGCCCGGCATTTGGCCATTCCATGATCGGTGAACGGGACAACAACCTGATCCTGAACTTCACCGGCCAACCCGCGATTGGCGAACGCATCATCATGCATGGCCGCGTTCTGGACGAATCCGGTCGCGGCGTTCCGAATGTGCTGGTCGAGATCTGGCAGGCCAATGCCGGCGGCCGCTACCGCCATAAAAAGGACAGCTATGCCGCCCCGCTCGATCCGAATTTCGGCGGCTGCGGGCGCACGATCAGCGGGCCGGACGGAGCCTATGAGTTCCTGACCATCCGCCCCGGTGCCTATCCCTGGCCGAACCGCGTCAATGACTGGCGACCGATGCATATCCATATCTCGGTCTTCGGCTCGGGCTTTGGTCAGCGCCTGATCACCCAGATGTATTTCGAGGGCGACTCCCTGATCGCCCGCTGCCCCATCGTCAATACCATCGGGCAAGACCGCGCCATTCAGGCACTGGTCGCGCCCCTGGACATGAACCGGGCGATTCCGATGGATTGCCTTGCCTACAAGTTCGACATCGTGCTGCGCGGCCGCCGCCAGTCGTTCTTCGAGAACCGCAAGGAGGGGCTGTGATGCAAAAGCTCGACTACCTCAAGGAAACCCCCTCGCAGACGGCTGGTCCCTATGTCCATATCGGCCTGACCCCGAACCAGCTGGGGATTGAAGGCATCTATCCGACCGATCTGGGCAGCAGCCCGATCCGACCCGGTGCGCAGGGCCAGGAAATCACCATCACCGGAACCGTGCAGGACGGCGCGGGCATGATCCTGCGCGATGCGCTGATCGAAAGCTGGCAGGCGGATGCGAACGGCATCTATCCGGGCAACGATCCGCGTGGCGCGGCGGACCCGAATGTCACCGGCTGGGCGCGGATCATCGCCGATTTCGACAGCGGCGAATGGACCCTGAAAACCATCAAGCCCGGTCGCGTGCCCTTCCCGGACGGGCGTTTGATGGCACCCCATATCGCGCTGTGGATCGTGGCGCGAGGCGTCAATCTGGGCCTTCAGACCCGCATCTATTTCGAGGATGAGGACAATTCCTCCTGCCCCGTCCTTGCGCGGATCGAACATCGGGCACGGCTGGATACGCTGATCGCCAGGAAAACCGGCGACGGCAGCTATCGCTTTGACATCATCCTTCAGGGCGAAAACGAAACCGTCTTCTTCGACATGTGACGTTCCCGCTGCCCGCCTGCCCCCTCGCATCCTCTTTCTTGCGGAAATATCCTCGGGGGGTCCGGGGGGCAGACAGCCCCCCGGTCTTTGCCCACAAGAAAGCCCAGACATGCCCGCATCCGCCGCCGACAGCGCCATCTATCGCAACCTTTTCAGCGATGACGCGACCGCCGCCCTGTTCACAGACAGCGCCGAGATCCGCGCGATGTTGCTGGTCGAAGGCGTGCTGGCCCGCGTGCAGGGGGAACTGGGGCTGATCCCCGAAACCGCCGCCGCCTATATCGACCGCTCCTCGCGTGAGGTGCAGATCGACCCGGCGGCGCTGGCCGCGGAAA
>Ga0247819_10001331_pt1 | contig 13445 bp, 13 predicted proteins | sample 13C_Xylose_Day6_FD_193428 | JGI IMG/M metagenome (GOLD analysis project Ga0247819, IMG submission 193428) | Soil microbial communities from agricultural site in Penn Yan, New York, United States - 13C_Xylose_Day6 | ecosystem: Environmental > Terrestrial > Soil > Agricultural land | place: USA... | reverse complement strand
CGGCTGCCACCCGTCGAGCTGATCGGGATACATCCACGCCCCCGCCCAGGTGCCGATGTTCTCGGCGAGGTAGATGAACACCGCCACCCCGCCGAACGCCGCGAGCAGCGGCATCCGGATCACGGCTCTCCAGACCCGGGCGTACATGACCGTGCGAGCCCACAGCAGCACCACGACCACCAGCAGCACCCAGCGCAGGTCCCAGATCCAGTGGTGCGTGAAGAAGTTCGCGTAGATCGCCGCAGCGACGATCGCGGTGACCCACCGACGGGGATATCGCGTGAATCCGAGATCGAACAGACGATAGACGCGCACCATGTACGAGCCGACCGCGGCGTACATGAATCCGCTGAACAGCGGAACGGCGCCGATGCGCAGCACCCCCTCCGCTTCGTACATCCAGGAGCCGACGTCGGTCTTGAACAGCTCCATGACCGTCCCGGTGACGTGGAACAGCACGATCACCCACAGCTCGCGTCCCGATTCGAGCCGCGTCGCCACCATCACGATCTGGATCACGACGGCGGCGATCGTGAGGAAGTCGTTCCGCGCGAGCGTCGCATCGTCGGGGTACCAGAGCCGCGCCCCGACGATCACCACGAGAAGGGCCGCGCCGAAGATGCAGGCCCAGGCCTGCTTGAGGACGAACACGCCCACCTCGAGCAGCACAGCGCGCACCCCGACAGCCGGCGCACCGGCGAGCAGGCGATGCGCGACGTTGTCGATCCGCCGCTCGAGCGGCGTGGGCTGGCGCATCCCCCGACGCTAATCCAGCCCTCGCGCCATCACCGGCATGCGCTTACCGTGAGGAAGCTGGGAAAGCGCTAATGTGATCGGCGCGGCGATCGTGCCGCATTCCTCGCATGAAAGGCAGCAATGAGAATCATCGACGCAGTGGAGTACCAGGGTTTCTGGGGCTCCTTTGGGGACTTGATCTGGTGGTTCCTGTGGGCATTCGTCTTCTTCACCTACCTGATGGCGCTGTTCGTCGTCATCGGTGATCTCTTCCGCGACCACAAGCTCAATGGCTGGTGGAAGGCCGTCTGGATCATCTTCTTGATCTTCGTACCGTTCCTGACGCTGCTGGTGTACCTGATCGCCCGCGGCAAGGGCATGTCCGAACGTGGCCTCGCCCAGGCCAAGGAGTACAAGGCCGCGCAGGATCAGTACATCAAGTCGGTCGCCGGCGCCAGCCCGTCCGAAGAGATCGCGAAGGCGAAGTCGCTTCTGGACTCCGGCGCGATCACCCAGGCCGAGTTCGACCACATCAAGACCAAGGCGCTCAGCTGAGCGCAGCCGCACGAGAGAAGGTCCCGTCGCAGTGCGGCGGGACCTTCTGCGTCACGGGTAGACCGGCGCGGTTCCGGTCGCGCGGTCGATGATGCGCGCGACCATGTCGTCGGTCGTGGTGTGCTCGCCCGGCTGGTTCGGCTTGCCCAGGCCGTGGTAGTCGCTGGACCCGGTCATGATCAGGTCGCGCTCCTTCGAGATCCGCCGCAGGGTTCGGATGCCGGCCTCGAGGTTCTCGCGATGACCGAGTTCGAACCCGGCGAGCCCGGCGTCCAGCATCCGGTCCATGAGCGACATCGGCAACAGGCCCGCCCTCCCGGCGGGGTGGGCGATGATCGGCACTCCCCCGGCACCGACGACGAGTTCGACGGCGAGGACCGGATCGGGGGCGTACAGGGCGACGTAGTAGTCGCCGCGCGGGCTCAGGATGTCCGAGAACGCCTCGGCCCGATCGCGAACGTGGCCCTTGGCGACGAGGGCATCGGCGATGTGCGGGCGTCCGACCGTGGCGCCGTCCGAGGTCTGGGCGACGATGTCGTCCCAGTGCAGATCGAAGTCACGGCCGATGCGGTCGGCCATGGTGCGGGCTCTCTTCAGCCGCGACGAGCGGATGCGGTCGGTCATGGCGCGCAGCCCGACGTCGTCGGGATCGATCAGGTAGGCCAGCACATGCACGCTGCGCCATTCGTATTTCGCGGAGAGTTCCATTCCGGGAATGAAGGTCATGCCCAGCGATGCCGCCGCTTCGGCCGCATCCGCCCAACCCGATGTCGTGTCGTGGTCGGTGAGCGCCGCTGTGCGCAGTCCGTGCCGGTGCGCTGCCGCCATGACCTGCGCGGCCGACTCCGTGCCGTCGGAGTGGATCGAGTGCAGGTGCAGATCGCTCGGCCCCTCGAAGCGTCGCATGTCCGGCATCCATCGAGCGTAGCGCGCGCGTGCGACCGCGGATCGGGGTGCATACCCGACCCATCCGGGTGCGTGCCGACCGATCTCTCAGACTGCTGACATAGAGTCGCCGGGTGCTTCGCCTGCTGGGAATCCTGGGGACCGTGATGTTCGCGATCGCGGTCGCCGTCCTCACGTGGCCGTCGTTCTTCCGGCTCGAGCGGACCTTCCCGATCGCGCAGATCGTCTCGTTCCGCGGGCTGCTCGCAATCGCCTTCGCAGCCCTCGCGATCGTCGCACTCCTGTTCGCGATCGCGCGCCCGATGCGCGCGCTCGCCCTCACCGTGGCTCTGATCGCGGTAGTGTCCGTGGTCGCGAACGTCGCGGTCGTCGCCGCCCGCGGAGTCGGAACCGACACTCTGCCGGCCAAGACCGAGGACAGCATCCGGGTCATGACGTGGAACACCGCCGGATCGGCGACCGCGCCCGACACGGTCGCGCAGATCGCCGTGGCGATGGATGCCGACATCGTCACGCTCCCCGAGACGACGATCGAGACCGGCGAGAAGGTCGCCCTCGCGATGCGCGACCTCGGTCACCCCATGTGGGCGCACTACACCGACTACCCGTCGACGCAGTGGGATGCGGGCTCGACGACCCTGCTGATCTCGCCCGAACTCGGCGACTACGCCGTGATCGAGTCCTCGCTCGACGGTTCGAGCAACACCTCGACCGTGCCGAGCGCAGTCGCCATGCCGACCACCGGCGACGGACCGATCGTCGTGGCCGCGCATGCCGTGGCCCCGCGTCAGAGCTACATGGAGTACTGGCGGGACGACCTGCAGTGGCTCGCGGATCAGTGCGTCGATGACAACGTGATCATGGCCGGCGACTTCAACGCGACGATCGACCATATGTCGAATCTCGGGGTCGACGGCGGCACGCTCGGGCGCTGCCGCGACGGCGCGGTCGAGACCGGCAACGGCGGCGTCGGCACCTGGACCACCGAGATCCCGGCGCTGGTCGGAGCGCCGATCGATCACGTCATGGCCTCGAGTCACTGGAAGCCGACCGGATCGCTCGTGCTGCGGTCGATGGACTCCTCGGGCAGCGATCACCGTCCGCTGATCGTTCAGTTCGAACCGGTCGACTGACTCTGCTCCCGGTGCGAGACTTGAGGGATGAGCACCACAGGCGACAGCGAAACGACCGGCACGACCGAACTCGCACCTGAGGCCACGGAGATTCCGGCGAACAGCACGGTGAATCGGCGTCAGGGATTCGGCGACGGCTTCCTGAGCACGATCTCGACCGGGTGGGCCGAGCGGCCAGAGATCCTCCCGCCGGCTCGCGAGCAGGCGGCGTTCGCGGCACGCCGCCGCGCGGCGGTCTCGGCGGAGTTCCCAGGCAAGCGCCTCGTCGTCCCCGCCGGGCCGTACCAGGTTCGCAGCAACGACACCGACTACCCGTTCCGCGCCCACTCCGCTTTCGCGCACCTGACCGGCTGGGCCTCGGACGCGGTTCCCGACTCGGTGCTCGTCTTCGAGCCGCGCGAAGAGGCCGGTCACGACGTGACCCTCTATTTCCGCGAGCGGGCCGACCGCACCACCGCGGAGTTCTACGCGAACCCCTCGATCGGCGAATTCTGGATCGGACCCCGGCCGGCGCGGGAGGGCGTCGCGTCGGACCTCGGCCTGGCCACCGCGCACATCGACGACTTCGCGGCATCCGATGACGACGTCGTCGTCGACGACGATGCCGACCTCACCCGCTTCGTCTCGGAGCTGCGCCTGCGCAAGGACGACTACGAGGTCGCGCAGCTGCAGCTCGCGGTCGATGTCACCGCCGCCGGATTCGATGACATCGTCGCGAACCTGCCCCGCATCATCGAGCACCCCCGCGGCGAGCGCATCGTCGAGGGCGTGTTCCATCAGCGCGCGCGCAGCGACGGCAACTGGGAGGGCTACGACACGATCGCCGCTTCGGGGCCGCACGCCTGCTACCTGCACTGGACGCGCAACGACGGTGCCGTCGCGCCGGGCGATCTGATCCTGATCGACGCCGGTGTCGAAGTCGACAGTCTCTACACGGCCGACATCACGCGCACGATCCCGGTCGGCGGCACGTTCACCGAGGTGCAGCGCCGCGTGTACGAAGCCGTTCGTGCGGCCGCTGACGCGGCGTTCGCAGCCGCGAAGCCCGGGGCGAAGTTCAGCGAGCTGAACGCCGCCGCCTGGAACGTGATCGCCCATCGCATCGAGGAGTGGGGCTTCCTGCCCGTGTCGGCCGAGGAGTCACTGGATCCGACGTCCGGTCACCACCACCGCCGCTACATGGTGCACGGCACGAGTCACCATCTGGGCCTGGACGTGCACGACTGCGCCCAGGCGCGGCGTGAGCTCTACGCCGGCGGCACGCTCGAACCCGGGATGGTGTTCACGATCGAGCCGGGTCTGTACTTCCAGGTCGACGACCTGACCGTGCCCGAGGAATACCGCGGAATCGGCGTCCGCATCGAGGACGACATCCTGATGACCGCCGACGGCCCGGTGAACCTGTCGTCGGCGATCCCCCGGACCGCCGACGAGGTCGAGGCCTGGGTCGCCCGCCTGAACCCGTGAGCTTCACCCCTCCGCCGGCCTTCACGACGCGGCCCACCCTGACGGGCACGTTCGGCATGTCCGCATCCACCCACTGGCTGGCGACCGCGAGCGCTCAGGCGGTGCTCGAACGTGGAGGCAACGCCTTCGACGCCGCCGTCGCGGGCGGGTTCGTGCTGCACGTCGTGGAGCCGCATCTGAACGGGCCGGGCGGCGATCTGGTCGGCATCTTCGCGACCGCCGACGACCCGGGCACGCCCGTGGTGCTGATGGGACAAGGGCCGGCACCGGCGGGCGCGTCGATCGAGCACTACCGCGCTGAGGGACTCGATCTCGTGCCCGGTGCGGGCGCTCTGGCCGCCGCTGTCCCCGGGTCGGTCGACGCGTGGCTCATGCTGCTGCACGACCACGGCACGTGGGAGGTCTCGGACGTGCTCGCCTACGCGATCGGCTACGCCCGCGACGGCCACCCACTGCTCGCACGGGCCAGCGCCACCATCGGGCGCGTCGCCGGCCTCTTCACCGAGCACTGGCCGACCTCGGCCGCGCTGTGGATGCCGGACGGCGAGGTCCCCGAGGCGGGCACGATCGTGCGCAACCCGGCCTACGCGGCCGTTCTGGAATCCCTCGTCGCCGCCGGGCACGCGATCCGCGACGACGGCCCGGTGGGCCGCGAAGAGCGGATCGAGGCTGCGCGGCGCGAGTGGAAGACCGGCGCTGTCGCCCGGGCTGCGGCATCCTTCCTCGCTGTCGCGCACCGCCATTCCGATGGCGCCGACCACGCGGGCGTGATCACGTCGGAGGACTTCGCCGCGTTCGAAGCGGGGTACGAACCCGCCGTCTCGATCGAATTCCGCGGCCACACCATCGCGAAGGCCGCTGCATGGACGCAGGGCCCCGCGCTGCTGCAGACGCTGCGCATCCTCGACGGGTGCGCGAACATCGACCCGTCCACCGAAGCGGGCGCCCACACGGCGCTCGAAGCGCTCAAGCTCGCCCTCGCCGACCGCGACGCGTATTACGGCGACGGCGATGTGCCGCTCGATCTGCTGCTTTCGGAGGAGTACGCGGTCACCCGACGCGCCCAGATCGGCGACTCCGCGTCGCGCGAATGGCGACCCGGCGCGGTGCCCGGACGCGCGCCGTTCCGCCCCGCGCTGCGCACCGCCGGTGCCGACGCGAGTGAAGGTCTGGGTGAGCCCACCCGCGGCGACACGTGCCACATCGACGTCGTGGATCGCTGGGGCAACATGATCGCGGTCACACCCTCCGGGGGCTGGCTGCAGTCCTCCCCCACGATCCCCGAACTCGGGTTCTGCCTCGGCACCCGGCTCCAGGTGATGTGGCTGGATGCAGACTCCCCCGCAGCACTGCGCGCCGGGGCGCGTCCGCGCACGACGCTGACGCCCACGCTCGTGCTGCGCGGGGGTCGGGCCGAGATGGCGCTCGGCACACCCGGCGGCGACCAGCAGGAGCAGTGGCAGCTGCCGGTGCTGCTGCGTATGATCGCGGGCGGCTACACCGCGCAGCAGGCGATCGATGCGCCGTCTCTGCACACCACGGCACTGGTGGACTCGTTCTGGCCCCGTGGGTGGACCGCGGCGGGAGTGGTGGCCGAAGACCGGCTCGGTGCCGAGGTGATCGCCGGACTCGAGGCTCGCGGCCACGACGTGGTTCGCTCGGGCGACTGGTCGCTCGGTCGGGTCTCGGCCGTCGGCCGCGATGCCGCGACCGGTGGCGTCTGGGCCGCCGCCAACCCGCGCGGCATGCAGGGCTACGCCGCCGGGCGCTGATCTCTCAGGAACGTGCGCGGAGGAACTCCGCGACGAGCGGCGCCAGCCCGGCGCCGACCTCGTCGGCAGGCCGCTTGCGACCCTTCACCTCGAACGAATGGCCGCCGCCCTCGATCCACGCGATCGTCGCGTCCTGGCACGAGCCGACGGCCTGATCGAGCTGCGAGTGAGGATCGATGAACGGGTCATTCGTCCCCTCGACGAACAGCTGCGGCTGGGGCACCGCCGGCAGGTGCGCCATGCGCGCCTTGGACGGGTCGCCGGGAGGATGCAGCGGGTAGCCGAGGTAGACGAGGCCGGCGGGGGCGATCGCCGCCTCCGCGGCCGCCATCGACGCCATCCGGCCGCCGTAGGACTTGCCGGATGCCCAGAGCGGCTCCGCGCCCGAGCGCTCGCCGACGAATGACAGCGCAGCCGCCCAGGTCGCGACGGCATGCGCCGCCGGGCCTGGCATCCGTCGCCCCGCCTCGACGTACGGGAAGTTGAAGCGCAGCGTCGCGACACCCTGATCGCGCATACCGCGTGCGAAGCCGAGCAGGAACGGATGCCGGTACCCCGCACCCGCGCCGTGCGCGATCATGATCGTCGCCCAGGCGTCATCCGGGCGCTCATAGGCCGCCGATACTTCGACCTGACCGCTCGGCAGGTCGACCGAGAATCGCTCGTCGGCCTCGGGCACCGCGGTCACGGCTTCGGCTGCTCGGAAGCGTCGCCTTCATCCGGGGCGCTCGGCTGTTGCTCGTCCGCATCGGGCGCTGCCGGCTCTGTCACGGGCTCGGCCACGGGCGGAACGCGCTCACCGTAGCGGGGTGGCTCGGCGCCGGCATCCGCGATCGGAGAGGCAGCCGGCACGGGTGCAGGCGTGACGGGCACCGCGGGTCGCTCCTGCTCCGTCGCCTGGCGGCCCAGCACCTGGCGTGCCCGCTGCACGCTGTCGTTCGCGATCGTCACCTCGTAGTGATCGGCGACGACCTGCATGACCGACGCGAAGTCTTTGCGACGACGCACGAACGAGTAGGTGACGATGCTCAGCAGCATGCCGATCGCGATGCCGACGAAGATGACGCCGACGAACGCCTGGATCGGAACCGAAGGCGTGCCGATCACGAGGATCGCGCTGAACAGCAGACCGAGAAGGACGCCGTTGATCGCGCCCGAGCGCGCCGCGGTCGCATAGCCCAGCCGACCGGTGACGCGTTCGATCGAGCGGAGCCCCTGTCCGACGATCGCGATGTCGCGCGCGGGGATCTCGGCCGCGATGAGTGCGGAGACGGCCTTCTGAGCCGCCTCATAGTCGGGGAAGCTCGCCACCTTCTGCCCGACGTCGCCGACGTTCTGCGGAAACCTCCCGCCGTTCATGCTCATGCCCCCATCCTCCCACCGCGTCGGCTCCTGCCCTGCCACGCGCTCGGCTTCGGGCTCAGCGGTGCCCACCCGGCTACGCTGGAACGCGTGAGCACGCAGAGGGTCTTCGTCGCACGCCTGTCGGGGTGCTCTGTCTTCGACCCCGCCGGCGACCGGCTCGGCAAGGTCCGCGACGTCGTCGTCATCTACCGCAAGGACGATCCGCCACGCGTGGTCGGACTCGTCGTCGAGATCCCGGGGCGGCGCCACGTCTTCGTCTCGATCGGGCGGGTGACCTCGATCGCCACCGGCCAGGTCATCACGACCGGTCTGATCAACGTGCGCCGTTTCCAGCAGCGCGGCGGCGAGGTCCGCGTTCTGACCGAGCTCGTCGGACGCCGCGTCTTCCTCAGCGACGGATCCGGGACCGCCGTCATCGAGGACGTCGCGATCGAGCGCAACCGGCTGGGCGAATGGGACGTCGGTCAGCTCTTCCTGCGTCGGCCCCGCACGAGTGCCTCGCCTTTCGCGAAAGGCCCCACGACGTTCGCGAACTGGTCCGAGGTGCAGGAGCAGCAGGTTCCCGGCGAAGCGCAGTCCGCCGAGCAGCTCGTGGCGACCTTCGCCGATCTGAAGGCCGCCGACCTGGCGAACAGCTTGCTCGACCTGTCGGACGAGCGCATGATCGAGGTCGCGGAGGAGCTCTCGGACGAGCGTCTCGCGGACGCCCTCGAGGAGATGCCCGAGGACGAGCAGGTGCACATCCTCGAGCAGCTCGGCGATGAGCGGGCCGCCGACATCCTCGACGCCATGGAGCCCGACGACGCCGCCGACCTGCTCGGCCAGCTGCCCGATGCACGCTCCGAGCAGCTTCTCGACCTCATGGAGCCCGAAGAGGCCGAAGACGTGCGTGCCCTTCTGCAGTACGGCCCCGATACCGCCGGCGGACTCATGACGAGCGAGCCCATCGTGCTGTCGGCCGATGCGACGGTCGCCGAGGCACTCGCGCTCATCCGCCGCCACGAGCTGCACCCCGCTCTGGCCGCATCGGTGTTCATCACACTGCCGCCCTACGAGACGCCGACCGGGCGGCTGCTGGGCACCGTGCACTTCCAGCGGATGCTGCGCTATCCGCCGCACGAGCGGCTCGGAGCCATCATCGACGACACACTCGACCCGGTGCCGGCCACGGCCTCCGCAGCCGAGGTCGCCCGCATGCTCGCCAGTTACAACCTCGTCTCGCTTCCGGTCGTCGACAAGGCGCGACGCCTGGTCGGTGCGGTCAGCGTCGACGACGTCCTGGACTACCTCCTGCCCGACGACTGGAGATCGTACGGCGGTGACGATTCTTCAGACGGCGATGAGCCGCGCACACCGGCGGTCCCCGTGACGACCGCATCCATTCCGAGGAGGCGCTGATGGCCCGCACGTCCCGCCAGCCCTCGCTCGACGCGCCCCGCGGCCGCTCGGGCATGCTCAGCCGCAACCCGCAGCCCTCTCGGGACCGCTTCGGCCGGTTCTCCGAGGCGTTCGCCAGGGGGATGGGCACCTCCGGGTTCCTGATCGGCATGACGGTATTCGTCGCCGTCTGGCTGCTGTGGAACACGTTCGCCCCGGTACCGCTGCAGTTCGATCCCCGATCGACGAACTTCACCCTGCTGACACTGATCCTCTCGTTGCAGGCCTCGTACGCCGCACCCCTCATCCTGCTCGCGCAGAACCGGCAGGACGACCGCGACCGCGTGCAGATCGAGCAGGACCGGCAGCGGGCCGAGCGCAACCTCGCCGACACCGAGTACCTGGCCCGCGAGATCGTGGCCCTGCGGATGGTCGTCACCGACGTCTCGGAGGACGTCGTCACGAAAGACGTGCTGCGCGCGGAGATCAAGGCGCTCCTGGAGCAGCTCGACGAGCGCTCCGCCGAAGGCCGAGGCGACTCCCTGCCCACGGATGCCGCAGAGCGGTGACCGTCGCCACGGAGGACGCGGTCCGGCGTGCTGTCGGGGCGGTCGTCGACCCGGAGCTGCGCCGGCCGATCGCCGAGCTCGGCATGGTGCGCGACATCTCGGTGGCCGACGGCCTCGCGTCCGTCGGCATCGTGCTCACGATCGTGGGGTGCCCGGCCGCAGAACGCATCTCGTCGGATGTGCGTGCGGCGGCGGCATCCGTTTCCGGCGTGACGGATGTCGCGCTCGAGGTGGGGGTCATGTCGCCCGCCGAACGGCGCGAGCTGACCGAGCGCCTGCGCGGGGGCCGCGCGGCGCGCGAGATGCCCTTCGGGCCCGATTCGCTCACCAGGGTGATCGCCGTCACGAGCGGCAAGGGCGGTGTGGGCAAATCCACGGTGACCGCGAATCTCGCCGTCGCGCTCGCCGCCCGCGGACTCGCGGTCGGCCTGGTGGATGCCGATGTGCACGGCTTCTCGATTCCCGGGCTGCTCGGTCTCGTCGACTCAGACGGCAACGTCCCCCAGCCGACCCGCATCGACGACCTCATGCTTCCGCCGGTCGCCTACGGCGTGAAGGTGATCTCGATCGGCATGTTCCTGCGCCGGTCCGCAGGCGAAGCCCCTGTCGGCGCCGTCGCCTGGCGGGGCCCGATGCTCCACCGGACGGTCCAGCAGTTCCTCACCGATGTCTTCTTCGGCGATCTGGACGTGCTGCTGCTGGATATGCCCCCGGGAACGGGTGACATCGCGATCTCGGTCGGCCAGCTGCTCCCCCACGCTGACGTCGTCGTGGTGACGACCCCGCAGTCGGCGGCGTCGGATGTGGCCGTCCGCAGTGGGCTCGTCGCTCGCCAGACCGGACAGAGCGTCGTCGGCGTCGTCGAGAACATGGCCGCGATGACCCTTCCCGACGGCACCACATTCGATCTGTTCGGTGCGGGCGGAGGCGCAGAAGTCGCCGATGCTCTGTCGGACGGTGACGACAGGGTGGCGGTGCTCGCGTCGATCCCGCTCAGCCCTCGCCTGCGCGCGGACGGGGACGCCGGCACACCCATCGTGGTCGCGCACCGCGATGACCCCGCCGCGATCGCGATCAGGACGCTGGCCGATCGGCTGGCCGCGGCACCACGGGGCCTCGCGGGCCGCTCGCTGCCGTTCCGGCCGAACTGAGACCTTCTGGCTAGGTGGCCTCGTTGTCGAAGGGCGGCGGATCCTCCGCCGTGAACGGCATGATCGCACTCTGGGGCTTGGTGAACGCGCTCGCGGTCGCGACGGCGGCCGCCGCGCTCGCGGCGCGGACGGTCGGCACCGGCGCGTCGTCGAGCAGCGCCTCACGGATGATGCGTCGCGGGTCGTACTGGCGCGGGTCGAGCGTACGCCAGTCGACGTCGTCGAAGTCCGAGCCCATCTCGTCCTTCATCTTCGTCTTCGCGCTGCTGACGTACTCCCGGGCGCGCTTGGCGAACTTGGTCAGGCTCTCGACATAGCGCGGCAGCCGCTCGGGCCCGATGAGCAGCCCGGCGACCAGTCCGATCAGCAGAAGCTTCTCGATCGTGAGCCCGAAGAACATGCACTCAGGTTACCGCCGCGCCTGAGGGTTCGGCGCCGCGTCGCCGCGTAGGCTGACCGCGAAGGAGCATCGATGGGCGAGTACGACGCGAACCACCGCTTCGCCGCTGAGGCGACGATCGAACCGGATCACATCTCGCGAGCCCGCGCGCATGCGCTCGAACTCGGCGCGGCACCGGTCAGCGCTCCCGTCGGCGCGCAGTGCGCCGTGATCGCGGCAGCCTCGCAGGCGCTCAACATCGTCGAGATCGGCACGGGCGCCGGTGTTTCGGGCCTGTGGCTGCTCTACGGCTCGCCGCGAGCGACCCTCACGACGATCGACAGCGAGCCCGAGCACCTCGGGGCGGCACGTCAGGCGTTCTCCGAGGCGAAGATCCCGCCCGCGCGAGCGCGTTTCATCACGGGTCGCGCGGCCGAGGTGCTCCCCCGTATGAATGAGGCGTCGTACGACATCGTGCTCGTGGACGCCGATCCCGACGGAGTCATCGAGTACGTCGAGCACGGCCTGCGACTCGTGCGGGCGGGCGGAACGGTCCTCGTGCCCCGCGTTCTGGGCCACGGTGCCGTCGCCGACCCGGTGCGGCGCGACTCCGTCACCGCGGCCTACCGCTCGCTGATCCAGGAGACGCAGGCGTCCGCGGCGGTCATCGGCGCGCTCTCGATCGTGGGCGAAGGGCTGCTCCAGCTCACCACGCGTCCGCTGGACTGACCTCGTCCCGACAGTGCCATCGCGCCGGGTACGCGAAACGGCCGGTCCGAAGACCGGCCGTCGGCGTGTGAGGTGTACTCAGGCGGGGTTGACGACTCCGCCGAGCACGTCGTAGAGCTCCTTGGCCTCAGCGTCGTTCACCGAGACGACGAGGCGTCCCCCACCCTCGAGCGGCACCCGCACGATGATGAGACGACCTTCCTTCACGGCCTCCATCGGCCCGTCTCCGGTTCTCGGCTTCATGGCTGCCATCGTGGCTCCCTTTCGTCGTGGTCTGCGTGTCAAGTTTATCCCGCTGCTACGACAGGGGATAATCCGCGGGGTCCTGGCTCATTGTCACGGGATCTGCCAGTACGTGTTGCCGAGCGCATACATGTTGTAGATCCACCACCATTGGCCCAGCAGACACGCTGCCAGCACGCCGATCCGCCAGATCTTCGAGCGCGGCATCGCCACCGCTCCCCACATCGGCGACAGCGGCAACAGCAGGCGGAAGATGCTCGACTGGGGGAAGAAGACCGCGAGCAGGTAGACCAGATAGCTCGCCGACCACAACTGCGACTCGACTCCCATGCGCCGGACGTGCGGCTCGAACATGAGCAGTGCGGCGACTCCGGCGACCGATGCCGCGAGCACGATGTAGCCGGTCACCGACCCGAGCCCCCAGGACTCGAACCAGAAGCCGGCGCCCTGCACGAAGCCGTCGAACGGGAGGAAGCCTGCACCCGTATCGCCCATCCAGTTCCGCCGCCAGGCGAGTTCGGTCGCGAGGTATGCGCCCGAGTCACCGGTGACGATGCCGGCGATGACCTGCCACGAGAACCCGGTCACGACGGCCAGGAGACCCAGCGCGATGATGTGGATGATCTCCGGGACGGCGAGCGGCTCGCGGCGGCGAGAGAACCAGCGCCAGATGCCGAAGAGCCCCAGGAACAGGGCGAAGGCGAGAACACCGGGCCGGGTGAAGGCCATCAGCGGTATCAGCAGGTACAGCCAGGCGAACCGACGTCTCATCACAAGCCAGAGCGACAGGAACAGCCACAGCAGGAACAGCGACTCGGCGTAGCCGACCTGGAACATCGCCGCCAGCGGCGCGCAGGCGAAGAAGATCACCGCCCACATGGCGACGTCGTCCGCGGCCCGCAGCCGCACGATGCGGTACAGCACGAGGCACGCCAGATATCCGGCGACCACGGAGATCAGCACCGCTGCCGCTCCCCACGACCCGATCAGCAGCCCGAGTCCCTTCGCGAGGTATGCGTAGACCGGCATGAACGCCCATTGATTCTCTGCCACGGCTCCCGAGT
>Ga0247819_10001329_pt1 | contig 13452 bp, 10 predicted proteins | sample 13C_Xylose_Day6_FD_193428 | JGI IMG/M metagenome (GOLD analysis project Ga0247819, IMG submission 193428) | Soil microbial communities from agricultural site in Penn Yan, New York, United States - 13C_Xylose_Day6 | ecosystem: Environmental > Terrestrial > Soil > Agricultural land | place: USA... | reverse complement strand
TGGTCGCGAGCCAGGCCTATCTGGAGCGCCACGGGCCCACGCCCAGCACCCCCGAAGACCTGCGCCAGCACCGCTGCCTGCACTACCCACGCGGCCACGAAGCCGCGGCCTGGACCCTGCAGCGCCTGGGCCGGGGCGCACGCGCCAGCACCACCGTGCCCGTCAGCGGCCCGCTGGTAGCCAACAACAGCGAAGCCCTGCGCGATGCGGCCATCGCCGGCCTGGGCATTGCGCTGGTACCCGATTTCAGCGCCCAGGCGGCCCTGGCCGCGGGCCAGCTGGTGCAGGTGCTGCCGCAGTGGCGCCCCGTGGGCGCGTTCAGCCCGACGATCTACGCCATGCGCCCCTATTCGGCCCATGTGCCGCGCGCCGTGGCGGTGTTCGTGGAGTGGCTGCGCGCGGAGTTCGCAAAGGGATTTGCGCCAGGAGCGCCCACCTCAAACAGCCTCTGAAACTGGCGTGGCCCAACTCAGGGGCACCGAGCAAGGGCCGCCCCGCAGCGAAGGTGCCGTCCCCCTCGAGGGGGAAGCCGCGGAAGCGGCTCAGGGGGTGCTTCATTTCAAGCTTTGATGCCCAGCTTGTTCACCAATTGCTTGAACGTCGCGTTGTCGCGCGCAATCACTTCGAGGAAGGCCGGCTGGTCCAGATAGCCTTCGCCCATGTTCTGCTTGGCCATGGTGGCGCGCAGCTCGGGCTCCTGCAGCGTGCGCGCCATGACGGTGCGCAGCTGCTGGATGATTTCGGGCGGCGTGTTCTTCGGCGCCGCCAGACCGCGCCAGCCGCCGATCACCAGATCGATGCCGCGCTCCTTGAGCGTGGGCACCTGCTCCCAGCCCGCCTGGATGCGCTTGTCGCCCATGATGGCCAGGGCCCGGATCTTGCCCGCGGCCACGTAGGTCGCGACTTCCACCGGCGTCACCGCCACGGCTTCGATGTGGCCGCCCAGCAGATCCAGCACGGCCGGATTGGCGCCGCGGTAGGGCAGGTGGTTGAACTGCACGCCGGCCTTGTCTTCGAGCGCCGCCGCCGCCAGATGGCCCAGCGAGCCCGGGCCGGCATTGCCGATGCGCACGCCGCCCGGGTTCTTCTTCGCCGCGGCGAGAAAATCTTCCACGGTCTTGAACGGCGAATCCGCGCGCACGGCAATCGCTGCAGGGTCGGCGTTCAGGCGCGCAATCGGCTGCACGTCGTCGGAAGTGATCTTGGTCACGCCCATGTGCGGAATCATGGTCATTTCCACGGTGATGATGGCCAGCTTGTAGCCGTCAGGCTTGGCGGCCGCGAGTTCGGACCAGCCGACGGCGCCGCTCGCCCCCGCGCGGTTCATCACGATCACGCTCTGCGGAAAATGCTTGCGCATGGTTTCGCCCATGGCGCGTGCCAACACGTCGGTGCCGCCACCCGCGGCAAACGGCACGATCAGCTCGACGGGGCGCTGGGGGTAGGACGCGGTTTGCGCCCAGGCGGGCAGGCTGGAAGCGGCAGCCAGGGCGGCCAGATGGCGGCCGAAGCCGCGGCGGTGCATGGAATGGGTCATGTCTCTTTCCTCGTTCTTCTCGGCAGGGCTTCAGTCCAGCTGGATGCCGGCCGAGCGGATGACTTCGCTCCACAGCTTTTGCTCGCTGCGCACGAAGTCGCCGAACTCACGCGGCGTCATGGCCATGGGCTGGATGCCGATCTCCTCGAACTTGGCGCGCAGCGCGGGCTGGGCCAGGGCCGCGTTCAAATCCTTGTTGAGCCGCTGCACCACGGGCGCGGGCAGCTTGGCCGGGCCGACGAAGCCCTGCCAGGCATAGGCCTCGAAGCCGGGCACGCCGGCCTCGGCCATGGTCGGCACATCGGGCAGGATGGCCATGCGCTGCGGCGTGGCCACGGCCAGCACGCGCAGCTTGCCGGCCTTGATCATCGACAGGCTGGGCGGCAGATCGACGAACATGGTCTGCACCTGGCCGGCCATCAAGTCCTGCAGCGCGGGCGCCGAGCCCTTGTAGGGCACGTGCAGCAGGTTGCTGCCGGTGCGCTGCTTGAACAGCTCCAGCGCCACATGCAGCGGCGAGCCCGGGCCCGACGAGCCCGAAGTCACCTGGCCCGGATGGCTGCGCACATGGACCAGGAACTCGCGCATGTTCTTGGCCGGAAAGTCGGGGTGCACGGCCAGCACCAGCGGCATGCGGCCCAGGCCGCCGATGAAGCTGAAGTCCTTTTGCGCGTCGTAGCTGAGGCTGCGGTACATGGCCGGGTTGAAGGCCAGCGTGCCCGAATCGGCCGTACCCACGGTATAGCCATCGGCGGGCGAGCGCACGATTTGCGTGGCGCCGATGATGGTCGCCGCGCCGGGCTTGTTCTCCACCACCACGGTCTGGCCCAGCTCCTTGGACATGCCGATCGCGAGGTTGCGCGCGATCACGTCGGTGGTGCCGCCCGGCGCATAGGGCACGACCCATTTGACGGCCTGCTGGGCCGGAAAAGCCGTCTGGGCCTGCGCCATGCCCGTGGTCATCAGGGCCGCGCCGAGTACTGCGATGAATTGCCGTTTTTGCATGTCTTGTCTCCTGGTTTTGTGTTTTTTCCCGCCCATCCGGGGAACGGTCCGTCTTGCCGCGACTCAGGTCGCGGCGAGCACCCATTCATGCGCCGGATCGTTGCGAAAAGCCCAGCGGCGCTCCGGTCCGGCCATGGTGTTGAGGTAGTACAGGTCGTAGCCGTGCGGCGCCACGCAGGGGTGGTAGCCGCGCGGCACCATCACCGTGTCGCGGTGCTCGACGGCCATGGTTTCGTCCAGCGAGCGGTCGTCGGTGTAGACGCGCTGGAAGGCGAAACCCTGCTGCGGGTTGATCTGGTGGTAGTAGGTTTCCTCGAGCACGGTCTCGGCGTTCGGCTGGGCCGGATCGCTGCTGTCGTGCTTGTGCGGCGGGTAGCTCGACGAGTTGCCCGCGGGCGTGATCACTTCGACCACGAGCAGGCTTTCGGCGGGCTCGGATTCGGGCAGGATGTCGCAGACAAAGCGCGTGTTGCTGCCCTTGCCGCGCACGCTGCGCTTCATCTGTTCGGGCGCGATCACGCGCTCGGGCAGCAGGCCCTTGGCGGGCGCAAGGCTCAGCGCGACTTCGGCCTCGGCCGAGGCGCTGATGTGCACGCCGCGGCCCGGAGGCACGTACAGCGCCGCGGGCGCGCGCTCCTCGAACACCGAGGCGCGGTTGCCCAGCGCGCTGTACAGCACGCCGCCCACGCTTACATCGACGCTGCCCGCGAGCACCGTGAGGCACAGCTCGAGCCCGCCGGTGTGCAGCGCCTCTTCCTCGCCGGCCCGCAGGCGCAGCACCTTGAAACTGATGTGGCGCCAGCCCGCCGACGCGGGCGTGATGTCGGTGACGATGCGGCCCGGCTGGGCCTTGACCAGAAGACTCATGCCATGGCTCCTGCGCGCACTGCGCCTTGTTCCGCGCCGGCCGGCGTGCGGCTCGCGCGCCAGCCCGCGATCAGCGCGCGGAAATTGGCCGCGACCTGGGCGTGCAGGCCCGCGTCGTCGATCTCGCCGCGCAGCCAGGCCAGGGCCGGCGCCGACCAGACGCTGCGACCGATCATGAAGCCCTTGACCAGCGAAGCCGGTGCCTGGGCGAATGCGGCGATCAGTTGGTCCACGGGCTGCGACAGCCCCAGGATCACCGCGCCGCGGCAGTAGGGATCGCGCTCCTGCACCAGCGCTTCCAGCGCCAGCCACTGGGCGCGCGACATCGCGCCGACCTTCCACCACTCGGGCTTGAAGCCCAGGTCGTAGAAACGTTCAATGGTCTGCACCACGCATTCGCCGCTGTCGCCGGCCGCGATCTGCTCCTTGGGCGGAATCACTTCCAGCAGCAGCTCATGGCCGCTGGCGCGCGTCGCTTCCCAGACCTGCTGCAGCCACTCCTCCTGCTCGGCGCGCAGCGCGGCCGAGTCCTGCGGGTGATAGAACACCAGGCATTTGACGGTCTGCTCGCGCGGCCAGTGCTGCAGCTGCGAAGCCAGCGAATGCGTGCCGTCGAAACGCAGCGGGCGCGAGCCCGGACGCTCGATGGGCCGGCCCACCCACCAGCCACGGCCGGTGGCGTCGTGCAGCGCGGCTTCGCCGATGCGGCCGTCGATCAGCACGCCCATGCGGCCCTTGCAGCCCGGGTCGTTCTCGACCTCCTCGACCACGCGGTTGATCAGGCGCTTGAGGCCGGGCAGGCGCGCGCGGTCGACGCCGGCCTGGTCGGCCAGGTCCTCGAATTGCGAGCGGTGGTCATAGGCCAGCACGCACAGCTCGGGCCAGGCGGGACGCGCCGCCGTCACGCGGTGCAGATGGGCCAGTTGCGGGTCCTGGTCGGGACGCACATGACGCCGGCCCGAGAACCAGTGCGCGAGTTCGGCCGGCGTGGGCATGGCGGGCGCGCAGCCGTGGCGCGAGACCACGATGGCGCCGCAGGCGTTGGCCATGGCCGCGGAATCGGCGAACGACTTGCCGCGCAGCAGACCGGCCATCAGGCCCGAGGCGAACGCGTCGCCCGCGCCCAGCACGTTGAGCACTTCGATGCGCTCGCCCAGCACGGTCAGCGCGTCGTCTATGGCCGCGGGAATCGCGCCGTCGATGATCGAGCAGCCCAGCGGGCCGCGCTTGACGACGAACACCGCCGCCGTGCATTCGCGGGCGCGCCGCAGGCTGGCCATCAGGTCGCCTTCGGCGCCGCCCGCGATCATCCATTCCTCTTCCGTGCCTATGATCAGCTCGAACAGGCCCAGCTGCTGCTGCAGGTGCGCGCTGACCTGGTCGTTGCCTATGTAGCGGGTCTCGCCGTCGCCCTTGCCCGTGAGGCCCCACAGCACGGGGCGGTAGTCGATGTCGAGCACGCGCACCAGGCCGTGGCGGCCGCCGATTTCCAGCGCCGTGCGGCTCGCGGCGAGCACGCCAGGCGTGCTCAGATGGGTGCCGGTGATCACCAGGCTGCGACACTGGGCCAGGAAGTCTTCGTGGATGTCGTCGGCGCAAAGCGCCATGTCGGCGCAGTTCTCGCGCGCAAACAGCAGCGGGAACGTATCCTGGTCCTTGATGCCCAGCAGCACCATGGCCGTGAGGCGTTCGGCGTCGACCTTCACCTGGCTCACGTCACAGCCTTCGCGCTGCAGCGTGCTGCGCAGGAAGCGGCCGTTCTGCTCGTTGCCCACGCGCGAGATCATGGCCGAGCGCAGCCCTAAGCGGGCCGTGCCGAAAGCGATGTTCGCGGACGATCCGCCGAGGTACTTGGAAAAACTGCTCGCCGCCTCGAGGCTGCAGCCGATTTGCTGGGCGTAGAGGTCGACGGCCAGGCGGCCGAGGCAGGCCACATCGAAAGGACGGTCGGCGGGGAAAGACAGCGTGCTCATGGTTTCCTTGTTGGTCACACCGGCAGCGCGCAGGCCCCACCGGATAATCTTCGCGAACGGATGATAATCCGATATAGAAAATATTTTCTAAATTTATGAAAAATAGAATAAAGCCTCAGGAAGAACCAGCGGTTCCTGCATCCCCTGCGGGGTTTGTGGATACCCAGTCCTTTCTGGTGGAAGTGCAGGCGCAGTTCGACGGTCTGAGCCGCCAGCTCAAGGCCATTGCACGCCATGTGGAAATGCACCGCGACCGGCTGGTGCTCGACGGCGTGCAGACCACGGCCGAAGCCTGTGGCGTGCAGCCTTCGGCCGTGGTGCGCTTTGCCAAGCATTTCGGCTTTTCGGGCTACTCCGAGCTGCAGGCGCTGTTCCGCGCCGACGCCGAACGCCAGCTCGCGCCCAATCGCGGCTACCAGGAACGCATTCGCGACCTGATCGTGCCCGGCGCCCAAACCCTGGCCGCGGGCCAGCTGGCGCGCGAAGTGATCGCGCGCAGCGTGGACAGCCTGCAGGCCTTGCAGCGCCAGCTGCCCGACGACCGCTTCGAAGCCGGCGTGGACCTGATGGTGCAGGCGCCCGCGATCTGGCTGGCGGCGTCCCGGCGCGCGTTCCCGGTCGGCGCCTATCTGGCCTACGCACTGCAGCACACGGGCAAGGCCGTGCACTGGCTCAACGGCCTGGGCGCGATGCAGCAGCTCGAATTGCGCGCGCTGCGCCCGGGCGACGTGATGCTGGCGATTTCGTTCGCGCCCTATGCCCAGGAAACGCTGGATCTGGCCCAGGCGGCCGTGGCCCGGGGCGCGAAGCTGCTGGCCATCACCGACAGCCAGCTGAGCCCGCTGGCAGCCCAGGCCAGCGTGGTGCTGGTCGCGCAGGACGGAGCCACTTTCGGCTTTCGCTCGCTGACCAGCACGCTGGCGCTGGCCCAGTCGCTGTTCCTCGGCCTGGCCTACCGGTTGGAGCTGGCCTACGAAACAAGCGCGACCGACACGCCCTGAAACGCCGTCTTGATGCTTTCTTGATAACCACTGGATTCTTCTTGCCAAGACCTTGATACCCACGCGCCTAGCATGGGTCCATGTCAACGGGAGGAATCCATGGACTTCGTTTTTATCGCGCTCGGCGGGCTGATCTGGCTCGTCGCATATGGGCTGGCGCAAGCGTGCGCGCGCCTGCAGGCACCAGAGGCTCAATCATGAGTGGCTGGAGCATTCTGGCCGCCATCCTGGCCGCGGGCCTGCTGGTCTACCTCGTAGCGGTGCTGCTGCACCCGGAGGACTTTTCATGACCAACGGCGCATGGATACAACTGACGGCCTTCCTGGTCGTGCTGCTGGGCCTGGCCTGGCCATTGGCGCGTGCGATGGAGGCCGTGGTCGATGGCCGCTTCGCGCTGGGTCGGCGGCTGGAGGCGCCGCTGTGGCGACTCGCTGGCGTGCATCCCGAGGAGGAAACCGGCTGGCTGCGCTACGCCCTGGGGCTGCTGGTCTTCAACGGCCTGGGACTGATCGCGGTCTACGCACTGCAGCGGCTGCAGCTCATGCTGCCGCTCAACCCCCAGGGCTTTGGCGCGGTCTCGCCGGACTCGGCGTTCAACACCGCCATCAGCTTTGTCGCCAACACCAACTGGCAAGGCTATGGCGGCGAATCCACCATGGGCTATCTGGTGCAGATGCTGGCGCTCACGGTGCAGAACTTCCTGTCGGCGGCCACGGGCATCGTGGTCCTGCTGGCACTGGTGCGCGGCTTTGCGCGCCACTCCTCCAAGGTCATAGGCAATGTCTGGGTCGACCTCACGCGGGTCACGCTGTGGGTGCTGCTGCCCTTGTCGCTGGTGTTCGCGCTGGCGTTTGCCAGCCAGGGCGTGATCCAGAACCTGTCGCCCTATGTGCAAGCGCAGACGCTGGAGTCCCAGCAATGGCAGGCGCCCCGTCTGGATCCGCAAGGCCAGCCGCTGCTCGACGCCACGGGCCAGCCCCTGATGGAGCAGGCCAGCAGCGCCACCCAGACCCTGGCCATGGGGCCGGTCGCCTCGCAGCAGGCCATCAAGCTGCTGGGCACGAATGGCGGCGGCTTCTTCAATGCCAACTCGTCCCACCCCTACGAAAACCCGACGCCGCTGAGCAACTTCCTGCAGATGCTGGCGATCTTTCTGATCCCCGCGGCGCTGTGCTTCGTGTTCGGCCGACAGGTCGGTGACGCGCGCCAGGGCTTGGCGATTCTGGCGGCGATGACGCTGCTGTTCGTGGCCTTCGCCATACCGGCCACGCTGGCCGAGCAACAGGGCAACCCGGCGCTCACCGCGCTGGGCGTGGACCAGATCGCCAGCAGCACGCAATCCGGCGGCAACATGGAGGGCAAGGAGGCACGTTTCGGCATCAACGCCAGCACGCTGTTTGCCGTTGTGACCACGGCAGCCAGCTGCGGCGCCGTCAACAGCATGCACGACAGCTATACGCCGCTGGGCGGCATGGTGCCGCTGGTGCTGATGCAGCTGGGCGAAGTGGTCTTCGGCGGCGTCGGCACGGGCCTGTACTCGATGCTGGTGTTCGCCCTGCTGGCGGTGTTCATCGCCGGCCTGATGATAGGCCGCACGCCCGAGTACCTGGGCAAGAAGATCGAGGCCCGCGAGATGAAGCTGGTGGCGATCGCCATCCTGGTCACGCCGCTGCTGGTGCTGCTGGGCACGGCCACGGCCGTGATGAGCGAAGCCGGCCGCGCCGGCATTCTGAACCCGGGTCCGCACGGCTTCTCCGAAGTGCTGTACGCACTGACCTCGGCGGCCAACAACAACGGCAGCGCCTTCGCCGGCCTGTCGGCCAACACGCCCTTCTACAACACGCTGCTGGGCCTGGCCATGTGGTTCGGACGCTTCGGCGTCATCGTTCCGGTGCTGGCCCTGGCCGGTGCGCTCGCGGCCAAGAAGCGCCTGGCGGTCACCGAGGGCACGCTGCCCACGCACGGCCCGCTGTTTGTCGCGCTGCTGATGGGCACGGTGCTGCTGGTCGGCCTGCTGAACTACGTTCCCGCGCTGGCCCTGGGCCCGATTTCCGAACATTTGCTGCTGTGGCAGTCCACCAGGAGCCTGCCATGAGCCGCCCCACCCTCCACCTCTTCGATCCGGCGCTGGTCAAGCCCGCCCTGATCGCGGCCTTCGCCAAACTCGACCCGCGCGTGCAATGGCGCAACCCCGTGATGTTCGTCGTCTACGTGGGCAGCCTGTTCACCACGGCGCTGGCCATTGCCCAGCCCCAGGAATTCACGGCGGCCGTGACCCTGTGGCTGTGGTTCACCGTGCTGTTCGCCAACTTCGCCGAAGCCCTGGCCGAAGGCCGCAGCCAGGCCCAGGCCGCGGCGCTGCGCAGCCTCAAGAAGCAGACCTGGGCCAAGAAGCTGCGCGGCAGCTATGAGCGCAACTCGTCGCAGGACCCGCTGGCCTGGCTTCCCCTGGAAGCCGACCTGCTGCGCAAGGGCGATGTGGTGCTGATCGAGGCCGGCGACATCGTGCCGGCCGACGCTGAAGTCATCGACGGCGAGGCCTCGGTCGACGAGAGCGCCATCACCGGAGAATCAGCGCCCGTGATCCGCGAATCCGGCGGCGATTTCTCGGCCATCACCGGCGGCACCCGCGTGCTGTCCGACTGGCTGGTGGCGCGCGTTTCGGTCAATCCCGGCGAGACTTTCGTCGACCGCATGATTGCCATGGTCGAGAACGCCAAACGGCAGAAAACGCCCAACGAGATCGCGCTGACCATCTTGCTGGTGGCGCTGACCCTGGTGTTCCTGGGCGTGGTGGTGACCCTGCTGCCGTTCTCGGTGTTCAGCGTCGCGGCCAATGGCAGCGGCGAGCCCGTGGGCCTGGTGGTGCTGGTCGCGCTGCTGGTGTGCCTGATCCCGACCACCATCGCCGGCCTGCTCAGCGCCATTGGCGTGGCCGGCATGAGCCGCATGATGCAGGCCAATGTGATCGCCACCTCGGGCCGCGCGGTGGAAGCCGCGGGCGACGTGGACGTGCTGCTGCTGGACAAGACCGGCACCATCACGCTGGGCAACCGCCAGGCCAGCGCCTTCATTCCCGCGCCCGGCGTGACGCAGGCCGAGCTGGCCGACGCCGCGCAACTGGCCTCGCTGGCCGACGAAACGCCCGAAGGCCGCAGCATCGTGGTGCTGGCCAAGCAGCTGTTCAATCTGCGCGAACGCGACGTCGCCGCCCTGGGCGCGCAGTTCGTGCACTTCACGGCCCAGACCCGCATGAGCGGCGTGGACCTGGACGGTGGACGCCAGTTGCGCAAGGGCGCCGCGGATGCCATCCGCAAGCATGTCGCGGCCCTGGGCGGCAGCTTTCCTTCAGCCCTGCAGAAGTCTGTCGAAGAAGTCGCGCGCCGCGGCAGCACGCCGCTGGTGGTCGCGGACGGTGTGCGCGTGCTGGGCGTGGTCGAACTCAAGGACGTGGTCAAGGGCGGCATCAAGGAGCGCTTTGCCGAGCTGCGCCGCATGGGCATCAAGACCGTGATGGTGACCGGGGACAACCGCCTCACGGCCGCCGCCATCGCCGCCGAAGCCGGGGTCGACGATTTCCTGGCCGAAGCCACGCCCGAGGACAAGCTCGCGCTGATCCGCTCCCATCAGGCCGCGGGCCGGCTGGTGGCCATGACGGGCGACGGCACCAACGACGCTCCCGCGCTGGCCCAGGCCGACGTGGCCGTGGCCATGAACTCCGGCACCCAGGCCGCCAAGGAGGCCGGCAACATGGTGGACCTGGACAGCAACCCGACCAAGCTCATCGAGATCGTGGAAACCGGCAAGCAGATGCTGATGACGCGCGGGTCTCTCACCACGTTCAGCATCGCCAACGACCTGGCCAAGTATTTCGCCATCGTGCCCGCGGCCTTCGTCAGCACCTACCCCCAGCTGTCCGCGCTCAACGTGATGCAGCTGACCAGCCCGGCCTCGGCCATCCTCTCGGCGGTGGTCTTCAACGCGCTGATCATCGTCTTCCTGATCCCGCTGGCGCTCAAGGGCGTGCGCTACCGCGCCGTCGGCGCCGCCGCGCTGCTGCGCCGCAACCTGGCCCTTTACGGCCTGGGCGGCGTGATCGTCCCCTTCATCGGCATCAAGCTCATCGACATGGCCATCGCCGCGCTCGGCCTGGCCTGAAGTCCCACTGCAATCGGAGCACCCCATGGTGAATTCTTCTTCCTCTTCCCAGCCGGCCACGCCAGCCGGCATCCTGCGCCCGGCGCTGACGCTGTTCGCCGTGCTCTCGCTGGCCTGCGGCCTGCTCTACCCCCTGGCCGTCACCGGCCTGGCCCAGGCGGTATTTCCGCACGAGGCCCAGGGCAGCCTGATAGTCCGGGGCGGCCAGGTCATGGGCTCGACGCTGATCGGCCAGTCGTTCACCGATCCCAAGCACTTCTGGGGCCGGCCTTCGGCCACCGCCCCCATGGCCTACAACGCCGCAGCCTCGGGCGGCTCCAACCTGGGTCCGTCCCACCCGGCGCTGGCCGACGCGGTGCAGGCCCGCATCGCGGTCCTGCGCGCGGCCGATCCGGGCAACACCGCGCCCGTGCCCGTGGACCTGGTCACGGCCTCGAGCAGCGGGTTGGACCCCGACATCAGCCGCGCGGGCGCCGACTACCAGGTGGCCCGCGTGGCCCGCGCCCGCGGCCTGCCGCAGGCGCAGGTCCAGTCCCTGGTCGAACGCCATACCGAAACGCCCTGGATGGGTTTTCTGGGCGAGCCACGGGTGCATGTGTTGCCGCTCAACCTCGCGCTGGACCAGCTGGCCCAGCCCGCCACCCGGCCGTGATAATCCAGTCTTGACACCTCCGCGAAAAGGGCGAGCCCCATGTTGATTCCCGGCGATTCCGTGCGCCCCGACCCCGACGCGCTGCTGGCGCGCATGCGCGCGCAGGAAGCCCAGGCGCGGCGCGGGCGCTTGAAGATTTTCTTTGGCGCTTCGGCCGGCGTGGGCAAGACCTGCGCCATGCTGATGGCGGCGCAAGCCGCCCAGGAGCAGGGCACGGCGCTGATCGTGGGCGTGGTCGAGACCCACGGCCGCGCGGACACCGAAGCCATGGCGCGCGAACTGGCGCAACTGCCGCCGCGCATGCTGCCCTACAAGGACCGCATGCTGCCCGAGTTCGACCTCGACGCCGCGCTGGCCTTCGGCGCCCAGCATCCTGGCGCACTGATACTGGTGGACGAGCTGGCGCACAGCAACGTCGCCGGCTCGCGCCACCCCAAGCGCTGGCAGGATGTCGAGGAGCTGCTGGACACCGGCCTGGATGTCTGGACGACCATGAACGTCCAGCACCTCGAAAGCCTCAACGACATCGTCAGCGGCATCACCGGCATACGGGTCTGGGAGACCGTGCCCGATCACCTGTTCGACAACGCCGACGAAGTGGTGGTCGTGGACCTGCCGCCCGACGAACTGCTCACGCGCCTCAAGGAAGGCAAGGTCTATCTGCGGCCGCAGGCCGAGCGCGCGGCCGGTCATTTCTTCCGCAAAGGCAATCTGCTGGCTCTGCGCGAGCTCGCCTTGCGCCGCACCGCCGACCGGGTGGACGACGAAATGCGCGCCTACCGCCGGGCCGGCGCCATCCAGCCGATCTGGGCCAATCGCGAAGCCCTGCTGGCCTGCATAGGCCCGGGCGCGCACGCCGAAAAAGTGGTGCGCACCTGCGCGCGGCTCGCGGCCCAGCTGAGCGTGCCCTGGCATGCGGTGCATGTGGAAACGCCGGCGACGCTGCAGCTTCCCGCCGCGCGCTACGACCACGCCTTGCGCGTGCTCAAGCTGGCCCAGGAACTGGGCGCGACCACGGCCACGCTGTCCGCGCCCGATGCGGCCACGGCCCTGGTGCGCTATGCGCGCGAGAACAACCTGGCGCGGCTGGTGCTGGGTCGGCGCGCCCGCCCGCGCTGGTTCTGGCAGCAGTCGCTGACCGAACGCATCGCGCACGCCGCCGACGACCTGGACGTGCTGCAGGTGGCGCTGCCGGCCGCCACGCGCGCCGCGGCACCCACGCCCCCGCCCCATGCCGGACAGACGCCCATGTGGCCCTGGCAGGGCTATGCCGCCGCCGTACTGGCCTGCTTGGCCATGACCGCTCTGGCCGCACCGCTCAACGAGCTGCTGGAGCTGAGCAACATCGTCCTGCTATACCTGCTGGTGGTGGTCGGCGTGGGCCTGTATTTCGGGCGCGGCCCGGCCGTGCTCGCGGCATTTCTCGGCGTCGGGCTGTTTGATTTCTACTTCGTCGTGCCGCGCTTTTCCTTCGCCGTCAGCGATGTGCAATACCTGCTGACGTTCAGCGTGATGCTGGTCGTGGCCCTGGTCGTGGGCCAGCTGACGGCAGGCCTCAAAGTGCAGGCCGAAGCCGCCACCCAGCGCGAGCACCGGGTGCGCAGCCTCTACGACATGTCACGCGACCTTTCTGCCGCGCTGCTGCCCGAGCAGGTGGCCGCCATAGGCGCGCGCTTTCTGCTGGCCGAATTCGGCGCGCAGTCCACGCTGCTGGCGGCCGACGACAACGACCACCTGCAAGCCCTGCCCGGCGGGCGCGCGGCGGTGGACATGGGCGTGGCGCAATGGGCTTACGACCGCGGCGAAGCGGCCGGCCATGGCACCCATACCCTGCCCTCGAGCCCCTGCCTGGTGGTGCCGCTCAAGGCCCCCATGCGCCTGCGCGGCGTGCTGGCGCTGCAGTCCAGCGACACCCGGCCCTGGGGCCCCGAGCAGCGCCGCCTGCTCGACACCTGCGCCTCCCTGCTGGCGATCTCGCTGGAGCGCATCCACTACATCGACGTCGCGCGGGTCAGCACGGTGCAGATCGAATCCGAGCGCCTGCGCAACTCCCTGCTGTCGACCATTTCCCACGATCTGCGCACGCCGCTGGCCTCGCTGGTCGGCCTGGCCGAAACGCTGGACCTGACCCCGCCCGCGCTCAGTGACGCGCAGCGCGAAGTGACCGAAGCCATCAAGGCCTCGGCCCTGCGCATGAATGCCCTGGTGAACAAGCTGCTGGACATGGCGCGGCTGCAATCGGGCGCGGTGCAACTGCAC
>Ga0247819_10001326_pt1 | contig 13476 bp, 5 predicted proteins | sample 13C_Xylose_Day6_FD_193428 | JGI IMG/M metagenome (GOLD analysis project Ga0247819, IMG submission 193428) | Soil microbial communities from agricultural site in Penn Yan, New York, United States - 13C_Xylose_Day6 | ecosystem: Environmental > Terrestrial > Soil > Agricultural land | place: USA... | reverse complement strand
TTTTTATGTTGGATGACGCCGAGTTTTTTCAGCGCTTAGCCGACCTTGTCGACATCGGCCGGCAGCATCCGCGGTACATGAACGACATTCTGAGTGCATGCCTGTCGCGTTATCACTTGGCAGCGTATCGAGAGAAACCTTCGTCGCTGCTCAAACAGGTCGCCCTCGACAACTGGGGCAGCCCTCAGATCCGTTCCAGACAAAACAGTTGGCTGCAGTACGTTGAAAAAAATGTCTGTGCAATGGTCGTTGCGTGGTTCGCGAAGGAAGATCTTGAGCACTTCTTCAACCTGTTGAAGGGAGACTCCGAGGTCGATCAATCGCGTCTGCATTATTGGCTGCGATTTGCCAACCAAATGAGCTACACCCGAATTGTTATGGGGGCGGATGCGTGGAATGACCGCGGGCGGGACTTCGTCCATTTCCGTGAGAAGAATAAAGGGCGCTTGAGTAAGTTGGTAGGCGGTCCTGGTCACAACAATGCTGTTGTCATGCAGATTGGGAACTACTTTTTCGTAGAGTTCTCCGGTACAGGCAATGCCTGCTATGTGTACAAAGCAGATGATTCGCCATTCAACCCAGACAAATCCCACCTTGAGCTTACCGCCGAGCTGAAGCAGGCAAATCGTGCGCTGGATCGAATGCGGCATTCACCTGCACCGAGCCGCCCAAACCGTATAGAGGGTTGGCTGAGCAAATTCGATGACTCTCTAGGGAAATTGGGCATTCGCGTGCAGAGTCAGGCCGGCACGCCAGGGTCATCCAAACCCATGGCTTTCGAAGACCAAGTCCGTGACGCTCTAAAGTCGGTCAAGCACAAAGTTTATGACCAACGCGCGCGCGGTGGCGCGTTTCAGGTCCAGCTTGATGACAATGATCAGGCTGCCGTTGCAGCGCTCCAACGCCTGGGCTTCAAGCCCGTCAATCACCAGCCACTCAGGTTTTGGAGACAGTAATGCTCAAGCGTTTGCTGAAAGGCATCGGCCGGCAGCCGAATTCGGCGGTAGAAAATACTGAGCCTGTTTTTTCCATTGAGGAGCAGGGGATTTGTTATCCGCTGAGCTTGGCGGAGAATGCGCAGTCCTGGCCGCTGGCAAGCTATTTGGATCAGTTGGAAGAGGAGGAGTTCGTCTCTCAGCTCAGCGATCGTTGGTTGCTGACGTGGGACGAGCTTTATCGGCTTCTTGATGAGCCAGAGCACTTAACAAGTCTGCCGCTATTGGGGTTGCCGCCAGAGACAGCCCTCATCCCTCAATTGAGTAGCCAAGGCAGTCTTGCCTCTGACGACTTCAAGGTCGCTGTCAGCGGATGGCGCGACCCGCAGTCCAATGCAAATGTGCAGGTACAGCGTACAGGTGCCATCGTCCAGCGCCACGGAATAATGGAAATTCTGCCCGAGTCGTCGTGGAAACTGACCGGTGCGGTACGGCAACTTTATCTGGCTCAGCAAAATGAGCCGGGTGAAGTAACTAACCAGATTGGCTGGGCTAGCATCAGGAAGTTGGCGCGCAAGGCTGGTGCCGGTATGGATGGCTTCTTGAATAAGACCGTCGTTATCAAACCTGAAAGCTTGCGGCTCAACCCGCGAAAATCGACAGTAGGCAATATACCGGTTATCGAACTGGAACCCACCTTTGAAGGCCAGCCGGCAAACTGGCTTGAAAGTTTCGACGGCGCCAATCAGGTTCAGGATCGATATCGGGTGGCTGGTGATGATGGATCGCTGACACACGTGCTGATTGATCCCGAAGTCAAATCTGTATTGGACTATGTGCGCTCGTTGCCCGGGCGTCGGGTCGCTGGGGACGATGCTCTTTCTTTCGTCCGCAACCCTTACAGCGCACTCGGCGAAAGTGCCGCGCAAGTGTTGGATGCCGAGACATATGAAGACGACTTGGCCGAGGCTGGGATTTTCTTTCATCGCTTTCATCTGGAGCCCAAACTGGATGAAGCGGGACAGCGCATCGAGCAGGTAAATCTGACGCTCGAACCGATCTCGCCAACGCCTCAAGCGCCCATCGACGTTGAATTCAAAGCGGCCTATGAGCTCGCGCCGTTCGTGCATGAATTGCAACTGAAGTTGGCCGCTGGAATGCCAGCTGGTTTCTGGCAGGGCTATGAGCTGGAACTCAGCGATTTTGATTTGCGCCAGTTGGCAGGTATCAGCGACCTGCTTAAGCGTTGGCAAAACGAAGCGGCCGGTATTGAGTTCGACTCAGTTCTGGATCTGTCTCTTTACGGCGACCGAGTGACAGGCATCGGGGAAGCGGAACGTATTACTTCACCTTTTCTCGTCAAAGAGGCAACCGAGAACTGGTTACCGAAAGATTTGGCCGCGCTGGGCATTGACGCAGAGATCCTTGGGCGCTGGGATCCTTCCGACCGCGGTCAGTTTGAAGCTTTCGAGCAGCGGCTGGACGAAGCCCGCGCAGCCGGTGATGAAACGGTTTGCTTGCCGGAGTCCGAAACACCGCTCTCGATTGCCGCCGCCGAGCAACTTTTTGATGTCTGGTCAAAGAAGATCGCCCCTGTCGAGACCGGCCTGGTCCAGCAACAGGAAAAGGTTGGCCGCGCTGTGCTGCAAATTGGGCACAACATCGACGAACCCACCTACGTCCAGATTCGTCAGGCCGCATTACGTGCCGCTTTGGACGCAACGCCAGAGTTGCCCAGCTTGCTCAAGCCTGAAGTCGTCTTGCGTGAGCACCAACTTCAAGGCGTCGCGTGGTTGCAGCACTTGTACCGCTTGTCCCCTTCAGACGTGTCAGGTTGTTTGCTCGCGGATGACATGGGGCTTGGGAAAACGATCCAGTTGCTCACCTTCCTTGTCTGGTACCTGGAAAAGTATCCACAAGACAAACCGACACTGATCGTCGCCCCAGTTTCATTGCTTGATAACTGGGAGCGAGAGCTTCATCGGTTCTTCTTCGCTGATGCGCTGCCAGTGCTGAAGTTGTATGGCTCAGCCTTGAGCGCAGTTAAGTTCAAGAAGGAAGAAATTCCCGCCGACTTGAAAGCAAAAGGCATCAAGAATCTTCTGCGCCCGGGTTGGATGGGCGGCGCCCGAATCGTCCTGACGACTTACGAGACACTTCGCGATCAGGAGTTTTCCCTGGCGCGCCAGCAGTGGTCGATCGTCGTGTGCGATGAAGCGCAGAAGCTGAAGAACCCCGCGGCACTGGTGACTCAAGCGATCAAAGCCATTCCTGCGAGATTTCGAGTGGCGTGTACCGGTACGCCTGTCGAGAACACCCTGATCGATCTCTGGTGTCTGTTCGACTTCATTCAACCAGGTTTTCTAGGTGGTTTGAACCAGTTCGGTCGCGAGTATCAGCGCCCAATCGAAGCCGCGTTGGAGCGTGACACGGTTGCCCTGGAGCGCCTTCGAGGGCTTATCGATCCGCAGACTTTGCGCCGAACCAAGCAGGACATTGCCAAAGACCTGCCCGCCAAAATCGAAGACACAGCATGCCGTTCACTTAGCATGCATGCCTTGCAGCGTAATCTGTACCTGTCCGAAATAGCTGCGTACAGCCAGAAACAGCAGATCGAAGAACAGCTCGATCAAAAGACCTCCGGCATGCTCGGGTTGCTGCACAAGCTCAAGCTTATTTGCGCCCACCCATATAGCGTTCAGCCTGATTCGCGACTGCGCGACAATTCGCCGAAGCTGCAGTGGTTAATGCAGACGCTTGAGTCGATCAAAAGAGCCGGGAACGGCGACAAGGTCATCGTCTTTACCGAGTTGCGTGATATTCAGCGGGAATTGCAGCACTCGATCCAAGAGCATTTCGGGTTTAGGGCTACGGTCATTAACGGCGATACCAGTACCAGCAGTCAGAGTGCCAATAGCCGGCAGAAGCTGATCGACCAATTCCAGGAGTTGCCAGGTTTCGCAGTCATCATCCTGTCGACCATTGCCGTCGGCTTTGGGGTGAACGTGCAGGCGGCCAACCACGTCATTCACTTCACTCGTTGCTGGAACCCGGCCAAAGAGGATCAAGCGACGGATCGGGCTTATCGGATTGGGCAGGAGAAGGATGTGTATGTGTACTACCCGACGGTTCGGGATGCGCAGATGCCGACGTTCGAAGCGACACTCGATGAGTTGCTGAGTAAGCGGCGGGCGTTGGCGCGGGATATGTTGAGTGGGGCTTCGGATATTCAGGCTTCGGACTTTGAGGCGTTGCTGAAAACACGCTGAGCCCGACTTGCAGGAAAACGTTGCTCGGCGATATGTCAAATATAAGTACAGGTAAGTTCCTGCTCGGGTTTGCAAATAGGCAAAAACCAGCCAAGTGGCGCTTGCCTGGTGGACTAGTGCCAACAACCTGTGAGCGGATTGCTTACCTGTGCACACGTCCAGTATTGGCGCCGAAAGCTCAGCGGCTTAATGTGCGCGGCATCCAAGTCTGCCGCCCACTTTCTGCGACTTTCCGGGTTATTGACTTGTGGTAGTGGATGAAGACTAGAAATAAGGGCGAAATACTGGCCCGACGAAACAGAAGTAGATAAGGTTCACCAATTAACCGCAGGTAAATCTCCGCTTCGTTACAAATATCTGTCGACCCCCGTCTAACGCTGGCGCCATGGGCATTTTCCCGAGCGCGTAACAGGGGGCGCCTGCGCACTTAATCTTTACCCCCGTCAGGATTGCCAATGGCTATCAAGAAATCCGATCTTTACTCCTCCCTCTGGGCCTCGTGCGACGAGCTGCGCGGTGGGATGGATGCCAGCCAGTACAAGGACTACGTCCTGTTCATGCTGTTTATCAAGTACATCTCCGACAAGTACGGCAACTCGGATGAATTCGCACCGCCGGTCAACATCCCGCCAGGAGCCAGCTTCAAGGACATGATCGCCCTCAAGGGCAGGGCCGACATCGGTGACAAGATCAACACCCAGATCATCCAGCCGTTGATCGATGCCAACACCCGACTTGCGCGCAGTGACTTCCCCGACTTCAACGACCCAAACAAGCTGGGCGAAGGCGATGCGATGGTGCAGCGCCTGACCAACCTGGTGGCTATCTTCCAGAAGCCCGAACTGGACTTCTCAAAAAATCGCGCGGACAACGACGACATCCTCGGCGATGCGTATGAATACCTGATCCGTCATTTCGCAAGCCTGAGCGGCAAAAGCAAAGGGCAGTTTTACACCCCCTCCGAAGTCAGCCGTATCATCGCCAAGGTCATTGGCATCAGCCCGGACAACGCAGTGGCTGCCACGACTGTGTATGACCCTACCTGTGGTTCAGGCTCGCTGTTGCTGAAAGTGGCCGATCAGGCGGGCAAGCACATCACCTTGGAAGGGCAGGAGATGGACGTGACCACCGCCGGTCTAGCCCGCATGAACATGATCCTGCATGACTTCCCGACCGCCAACATTCTGCAGGGCAACACGCTGTCCACGCCCAAGTTCAAGGACGGCGAGCAGTTGCGGACCTATGACTACGTAGTGGCCAACCCGCCGTTCTCGGTCAAGAGCTGGAGCGTCGGGCTGACGCCAGCCAATGACCCCTTTCAGCGCTTTGCCTGGGGCGAGCCACCGGCTAAACAGGGCGACTATGCCTTCTTGCTGCACATCATCCGTTCGCTGAAAAGTACAGGTAAAGGTGCCTGCATTCTGCCCCACGGCGTACTGTTTCGCGGTAATGCCGAGGCTGTGATCCGTGAGCAGCTGGTGCGCTCTGGTTACCTCAAAGCCATTATCGGCCTGCCGGCTAACCTGTTTTTCGGCACAAGCATTCCTGCTTGCATACTGGTACTGGACAAGGAAAACGCCAGTGCGCGCAAAGGCATTTTCATGATTGATGCCGCCAAGGGCTTTATCAAGGATGGCCCAAAGAATCGTCTGCGCGATCAGGACGTGCACAAGATCGTTGATATCTTTACTCGAATGGCAGACTTGCCACGTTATGCGCGCATGGTCTCCTTCGACGAAATCAGCGACTCGAAGAACGACTTCAACCTCAATCTGCCGCGCTATATCGACAGTACCGAGCCAGAGGACATTCAGGATATCGACGGCCACTTGCGAGGAGGCATCCCAGAACGTGATATCGACGCCTTTGACAGCTACTGGCAGGTCATGCCTGCCTTGCGTCCAGCCCTCTTTAAACCGGCCAGCCATGCTGGTTATTTTGAGCTCGTCAGCCGCGAGGTGAAGCCGCTCATTTTCGGTCATTCGCAGTTCACAGCCTTCAAGGTTGGTGTGGATAAGCTATTCAACCAATGGTTGTCGGATAGCACACCTCAGTTGAAAAGCTTTGCAGCCAACAGCCACCCCAAGGAGCTGATTGCCATACTGTCCGAAGATCTGCTCATTACCTTCGCCAAAGCGCCTTTGCTCGATCATTACGACATCTATCAGCACCTGATGGACTATTGGGCCAAGACCATGCAGGACGACTGCTACCTGATCAGCGCCGATGGCTGGAAAGCCGCTGCCAAAGCACGTGAGATCCTCAAGGTAAAGGACAAAAACAACAAGCTGGGCTGGGCCGACAAACATGATTACTGCCAAGGCAAGCGCCGCTTCAAGTCCGACCTGATTCCGGTCGAGATTCTGATTGCCCGCTATTTCATGGCCGAGCGTAGCGCCATTGAAGGCCTTGAAACCCAGCTTGCCAGTGTCGAGCAAAGCATGAGCGAAATGCTTGAAGAGCACGGCGGTGAGGATGGCTCACTTAGCGAGGTGATCGAGGGTGAGGTTGACAAGCAGAAGGTCACCGCCAAAGCGATTCGAGCACGTCAACGCGAGATTGGTAAAGATCCGGATTATGAGGATGAACTCAAGGTATTGGCCGAATACGACGCGTTGATTGGTCAGCAAAGCGATCTCAAAGACGCAATCAAAAAGGCTCAAGAAGACCTCGACGATAAAATCCACGCTAAATACCCGCAGCTTAGCGAGGACGAGATCAAAACTCTGGTGGTCGACGATAAGTGGCTGTCTAACCTGGCCTTCGCCGTACAGGGCGAACTGGATCTTGTATCCCAAACCCTGACCGGGCGCATTCGTGAGCTGAGCGAACGCTACGCCACCCCGTTGCCGAAGCTCACCGATGAAGTCGCCAACCTTGCCAGTCGCGTTGAAGAGCATCTGAAAAAGATGGGGGCGGTATGGCCGTGAAGCTGGGGTACAAGCAGACGGAGGTCGGGGTTATTCCGAAGGAGTGGACGGCAAAGCCGCTTGGCGAATTGTCTGAGTTCATCACGAGCGGTTCTCGCGGATGGGCAGCCTTTTATTCTGACCAAGGAGCATTGTTCATTCGTAGTCAGAACGTGCGTGCTGGTCGTCTCGATTTTGATGACAGCCAGTTCGTGACTCCGCCACAAGGGGCGGAGGGAAGCCGGACTCGGGTGAAACGTAACGATTTACTGATAACCATTACTGGGAATAGTGTTGGGAATGTTGCGCTGGTTGAGTACGAGTTCGATGAGGCATACATCAGTCAGCATGTTGGGCTTGTGCGGTTATCCGAGACGAATCTCGGGCGTTACGTCTGTCTTTTTCTTTCACCGGGCTCGCCCGGAAACAGTCAGATTTGGGCAAGTCAGTCAGGGCAAAGCAAGCCGGGGCTGACTCTACGTGACCTTCAAGATTTTTGGGTAGCCCTTCCTCCCACAGAAGCAGAACAGTGTTCCATCGTGGCGGCTTTAAGTGATATGGATGCGCTGCTGGGTTCGCTGGAACAGCTTATCGACAAGAAACGCGACCTCAAACAGGCCACTATGGAACAACTCATCACCGGCCAGACCCGCCTCCCGGGCTTCGATGGTGAGTGGGAGGTGAAGCGGCTGGGGGATGTGGTTCAGATTAAGAAGGGACAGCTCATCACAAGCAGCACCTTAATTCCGGGGGACATTCCAGTAATCGCAGGGGGGAAGCAGCCGGCCTACTTCCACGCTTCCGCAAATCGGTTTGGGCGCACCGTTACGATCAGTGCGTCAGGAGCAAGCGCCGGTTATGTTGCATTCTACGATAAGCCGATTTTCGCCTCGGACTGTTCCACCATAAGCGAATCAGAAAGCTATAGCCTCGATTTTGTTTTTTATCAATTACTATCCAAGCAGCAGGTAATCTACAAAGCTCAGACTGGTGGAGCTCAGCCGCATATTCACGCGAAGGATTTGAACCCCATCTTGTTCTCATTTCCCCCCCGCCCCGAACAAACCGCCATTGCCGCCGTGTTAACCGATATGGACGCCGAGCTGGCTGCGCTGGAACAGCGTCTAGCCAAAACCCGCACCCTCAAGCAAGGCATGATGCAAGAACTGCTAACCGGAAAAACCCGATTGTTATGATCAACCTGAGCATGGAAGTGACTCAAACGCAGCAGGCTACTGAACTATCCAGCAAGATCATCAGCGTTTACGAACTGCTCATGGATTCTGCGCTGGATATTCCCCTGTACCAGCGCCCCTACAAGTGGACCGGCAAGAACATCAATCAACTGTTCTCCGATATCGCCGTCCATAAGTACAAGTCCGCCTACCGCTTGGGCACCATCGTGTTTCACCAGGAAGGTGAGACGAAGAACATCGTCGATGGCCAGCAGCGGACCATTAGCCTGCTGCTGGCGGTCCGTGCATTGATCCAGCGGAACAATGAAAAACAGCTCGAACGCAAAGACTTGCGGGAACGCCTGCTCAAGCTTGAGCAGGCGATGATCAACCCCAGCTTTACCAGCGAGATATCGCAGAAGAACATCCATAGCAATTACCTTGAAGTGGCTCGCATCGTTTCCCGTGCGGACTTCACAGAGGCGCATATCGACTTCTTCCTGAACAAGTGTCAAGTCGTGGCAGTGGCTTTGAATGATGTGTCGGAAGCCTTCCAGTTCTTCGATTCGCAGAATGCGCGGGGCCGGGACCTGGAGCCCCATGATCTGCTCAAGGCTTACCATCTGCGTGAGTTCAGTCCGCGTGACGAGCCATTGAAAGCGGCCACAGTGGCGCATTGGGAAAACAGTGACACTGAGGTGTTGGCCACGCTGTTCTCGCAGTGCCTGTATCGCATCCGCAATTGGTCGAAAGGAGTTTCTGCGCGTTATTTCAGCAAGGATGACAGCGACTTATTCAAGGGCGTAAATATCGACACAGTGGCCAGCTATCCCTATGTGGAGCAGCTGCGCATCGCTCACCATTTTGTCGATAACTACAACGGACAGTACGAGCGCAAGATCGACTCTCGCGAGCTTGTTTTTCCCTTCCATCTGGATCAGATCATCATCAATGGCCGGCGCTTTTTTGAGCTGATCAGCCACTATCAGAGCAAAGTGGCGCGGATCAGCGCCGAATCCTGGAACGGGCATGAACTGGTGGGGGCAGAAGGGCTCGATGGCTATGCGAAAACCATCATGGATACCCTCAATAGCTACCCGGCAAGAACCCGCACCGGCGATTGTTATGTGCGGGCGATGTTCGATTGCCTGTTGATTTACTACATCGACAAGTTCGGTCACGCGGATATCTCCCGCGCCATCGAGAAGATTTTCATCTGGGCGTACAGCCTGCGCCTGAAGATGCAAGTGGTGCAGCTGGCCAGCATGGATAACCATGTGTTGGAGAACAATCTTTTCAGGTTGATCAAGGAAGCCACACGTCCTGCTGACTTTATTAATTGCAGCCTGCCGGTATTGAGCGGCCAGAAGTCAACCAGAACAGATGAGATCGAAGCTCTGTTCAAGGCGATGAAATATTATGAGTAGCGAAATCAGTCAGCTCTCCATCAAGGCACTGCTCAGCGGTCGGGATGAGTACGTCATCCCGATGTATCAGCGTAATTACGCCTGGGAGGAGGGCGAAATCACGCAGCTGATTCAGGACGTGATCGACTACCTGCCGGAGGAAGGCGATAAAGCGCGCAATTACTACATTGGCACCTTGGTGGTGTATGAGCGCCCGGATAGCAAAACACCGGTGTTTGAAACCATTGACGGCCAACAGCGGCTGACAACCCTCTCACTACTGACGTCGTACTTGAAAAACACCCGGTTAGTCGATCTTGCCTGGTACTCGAGCCTGAGTATCCACTTCGATAGCCGTGAGCATTCGCGCGCAACCTTTGCCGCTATCTTCGAGAAGAAGTTCAACGACGACCCTGCAGAGGTTTTGACCAAGAAGCAGATCAATACCGGCATCCTCAATGGCTACCGCCTTATCCAGAAAGTCTTGCCCCAAAAGCTGAATGAGAACGACGTTTCGCCTCAGCAGTTTGCCGACTACCTGTTCCGCTATGTACAAATCATGCGGGTGAAGGTACCGGCGGATACGGACCTGAACCATTACTTCGAGATCATGAATAACCGCGGTGAGCAGCTGGAAAAACACGAGGTGCTCAAGGCGCGGATGATGGAGCAGTTGCAGGGCTGCGAGCAGAGCCAAAACTGCCTGCATGCCGTCTGGGAAGCCTGCGCGAACATGGAGCGCTATGTGCAAATGGGCTTCACGCCTGGCCAACGTGGCAGCATTTTTGGCGAAGGGGACTGGGGACAGTTTCTACTCGCTGACTTCGATTCGCTTCGGGCTGCACTGCACAAAACTCAGGAGGTGACTGCCCGGCAGGACACTCGCATGACTCTTGATCAGATCATTGCCAAGGTCCCGGTTGCTGCGAAGCAGGGTGAGTCAGGTGAGGAGGCGCCAGATCGCTTCAACACGGTGATTAATTTTCCCAACTTTCTATTGCATGTATTGCGTGTCGATACGCGAGCGGAAATCCCATTGGATGACAAACGCTTGCTCGATACCTTTGAGGCTCATGTACTCAAGCAGCCAGACCCTGTTGCGGCAGTGAAGCGTTTTACCTTTAGCCTGCTGCGCTGCAAGTATCTGTTTGACCAATATGTAATCAAGCGCGAGTTCATCAAGGGTTCGGATGGTTGGAGTCTCAAACGCTTCAAGTGGAACAAAGGCGGCGATAACAGCACCGCTGGACGCGGGAGTTATGTGAACACCTTCGGCGAAGAGGACGGAAATGAAGGCATCAACCGCCGCATCCTGATGTTGCTGTCAGCGTTTCATGTTTCTACGCCAACGCTGGTTTACAAGCACTGGCTGAATGCGGCGCTGTTTCACCTGTTTTATGTTGAGCAGATTGAGGCTCAGGTTTATCTGCAGCATATGGAGTCGGTCGCCAAGGCGTTTGTCTTTGATCGCTTTCTGGCTCCAGACGCAGGCCTGGATTACTTTGCGATGATCTATACCAACCGGGGCGTCTTTCAGACACGTCCCGAAAGCATTGCGGCAGACAAATTTGAGTCCAGATTGACGTTCGGCAACATTGAAAACAATCTGGTGTTCAACTTTCTGGACTACCTGCTTTGGCTTGAACATAGGGCAGAGGAGTCGGTTAAATCCTACGAATTCACCTTCCGTAGTTCGGTTGAGCATTATTACCCGCAGAATCCATTAGACGGACAGGCTCGGCTCGACGCAGACACGCTTAATTCGTTCGGTAATTTATGCCTGATCAGCCACAGCAAGAACTCTCGCCTGAGCAATTTCATGCCTTCAGCGAAGAAAGAATTTTATAAGAACAACACCATCGATAGTGTGAAGCAGCACTTGATGATGAAGACCGAGCCTTGGGATGCCGACGCCATACGCGTACATTCCGGACAAATGAGTAACGTGTTGCTCAACAGTATCGCCAGCAAACACGAAACCGAATAAACACTGCAGGATGCACCTGATGATTCAACAACCTCGCTCTGAGCGCCGTACCCAGAATCGTATTGTGGCCTTGTTTACGGACAAGTCGCGGCCTGATTGTCTTGACTACAATTACCAGGGTGAGTGGAGCAAGCGTGGGCAAAATCGCAACATTGAAGTCGAGCTGTTGCAGGCAAACCTGAAACAGCGCGGCTACTCCGATGCACAGATATCGGCGGCGCTGCAAAAGCTGATGACCGCGGCTGATGCCACTGGCATCACGCTGTATCAGGCTAATTTGCGTACCTACCAACTGCTGCGTTACGGCGTGCCGGTACAAGTAGCCGTTGGGCAGGCCCACGAAACGGTGCACCTAATTGATTGGGAGCACCCTGAACGCAATGACTTCTCCATTGCCGAAGAAGTGACCTTGCGCGGTGGTCATGAGCGCCGCCCTGATTTGGTGATTTATCTGAACGGTATCGCCATCGGTGTGATTGAGCTCAAGCGCAGTTCGGTAGAGGTGGCCGATGGTATTAACCAACTGATCACCAACCAGGAGGAAATCTTCAACAAAGGTTTCTTCAGTACAGTGCAGATGGTCTTTGCTGGCAGTGACTCTCAGGGCTTGCGCTACGGGACGGCGACTACCCGCGCCGAGTTTTTTGTCGAGTGGAAGGCGCCTTCCCTGAACGCTGGGCCTGAGGAGTTGAATACCCTGCAGGAGATGCCTGCTCGCTACCAAGTGCTACCGGGTGCAGAGGTGCTACAGTCTGGTTACTTGCTGGACGACCCGCTGGCGCAGATGTGTGAGAAGTCTCGTTTACTCGATCTGATTCGCAACTTCATCATCTTCGATGCAGGTATCAAGAAGGTGCCGCGCCCTCATCAATACGCTGCAGTGAAGGCCGCACAGGAGCGGGTTCGGCGTAAAGAGGGCGGGGTTATCTGGCATACCCAGGGCAGTGGCAAGAGCATTCTGATGGTGCTGATCGCCAAATGGTTGCTGGAGCATGATCCTGAGGCGCGCATTCTGGTCATCACGGATCGCGATGAGCTGGACAAGCAAATATCCGGGGTGATGCGTAATGCCGGGGTAATCGGCAACGACTCGCCCTCGCCACGCATTACCTCTCGCGCCGATCTTGTGCAGAAACTCTCGACTGCCGCACCACGCCTGCTATGTGCCTTGCTACACAAGTTCGAGCCTGATTTGAGCGTACCGGCACCGTCCATGCATGGGCGTTTCTATGTCTTCGTGGATGAATGTCACCGTACCCAAGGCGGTGACATGAACAAGCAAATGAAGCAGTGGCTGGCCAATGCCCTGTTTATTGGCTTTACCGGTACACCGTTGCTGCGTAAGGACAAGCAGACTACGCGCGACGTGTTCGGCACTTACATCCATACCTACAAATTCCACGAAGCGGTGGCGGATAAGGTCGTGTTGGACCTTAAGTATGAAGCGCGTGACGTACCGCAGCATTTGACTTCGCGGGACGGAATCGATGCATGGTTTGAACGAGCAACCAAAGCTCTGAACAATTACCAGAAATCGATCCTGCGCAAACGATGGGCCACCATGGAGTCGCTCATGAGTGCGGGTGAGCGCAAGCAGCGCATCGTCGCTAGTATCATTGAGGATTTTGGCTTAAAGCCACGTCTGAACAATGACCGAGGGACGGCCATTCTGGTGGCCGCCAGCATCTACGATGCCTGTCACTACTTCCGGTTGTTTAAGAACACCTATTTCGGCACGTATTGCGGCATCGTCACGTCCTATGAGCCGAACCACAACGCAATTTCCCGCGAGCCG
>Ga0247819_10001324_pt1 | contig 13486 bp, 11 predicted proteins | sample 13C_Xylose_Day6_FD_193428 | JGI IMG/M metagenome (GOLD analysis project Ga0247819, IMG submission 193428) | Soil microbial communities from agricultural site in Penn Yan, New York, United States - 13C_Xylose_Day6 | ecosystem: Environmental > Terrestrial > Soil > Agricultural land | place: USA... | reverse complement strand
CGGATACGCAGCGGAGCCTGGAGGCAGACCAGGTCTTCGTCCTCGGCCGCGAACCGCGCCGCCGCTTCCTGTAATTGCAAGGGATCAGGGTCGTCCTCGGCGTCATAGACGGTCAGGAAATCGCCCCTGGCCACGGCCAGAGCGTGATTGAGCGCGCGAGGCTTGGTGGTTGGCGTCCCCGGCGGAACGACAAGGACATGCAGCCAGTCCGGCCGCTTTAGCGCCATGGCTGCGTCTATGGTCGCCTGATCATGGGCCTCCAGCGCCAGGTAGCCGTCCAGCAGCGGCGACGGGTAATCCAGCCGCGACAAGCGCTCGACAAGGTGCGGCAGGATCGCGGCTTCGTCGTGAAGGGCGACAACGATGGAATAGCGCGGCCAACTGGCAGGCCGGGGCGGCGCGGCTGGCGAAGGGCTGTGGCTGACGACGATGGTCAACAGCCGCCAACCCACGATGGCCAGAAAGCCCAGTTGCAAGCCGAGCAGCAGGGTGTCGCCGATTCCCGAGAACGCCAGCACCGACGCTGTAGTGGCGCCAACCAGAAGAATGATGATCAGAAGTTGTGTCGGGGTGGTCGTGACCTTGGCGTCTTCTGCGGAAGTGCTCGCAGTTCTACCCTTGGGCAACGGTGCGTGCATCAGGTCCCCCGACCTGTGGTTGTTGCCGGCTATTAACTTTAATGTTCACGAAAAGGCAAGCGATTGGCGATTCGCAGCGGGGCGGCTATGCAGGGGGCTTCCCGAATTGGAGTTCTGGATTGTCCGGCGACTCGACCCCTACGCCGCGCTCGGCCCGCAAGCCCAAGGGCGAAGGCCATGTCCGACGCACAGAAATACTGGCTGCGGCGGAGCGCATCTTCGTCGAGCATGGCTATGAGGGCGCCACGATCCGCAAGATCGCGGACGAGGTCGGCCTCTCGTCGACGGCGCTTTACATGCATTTCGCTGACAAGAGCGAGATGCTGCACGAAATCTGCCGCGGGGCTTTCGAAGCGTTGATCGCTTCGCACCAGCAGATTCTGGCCGAGGACGAACCGCCCGAGGCGCGGTTGAGGCGGATGATCGAGGCCTATATCAAGTTCGGGTTCGAGAACCCCAACGCCTACAGGTTGACCTATCTGACACGCCCGGTCGAGGCGCGTGAGGGGGCGCAAACCGTCGCGCAGGAGACGGGTTTCGAGCTGTTCCGCGCCTTCATGGCCGTGGTGGAGCAGGCCGTCGCCGCCGGATGCATGAAGGGCGACGCGGCGACCCTGGCCCAGGCCATCTGGGCATGCGGCCATGGCATCGTCTCGTTGAGGATCACCAAGCCCTATTTCGAATGGTCGGATCGGGATGAGCTGACTCGCGTCACTCTGGACGCCCTGTTCGCGGGGTTGCTGAGGTCGTGAGCAGGCGTTTCGGGGCGCTCGCCGTCCTCCTGCTCCTGACGCCCGTTGCGGCCGAGGCGAGTCCCTTGCGGGTGCTGTCTCTGGATCAGTGCGCCGATCAGTATGTTCTGGCGCTGTCGCCGGCGGCCGAACTGGCCCTGTCCTCCCGGGCCGACGATTCCGATTCATGGATGCGTCAGACGGCGCGCGGCCGACCTCGGGTTCGACCGACGCTGGAAGCGGCTATCGGTTTTCAGCCTGACGTCGTGGTCCGCTACTGGGGCGGCGAGCCGCGCCTGCTGACCGCGCTGGAGAGGCGAGGGACACGGGTGCTGGTCATCAATGACGCTGTCGACATGGCCGGGGTGCGAGAGAACCTTCGATATGTTTCGCGGGGACTGGGACAGGAAACACGCGGCGCAGCCCTGATCGCCCATATGGACCGACAGCTGGCTGAGGCGGCGGGAGCCGGCCGTGACCGGGAAGCCGTCTATGTCACCCCCGGCGGCTATACGACCGGGCCGGGTTCGCTGATCGATTCCATCCTGAAGGCTGCGGGGTTCCGCAATGGCGTGACGGGGCCGGGCTATCAGCCGCTGGGCATAGAGAAGATCGCCCTGGCGCCGCCAGCCCTGTTCGTGCGCGGTTTTTTCCATCAGTGGCGGTCGGACTGGCGCGGGGCGGGGAGACATCCGGTCGTCCGGAGAGCGGCGCGCGGGCGGACGGTGGCGGACCTGCCGGCCTCGGCCCTGGGGTGCCCGGCCTGGTTCGCCGCTGACGCCGCCGCCTTGTTGTCGGAGGCGGCGCGATGATGCGACATCCGAAGCTGAACTTCGGCTTGGCGGCGGCGCTTCTTCTGGCCCTTGCGGGGGCGGTGCTATTCGGCGAGACGGCCTTGTCGGCGGCCCAGTATGGGCAGGCCGTGAGCGATCCGATGTCGGGACCGGGCGAGGTCCTGTGGCAGGTGCGTGCGCCACGCGCAGTCTGCGCCGCGATGGTCGGTGCGGCCCTGGGCCTAGCCGGGGCGGTTCTGCAAGGCCTGTTGCGGAACCCGTTGGCGGATCCGGGCGTGCTGGGTGTGTCGGCCACGGCGGCGCTGGGCGCGGCGGGAGCCATTGTGCTCGGGGCGGCGGCCATTCCCGGTGTGGTCGAAGGCGCGGCCCTTGTCGGAGCGGCGATGGCGGGCCTGTTGCTGGTCGCCATAGCGGCGCGTGTACGGGCGCCCGAAGCGCTGATTTTGTTTGGCGTGGCGCTGTCGAGCTTTGCAGGCGCGCTGACCGCTCTGATTTTCAACCTGTCGCCGTCGCCCATCGCCTCTGCCGAGGTAATGAACTGGCTGCTGGGCTCAGTGCAGAACCGCAGCTGGATCGACGTGGCCTGGGTCGCGCCCGCGCTGGCCCTGGCGGCTCTTCTGGCGGCCGGGGCGTCGACCGGCCTGCGGATGCTGACGCTGGGCGAGGAGGCGGCACAGGCGTCGGGCCTGTCGATGGGGCGGATGCGGGTTCTGGCCCTGATCGCCTCGGCGGTCGCAACGGGGGCGGCGGTGGCGGTGGCGGGCGTGATCGGCTTCGTCGGTCTGGCGGCGCCGCATCTGGTGCGGGCGGCGGTACGGGGTGATCCGGGGCGGCTGCTTCTGCCCTCGGCGCTGGCGGGCGGACTGATGCTGGTGCTGGCCGATCTGGCGGCGCGTCTGACGCCGACCGATCAGGAACTGAAGCTGGGCGTATTCACGGCCCTGGTCGGGGCGCCCCTGTTCGCCCTGATCGCCTGGCGCGCGGCGCGGGAGTGGCGGCTGTGAGCGCCCTGCTGGAGCTGGACGGCGTCGTCGCGCGCATGGGCGCGGCGACAGTGCTGGACGGGGTCAGCCTATCGGTTGGCCCGGGTGAGCTGGTCGCCCTGTGCGGGCCGAACGGGGCAGGCAAGTCGAGCGCAATTCGCGCGGGGTTGGGCCTGACAGATTTGCATGGAGGCGTGGCGAAGCTCGGGGGGAAGGACGTGCGGCGGTTGTCGCAGCGCGAGCGGGGCGCGCGCGCGGCCTATCTGCCGCAGGAGCGGCGTATCGCCTGGAACCTGCCGGCCGTTGAGGTGGCGGCTCTGGGCGCGCCCTTCCTGTCAGGAACTGAGGCGCTGGCGCGGGCGAAGGCGGCGCTGGAGGAGGTCGGAGCGGCGCATCTCGCCGAACGCGGCGTGGCCGAGATGTCGGGCGGCGAGCGGGCGCGAGTGCTGCTGGCGCGAGCCCTGGTGGTTCAGGCACCCCTGCTGCTGGCGGACGAGCCGATCGCCGGGCTGGACCCTGATGCACAGCTTCTGGTGCTGGAGCGTTTGCGGGCTCGGGCTGAAGCGGGCGGCGGCGTGCTTGTCAGCCTGCACGACCTGACGCTGACGGCCCGGGTGGCGGACCGTGTGATCGTGCTGGATGCGGGCCGGGTCGTCGCGGACGGCGCGCCGGTCGAGGCCTTGTCGCCCGCCGTGTTGCGCGAGACCTTCCATCTGAACGGGGGGTGGGTCGAGGGGCCCGACGGGCCCCTGCTGGCGACCCGCCGTTTGTCATCTCACGGCTGATATGAGCGCGGGCCGCTGTTGGGGGGCGTGCCCCGGGCCAGATCGGCAGAGGGGGTCAGCGGGCCCGAGCCGCCGTTCAGACGGGCGCGATAGACCTGCATGTTTTCCATCACCCGCATCATGTAGTTGCGCGTTTCGGTAAAGGGCGCACACTCGATGAAGTCGATGGGGTCGACCTGCTGGCTGCGCGGGTCGCCGCAGCGGGCCACCCATTGCGGCGGACGCGCTGGGCCGGCGTTGTAGCCGACCGTGGCCAGAAGCGGCGAACCGCCGAAGTTGTTGATCAGTTCGCCGAGATGATAGCTGCCCAGACGCATGTTGGCGTCGGGATCCCACAACTGTTCGGCCGAATAGCCGATGCCCATGCGGCGGGCCACGCCCTGGCCGGTGGCTGGCAGGAGTTGCATCATCCCGCGGGCGTCCGCGTGAGAACGGGCCAGCGGGTCGAAGCTGGATTCCTGGCGCGTGATAGCCAGGGTGAACTCCAGCGGCGCAGCGCCGGAGGTCTGGGGCGGCATGCGGACCGGATACATGCGCTCGGGCATGACGAAGCCGCGCTGGCTGGCGGCGCGCCCGACCATCATGGATCCGAACTGGTCGCCATAGCCCTGCATCAGGTCGAACAGCTGGGTCAGGTCATAGGGGGAGGGCAGGGTGTCGTCGAGGTGATAGGCGAAGACCCGCATCAGGGTCTTTTCGCCAGCAGCGCCGAGGATTCGGGTGGCGCGGACGACCTCGTTGCCCTCGAACCGATTGACGTCCTCGGGCGTAGGCGCGGGCTCGCCGGGCAGGGTCAGAGTGGTCATCCCGGCCTTCTCGGCTGCGAGTTGGCCATAGAAGGTTTGCCAGTGTTCGGCCCCGGCCTTGTACCAGGCCTCGGCGCCGGTGCGATCGCCCTGCGCCTCGGCGGCGCGACCCAGCCAGTAAAGGGCGCGGCCTTGCGTGATGGGGGTCGAGGAACTGTTACGCAGGACCTCGAAATGCCGGGCCGCGGCGGCGGGGTCGTTCAGTTTGGTCAGGGCGACCCAGCCGGCGAAGAACTCGGCGTCCACCTTGCGTTCACCCGAGGGGAAGCCGTGGCCGTTCATGGCGGCGTAGGCGGCGCGCGCATTGCCCTGTTGCAGGGCATCCAGGAAGTAGTTGCGGCGCTCGGTCCACAGGGTGTCCTGGCCCTCCTTGTGCGACGGCGCGGCGGGCAGCGCGGACAGAAGCGGGAAGGCCTCGGCCTGTCGGTTGGCCGAACGCAGCAGGCGCACGCGCTCGAGCACCACAGCGGGATCATTGGCGATGGCGGGGCTCAGGCCCGCGACGACGGCGTCGGGCGAATAGGCGGTGCGCAGGGCCATGGCGGCGCTGGCGACGGCCTGACGGTCGGCAGGGACCATAGTCGCCATGGCGCGAGTCGCGGGGCCGTGCGGGCCAAGCAGCAACATGTTCAGGCGCGTGACGTGATCGTCCGCAGTGAGCCAGCCGCCCCAGCGGTTGGCGATGGTGGACTGCTGGGCTTCTTCGAACGAACGGTTGCGCCACCAGTCGCGGATCAGGTCCTGGGCTTCGCGACGTTGACCCTTCTGCTCCAGTGCGCCGGTCAGGGCGATGGCGCCTTCGGCTGTTGTGGGGGCTGTGCCGTTGAAGAAGGCGATGACGGCGTCCGGGGATGCGTTAGCCAGGTTCAGCGCGCGCTCGCCCGCCGCCCGCCGCGAATCACTGCGTGGCCAGTTGGCGAGGTCGGTCTGGGCGCGAGCCAGGTCGGCGTAGGAAAGCTGTCTGTCGGACGTATCGACCAGGGCCCATTCAACGAGCTTCCTGGCCGTGGGATCGGAAATGCGGCTCATGATCGACTGCGTGCCGATCACGTCGCGGGCGCGGGCTGAGGCCAGGCCTTGCTGGAACAGGGCCATGTCCTGACCGCTGATGACGCCGCTCTGGCTGGAGGAATAGGGGGCGGGCGTGCTGTTCAGCACGTCCTGGCTCGGCGGAGTCAGAATCGCCAGGGCGGCGGCCACGGTCGTCGCGATCATCAGATGTCCGATCCTCATTCATCACTGGTTGCGGCCGAGCGGCGAGCAACCTACGCTCCCTGCCTCTTCAAAAGGGCGGTTCGCCGCCCGAAACACCGCGCAGGTATCTTGTTTCAATGACCGCCCCCTTGTTCAAGGGCGTGATCACCGCCTTGATCACACCTCTTCGTGACGGAAACGTGGACGAAGGGGCTTTTGAAAAACTCCTGGAACGTCAGATCGCCGCGGGCGTCCATGGCGTGGTGCCGGTCGGCACGACCGGGGAAAGCGCGACGTTGAGGATGGACGAGCACAAGCGCGTCATCGAGCAGTGCGTGAAGATCGCGGCGGGGCGCGTGCGCGTGATCGCCGGGGCCGGCTCGAACGCCACTCATGAAGCCATCGAGCTGTCGGCCTTCGCCAAGGAGGTCGGCGCAGACGCCACTTTGGTGGTCACCCCTTATTACAACAAGCCCTCGCAAGAGGGCATGATCGCTCACTTTGAGGCGATCGCTGACGCCGTTCAGATTCCGATGGTGCTTTACAATGTGCCGGGCCGCTGCGGCGTCGATCTGTCCAATGAGGCGGTCGCGCACCTGGCGCAAAATCCGAATATCGTCGGCATCAAGGACGCCACCAGCGACATCTCGCGGGTCAGCTGGATGCGCAGCCATATCAACGGCCCGTTCGATCTGATCAGCGGCGATGACGCCACCTGGCTGGGCTATGCCGCAACGGGCGGCGTAGGCGTCATTTCGGTCACCTCCAACGTCGCGCCGGAAGCCATGGTCGCCATGTATGATGCGGTCGCGGCCGGTGATTTCGCTGCGGCGCGAATCTGGCAGGACCGCCTGATCTGCCTGCACAAGGCTCTGTTCCTCGACAACTCGCCGTCGCCGGCCAAATACGCCCTGGCGAAGATGGGCCTGTGCAGCGAAGAGGTGCGCCTGCCGCTGTCCCTCACCCGCGACGCCGTCAAGCCCGCCATCGACCAGGCCATGGCGCAAGCCGGAGTCATCTGATGGCTGCCGATGCGCCCAAAAAGGTGATCGCCGAGAACCGGCGTGCGCGCTTCGACTATTTCCTCGAGGACTATATCGAGGCCGGAATCCAGTTGCTGGGCACCGAGATCAAGGCGCTGCGCGACGGCCGGGCCAATATCGCCGAAAGCTATGCGGCGGTCGAAGGACGCGAGATTGTCCTGATCAACTCGGACATCCCGCCGTACAAGCAGGCCAACCGGTTCAACCACGAGCCGCGCCGTCACCGGAAGCTGCTGCTGCACCGCAAGCAGATCGACAAGCTGATAGGCGCGGTCCAGCGCGACGGGCGGACGATCATTCCGGTGCGCCTGTATCTGAACGAAAAGGGCAAGGCCAAGCTCGAGATCGCTCTGGCAAAGGGCAAGAAGTTGCATGACAAGCGTGAGGCCTCGGCCGAGCGCGACTGGCAGCGCGACAAGGCCCGTCTGATGCGTGACAAGGGTTGAGTTTGCGGTTCCGCTTTGCGGCGCGACCGACGCGCGATAAACGACAGTTTCTGGGGCGCGTCTTGCGGAGTTCACGGTGAAGATAGCCGAACGCTGGTTCGTGATGGCGGGCGTCGCCCTGCTGGGCGGCATCGCCGTGGCCGGGCTGGTCGTGGCCATCTACGCGGCCTGGGTCCTGCACGACATGCCGGATGCGTCGGAGCTGGCGGACTATCGTCCGGCGACGGCGACGCGAGTCTTCGCCGCAGACGGCACCCTGATCGGCGAGTTCTCGGACGAGCGGCGCATCTACGTCACCTATGATCAGGTCCCGGAGCAGGTGATCCACGCCTTCCTGGCGGCCGAGGACAGCCACTTCTTCCAGCACGGCGGCATCGACGTGTCCGGCATCGGCCGGGCCATGTTCAAGAACGTGTTCAATGTTGTGTCGGGGCGACGCCTCGAAGGTGGTTCGACCATCACCCAGCAGGTGGCCAAGAATGTTCTGCTGACCAACGAATCCAGTCTGAACCGCAAGTTGAAGGAGGCGATCCTCTCCAGTCGCCTGGAAGCGACCCTGACCAAGGAGCAGATCCTCGAGCTCTATCTTAACGAAATCTACCTGGGTTATCGCTCCTATGGCGTGGCTTCGGCGGCCTATAACTATTTCGGCAAGTCGCTGAACCAGCTGACGCCGGATGAGGCGGCCTTCCTCGCGGCCCTGCCCAAGGGGCCGAACAACTATAACCCGAAACGCCATCCCGAAGCCGCCAAGGGCCGTCGTGACTGGGTTCTGGGCGAGATGGCCGACAACAAGTGGCTGTCGAAAGAAGATCTGGCGACCGCTCTGGCCCGTCCGTTGAACACGCGCGCCGCGCCGCGCCGCGCCGACTACGCTGACGCCGACTTCTTTGTCGAGGAAGCCCGTCGCCGCGCCATCGGCCTGTTCGGTCAGGAAGAGGTCAACCGCGGCGGTTATTATCTGCGCACCACGCTGGATCCTCAATTGCAGTCCGCCGCGCGCGAAGCCCTGATGAACGGCCTTGAGAACTATGACCGTCGCCATGGGTGGCGCGGTGCATGGGGAACGACCGATTTCGCGTCGGGCTGGCAGGCCGAAGCGCTGAAAAGAAACACCCCGCCGGAACGCCGGACCTGGCAGGCCGCCGCCGTCGAGAGCGTCAGCGGCAACACCGTCCGCATCCGCACGGCGCGTGATGACAGCACAGGCGTGCTGATCGCGTCCGACGCCGCCTGGGCCAACGCCAACCGTCCCCTGAAGCGCGGGGACCTGATCTTTGTCGAGCCGCGCGGCGGGCAGTACGCCCTGAAACAGGTCCCGGCCGTGAACGGCGCCCTGGTGGCTATCGAGCCTCAGTCAGGCCGAGTGCTGGCGATGGTCGGCGGCTATTCCTACGCCCTGTCCAGTTTCAATCGCGCGACCCAGGCCAAGCGTCAGCCCGGTTCGGCCTACAAGCCCTTCGTCTATGCGGCGGCGCTGGAAGGCGATTTCAACCCGGCCAGCATCGTGCTGGACGCTCCGATCAGCTTCCCTGGCGGCGCCAACGGCGGACGCTGGACGCCAGAGAACTATAGTCGCCAGTACTATGGCCCGCAGACCCTGCGCCGCGGCCTGGAGTTGTCGCGTAACGTCATGACCGTGCGCCTGGCGCAGGCCGTCGGCATGAAGAACATCGTCGATCTCTCGAAGAAGATGGGCGTGGTCGACGACATGTCGCCGAACCTGGCCATGTCGCTGGGGGCAGGGGAAACCACGCCCTACCGCATCACCGCCGCCTACGCCGCCTTCGTCAACGGCGGCCGCCGCGTGGATCCCTATCTGATCGAGATGGTGCAGGACCGTAACGGCCAGACTATCCACCGCGCCGACCGTCGTCAGTGCCGCGATTGCAGCCGGGGCTTCAGCGGCCAGGAATCTCCGCGCTTGCCTGACCGCGGGACCCAGGTCATCGACCCCATTACCGCCTATCAGATGAGCTCGATGCTGGAGGGCGTGATCCAGCGCGGCACCGGCGCCAGCGCGCGTAGCCTCGGTCCCTGGGTCGGGGGCAAGACGGGCACGACCAACGAATATCGTTCAGCCTGGTTCGTGGGCTTCTCCAGCGACATCGTGGTCGGTGTTTTTGTCGGCTTTGACGACAACCGTTCGCTGGGCGGCGGCGAGGCTGGCGCTGCGACGGCCGTGCCGATCTTCACCGACTTCATGCGGGTCGCGCTGAAGGAACGCCCCGCACGGCCCTTCGTCCGGCCCAAAAATGCGGTCTTCCGCACAGTTAACGGCATCGAGGAAGCTTTCCGTCCCGGAACCGAGCGTCAGATCCGTGAGGAGGCGCCGCGCCCGGTGCAGCCGGTCGGTCCGCAGAATTACAACGACGTGATCCGTCGCGAGCAGGAAGCCGTACAGGCCCCTGCTGCGACGGCGCCCGTTGCCGTCGCGCCCCCGCCGCCGAAGAAGCAACCGGCTGAGGACTTGAGCGGACTCTACTGAGGCTCTAGTTAGACCCACCAACGGCGCGCCTGTCCGCAGGCGCGCCGTTTTCATCTTGCTTTCCCTATCGGTCCGCGCGCGATGCGGCCCTGCCTGAGGGAAGGCGTTTGTTTCGCAGGAGATTGCGATGAGACCGGATGTCGAGGCCATGAAGGCCGACATCGAGCAGAGCGTCGCTCTGCTCAGGAGGCGACTTTGACTGGGATGTCGCTCTAAGAAAGCTCGATGAGCTCAACGCCCGGGTCGAGGATCCTACCCTGTGGGACAACCCGGAACAGGCTCAGGCCGTCAGCCGTGATCGCTCGCGTCTGGAAGCCCAGATCGGCAGCGTCCGCGCACTGGAGAATGATCTCGAAGAAGGCGTCATGCTGGCCGACATGGCTGACGAGGAGAGCGACGAAGCCTCCCTTGAAGACGCGCGTGAACAGCTTCGCAGTGTAAAGGAACGTGCCGCTCGCGCTGAACTGGAAGCCCTGTTGTCCGGCGAAGCCGACGGCAACGACGCCTATCTTGAAGTGAACTCCGGCGCCGGCGGCACCGAGTCCAATGACTGGGCCGGCATGTTGCTGCGGATGTACTCACGCTGGGCCAAGGCTCACGGTTATGAGGTCACGATCGAGGCTCACGAAGAGGGCGAACAGGCGGGGGTCAAGTCGGCCACCATCCTGATCGAGGGCCCGAACGCCTATGGCTGGCTGAAGTCGGAATCGGGCGTGCACCGTCTGGTCCGCATCAGCCCCTATGACGCGGCGGCCAAGCGCCATACCAGCTTCGCCTCTATCGGGGTGTCGCCGGTCGTGGACGATACGATCGAAATCGACATCAACCCGTCCGACGTGCGGACCGACACCTATCGCGCCTCCGGCGCCGGCGGTCAGCACATCAACAAGACGGACTCGGCGGTGCGCCTGACGCACATTCCGACCAATACTGTGGTCGCCTGTCAGGCCGGTCGCTCGCAGCACCAGAACCGCGACATGGCGTGGAAGATGCTGCGTGCCCGTCTGTACGAGCTGGAACTGCAGAAGCGTGAGGCGGCGGCTCAGGCCCTGGCTGACGCGAAGACCGATATCGGCTGGGGACACCAGATCCGATCCTACGTCCTGCAGCCCTATCAGATGGTCAAGGACCTGCGTACCGAGGTTGAGACCTCGGACACGCAGGGGGTTTTGGATGGCGATCTGGACCAGTTCATGGGGGCGGCCCTGGCGGCCCGGGTCGGCGAGACCCGCGACGCGAACTAAAAAAGGGGCGGCCTGCGGGCCGCCCCTTTTCATTTGTCCGATACGCCGGATCAGGCGGCGGGCTTGGCCTCGACCTTGTCAGTCTTGACGTTGGCTGCGGCGGGCTTTTCAGCCGGCGCAGGGGCGTCCAGCATGTTGGCGCCAGGCGTGTCGCGCTTGGCCTGGGTGCAGCGGCCCTGGAACCAGGCGCCCTGTTCGATGGAAAGCTGTTCCTGGGTGATATCGCCCTCGATGCGGGCGGTGGCGAACAGCTTGACCTGTTTGGCGACGATGGCGCCCGAGACGCGGCCGCGCACGTCCAGAACGTCAGCGTGGACCGTGCCCTCGACCGAGCCGCCTTCGCCGATGGTGACGCGCACGACGCGGATGTCGCCCTTCAGCGAGCCGTCGACCTGAAGCTCGCCGGCGCCCGAGATATTGCCTTCATACTTCACGCCGGCCGACAGGGTCGACAGGCTGGTCGAACGCGAGGCCGCCGCCGGTCGCGAAGGCTCAGGCGCGCGCGGGGCGGCGGCGGGCGTGACCGATGGCGTCACGGAAGGCGTGGGTTCCGGCGCAGGAGGGATGCCCAACCCGCTGGACGGGCCGTTGTCGAAGGGTTTGCTCTTGTTGAACATGGTGCTCTCCGCATCTCGCCAGCAAGGCCGGCCTAATCCTACTGTTAGCCCCTTGGGCGGCAGTTAGGAGCAGGTCTGCGGCGGAGGCAAGCTTGGCCTCAGAGCATTCCGTGTCACGGTGCTCATCAAAGCGTGCGGGTCGCTTCCAGCACCTGTTCAGCATGGCCCTTGACCTTGACGTTGCGCCAGACATGGCGAACCAGGCCTGCACCGTCGATCAGGAAGGTGGCGCGTTCGACGCCCATGTATTCACGGCCGTAGAGCTTCTTCATGATCCAGGTGCCGTACGCTTCGCAGACCGCGCCGTCCTCGTCCGATCCCAGAATGATCCTGAGATCGTGCTTGGCCTTGAAGCGATCGAGCTTCTTCACCGCGTCGCGTGAGACGCCGATGACGACGGCGCCAGCCGCAGCAAACCGGTCAGTCAGGACGGAGAAGTCCAACCCCTCGGTCGTGCAGCCGGGCGTGTCGGCCTTGGGATAGAAGTAGAGGATGACCGACTTGCCTTTCAGGCCGTCCAGCGTGACGCGGCCGTCGCCGTCGGTGGGCAGGTCGAACGCGGGGGCGGCCTGGCCTTCAGTGATGTCGGTCATCCTCGTTTCCTTCCTCAGACCGGTTTGACCAGCACGATTTTCTTCTTGCCGGCGGCCAGCTTCAGAACGCCGTCGGCGTTGACGTCGGCGTCTTCGATCAGACGGGCGCCGTCGGCGATGGCTTCATCGTTCAGGCGAAGGCCGCCGCCCTGGGCCAGACGGCGCGCCTCGCCGTTGGAGGCGCTGAGGCCGGCCTTGGTCAGGACGGCTGCGATCATGGCGCCGATCACCTCGTCACGCGGCAGTTCGACCGTGGGCAGGTCAGCCGAGAGCTGGCCCTTTTCAAAAGCGGCTTCAGCGGCGGCGCGGGCGGTCTGGGTGGCCTCCGAGCCGTGCAGCATCGAGGTCGCAGCGTCGGCCAGGGCCTTCTTGGCCTCATTGATCCCGGCGCCTTCCATGGCTTCGTAAAGGGCGATCTGGTCCAGCGGCAGGTCGGTGAACAGGCGCATGAAGCGGCCGACGTCGGCATCCTCGACGTTGCGCCAGAACTGCCAGTAGTCGTAGGGGCCGAGTTGCTCGGCGTTCAGCCAGATTGCGCCCTGGGCCGTCTTGCCCATCTTGCCGCCCGAGGCCGTGGTCAGCAGAGGCGTCGTCAGGCCGAACGACGACTTCTGATCCACGCGACGCACCAGATCGACGCCCGAAGTGATGTTGCCCCACTGGTCAGAGCCGCCCATCTGCAGCGTCACGTTCAGCGAGCGGTTCAACTCCAGGAAGTCCACCGACTGCATCAGCATGTAGTTGAACTCGAGGAAGGTCATGGGCTGCTCGCGCTCGAGGCGCAGCTTGACCGAGTCGAAGCTCAGCATCCGGTTGACCGTAAAGTGCGTGCCGTAGTCGCGAAGGAATTCAACGTAGCCGAACTTCGAAAGCCATTCGTCGTTGTCGACCATGACCGCGTCGGAGGGGCCGTCGCCGAAGGTCAGGAACTTTTCGAACACGGTCTTGATCGAGGCGATGTTGGCCTGGATCGTTTCGTCGGTCAGTTGCGGGCGCGAGGCGTCCTTGCCGGTCGGATCGCCGACCTTGGTCGTGCCGCCGCCCATCAGGACGACGGGTTTGTGCCCGGCCTGCTGCAGGCGGCGCAGCATCATGATCTGGATCAGGCTGCCGACGTGCAGGCT
>Ga0247819_10001323_pt1 | contig 13490 bp, 13 predicted proteins | sample 13C_Xylose_Day6_FD_193428 | JGI IMG/M metagenome (GOLD analysis project Ga0247819, IMG submission 193428) | Soil microbial communities from agricultural site in Penn Yan, New York, United States - 13C_Xylose_Day6 | ecosystem: Environmental > Terrestrial > Soil > Agricultural land | place: USA... | reverse complement strand
CCTGATCGGCGCCGACACATCGCTCTTCTGCCACGGCTGGCCGGCGGGCAGCAGCACGAGCTCGGTCAGTTGCAGCAGCTCGGCGAAGCGCCGCGCGAGCGCGAGGTGTCCGTCGTGAATCGGATCGAACGTGCCGCCGAGCAGGCCGACGCGTCGCGCGCAAAGCAGGTTCGAATTCAGGGAGCGATCCTTTTTCCGATGATTGGCATGCGCTTCAGACCCAGTCACGCGGCACCAGGAAATCGGTGTAGAGCCGCGCTTCCGGCGTGCCGGGAGCGGGATTCCAGTTATAGCGCCAGTTGGCGACGGGCGGCATCGACATCAGGATCGATTCCGTGCGTCCGCCGCTTTGCAGCCCGAAGTGCGTGCCGCGGTCGAACACGAGGTTGAATTCCACGTAGCGGCCGCGCCGGTACCCCTGGAAATCGCGCTCGGCCTGCGTGTACGGCGTGTCGCGGCGGCGCTCGATGATCGGCAGATACGCCTTCAAAAAGCCGTCGCCGACGCTTTTCATCATCGCGAACGAACGCTCGAAGCCGGGTTCGGAGAAATCGTCGAAGAAGATTCCGCCGATGCCGCGCTGCTCGTTGCGGTGCTTCAGATGGAAATACTCGTCGCACCACATCTTGAAGCGCGGATAGAGCTCGGCGCCGAACGGATCCAGCGCATCGCGGCAGACGCGGTGGAAATGCCGGGCGTCGTCCTCATAGCCGTAATAGGGCGTGAGATCCATGCCGCCGCCGAACCAGAAGAGCGGCGCCTCGCCTTCCTTCGTGGCGATCAGAAGACGCACGTTCATGTGCACGGTCGGGCAGTGCGGATTCACCGGATGCATCACGAGCGAGACGCCGAGCGCCTCGAAGCCGCGCCCCGCCAGTTGCGGGCGGCTCGCGCTCGCGGACGGCGGGAGCGCGTCGCCGGCGACGTCGGAAAAACCGATCCCGCCGCGCTCGAAAAACCCGCCGCCTTCCAGAATCCGCGTGCAGCCGCCGCCGCGCAGGCGCTCGCCCGGTCCGCGCTGCCAGACGTCGGTGGCGAAGGCGGTGCCGTCGAAGGCGCCGAGCGTCTCGGCGATCTGCGCCTGCAGGCCCGTCAGGTAGGTCCGGACAGCGTTTATGTCGTAATTCGCGTCGTGGCTCGATTCGGTCATCGGTTGCTGCGCTGGGCCATGAAGATGGGAGCGCATTCATGCGTCCCTTTTAAAAACGCGCTGCCGGACGCGAAGGTCCGGCAGCGCGGTTCGTGCCTGATCCGTCGAATCCGGTCTAGCCGTGGCGATCGGCCGGCTTGCGGTTGACCGCCCGATGGCCGATGTCACGACGGTACTGCATGCCGTCGAAGGAGATCTGATTGACTGTATCGTAGACCACGGATTGCGCACCGCGCACGGAATCCGACAATCCCACGACACACAGCACCCGGCCGCCCGAGGTGGTCAGCTTGCCGTCCGCGAGCGTCGTGGCGGCGTGGAAGGTCACGGCGGTGTCGGTTTCCGGCGGAATGCCGTTGATCCGGTCGCCTTTTCGCGGCGTGTCCGGATAGTTGTGCGCGGCCAGCACGACGCCGAGCGCCGTGCGGCGGTCCCATTCGAGCTCGGCGCCGTCGAGCGTCCCGGCGATCGCGAGTTCGACCACTTTCGAGAAATCGCCCTTCAGGCGCGCCATGATCGGCTGCGTCTCCGGGTCGCCCATGCGGCAGTTGAATTCGAGCGTCTTCGGGTTGCCGTTCGCGTCGATCATCAGGCCGGCATAGAGAAAACCCGTATACCGGATGCCTTCGCTTTCCATGCCGCGCACCGTCGGCAGGATGATTTCGCGCATCACGCGGGCGTGCAGCTGGGGCGTGACGATCGGCGCGGGCGAGTAGGCGCCCATGCCGCCCGTGTTCGGGCCGCGGTCGCCGTCGCAGAGGCGCTTGTGGTCCTGGCTCGAGGCGAGCGCGAGCACGTGCTTGCCGTCCACCATCACGATAAAGCTGGCTTCCTCGCCTTCCAGGAATTCCTCGATCACGACACGCGCGCCGGCGTCGCCGAGTTTGTTGTCGGCGAGCATCGAATCGACCGCCGCGTGCGCTTCCTCGAGCGTCGTCGCGACGACCACGCCTTTGCCGGCCGCGAGCCCGTCGGCCTTCACGACGATCGGCGCGCCTTTCGCGTCGAGGTAGGCGTGGGCGGCGGCGGCGTCGGTGAAGGTTTCGTACTCGGCGGTCGGGATCTGGTGGCGTTTCATGAACGCCTTCGCGAAGTCCTTCGAGCTTTCCAGCTGCGCCGCCTCTTTCGTCGGACCAAAGATCTTGAGCCCGCGCGAGCGGAACAGGTTGACGATACCGGCGGCAAGCGGCGCTTCCGGCCCCACGACGGTCAGCGCGACGTGCTCCCGCTCGACGAAGTCGGCGAGTGCGGCGGGGTCCGTGATGTCGATGTTCTGCAGACGTTCGTCCTGCGCGGTGCCGCCGTTGCCGGGCGCCACGTAGACGATCTGGACGCGCGGCGACTGCGCGAGCTTCCACGCGAGAGCATGTTCGCGACCGCCGGAACCGACGACGAGTAACTTCATTTGAATCCCCGAATACTTTAAAGAAACAGTGGCAGCGGGCAGCGGGTGCATGCCTGCCGCGAAGTTCTTGCGGCGCTGGTGCGCTGCGGGCGGTGCCGAGACCGCTGTACAGACACGTGGTACAGACAAATTGGAAGGTGCGCCGCGCGGTGCGTCTGCGGCGTCACGCACCTTCCGGAAGTCATTCATACGACGCAGCCCGGGGGCGGTCAATGGTCAATGCTGCAAGCGAATCCCGTACCATTCGCGCGCCGGGCCGACGTGATGTCCGGCCTCCAACGCGCCGTGCCGCGCCTGATGAGCCTCACGCGTCGTTGATCGCCGCGTTCGTATAGACTTCCTGCACGTCGTCGAGATTTTCCAGCGCGTCGAGCAGTTTCTGCATCTTCACTGCGTCGTCGCCGCTGAATTCCACTTCCGTCTGCGGCTTCATCGTCACCTCGGCGAGCTCCGCCTTGAAGCCTGCGGCTTCCAGCGCGTCCTTCACCTTCTGGAAGTCGTTCGCCGCGCAGATCACCTCGACGCTGCCGTCGTCGTTCGTCACGACGTCTTCCGCGCCCGCCTCGAGTGCGGCTTCCATCAGCTTGTCTTCCGGCGTACCGGGCGCGAACAGGAACTGCCCGACGTGATCGAACATGAACGACACCGAGCCGTCCGTGCCCATGTTGCCGCCGAACTTCGAGAACGCGTGGCGCACTTCCGCGACGGTGCGAGTGCGGTTGTCCGTCATCGTGTCGACGATGATCGCAGCGCCGCCGATGCCGTAGCCCTCGTAGCGGATTTCCTCGTAGTTCGCGCCGTCCACGCCACCCGTGCCGCGCTGGATCGCGCGGCTGATGTTGTCCTTCGGCATGTTGGCGTCGTACGCCTTGTCGACGGCGAGCCGCAGGCGCGGATTCGTGTCGGCGTCGCCTCCGCCCATGCGGGCCGCGACCTGGATTTCCTTGATGAGGCGCGTCCAGACCTTGCCGCGCTTCGCATCGGCCGCTGCTTTCTTATGCTTGATGTTGGCCCATTTCGAATGACCCGCCATTACCTTTCTCCGTCGCCCGCGACAAGGGTCGCGCGCCTATGTGTCAGTGTGTCCGCCCCGCGGGCGGCGAACTTGCGTGCTGCGCGAATGCCGGCGCGCGCGAGCCGGGTGGCGTCCGCCGGGCCGCGAAAGCGGCGCCGGAGCGTCGGCGGCCCGATGGTCCCGCGGCAGGCGTCCGAAACCTCGGCAGCCTCGGCAGCGTCGAAATACGCGCGGATTTCGCAAGTGGATGTGCCGCTCGAATGAGCAGACTGAAATTTTATCATGGCGGCACGCGTCGAAAGGTGGCGCGGTGGTGCGCCGGGCGAGCGCGCAGGCCGCCGTGTGCGGCCATGCGGGTTCGCGGCGGGTTCGCACCGGCGGGCGCTGGTCGTTGTTTTTTCGTTGTATGCCCGTTCCCCGACCGCCGCAGACAACGCGCGCCTCGCCTCGCCGCCGCTTTGCGATCTGCTTACAGCGAGCGGGGCAAAGCCCGGGCCCGCACGGGCGCCCCTGCCTGCGTCAGTTCTTCGTGCCGAACAGGCGATCGCCCGCGTCGCCCAGGCCCGGCACGATATAAGCATGCTCGTTCAGATGCGAATCGAGCGACGCCACGTACAGCTTCACGTCCGGATGGGCGTCGGCGAACACCTTCACGCCTTCGGGTGCCGCGACGAGCGCGACGAAGATGATGTTCTCGCCATGCACGTTGCGCCGCTTCATCACGTCGACGGCGTGCACCGCCGAATAGCCCGTCGCGACCATCGGATCGCACAGGATGAAGACGCGCTCCTCCAGGTCGGGCGGCAGGCGCACGAGATATTCCACCGGCCGGTGGTCCTCTGCGCGATACACGCCGATATGGCCCACCCGCGCCGACGGAACGAGGTCGAGCAGCCCGTCCGACATCCCGATGCCCGCCCGCAGCACCGGCACGATGGCGAGTTTCTTGCCGGCGATCACCGGCGCGTCGATTTCGACGAGCGGCGTCTCGACGCGCTTGGTCGTGAGCGGCAGGTTGCGGGTGATTTCATAACCCATGAGCAGCGTGATCTCGCGCAGGAGTTCGCGGAAAGTGCGCGTGGAGGTGTCCTTGTCCCGCATGTGGGTCAGCTTGTGCTGGATCAGCGGGTGGTTGAGGATGAAGAGATTCGGAAAACGGCTGTCCTGTTTCATGGGAGTCGCCCGGGGCGCCAGGCTTTGAGGGTGATTCGGCCGCCGGCCGGCGGGGCGGCGCTCGCGTTGCGTCGCTGTTCTGCTTGCGTGACGCGGGAACACGGGCGGCCTCGCGCGCCGGGCTGTGCAACGCCGCCAGTTTACCGAAATGTCTTCTGCAATGACCGGGATTCGATCGCTGCCCGGTTCGGCGCCTCCAACGTCCGCGCCCCGATTCTTCTAGAATTGCGCGGAAGGTGTCGGTGACCGCACGTATCGACACGCACTCCGGTACACAACCCCTGCACGCAACTGTAAGGAGCAACGATGGATATGGGAATCGCGGGGCGCACGGCTCTCGTCTGCGCCGCCAGCAAGGGACTCGGGCGCGGCTGCGCCGAAGCGCTCGCCGCCGAGGGCGTCAATCTCGTGATCGTCGCGCGCACGCAGGAGACGCTCGAGGCGGCCGCCGCCGACATCCGCGCGAAGTACGGCGTCGACGTGAAGGCCGTGGCCTGTGACATCGCCACGGCCGAGGGCCATGCCGCAGCGCTCGCCGCCTGCCCTGCGCCGGACATTCTCGTGAACAACGCGGGCGGCCCGCCGCCGGGCGACTTCCGCGAATTCACCCGCGACGACTGGGTGAAGGCGCTCGACGCCAACATGCTCACGCCGATCGAACTGATCCGCCACACCATCGATGGCATGATCGGGCGCGGCTTCGGGCGCATCGTGAACATCACGAGTTCGTCGGTGAAGGCGCCGATCGACGTGCTCGGTCTTTCGAACGGCGCGCGCTCGGGCTTGACGGGATTCGTCGCGGGCGTGGCGCGCAGGGTCGCGGCAACGGGCGTCACGATCAACAACCTGCTGCCGGGCACCTTCGACACGGACCGCATCGCGGTGACGATCGAGGCGCAGGCGAAGGCGCAGAACATCCCGCTTGCGGAAGCGCGTGCGCAGCGCGCGAAGAGCCTGCCCGCGGGGCGCTTCGGCACGCCGGACGAGTTCGGCCGCGCCTGCGCGTTCCTGTGCAGCGTGCATGCGGGCTACATCACCGGGCAGAACTGGCTCATCGACGGCGGCGCTTATCCGGGAACCTTCTGAGCCCCACACTTGAACACGCATAACGACAACGACAGGAGCCACATCTCATGAGCACACGCGTCGCACTGATCGCGCATGACATGAAAAAGGACGACATCGTCGCGCTCGCGGGCGAGTACGTCGATACGCTCGCGCAGTGCGAGTTGCTCGCGACGGGCACGACGGGCTCGCGCATCGCGTCGGCGCACGGGCTCGATGTCGAGAGGAAGCTCTCGGGCCCGCACGGCGGCGACCTGCAGATCGGCGCGGAGCTGGCGGAGGGGCGCGTGGACGTCGTGATCTTCCTGCGCGACCCGATGACGCCGCAGCCGCACGAGCCGGACATCAACGCGCTCGTGCGGGCCTGCGACGTGCACAACGTCCCGTGCGCGACCAATATTGCGACGGCGCGGATGATTCTCGACGAGCTTCGGCTGCGCCTCGCGCGCGCGGCGGCGTGAACGCCGCGCCGGACCAGCGCGCCTGCGACCGCGCGCAGGAAGCGGGCAGAACAGACTAGCGGAACAAACGAGCGGAACAAACGAAGGAGCAGACGAGCATGACCAAGGCGATTCGATTCGACAAGACAGGCGGCCCGGAAGTGATGAAATGGGTCGACGTGGAGCCCGGCGAGCCGGGCCGCGGCGAGATTCGCGTGAAGCACCATGCGGTGGGCCTGAACTTCATCGACGTGTACTTTCGCAACGGCCTCTATCCGATGCCGCTGCCCGGCGGCCTCGGCATGGAGGCGGCAGGCGAGGTGACGGCGGTCGGCGAGGGCGTCACGCAGTTCAAGCCGGGCGACCGCGTGGCGTACGCGTCACGGCCGCCGGGCGCGTACGCGCAGGAGCGCGTGATGTCGGCGGATTACGTCGTCGCGCTTCCCGGTCCGATCGGCTATGAGGACGCGGCGTCGATCATGCTGCAGGGGCTGACCGCGCAATACTTGCTGCGCCGGACCTATCGCGTGAAGGCGGGCGACACGGTGCTCATCCACGCCGCGGCGGGCGGGGTCGGCATGCTCGCGTGCCAGTGGGCGAAGGCGCTCGGCGCGACGGTGATCGGCACGGTAGGCTCGGACGAGAAGGCGGAGCTCGCGAAGGCGCACGGCTGCGACTATCCGATCATCTATACGCGCGAGAACTTCACCAAGCGCGTGCGCGAGATCACGAACGGCGCGGGCGTGCCGGTTGTCTACGATTCGATCGGCAAGGACACATATACCGCGTCGCTCGATTGCCTTTCGCCGCTCGGGCTTTTCGTGAGCTTCGGCAACTCGTCGGGGCCGCTGCCGCCGCTCGATTCGTCCGAGCTTGCCGGACGCGGGTCGCTCTATTTCACCCGGCCGACGCTTTTCAGCTATATCGCGAAACGCTCCGATCTGGACGCGATGGCCGCCGAGCTGTTCGAGGTGATCGCATCGGGCAAGGTGAAGACGAACGTGCGGCAGCGCTATGCGCTTGCCGATGCCGCGCTCGCACACGCCGATCTGGAAGGGCGCCGCACGACGGGCTCGACCATCCTGCTGCCGTAATAGTCTGACCCCGCTGAACGCAAAGAGGCGGCGCATCGCGCCGCCGCTTTGCGTTTACAGGCCGCGGCTTCGGGAGGCTGCCGCCCGTCGTCGCCTGTCGCCGTGTTTACGCGATTTTTATACCCGGCCGTCCACCTTTGACCTGCCCTTTACGCCAAGCGGCCTATCGTTGCACCTATCCGAAGTGCAATCAATGAGGATGAAAAAAATGGACGTGCTGTATGTCGGCGGACTGGCGATCTTTGCCGTGCTGACCTTTGCGCTGATCGCCGGATGCGACCGCCTTGCGCGTATCAAGCAGGTGTCGAGTCACGGCGTTCAGGTTCCGCAAGGGATGGCGGCTCAGCCAGCGGGGAGCGCCGCGAGTGTGAAGACGATGCAAGGGGATCGCTCATGACCTGGATGCTGTGGTTATCGGGTGCCGCGACCGTGCTGCTTTTCGGGTATCTGGTTTATGCGTTGCTGCGCGCGGAGGACATCGCATGAATGCGAACACCACCTTGCAGACGGCGCTGTTTCTCGTCGTGCTGCTGGCCGCGGCGGTGCCCGTCGCCGGTTTCATCACGCGCGTGATGGACGGCTCGTCGCGCGTCGTGCGTATCTTCGGCCCTCTCGAGCGCGTGCTGTACCGGCTCGCGGGTGTCGATCCCGCGAAGGAGATGAGCTGGAAAGGCTATGCGATCGCAGTGGTCGCATTCAACGTTTTCGGCCTCGCGTTCCTGTACGTGATGCTGCGCATCCAGCAATGGCTGCCCGGCAATCCGCAGCAGTTCGGCGCGCTCACGCCCGACTCCGCGTTCAACACCGCCGTGAGCTTCGTCTCGAACACGAACTGGCAGGACTATTCGGGCGAGCAGACGATGAGCTATCTCACGCAGATGCTCGGCCTGACGGTGCAGAACTTCCTGTCGGCGGCGACGGGCATCGTCGTCGTGATCGCGCTCGTGCGCGGCTTCGCGCGTCACAGCGCAAAGACGATCGGCAACTTCTGGGTCGACATCACGCGCGTGACGATGTACGTGCTCATTCCGATGTCGATCGTGGTCGCGGGCGTCTTCATGAGCCAGGGCGTGATCCAGAACTTCGAAGCGTACCAGGACGTGCCGACGCTGCAGGCGACGACGTACTCGGCGCCGAAGGTCGATGCATCGGGCAATCCGGTGAAGGACGCGAAGGGCGATCCGGTGATGGTCGACACGCCCGTCACGAAGCAGACGATCGCAATGGGCCCGGTCGCGTCGCAGGAAGCGATCAAGATGCTCGGCACCAACGGCGGCGGCTTTTTCAACGGCAACTCGGCGCATCCGTTCGAGAACCCGACGCCGTTCTCCAACTTCGTGCAGGTCTTCTCGATCCTGATCATTCCGGCCGCGCTCTGTCTCGTGTTCGGCAGGATGATCGGCGACAGGCGGCAGGGCATCGCCGTGCTCGCCGTGATGACGATCGCGTTCACGGCGGCGACCATCGGCGAAATCAGCGCCGAGCAGCCCGGCACGCCGGTGTTCGCCTCGCTGCATCTGGACCAGAGCGCGAACGCGCTGCAGCCGGGCGGCAACATGGAAGGCAAGGAGACGCGCTTCGGCATCGCGCAGTCGGGAATCTTCACGGTCGCGACCACCGCGGCTTCGTGCGGCGCCGTCGACAACGCGCACGACTCGCTCACCCCGCTCGGCGGCCTCATCCCGATGCTGCTGATCCAGCTGGGCGAGGTGATCTTCGGCGGCGTCGGCTCGGGCCTGTACGGGATGCTGGTGTTCGCGATGCTAGCGGTGTTCGTGGCCGGCCTGATGATCGGCCGCACGCCGGAATACGTGGGCAAGAAGATCGAGTCGTACGAGATGAAGATGGTGTCGATCGTGGTGCTGCTGACGCCGCTGCTCGTGCTCGTGGGCGCGTCGATCGGCGTGCTTGCCGAGGCGGGCCTCGCGGGCATCGCCAATCCGGGTCCGCACGGCTTCTCCGAAATCCTCTACGCGTTCAGCTCGGCCGCGAACAACAACGGCAGCGCGTTCGGGGGACTCTCGGTGAACACGCCGTTCTACAACTCGCTGCTCGGCATCGCGATGTGGTTCGGCCGCTTCGCGACGATCGTGCCGGTGCTCGCCATCGCGGGTTCGCTCGCGGCGAAGAAGCGCCTTGCCGTGACGGGCGGCACGCTGCCGACGCACGGACCGCTTTTCGTCGTGCTGCTGCTCGGCACCGTGCTGCTCGTGGGCGCCCTGACCTACGTGCCGGCGCTCGCGCTCGGACCGGTGGTCGAGCACCTGATGATGGTCGCCGCGCATTGAACGGTGTGCGGACAACCATGAAACATTCGAGAAGAATTCGGAAATACCATGTCTGAACATACCGCAGCTCGTTCGATGTTCGATCCGGCGCTCGTGCGCCCGGCGATCATCGATTCCTTCAGGAAGCTCACGCCGCGCAACCAGTTCCGCAACCCGGTGATGTTCTGCGTGTATATCGGCAGCCTCCTCACCACGGTGTTGTGGATCGCGGCGCTCGCGGGCCAGGCCGAGGCGCCCGGGGGATTCATTCTCGCGGTTGCGCTGTGGCTGTGGTTCACGGTGCTGTTCGCCAACTTCGCCGAAGCGCTCGCGGAAGGGCGCTCGAAGGCGCAGGCCGCGTCGCTGCGGCAGGCCAAGCGCGACGTGATGGCGAAGAAGCTCAACGAGCCGCATCCGAAGTCGCCGATCCGCATCACGTCCGCATCGGACCTGCGCCGCGGCGACGTGGTGCTGGTCGAGACCGGCGACACCATTCCCGCCGACGGCGAGGTGATCGACGGCGTCGCATCGGTCGACGAATCCGCGATCACCGGCGAATCGGCGCCGGTGATCCGCGAGTCGGGCGGCGACTTTTCGTCGGTGACGGGCGGCACGCGCGTGCTCTCCGACTGGATCGTCGTGCGGGTGACGGCCAATCCGGGCGAGGCGTTCCTCGACCGCATGATCGCGATGGTGGAAGGCGCGAAGCGCCAGAAGACCCCCAACGAGATCGCGCTGACCATTCTGCTCGTCGCGCTCACGATCGTGCTCCTGCTCGCCACCGCGACGCTGCTGCCGTTCTCCATGTTCTCCGTCGACGCAGCGCACGCGCTGAAGATGCCGGGCGAGGTCGTCTCGATCACCGCGCTGATCGCGCTGCTCGTGTGCCTGATCCCGACCACGATCGGCGGCCTGCTCTCGGCGATCGGCGTGGCGGGCATGAGCCGGATGATGGTCGCCAACGTGATCGCGACCTCGGGCCGCGCGGTGGAAGCGGCGGGCGACGTCGACGTGCTCCTGCTCGACAAGACCGGCACGATCACGCTCGGCAACCGGCAGGCGTCGGAGTTCTTCCCGGCGGCCGATGTCGCGCAGGAAACGCTCGCGGACGCGGCGCAACTGTCGTCGCTCGCCGACGAGACGCCGGAAGGCCGCAGCATCGTCGTGCTGGCGAAGGCGCGCTTCAACATCCGCCAGCGCGACATGGCCGCGCTGCGTGCAACGTTCCTCTCGTTCAGCGCGCAGACGCGCATGAGCGGCGTGGATATGCCGGAGCGCGAGATCCGCAAGGGCGCCGCCGACGCCGTGAAGCGCTATGTCGAAACGCATGGCGGGCGCTTTCCCGCCTCGGTGGAAAACACCGTGTCGGAGGTGGCGCGCCGCGGCAGCACGCCGCTCGTGGTCGCGGAGAAGGCCGACGGGCGCGCGCGCGTGCTGGGCGTGATCGAGCTGAAGGACGTGGTGAAGGGCGGCATCAAGGAGCGTTTCGCCGCGCTGCGCAAGATGGGCATCAAGACCATCATGGTGACGGGCGACAACCGCCTGACGGCGGCGGCGATCGCGGCTGAAGCGGGCGTCGACGATTATCTGGCCGAAGCCACGCCCGAAACCAAGCTTGCGACGATCCGCGCGCACCAGTCGGAAGGGCGGCTCGTCGCGATGACGGGCGACGGTACGAACGACGCCCCGGCGCTCGCGCAGGCCGACGTCGCCGTGGCGATGAACACCGGCACGCAGGCCGCGAAGGAAGCGGGCAACATGGTCGATCTCGACTCGAACCCGACGAAGCTGATCGAGATCGTCGAGATCGGCAAGCAGATGCTGATGACGCGCGGCTCGCTCACGACGTTCTCGATCGCCAACGACGTCGCGAAGTATTTCGCGATCATCCCGGCGGCCTTCGCGACGACCTATCCGGCGCTCAACGCGCTCAACGTGATGCATCTCGCGACGCCTGCGTCGGCGATCCTGTCGGCGGTGATCTTCAATGCGCTGATCATCGTGCTGCTGATTCCGCTCGCGTTGAAGGGCGTGAAGTACCGGCCGCTCGGTGCGGCGATCCTCCTGAGACGAAACCTGTGGATCTACGGCCTCGGCGGGATCATCGTGCCGTTCATCGGGATCAAGCTGATCGACATGGTGCTCGCCGCGCTCGGATTGGCCTGAGCACCGGGACGCGGGGCGCATGGACTGGCTGCGGGGCGCAGGACTGGCTTCGCAACCGGCCGGCGCCCCGGCTGAAAGCAAGGCAGGTTCACAGATGGCGTGCAGCGAGCGTGAAGCGTCGCGGCACGACGATCCAGACGAAGGACTAAGCAAATGAAAAACGTACTACGCCCGCTGCTCGTGATCTTCATCGCCCTGACGGTGATCACCGGCCTCGCCTACCCGGCGCTCATGACCGTCGTGGGGAAGGTCGCCTTCAACGACCAGGCGAACGGCAGCATGCTCAGGAACGCCAAGGGCGAACCGGTCGGTTCGGCCCTGATCGGCCAGCAGTTCGATTCGCCGAAATATTTCTGGGGCCGTCCGTCGGCGACTTCGCCGATGCCCTACAACGCGCAAGGCTCGAGCGCTTCTAACCAGGGCCCGACCAACCCGGCGCTCGCGGACGCGATCAAGGCCCGCATCGACGCGCTCAAGGCCGCCGGCACCGACGTGAGCCAGCCGGTTCCGGTCGACCTCGTGACGGCCTCGGGCAGCGGCCTGGACCCTGAAATCTCGCCGGCCGCCGCGGCCTACCAGGCAGCCCGCGTGGCGAAGGCGCGCAATCTGCCGAAGGCGACCGTCGACGCGCTGATCGACACTTACACGACCGGCCGCCAGTTCGGCATACTGGGAGAGCCGCGCGTGAACGTGCTGAAGCTGAACCTGGCTCTGGATGCCGCGAAGCCGCTGACCTGAGCAAACCGCCAAGCATGCGGCCGCCGCAGTACCAAGACCACCAAGACTTATGAGCCGCCCCGACCCAGACCAACTGCTCGACAAGCTGCAACGTGAGGAAGAAAAGCGCCAGCGCGGACGCCTGAAGATATTCTTCGGCGCCTCCGCTGGCGTCGGCAAGACGTATGCGATGCTGCAGGCCGCGCGCCGCCGCCACGACGAGGGCGACGACGTGCTGGTCGGCATCGTCGAAACGCACGGCCGCGGGGAAACCGCGGCGCTCCTCGAAGGGCTCGAAGTCCTGCCGCCCGCGGCCATCGAATACCGCAACCGCTCGCTGAAGGAGTTCGATCTCGACGCGGCGCTCGCGCGCCATCCGCAACTGATCCTCGTCGACGAACTCGCGCATTCGAACGTGCCGGGCGCGCGCCACCTGAAGCGCTGGCAGGACGTGCACGAACTGCTGGACGCGGGCATCGACGTCTACACGACCGTCAACGTCCAGCACCTCGAAAGCCTCAATGACGTGGTCGGCCAGATCACCGGCATCCGCGTGTTCGAGACGGTGCCGGACCGCGTGCTCGATCACGCCGACGAAGTGACGCTCGTCGACCTGCCGCCCGAGGAACTGCTCCAGCGCCTGAACCAGGGCAAGGTATACATGCCGCTGCAGGCCGAGCGCGCGGTACGCAACTTCTTTCGCAAGGGCAACCTGATCGCGCTGCGCGAACTCGCGCTGCGGCGCACGGCCGACCGCGTCGACGCGCAGATGCGCGAATATCGCGCCGACCGCTCCATCGAGCGCATCTGGCAGGCGCGCGACCGGCTGCTCGTCTGCATCGGCCCGGGTGCCGAGGCGCCGACGCTCGTGCGCGCGGCGGCGCGCCTCGCCGCAAGCCTCAAGTCCGACTGGATCGCCGCGTATGTCGAGACGCCGCGCCTGCAGAAACTCTCGGACGCCCGGCGCGAGCGCACGATGCAGGCGCGGCGTCTCGACA
>Ga0247819_10001321_pt1 | contig 13496 bp, 17 predicted proteins | sample 13C_Xylose_Day6_FD_193428 | JGI IMG/M metagenome (GOLD analysis project Ga0247819, IMG submission 193428) | Soil microbial communities from agricultural site in Penn Yan, New York, United States - 13C_Xylose_Day6 | ecosystem: Environmental > Terrestrial > Soil > Agricultural land | place: USA... | reverse complement strand
CGCGAGCCCCTCGACCATGGCCGAGGGGCTCGCGATGCCTCCGAGCTCCCTCTCGTTCCACTTGAAAGAGCTGATGAACGCCGGGCTGGTGACCCAGGAGCGCGCCAGCCGGAACCTGATCTACCGGGCAGCTTTCGACCAGATGAATTCCGTGCTCGGCTATCTCACCGAGAACTGCTGCCAGGGCGCCGAGTGCGCGGTCGAACCCGAGGCCGCAGCTTGCCGTTGCTGACCCTCACCCCAAGGAGCTGACCATGCGTTTCCACGTCCACGCCCACGTCGAAGACCTGCAGGCGAGCATCGCCTTCTACTCGAAGATGTTTGCCGCCCAGCCCGTGCGCGTCGAAAGCGACTATGCCAAGTGGCATCTCGACAATCCGAGGCTCAATTTCGCCATCTCCACCCGGGGCGGCAAGGCGGGCATCGACCACTTGGGCTTCCAGGCTGATACGCAGGAGGAACTGGCGGAGCTCAAGGTGCGTGCCGAGGCCGCCGATGTGGCACTGCTGGACGAGGGCGCGACCACGTGCTGCTACGCACGCAGCGAAAAGCACTGGGTCACCGATCCCCAGGGCATCGCTTGGGAGCACTTCCAGACGCTGGGTGACATTCCTGTCTTCAGCGAGTTCCGGAAAGCGACCACATCGCCCGCGACCCCGGCCGCCGCTTGCTGCCCTCCGCGTGGCAAGTCCGTCGGCATTCCGGTCAAGGCCGGCAGCGCCTGCTGCTGAGGTCGACCAATGACCATCAACGTCCTCATCCTCTGCACGCACAACTCCGCCCGCAGCGTGTTGTCCGAAGGCATGCTGAATCACCTGGCAGGAAAACTTGGCAAGAACGTGCGGGCGTTCAGCGCCGGTAGCGCGCCGAGCGGTCGCATCAATCCGTATGCGCTGGACGCACTGAGAAACGCCGGCGTGCCGACGGCGGGTTGCCGCAGCAAGAGCTGGGATGAGTTCACGGGTCCGGCAGCGCCGGAGATGCGGATCGTCATCACCGTCTGCGACGGCGCGGCCGCCGAACCGTGCCCCTACTGGCCCGGCAGCCCGGTCAAGGTGCACTGGGGCTATCCCGACCCCTCCGACGCCGCCGAGGCGGAGAAGAAGAACGCCTTCGACCTCACGCGCCAGGCCATTGGCTATCGCATGCTGCAACTGCTGCAGCTCCCCCTGGAGACCATGAGCAACGCCGACCTGCAGACGGCACTGACGGCCATCTCCAGGAACTGACATGGGCACTCCGCGGAAGCTTTTCTCCGAGGCGCTGGGCACCGCGCTGCTGCTCGCCATCGTGATCGGCTCGGGCATCATGGGCGAGCGCCTGGCCGCCGGCAACGTGGCAGTCGCCCTCATCGTGAACACGCTGTCCACGGTGGGCGGGCTCTACATCCTCATCGAGGTCTTCGGTCCCATCAGCGGAGCCCACTTCAACCCGGCGGTTTCGGCCGTGATGGCCTGCAAGGGACTCCTGCCCCGCGCCTTGCTCCCGGCCTACGTCGTCGCGCAACTCGCCGGAGCCGTGCTGGGTGCCTGGATCGCTCACGCGATGTTCGACGTGGACATCATGCAGTTCTCCACGAAGGTTCGCAGCGGTACCGGGCAGTGGATCGCCGAAGTCGTCGCCACCGCAGGCCTGGTGCTGGTGATCCTGCGGGCGCCGGCAGCCCGCGTAGCTGCAATGGTCGCCGCGTACATAGGCAGCGCGTACTTCTTCACCGCGTCAACCTCATTCGCGAACCCGGCGGCCGCCTTCGGACGGATGTTCACCGAGAGCTTCGCCGGCATCGCGCCTTCCAGCGTCCCGGCCTTCATGGGGGCACAACTGGCCGGTGCAGCCTTGGCCGTGGCGATCTCCAACGTTTTCGCCGGCGCACCGGTGGCGCCGGATGTAGAGACAGGGAAGGCGGCTACTTGATGGAAACGAGTTCCACCTCGAAGGTCAGGGTTGCGTTTGGCGGGATCACGCCGCCCGCGCCGCGTTCGCCGTAAGCCACCGCCGGCGGACAGGTCAGGACGGCCTTGCCGCCGACGGCCAGGCGCTGCATGCCTTGGGTCCAGCACGGGATCACGCGGTTCAGCGGGAACGTGGCGGTCTGGCCGCGCTTGTGGGAACTGTCGAACTCCTTGCCGTCCGCCAGGGTGCCGCGATAGTGCACCTCGACGGTGTCGGTCGCGGACGGGTTCTTGCCTTTCCCGACCGTCAGGTGCTTGACCACGATGCCGCCAGGCAGGTTTTCGGTGCCGGACGGGCCGGCCGCAAGTGCGGCGCCGGCGGCCAGCGTCAGGGCTGCGACGAGTGCGGGCAGGTGAGAAATCTTGTTCACGTTGGTGCTTTCAGGAATGGAGAATGAAGTGGTGTGCCGAGGCGACAAGCTTGGGCGAAGCCCTTGATGATCAGCGCCGCGACAATGCGGTCATGACTCCAGCAAAGCGTACCTCAACGCACATCCACGCCGGGGCGCCCATCCTCCAGAGACTTCCGAACGGGGTGAGGTTGCTGGCCATCTTCATGCCCCACGTGCAGAGCGCCAGCGTGGGCGTGTTCCTGCAGGTGGGTTCGCGCGATGAGACGCCGGCGACCAACGGCATCGGCCACGTCCTGGAGCACATGGCATTCAAGGGGACCACCACGCGGTCGGTACAGGCCATCAATCTGGACGCGGAGCGGCTGGGTGCCGACGTCAATGCCTTTACCGGCAAGGACATGACCGGTTATTTCATGACGGGCCTGGGGCGCCATGCGGAGCCCCTGCTGCGCATGACGGCCGACATCGTCCTCAACAGCACCTTCCCCGTGAGCGAGTTGCAGCGCGAGCTGGAAGTGATCCGCCAGGAGGCGATCGAGTACGAGGAGGATCCACAGGATTGCTCCGGCGATCTGCTGGACCGTGCCATCTGGGGCGGCCATCCGATGGGGATGCCGGTGATCGGCACCGTCGGCAACATCGAGGGCTTCACGCGTGCGGATCTCGTACGCCACGTGCAGTCGCATCACGTGGCGGAGAAGACCGTCGTCGCCGCGGTCGGCAATTTCGATGTCGAAGCCTTCCTGGTGCTTGGAGAGGCACTCTTCGGGGCGATGCGGGGATCGGCCGGTCAGGCCACGTGCGGTTCCGCGGAGCCTGCGGAGTATGTCGGCCAGACCGCGGCTCGGCGCTTCACGCAGGTTTCCCAGGTGTTCCTGAACGTGGCTTACCCGGTGCTGCCCCAGAGGCGGGAATGCTTGTCCCAGCAGCGCTGGCGCATCGCGGCATCGCTGGCCGCCAACCTGTTCGGAGAGGGCATGTCCTCTCCGTTGGTGGACCGGGTCCGGGAGCAGCTCGGCCTGGCCTATACGGCGCACTCGACGATCGACGGCGGAGATGTCTGGTCCAACTTTGTCGTGCATGCCGTCACGACTCCCGACAAGCTCGACGCATTGGTCACGGCTGCCGGGGGGCTGCTGCGGGCCCAGGCGAAGTCCATCGATCCGGTGCACCTCGAGCGGGCGAAGAACCAGCTGACCGTGACGCGCGTGCGCGCCTCCGAGCGGCCCTACGCGACGATGGAGCACGCCATGGAGGAGCTCTTCGCCAGCGGGACCGTGACGACCACGCCGGAAGCGATCGCGCTGATCGACAGTATCACCGCCGAAGAAGTGCGAGCGGTCTTCCGCGACATGCTGGAGAACCCTCCGGCGCTGGCGATTACCGGCAAGGGGGCCACCGCCAGGCGGGCAAGGGAGCTGGCGGCGTCGCTCGCAGCGGCCGCGGCGTAGGGCAGCATGCAGTCACACAGACCTATCGGTGTATTCGACAGCGGCGTGGGCGGCCTGAGCATCCTGCGGGCGCTCCGCCGTGAGTTGCCCCGGGAGGACTTCGTCTACTTCTCGGACGCGGGGAACAGTCCGTACGGGGAGCGGCCAGAAGCCTTCGCGGCGGAGCGTTCGCAGGCCATTGCTCGGCAGCTGCTGCACGAGCACGGCGTCAAGGCGCTGGTCGTGGCCTGCAATACCGCTACAGCCGCCGCCGTCAGCGTGCTGCGAGCCGAACACCGCCACGTTCCGATCGTCGGGATCGAACCGGCCTTGAAGCCCGCCGCCGCCCTGAGCCGCACCGGACGCGTAGCCGTGTTCGCCACCAGGGGCACGCTCTCGAGCGAGAAGTTCCGGCTGCTGCATGGGTCCCTGGCGGAGCAGGCGGATTTCGTTCTGCAGCCCTGCGATGGGCTCGCGTCTGCCATCGAGAAACATGACGGCGCCGAAGTGCGGAATCTGTGCCGCCGGTATGTCGGATCGGCCGGGGAGTTCGGCAGCGGACCGGGGCAGATCGATACGCTGGTGCTCGGGTGCACGCACTACGCTTTTGCCTCGCGCGATCTCGAGGAGGCCGTGGGCCCGGGTGTTCGCATCGTCGAAACCGGCAGGCCCGTCGCTCGGCAAGCCAGGCTGTTGCTGGAGGCGAGCGGCATTCTCAACAACTCAGGCGGAGCACAGGTGGCCCTCGTCACCACGGGGTGCCAGCACGCGCTGGTTCAGGCCACACGACGCTGGCTGTAGATCCATCCGACGTCAGGTCTGCTTTCGACCAGCTAGGGCCGTTCGAACCTCTTGCGCGCCTCTTCCACTTGCGCTCTGGTCACGCACCCGTCGGCATGATCATTCACCAGCCCCATTGCCTGGATCAAGGCATGCATGGTGGTCGGGCCGACGAATTTCCAGCCCCGCCTTTTCAGATCCTTGGACAGGTCACGGGAAGCCCGCGAGACCGACACGGAGCGATGCGCGTCGAGTTCATGCGCAGCGGGCTCGAAGCTCCAGAAGTACGCGGCCAGCGTGCCCGTCTCCTGGACCAGCTCGCATGCACGCCGCGCGTTGTTGATCACGGCTTCGATCTTGCCGCGGTGGCGCACGATGCCTGCATTGGCAAGAAGGTGCGCGACGTCCTCTTCGTCGAAGCTCGCGACCTCGCGGAAGTCGAATCTCCTGAACGCCGCGCGAAAGTGTTCTCGCTTGTCGAGGATCGTCCGCCAGCTCAATCCCGACTGGAATCCCTCCAGGCTGACTTTCTCGAACAGGCGAGCGTCATCAGCCACGGGAAAGCCCCACTCGTGGTCGTGATAGGCGACGTAGTCGCGTGACGCGCCGGCGCACCAACTGCAACGAGGAAGTCCATCAGGGCCAGGGACCGTGGTGCTCATGCAGGGATGATGCCCTAGCCCGAGCCGTGCCGCGCGACGTGTCTTCGACAGATCTTGGGGCTGGGCGAGCAGCGGCGCCGACGGAGCATTCCGTAGCAAAAAAGACCCGCCGCAGCGCTTCACAGGAACCTGCCCTGGGCGATAGGGTTGCGCACGAATTGCCGCCATGCGCGGCGAAGAACTTGAGAGGTTCCCCATGTCGATCTTCGTGAATGGACAAGCCGTTGCTTGTCCGGACGATCCTCGTGTCTCCCTGCTCGACCTGGTCCGCGAGCGTCTTCAGCTCCACGGCACGAAGAAGGGGTGCGACCAGGGCGCGTGCGGCGCCTGTACCGTACTGGTCGATGGCCAGCGCATGCTTTCCTGCCTGGCGCTGGCAGTCCAGTACGACGGCCGCGCAGTCACCACCATCGAAGGCATCGGCCAACAGGGCCACCTGCATCCGCTGCAGCAGGCGTTCGTCGAGCACGATGGCTTCCAGTGCGGCTATTGCACGCCGGGCCAGGTGTGCGCGGCAGTCGCCATGCTGGACGAGGTCAAGCGCGGCGTGCCCAGCTACGTGTCAGGCGACATCACGGCCACCGGGATCGTGCCGACGCGCGAGGAACTGCAGGAACGCATGAGCGGCAACCTGTGCCGCTGCGGGGCCTACAACGGCATCCTCGACGCGATCGCGGAGCAACTGGAGGAGGCCGCCAAGTGACGCCCTTCACCTATGCCCGTGCGAGCGACGCGGCCGACGCCGTGCGGCGCGGCACGGCGAACGCCGCGAAGTTCCTCGGCGGCGGCACCAACCTGGTCGACCTGATGCGCGAAACGCTCGAGCGTCCCGCGGCCCTGGTGGACGTGACCGGCCTGTCGCAAGGGATCGACCTGACGCCGGCCGGCGGGCTCCTGATCGGCGCCGCCGCGCGCAACACGGCCGTCGCCGAGCACATGGAGGTGCGCACGCGCTACGAGGTGCTCGCGCGCGCGATCGTGGCCGGCGCATCGGCGCAGATCCGCAACATGGCGACGGTGGGCGGCAACCTGCTGCAACGCACGCGCTGCGCCTACTTCTACGACAACGAAGGTTCCCGCTGCAACAAACGGGAGCCCGGCCAGGGTTGCGACGCGATCGACGGGTTCCATCGCGGGCACGCGATCTTCGGGGCGTCGCCGGCATGTGTCGCCGTGCACCCGTCGGACATGTGCGTGGCCCTGGCGACGCTGGACGCGGTGGTGCATGTCGAGGGCAGCGCGGGGGCGCGCACGGTGGCGTTCGCCGACTTCCATCGCCTGCCCGGCGACCGTCCGGACCTGGACACGGTGCTGGCGCCCGGCGAGCTCGTCACGGCCGTCGAGCTGCCGCCGCTCGGGCCGGGCGCGCGATCGGCGTACCGCAAGGTGCGGGACCGCGCGAGTTACGCGTTCGCCCTCGTCTCGGTGGCGGCGGTGGTCGAGATGCGGGACGGACGTGTCGAGGACGTGCGCATCGCGCTCGGCGGCGTCGCGCACAAGCCGTGGCGCGCCACGAAAGCCGAGGCCGCCCTTCGCGGCAGGCCCGCGATGGCCACGGCGTTCGCCGAAGCCGCCGACGCGGAACTCGCCGGGGCGCAGCCGTTGCGCGACAACGGCTTCAAGGTGGAGCTGGCGCACCGCACCATCTGCGCGGTGCTGGCCGGGCTGACGCGGGAGGCGGCATGAGCATCGTCCAAGACGCCAGGCAGCGGATGATGGGACTCGTGCAGGGCGCGATGGGCAAAGTCATCGCCCACGCGCCGGAAGGGTTGTTGCCGGGCGGCCACCCCGATCCGCTGATCCGCGATACCAATGTCCACATCGGCAAGCCGATGAGTCGGATCGACGGGTCGCTCAAGGTGTCGGGCGCCGCACCGTTCGCGGCGGAATTCCCGCTGGAGGGAATGCTCTACGCGTCGATCCTGCACAGCACCATCGCCAAGGGCCGCATCGCCTCGATCGACACCGGCGAGGCCGAGCGCGCGCCGGGCGTCGTCGCCGTGATGACGCATCGCAACGCGCCGCGGATGAAGCCGCCGCCCGCCTTCCTCTCCGCCCCGAAGGCAGCGGGCGGCGACAGCCTGCCGGTCCTGCAGGACGACGCGGTCCGCTGGAACGGCCAGCCGGTGGCCGTGGTTCTGGCGCACACGCAGGAGGAAGCGGACCACGCGCGGTCGCTCGTGCGCGTCACGTACGAGGAGGGCGATTCGCTGACGCACTTCGCGCAGGCGAAAGCCAGGGGCACCCGGGCGGGATTGTTCATGGGCGAGCCGCTGCACGACGAAGCAGGCGATGCCGAGTCCGCGCTCGCGGCTTCGGCGGTCCGGGTGGATGCCGTCTACACGACGCCGCGCCACAACCACAACGCCATCGAGCTGCACGGCGTCACCGCCGCCTGGCGGGAGGACGGCTCGCTGCGGGTGCACGATGCATCGCAGCTCGTGGCGCACACGGCCTGGTCCCTCGCGCAGATGTTCGGTATCGACGAGAAGCAGGTGGTCGTCACCTCGCCCTTCGTCGGCGGCGGCTTCGGGGGCAAGTGCCTGTGGCAGCACCAGGTGCTGGCGGCTGCGGCCTCCAAGCTGGTCGGCAGGCCGGTGCGCCTGGTGCTGACGCGCGAAGGCGTGTACCGCGTCGTGGGCGGCCGGTCCCTGACCGAGCAGCGCGTCGCGCTCGGCGCCAATGCGCAGGGCGAGCTCGAAGCGCTGATCCACACAGGCACCACGGCCAAGACGCCGGACAACGTGATGCCCGAGCCGTTCATCATGCCTACGCGCAGCGCCTACGCCGCGAAGAACATGCTGCTCGACGTGCGGACGGTGGAGCTGGACATGCTGGCCAACACGTTCATGCGCGCGCCCGGCGAAGCCGTGGGCACGTTCGCGCTGGAGTGCGCGATGGACGAACTGGCGCATGCACTCGGGGTGGACCCGGTCGACCTGCGCTTGCGCAACGAGCCCGAGGTCGACCCGACGAAGGGTCTGCCGTTCTCGTCGCGGCACATCGCCAAGGCCTGGCACGATGGCGCCGCGCGGTTCGGCTGGCAGCGGCGCAACGCGGCTCCCGGCTCGGTGCGCGACGGCGAATGGCTGGTGGGCGTGGGTTGCGCCGCCGCGACGTACCCCTACTACCGCATGCCGGGCGGCGCCGCCCGCATCACGCTCACCGCAGACGGCAGGGCCACCGTGGATATCGCTGCTCACGAGATGGGCATGGGCACCGCGACCGCGCAGACGCAGGTGATCGCCGAGCGGCTCGGGCTGCCGCTGGAAGCGGTGCGGTTCAACTACGCCGACTCGACGCTGCCCGGCGTGGTGATCGCCGGCGGCTCGCAGCAGACCGCGTCGGTCGGCGCGTCGGTCATCGCCGCCTATCTCGCGTTGGCGAAGGCGCTGCTGGAGCTGGCCGGCAAGCAGTCGCCGCTGGCGGGATTGCAGCCTCACGACGTGGAGTCGTACGAGGGTGCGCTGCAGGAGCGCGGCAATCCGGAGCGGCGGGAGACCTACGCGGCGATCCTGGGCCGCACCGGCAAGCCTTCGCTGACCGTCGAAGCCGAAGCGCCGCAACCGCTGGAAACCATGCACTGGTCCATGCACAGCCACGGCGCGATGTTCTGCGAGGTGCGAGTGAGCGCCGTCACGGGAGAAACGCGTGTCTCGCGGTTCCTCGGGTCGTTCGACTGCGGACGCATCCTGAACCCGAAGACGGCGGCCAGCCAGCTGCGTGGCGGCATCATCATGGGCATCGGCATGGCGCTGATGGAGGAGTCGCAGTTCGACGAGCGCAAGGGCCGCATTCTCAACCCGAGCCTGGCCGAATACCACGTGCCCGTGCAACTGGACATCCCCGCGATCGAGGTGATGTGGACGGACATCCCCGATCCCCGCACCCCCATGGGCGCACGGGGCATCGGCGAGATCGGCATCACCGGCACCGCCGCCGCCGTGGCGAATGCGATCTACAACGCAACTGGCAAGCGTGTCAGGGATTTGCCTATCACCCTGGACAAGTTGCTATGACGCCGCAGCATGGCCACGCGCACAAGGCAAGGTCCGCTTCTGGCCGAGCCTGTGTGGAAACGTGCCTCAGCACAGCGGGCGGCCGTACGGATCGTGGGGGGGTGGTCGTTCTTCTGCGCTGCTGAGCGCGGCGTGCTCAGCGCGTCAGTTGCCCGCGGATCTCGCCGCCAGGATTGGCGGCCCTGTGAATGTTCACGTAGTAGCGGCCGCCCTTCAGGTCGGCGTACTGTTCGGCGGTGAGCGTTCCGCTCCCCGTGATGGGCGACTGCGCAACGCTCGGGAACGGGATCTTGACGCCCGCGTTCTGCCCCGCAGGGGCGGGGCCATGGATATGCCCCATGCTCGCGGGCCCGCTCAGGCCCGAGTAGGTGACGCGGTACGTCATGGCCATCGTCGAGGGATTCACCGTCACTTCGGCGCTGCCGGATCCTGCGCTCGAATTCGGCGGCACTTCCTGCGACCCGGAGAGCGTTGCGCGATAAGTCTCCATGCCCGTCCCCGTGCCCCGCGCGCCGCCGCCCATACCCATTTGGCTGCAAGCGCCGAGTGCCTTCGTGAACGTGGTGACAGCGAGGCCGCGAACGATCAAGTGACGCGACATCATGGTTGCAAGGACGCGCGCTACATTGGCTCTTTTCTCGAGTTGAACAGGATTTCCATGACCTCTCGACAGCCGCCCGGGCGCGGGTCGCAGCCTGCCGGAACTCCACCGCGCCGTAGCCCGGCTGCCGCAACCGCGGCATGCCTGGCCATGTTGTGCGCGAGCGCCGCCGCCGACGCGGAACAGATCGGCTCCGTCGATACCGTCTTCAAGTTCATCGGGCCCAACCACAAGATCGTGGTGGAGGCTTACGACGACCCTTCCGTCCGGGGCGTGACGTGCCATGTTTCGCGAGCCAAGACAGGCGGGATCAGTGGAGCCGTCGGCTTTGCCGAGGATCCGAGTGACGCCTCGATCGCTTGCCGCCAAGTGGGCCCGATCTCCTTTCCGCAGCCGCTCGAGCAGCAACAGGAGGTGTTCAGCGAGCGCACCTCGATCCTGTTCAAGCGAATGCGCATCGTGCGGATCGTGGACGCCAGACGCAACGCGCTCGTCTACCTCACCTATTCCGACAAGCTGATCGAGGGAAGTCCCAAGAACAGCATCACCACGGTTCCGGTGGATCCATCCACTCCCATCCCCATGAAACGGTGAGGATGCCGTCTTCGTCATTTGTTCGCCTTCGCCTTCGCCTTCTCCTCCTTCTCTCTATCGAAGTGCCACTTGATGGCGAAGAACATGCACGTGCCGAACACGAGAAGCTTGAACGTGACGAAGACTATGGGGATCCAATCCATCATCACGCGCACTGTGCCAAGCTTCCTGCTGCGGCAGTAGCCTCAGAAACAGGAAAAAAACTGCATATCAGATGGAGCGCTCCGGCCCAGGAGCTCCTTCGGCCCGGACGACAATCGGTGCTCCATGAAGCCCCGCTCGTCCATCGGCGGCCTCGTCTACTCAACAGACTCAGGCCGCATGTGTCCCGGTTGCCGCAAGGCCATCTCGCTATGCGCGTGCCCGACTCCCGCGCCTGCCTCCTCGATGTCCGACGGCATCGTCCGGATCTCCCGGGAGACCAAGGGCCGCGGCGGGAAGGTGGTCACCGTGGTGCGAGGCCTGGCGATGGATCTCGCCTCCCTTGAGAAGATGGCCAGGCAGCTCAAGGCCGCGTGCGGCTCCGGCGGCGCAGTGAAGGATGGCGTCGTGGAAGTGCAGGGCGACCACTGCGACAAGGTGTCGGCCTTGCTCGCGGGCCAGGGCTTCAAGGTCAAACGGGTCGGCGGGTAGAGCCGAACTGCTCCACGACGCGGCCCTGCGCGACCGCGGTCGTCCCGATCAACAAGTGGAACGCCGTGCCGGGAACCAGTTCGCGCAACGCTACGGAAGGAACCAGGCACTCCAGCGCCAGTGTCTGCGGCGCATGGGGGATCCACTGCGCCAGCGGTGCCGCCGATCGGACGGTGAAGGCGCTCTGGCCGACGAGGACCGTGCAGCGTTTCTCCAACGGGTCGAGCGTGGCCAGCCAATCAGCGGGCGCCGACACGCTGTCGATGCTCGTTTGCAGGTGAGCGGAGAAGTCCGCGCCGGGGCGGAATGTCGTGGGTCGCGGCCTTCTCGTCGGGATCCTGCGAATCAGGTAAGCGATGAGATTGCCGACGGCGGGCAGCCACAGCACCAGAAGCAGCGTGCCGACATCCCGCAGGGTGGACGGGTCAGGCGCCTGGTGGCGGATCACGGCGCCCGCGCATGCCAGGCCGAGAAGGACCACCATCACCAGGCGGCGGCGCAGCGGTGTGACGATGAAAGGCATGGCTCGATTGTGCGCGCACCGCGCGTTGACGCCCTTGCCAGTGAGACCGCGCCCGCCATTGGCATACTCAGCCATTCATCAGCCAGGGCACGCGTTTGAACCCCATTGCAGTCATCGACTTCGAGACGACCGGCCTGTCTCCCGCCCAGGGCGATCGCGCGACGGAGATCGCGATAGCGGTGCTGGAGGGAGGGCAGGTCGTCGATCGCTTCCAGTCGTTGATGAACGCCGGCGTGCGCATCTCCCCGTTCATCGAGGCCTACACCGGCATCAGCAACGAGATGATCCGCGCGGCTCCTTCGGCAGCCGACGTCATGTCCGAGGCCGCACGCTTCGTCGGCGGCATGCCGCTGGTCGCGCACAACGCTGCCTTCGACCAGCGCTTCTGGGCCGCGGAACTGGCGAGGCTGGGCGATGCCTCGCGCACCGATCCATCGATGGCCTGCACCCTGCTGCTCTCCCGACGGCTCTATCCGGAAGCCGGAAGTTACCGCCTCGGGTCATTGGCTGCGTTCCACTCGATCGCCCCGGCCGGACGCGCGCACCGCGCGATGGCGGACGCCGAGGTGGCGGCCGGACTGCTCTCGCGCATCCAGTGCGACATCCGCGAGCGCTACGAGGTGGAGGAGGCACCCCACGACCTGCTGTTGAAGCTGCAGCGCTCACCGCGGAAGGCCTTGCCCAAGGCCATCCAGGGCTACTTCCAGTCGTTGCGCGAGCAATGAGCCTGGCCGGACCCGATCCCGCCTCGAGCCCGGGCGCTGGCGGTAGGGCCGCGTTGGCGGTGCGACAATCGCACGACCCACCCCGGCGCAGTCGCAGCCAAGTCCTCCATGTCCAAGATCTCCTCGCCACGCCGGGTGCTTGCCCGGTTCGCCCTTGCTTGTGGCCTCGCCGCCGCCGCCCTTTGCGCCCCGGCACATGCTGCCTGGCCCGATCGGCCCATCCGCTTCGTTGTGCCGTTCCCCACTGGGCAGGCGACCGACATCTTCGCCCGTGCGCTTGCCGAGCAGCTGGGCAAGCGGCTGGGCCAGCCGATCGTGGTCGAAAACAAGGCGGGGGCCGGCAGCAACATCGGCACCGAGTACGTCGTGCGTTCGACGGCCGACGGATACACGCTGCTCGTGGCGGGCAGCGCGATGGCGGTCAACCAGACGCTTTATCAGAAACTCAATTTCGATCCGTCGAAAGACCTGGTCGGGATCTCGCTGATCGCCAAGGTGCCGCTCGTCTTTCTTGCCACGCCGGCGTCCGGCATCACGTCCATGAAGGAGCTGGCGGCACAGGCGAAAGCCCAGCCCGGCAAGCTCAATTACGCCAGCGCCGGCATTGGCGGCACGCAGCATCTCTCGGGCGAGCTGTTCAAGTCCATGGCGGGGCTGTACATCACGCACATCCCTTACCGGGGCAGCGGGCCGGCGCAGACTGACTTCCTCGGCAACCAGGTGCCGCTGATGGTCGATTCCGTCACCGCGGCGCTGCCGCACATCCAGGCCGGTCGAGCGGTGCCGCTGGCGGTGACCTCCGCGCGACGCTCGGCGCTGCTGCCGAACGTTCCGAGCGTGGAGGAGTCCGGCGTGCCGGGCGTGAAGGGATTCGAAGCCGTGGGATGGCTCGGTCTGATGGCGCCGCGCGGGACCCCTCCTGAAGTGATCGCGCGCCTGCAGCAGGAGGTGAACGACATCCTGCGCAGCGACACCATGGCGCGCTTCATCCGCGAGCGCGGCTCCGAGCCCGCGCCCACCACGGGTCCCGAATTCGACAAGTTCGTCGCCTCGGAGATCCGCAAATGGGGCCAGGCGGTCAGGATCTCCGGCGCGAAGCCGGAGTAGCAGTACATCCCCGGATGCTCGCCGCGCGATAGCCGCCGTGAGCTGACCGATCGGGTCTGCTCGAACCCCTGGCCAGGCCACCGGCGCCCCGCCGATGGCGCATGCCCGGATCACTTG
>Ga0247819_10001320_pt1 | contig 13511 bp, 10 predicted proteins | sample 13C_Xylose_Day6_FD_193428 | JGI IMG/M metagenome (GOLD analysis project Ga0247819, IMG submission 193428) | Soil microbial communities from agricultural site in Penn Yan, New York, United States - 13C_Xylose_Day6 | ecosystem: Environmental > Terrestrial > Soil > Agricultural land | place: USA... | reverse complement strand
GTCTGACACAGGCGCGGCCTCCGGGCCTTGTCTCAGGCGAGACAAGCGCCTCTGGTCAGGCGCGCGCAAGCTTCTACAATAAAAAACGCACGATCGTTCTTTTTCCATTTTCCAAGGAACAACCGCATGAGCGCTGATTACCAGAAGGACGGCTCCATCGCCGTCATCACTCTGAACAACCCGCCGGTCAACGGCCTGGGCCTGTCTACGCGACGCGCCGTGGTGGAGCTGCTGGAGCGGGCCAACGCCGACGCCTCCATCCGGGCCATCGTGCTGACCGGTGCCGGCAAGGCCTTTTCGGGCGGAGCGGACATCACCGAATTCGGCACCGACCGCGCGACCCAGGAGCCCCACCTGCTGACCGTGATCAAGGCCTTGGAGCTGTCGGCCAAGCCGGTCGTGGCCGCCATCCACTCGGTGTGCATGGGCGGCGGGCTGGAGCTCGCCATGGGTTGCCACTACCGCGTGGCGGCTCCGGGCACGGCTGTGGCCCTGCCTGAAGTCAAGCTGGGCCTGCTGCCCGGCGCCGGCGGCACGCAGCGTCTGCCGCGCCTGCTGGGCCTGGAGACCGCGCTCAACATGGTCGTCAGCGGCGAAATGGTGAGAAGCGAAATGCTGGCGGCCATTCCCGGCCAGAAGCTGTTCGACCAGTTGACGGCTTCGGCCGAGAGCCTGATGGCCGAAGCCCGCGCCTTTGCCGAGAAGATCGCCGACCAGCGGCCGCTGCCCCTGGTGCGCGACCTGCCGTGCAAACACCCCCAGGCCGAAGCCTATCTGCAGTTCGCCCGCAATATGGTCAAGGGCATGGCCAAGAATTTCCCGGCGCCCGGCAAGTGCGTCGATGCGGTCGCCGCATCGGTGGGCAAGTTCGACGCCGGCATGCAGGTCGAGCGCGAGCTGTTCACCCAGCTGATGTTCACGCCCGAGTCGCGTGCCCTGCGCCACCTGTTCATGGCCGAGCGCGCAGCGTCCAAGATTGCCGACGTGCCGTCCAACACTCCCATACGCGAGATCCGCAGCGTGGGCGTGATCGGTGCCGGTACCATGGGCGGCGGCATTGCGATGAACTTCCTCAACGCGGGCATTCCCGTGACCATGCTGGAAACCAAGCAGGAAGCGCTGGACCGCGGCGTGGCCACCATTCGCAAGAACTACGAAGCCCAGGTCAAGAAGGGCAAGCTCAAGCCCGAGAAGTACGAAGAGCGCATGGCGCTGCTCAAGACCACGCTGTCCTATGACGACCTCAAGCAGGCCGATCTGATCATCGAGGCCGTGTTCGAAGAGCTGGGCGTGAAGGAAATCGTGTTCAAGCAACTGGACGCCGTGGCCAAGCCCGGCGCCATCCTGGCATCGAACACCTCGACGCTGGACGTGGACAAGATCGCGGCCTTCACCCAGCGTCCCCAGGACGTGGTGGGCATGCACTTCTTCAGCCCGGCCAACGTGATGAAGCTGCTGGAAGTGGTGCGCGGCAAGCACACGGCCAAGGACGTGCTGGCCACGGTGATGCAACTGGCCAAGAAGATCAAGAAGACGGCCGTGGTCTCGGGTGTCTGCGACGGCTTCATCGGCAACCGCATGATCGAGCAGTACAGCCGCCAGGCCGGTTTCCTGCTCGACGAAGGCGCAACGCCCCAGCAGGTCGACAAGGCCATCGAGAAGTTCGGCTTTGCCATGGGACCGTTCCGCATGGGCGATCTGGCGGGCAACGACATCGGCTGGGCGATTCGCAAGCGCCGCGCCGTCGAGCGCGCCGACATGAAGTACAGCCGCACGGCCGACAAGCTCTGCGAGCTGGGTCGCTACGGCCAGAAGACGGGTGCCGGCTGGTACGACTACCAGGCAGGCAAGCGCGACGCCATCGTCTCGCCCGTGGTGACGCAGATGATAGAAGCCCACCGCGTCGCCGAAGGCATCACGCCGCGCAAGATTTCCGACGAGGAAATCGTGCAACGCCTGGTGTTCTCGCTGGTCAATGAAGGCGCGCACATCCTGGAAGACGGCATCGCCGGCAAGTCCGGTGACATCGACATGGTCTACCTCACGGGCTATGGCTTCCCCATTCACCGTGGCGGCCCCATGCACTACGCCGGGGAAGTGGGCCTGATCAACGTGGTCCAGGCCATGCACCGCTTTGCGAAGAATCCGCGGGACGACGCGGCTTTCTGGCAACCCGCGCCACTGCTGGCCCGACTGGCCGCCGAAGGCAAGACGTTCAGCTAAAGCGCCGCCAGACGAACCGAATTCCAAGGATATTCCATGACCTCCGCAGTGATTGTTTCCACCGCCCGCACCCCTTTGGCCAAAAGCTGGAAGGGCTCTTTCAACATGACCCACGGCGCGACGCTGGGCGGCCATGCCGTGCGCCACGCCGTGCAGCGCGCCGGCATTGATGCCGCCGCCGTCGACGACGTGATCATGGGCTGCGCCACGCCCGAAGGCGCGACTGGCGCCAACATCGCACGCCAGATCGCGCTGGCTGCCGGCCTGCCCGTGACCACCTCGGGCATGACCATCAACCGTTTCTGCTCGTCCGGCCTGCAGATCATTGCCACGGCGGCCCAGCGCATCATCGCCGGCGAAGGCGAGGTCTACGTGGCCGGCGGCGTCGAGTCCATCTCCTGCGTGCAGCAGGAAATGAACCATCACATGCTGCAGGACCCGGCGCTGCTGCGCAGCAAGCCCGAAATCTACTGGAGCATGCTGCAGACCGCGGAAACCGTGGCCAAGCGCTACGGCATAGGCCGCGAAGCCATGGACGAGTACGGCGCGGGCAGCCAGCAAAAAGCCTGCGCCGCCCAGGCCGCGGGCCTGTTCGACGCGGAAATCGCGCCCATCACCGTCACCGCCGGCGTGGTCGACAAGCTGCGCGGCCTGATCACGCGCGAAGTCACGGTCTCCAAGGACGAAGGCACGCGCGAAGGCACGACCGTGGAAGCCATCAGCGGCCTGCGCAGCGCGCTGCCCGGCGGTCTGATCTCGGCCGGCAATGCCAGCCAGTTCTCCGACGGCGCGGGTGCCTGCGTGCTGGTCAGTGAAGACTATGCGGGCCGCCATGGCCTCAAGCCCCTGGGCCGTTTCCTGGGCTTTGCGGTCGCGGGCTGCGAGCCTGACGAAATGGGCATAGGCCCGGTGTTCGCCGTGCCCAAGGTGCTCAAGAAGCTGGGCCTCACGGTGCAGGACATCGACCTGTGGGAGCTCAACGAAGCCTTTGCCGTGCAGGTGCTGTACTGCCGCGACAAGCTGGGCATTCCGGCCGATCGCCTGAACGTCAATGGCGGCGCCATCGCCCTGGGCCACCCCTATGGCGTGTCGGGCCAGCGCCTGACGGGCCACGCGCTGATCGAAGGCAAGCGCCGCGGTGCCAAGCGTGTCTGCGTGACCATGTGCATCGGCGGGGGCATGGGCGCGGCCGGCATCTTCGAAGTGCTGTAAGCGCAGTGCTGTTCTAGCTGATCTTTTCCGGGCCGCATGTTGCGGCCCGCTTTGTTTGTGAGGAGTGGACCATGGGCTTGCGCGCTACGCTGGATTTCTTGTTGTATGACTGGCTGCAGGTGGAGGCACTCAACGGCCGTGAACGCTTTGCCGACCATTCGCGCGAAACTTTCGACGCGGTGCTCGACACCTGCGAGCGCATTGCGCGCGACAAGTACGCGCCCTTCAACCGCACGGTCGATACCGAGGAGCCGCGCTTCGACGGCGAAAAAGTCATACTGCCGGCCTGCACCCACGCGGCGCGCCTGGCCTATGCCGAGTCGGGCATGCTCAGCGCGGCCCAGGATTACGCGATCGGCGGCATGCAGCTGCCCTATACGCTGGAATCGGCGGCCAACAGCTTCTTCGCCGCGGCTTCGGTGAGCATTGGCTCGAACATGCTGACCTCGGGCAATGCCAGCGCGCTGATGGCGCACGGCAGCGCCATGCAGAAAAAAGTCTTTGCGCTCAATGAATTCAACGGCCGCTGGGCCGGCACCATGTGCCTGTCCGAGCCGCAGGCGGGCTCGTCGCTGTCCGATATCGCCACGCGCGCAACGCTGGACGGCGAAGGCGCCCAAACCGATGCCCTGGGCCCGCGCTACCGCCTCAAGGGCAACAAGATGTGGATCTCGGCGGGCGACCATGAGCTGACCGAGAACATCGTGCATCTGGTGCTGGCCAAGATCCCCGGCCCCGACGGCCAGCCCGTGCCCGGCGTCAAGGGCATTTCGCTGTTCATCGTGCCCAAGCAGTTGGTCGACAGCGAAGGCGCGCTCACGGGAGAGCGCAACGACGTGGCCCTCGCCGGCCTGAACCACAAGCTGGGCTGGCGCGGCACGACCAACACCTTGCTCAATTTCGGCGAAGGCAAGTACCCCGTGCGCGGCGCGGCCGGCGCCATCGGCTACCTCGTGGGCGAGCCCGGCCGGGGCTTGCAGTGCATGTTCCACATGATGAACGAGGCGCGCATTTCCATAGGCATGGCCGCGACCATGCTGGGCCTGGCGGGCTACTACGCCAGCCTGGACTATGCGCAGAATCGGCCCCAGGGCCGGCCCATGGGAGCGGGCGGCAAGGACGCGACGCAGCCCCAGGTGCGCATCATCGAGCACGCCGACGTCAAGCGCATGCTGCTGGCGCAGAAGTCCTATGGCGAAGGCGCGCTGGCGCTCAACCTCTACTGCGCACGCCTGGTGGACGAGCAGCACACGGCCGGGCCGGAAGCCGCCGACGAGGCGCGGCTGCTGCTGGAAGTGCTCACGCCAATCGCCAAGAGCTGGCCCAGCGAGTTCTGCCTCGAAGCCAACTCGCTGGCCATCCAGATCCACGGCGGCTACGGCTATACGCGCGACTTCCAGGTCGAGCAGTATTGGCGCGACAACCGCCTGAACATGATCCACGAAGGCACGCACGGCATCCAGGCCATGGACTTGCTGGGCCGCAAGGTATTGATGGAAAAAGGCCGGGGCCTGCAACTGCTGGTGGCGCGCATTCAGGCCAGTATCCAGGCCGTCGAAGCCGCGCCGCTGCTGGTGGTCGAGGCTGGCGCGCTGGCCGCCGCGCTGCGGCAGGCGCTGGCCGCCACCGAAGCCGCCTGGTCCACGGGCCAGCCCGGCGAAGCCCTGGCCAATGCCGTGCCTTATATGCAGGCGCTGGGCCATGTGGTGCTGGCCTGGATGTGGCTGGACGTGGCCCGGGCCGCGCTGCGCGCCGATGCGGCCTTGCCGGCGAATGCGGGCCGGCTGGCCGCGGCGCGCTATTTCTTCCGCTACGAGCTGCCCAAGATCGGCGCCTGGCTGGAGGTGGTCAGCCGCCGGGACATGACTTGCGCGCTGATGGACGAAGCCGGATTCTGAGCCGCCCGGCCTGCAGGATGCAGGCCGGTTCCGCGCCTCAGCGCGCGTGGGTGACGCCGCCGTCGACGATGAGTGTGGAGCCGACCACGTAGTCGCCGGCACGCGAGGCCAGGAAAATGGCCGCGCCGGCCATGTCCTCGGGCGTGCCCACGCGACCCGCGGGAATGCGCGCGCTGACTTCCTCGGCATGGTCGCGCGCCGTGCGGTTCATGTCGGAAGCGAAAGCGCCGGGCGCGATGGCGGAAACGCTGATGCGCTCCTTGGCCAGGTGCAAGGCCATGCGGCGCGTCAGCTGTATCAGCCCGGCCTTGCTCGCGGCATAGGAGTAGGTCTCCTGCGGGTTGACCGAGATGCCGTCGATGGAAGCGATGTTGATGACCTTGGCCAGGTGCTCGCGGGTGGCGGCCTTGAGCATGGGCGTCAGCGCCTGGGTCAGAAAGAACGGCGCCTTGAGGTTCAGGTCCACCACCTTGTCCCAGCCCGACTCGGGAAATTCCGCGTAAGGCGCGCCCCAGGCGGCGCCGGCATTGTTGACCAGGATGTCGAGGGCGCTTTCACGTTGCGACAACTCGCCGACCAACGCCTGTATGCCTTCCAGCGTGGACACATCGCCGGGCAGGGCCACGCAGGTGCCCAGTGCCGACAACTCGCGCGCCGTGGCCTCGCAGGCCTCGGCCTTGCGGGCGGTGATGTAGACGCGTGCGCCCTGGGCCAGAAAGCCTTCGGCAATCATGCGGCCGATACCGCGCGATCCACCGGTGACGAGGGCGCAGCGGCCTTTCAGGGAAAAAAGATCCTGGGTGTTCATGGAATGTCTCCTGGGTTGGGCAAGGCGATGAAGCGGACGTTCGCGGCACGCTGGCGTGCCACGGCTCCAGCAGAATGCCAGACGCAGGAGTGGTTGAAGGGCACCTTGGCGACTCGGCGGCCGCCGTTGGCTCAGCGCATCCTGCGGCGCAGCCAGGCGCTGGTCTGGTCCACGCCCATGGACAGCAGCAGCATGGCGATGATCACCGTGCAGGCCTGGGCGTAGTGGAACAGCGACAGCTCGAAATACAGCAGCTGGCCCAGTCCGCCGGCCCCGACAAAGCCCAGGATGGCAGCCATGCGGATGTTCATTTCCCAGCGGTACAGCGTATAGGCGATCAGCTGGGGCGCGGCGCCGGGCAGGGTGCCGTAGAAAAAGGCCAGGCCGCGCGCCGCGCCGCTCAGCCGCAGCGCGCCGGCCGGTGCCGGGGGCGTGTTGTCCAGGGCTTCGCCGTACAGCCGCCCCAGCACGCCCGTGGTGTGCAAGGCCAGGGCCAGCGCGCCGGCAAACGGCCCCAGGCCTACGGCCAGGGCCGTGATGGTGGCCCAGACCAGCTCCGGCACCGAGCGCAGCAGATTGAGCACAAAGCGGTTCACGGGCTTGAGCGGCGCCAGGGCGAACACAAGGCCCAGAACGGCCGCGAGCAGGGTGCCGACCACCGAAATCGCCAGCGTTTCCCAGATGCCAATGGCCACGCTGCGCAGCCAGTCGGCGCTGATGTCGGGTGGGAAGAAGCTGGCGATGAACTGGCCCATGGAGCTGGCCGACTCCGCGGAAAACAGGGCCAGCAAGTCCATGTCGAGCAGCCCGAAGCTTGCCAGCACCGCGATCAGCAGGACGGCCGCGCTGCCGGCGCTGCGCCAGCCCCAGGGCGAAGGCCGGGCGGCCACGGGAGCGTCCAGCGAGCGGCGCAGCCAGCCCGACAGCGCATCGGCGGCGAATACCAGGGCCAGGAAAGTCAGCAGGATGCTCGCGGCTTCGCCGCCGTTGAGCATCTTCATGGACTGGTCCATCAACTGGCCCAGGCCGCCGGCGCCGACGAAGCCCATCACCACCGACGCGCGGATCGCGCATTCCCAGCGGTAGACGGTATACGAGGCCAGCTCCTTGGAAGCCTGGGGAATCAGTCCATACAGAATGGCCAGCGGCCGGCGCGCGCCGCTGTGGGCCAGGGCGCGTGCGGGCGCGGGGTCGGTGGATTCGAGAATTTCCGCATACACCTTGGCCAGCATGCCGCCATAGGTCAGGCCCAGGGCCAGCACGCCGGCGGCCGGCCCCAGTCCGAAGACGCGCACGAAGACCAATGCCCAGACCAGTTCGGGAATGCCGCGCAGTATGGTGAGCAGGCCACGGACGATGGGGTTGAGCGTGGGCCGGTCGCGGCCCGCGGCGCTGGCCAGATAGGCCAGCGGAATGGCCAGCAAACAGGCCAGGGCCATGCCGGCCGTGGCAATCGCCAGCGTCTGCAGCGTGGCCTGGCCCAGGTAGGCGAGGAACTCGCTACCGGTTTCCGGCGGCAGGAAGGCGGCGAGGAAGTTGCCGATGACGCTGAGATTGCCGGCTTCGAACAGGGCTGCGGGCCTTACCTGGGCGGCCTGGAACAGCGGCCACAGAACACACAGCGCCAGTACCGTATGCACCAGGCGGCGCAAGGCCGCGGGGTCGCGCTCCACGGACTTCAGCGGCATAGCGTCAGCGGGGCAGGCGTGGCCGGTGCGGCCGGCCCAGGCGCCTGGGGCTGCGGCGTGGGCGGCGTCTGGCCCTCGCTGGCATACAAGGCCTGCAAATGTTCCTGGCGGACCTGGTCCGTGGGCAGATCGAAGGCGATGCGCCCGCCCTTGATGCCGACGATGCGCGCAAAGCAGTTCAGCGCCAGGTCGACCGCATGCAGGCTGGCCACCAGCGTTGCGCCGCGCTGGGCGGCATCGTCGATCAGCAGCCGCACGGTGGCCTGCGCCAGGTTCGGGTCCAGCGCCGAGACGGGTTCGTCGGCCAGCACCAGTGCCGCTTGTTGGTAGAGCACGCGGGCAATGCCGGCGCGCTGCAGTTGGCCGCCCGACAGTTGGTCGCAGCGTGCAAACAGCTTGTCGTCCAGGTCGACCTGGGCCAGCGCCGCGCGGGCACCGGGAATGTCCATGGGGTAGGCCAGCGAGGCCAGCGCTTTCCAGGCCGGCCACTGGCCCAGCCGTCCGGCGAGCACGGACGTGACCACGCGCTGGCGCCCGGGCAGGGGCGGGGCCTGGTGCACGGTGCCTATGCGCGCGCGCAAGGCGCGCAGGACCGGCGCCGAGAGACCGCGAAGCTCCGTGCCCAGCACCTGGGCGCTGCCCTGGTCCGGCGTCAAGGCCGTGGCCAGTACCGACAGCAGCGAAGTCTTGCCCGCGCCCGAGGGGCCGATCAGGGCAATGCATTCGCCCTGGCGCGCGGCCAGCGCAATGCCGGCCAGCGCGACCGTGCCATTGGCGTGGGTCAGCCCCACGCCTTCCATCGCGAAGCCCATGGGGCTTACTTCAGCAGGCCGGCCGACTTCGCGGCGTCCTCGATGCCGACGTAGTTCTTGGCGTTGGTCGGGAGGAACTTCGACGCGCGCTGCAGGCCCAGAATGGCCTTGTCCTCCGGCTTGGCCGGGTCGAGCGCCAGGAAGGCGTCGGTCAGCTTCTTCACCAGGGCCGGATCCAGGTCGCCGCGCACCGTCCAGTTGTAGTCAAAGTAGGTCGGCGTGGTGGCGAAGACGCGCACCTTGCTGGTGTCGACCTTCTTTTCTTCGACCATCTTGTCCCAGACCGAAGCGTTGAGCACACCGGCTTCGGCGCGGCCGGCGGCGACGAAGGCGACGGTGGCGTCATGGGCGCCGGAGAAGGCGACGTTCTTGAAGTCCTTGTCCGGATTCAGGCCCGCTTGCTGCAGGAAAAAGCGCGGCATCAGGCTGCCCGAAGTCGACGAAGGCGCGCCAAAGGCAAAAGTCTTGCCCTTGAGGTCGGCCAGGCCCGTGATCTGCGGGTTGGCGGTGATGAACTTGGACGTGAACTGGGCATCTTCCGCGCGCTGGACGATGGGAATAGCCGTGCCATTGGTGCGGATCTTGGCCTGCACAAAAGTGAAGCCACCCAGCCAGGCCAGGTCGATCTTGCGCGTGGCCAGCGATTCCACCACGGCGGCGTAGTCGGTGACGGGCGTGAACACGACTTTCATGCCGGTCTTCGCTTCCAGATACTTGCCCAGCGGCGCGAACTTGCGCTGCAATTCGGTGGGTGCTTCGTCGGGAATGGCCGAAACCCGCAGCACCGCGTCGGCGGCCAGAGCGGGCAGGGCGCCCATTGCGGAAACGGCCAGGGCGCAGCTAAGCGCCTGCTTGAGCGCCAGGCGGCGTGCAGGAGTAAGACTCATGGGGTGTTCCGATTGGTTGCGACCACCACCGTGCGGATTCCACGGCAGCTGAATAAGCGCCAGGGCGCTGAAGTTTTCCGTGCGGCGTCCATGCCGCGACGCCATTGTAGTGATGCAGGGCGCGGCGGGCACAGGGGGCGGGCGCTGCCCCCGCGGCGCGCTCGGCTTCCTGTCGCGGGAGGGAAGGGGCGGGCAAGCCGTCCTGGTATTTCTTCTCAGTGTGCGCATCGTTCACAGCCCATGCAACTGGCGCGCCCCAGCAAGGGGGCACCGAGCAAGGGCCGCCCCGCAGCGATGGTGTCGTCCCCCTCCACCGAAGGTTGAGAGGGGGAAGCGGCGTAAGCCGCTCAGGGGGTGCTAACTAAACTTCACTTCAAAGAAGCTGCATTCGCCATCACCCAGCCCCTGCATGCCGGCCTGCACGGCAGCGTTGGAAGCCTTGGTCCAGCGCGCAAACATGGCCTTGGCCTCTTCGGTGATTTCTTCGGGTGGAGTGTCCTCAAGGCCCAGCACACATTCCAGGGCCAGTGCCACCTGTTCGGCCCCACCCAGCTGGCGTTCCATCACGCGTGCATAACGCGCCTCGGCCCGCATACGCTCCTGCTCGGGCAGGCTGGGGTAATCGCACAAAGAAACGGTGTAGAAGGATGCAACGGTGTCCATGGTGGTTCGATATGTGAAGTTGACTGTAAAAATGTACAGTAAATTTTGATATTTAGCTGTTGTTTTTTACAGTCTTCTTCCGCGCCGTGCAGATTCAGGGCGTGGCCGGCGGCAGTTCGGTCGCCGGCAGCGGCCGCACCAGGCGCACCAGCAGCACATTGCCCCGGCCCATTTCGCCGCTGGCCTGGCCCGTGGCCCAATCCACGGCCCAGGCCTGCGGCGCGGGCAGGCTGTTGCGGGCCGGGGTGGTGGCTTCGTAGCTGTAGCGGTTGATGGCGCGGGAATTGATGGCCGCCGTGCCTGTCCAGTGCCAATCGCCTGGCGTTTGCGCAAACAAGGCCGCGGCCTGTCCCGTCGGCGCCGCGGTCCGCTGCTGGAGGCGGCGCAGTTCGTTGGTGCGCGGCAAGCGCCAGCCCAGTCCGTCCTCCCGGTGCAGGGACTGGGCGAGCTTCTGGGCCTGGGAGTAGTTCAGCCGCTGGGGCGTGCCCTGGCAGCGCTCATTGCGCCAGACCATGCCATGCACGCAGCGCGGCCAGACCAGGCGGGCGCGCAGATCCTGCACTTCGCTGCCGTCGGCCGACAGTTGCAGTTCCGTGGAGGCCTCCTTGCTGGCATCGGACGTCTGGGCCAGCAGGACCGGACTGAAGGCCAGTGCCAGGGTCAGGAGAAAAGGGCGAAAGGCGGGCAGGGCAGCAGGCAGCATGGCGTTGGAGTGGTAGCAGGTGCAGCCTGCATTGTGCCGCCGCGCACGCGGCCTGGCCTTGCGTGCACGCGTGGCGATGCCTTGGCTGCTCGATCAAGATGGCGTGGTCGCACGGCCGTGGCTGGGGTGAAAAAGCCATGAAAAATGGGGAGTTTCAGAGGGCGGGCGACATGTATTTCGCCCCGGCAGCGGTGGCGCCAGAGTGTTCGCGCGAAGTGCATGCGGCATGCAAAGGCATTCGTTCCCCTTGAGAATAGGCCGCTGTCCCAGGCCGCCCGCGCGGCTGGGGCATATAAAGCCAAGGAGTGCCATGCGAGAGTTTGCCGAAAAACCGGGTCAGATGATGGAGGGCGGCGTGTCCATGGGCGGGAGCGCTGTTGCGGACGGTCTGCCTGCCGGCAGGCGAGGGCGGGCCATGCTGGTGGTCCTGCTGGGTCTGCTGGTGGCGGTGCTCGACGGCAGCGTGCTCAATCTGGCCTTGCCGGCGATTGCCCGCAAATTCGAGGCCGCGTCCTCGGATGCGATCTGGGTGGTCAATGCCTACCAGATCGCCACGCTGGTGATGCTTTTGCCGCTGGCGGCGGTGGGCGAGCGCATCGGTTACCGGCGTATCTACCTGGGGGGCATGGCCTTGTTTGCGCTGTCGTCGCTGGGCGCCATGCTGGCCTCGTCACTGGGCACGCTGATCGCGGCGCGCGCGCTCCAAGGCCTGGGCGCGGCGGGCATCATGAGCGTGAACGCGGCCATGGTGCGGCTGATTTTTCCCCGGGCCCTGCTGGGGCGGGGCCTGGCCATGAACTCCATGGTGGTGGCGATTGCTTCGGTGGCCGGGCCTACGCTGGCCGCGGGCATTCTGTCCGTGGCGAGCTGGCCCTGGCTGTTCGCCCTGAATGTGCCGCTGGGCCTGCTGACGCTGCTGCTGGGCAGCCGGGCCTTGCCGTACAACCCGCGGACTGCGGACGTCGCCGGGCCGGCGCAGTTCTCCGTACTGGACGTGCTGCTGAACATGGCGATGTTCGCGCTGGTGTTCCTGGGCGTCGATGCCCTGGGGGTGTCCCGCAACGGGCAAGGCGGGCATGCGGCCCTGGGCTGGGTGCTGCTGGGCGCCGGCCTGCTGGTCGGTGCCTGGCATCTGCGGCGACAAAGCCGCAAGGCGCGGCCGCTGTTCCCCGTGGACTTGCTGCGCATTCCGGTGTTTGCACTGTCCATGGCGTCGTCGGTGACGGCTTTTTGCGCCCAGACCCTGGCGTTTCTGGCCCTGCCATTCCTGCTGCTGGAGACCCATGGCCGCTCGGCGCTCGAAGCCGGTCTGCTGATGACGGCCTGGCCGGCGGCCATCGTCACCGTGGCACCGCTCGCGGGCTGGCTGATAGGCCGCTACCCCGACGGGTTGCTGGGCGGTCTGGGCATGGCGGTCTTTGCCGCCGGCCTGTGGCTGCTGGCACTGCTGCCGGCCCAGCCTTCGGACCTCGACATCGTCTGGCGCATGGCTTTGTGCGGCGTGGGTTTTGCGCTGTTCCAGTCACCGAACAATCACACCATCGTCACGTCGACGCCGTTGGCACGCAGCGGGGCGGGCAGCGCCATGCTGGGCACGGCGCGCCTGACGGGGCAGACCCTGGGCGCCATTTTCCTGGCCACCCTGTTCGCGCTGTGGCCGGGCCATGGCGGGACGGCGGAAATGGTGGCCCTGATCGTGGCTGGGGGCTTTGCGGTGCTGGCTGGCACTTGCAGCAGCCTGCGCCTTAGACAGGCGCACGGCTGACATCCGCTGCGACACGCAGGTGACATAGCCCCGGCTGTGTGCACCGCACAATGCTGTGGAGCAGTGCCTCGGGGCCTGCATTTTTGACAAAAAATCCACAGGAGACAGCTAGATGACGCGTAATGTGCAACAACTGTTCGATCTCAGCGGCAAGACGGCCTTGGTGACCGGTGGCTCGCGCGGCCTGGGCCTGCAGATGGCACATGCGCTGGGTGAAGCCGGGGCAAAGATCGTGCTGAGTTCGCGCAAGGCCGGCGATCTGGAGGAGGCCGTCGCCGAGTTGCAGGCGGCGGGCATCGACGCCCGCTGGATTGCCGCCGATTGCGCCGATGAAGCCGATATCCAGCGTCTGGCCGATGAAACCCTGCAGCGCGTGGGCGACGTGGATATTCTGGTCAACAACGCCGGCGCGAGCTGGGGTGCGCCGGCCGAGGACCACCCGACCGCGGCCTGGGACAAGGTGATGAACCTGAATGTGCGCGGCTACTTTCTCCTGAGCCGCGAGATCGCCAAGCGCAGCATGATCGCGCGTCGCAGCGGCCGCATCATCAATATCGCGTCGATCGCCGGCCTGGGCGGCAATCCGCTGGAGATGAAGACCATTGCCTACAACACCTCCAAAGGCGCGGTCATCAACTTCACGCGTGCCCTGGCCGCGGAATGGGGCGTGCACGGCATCAACGTGAACGCGATTTGCCCGGGCTTTTTCAAGACCAAGATGGCGACGGTGCTGATCGAGAGCATGGGCGAGGAAAAAATGGCGTCCCATGCGCCGCTGCGCCGCCTGGGCGACGACGAAGACCTCAAGGGCATCACGCTGTTGTATGCCTCCGACGCGGGCAAGCACATCAC
>Ga0247819_10001317_pt1 | contig 13524 bp, 13 predicted proteins | sample 13C_Xylose_Day6_FD_193428 | JGI IMG/M metagenome (GOLD analysis project Ga0247819, IMG submission 193428) | Soil microbial communities from agricultural site in Penn Yan, New York, United States - 13C_Xylose_Day6 | ecosystem: Environmental > Terrestrial > Soil > Agricultural land | place: USA... | reverse complement strand
CAGCCGGGGCGGGTGCGGGGGTGGCCGCCGGTTTTCTGCGGAAGAAACTGAACATCGGGTGGGTTTCTAGAATCAACGGATTCTATGAAACACCCCCTGCGACGCGTGGCCGCCGCCTGCTGTGCCGCGCTGTTCCTCGCCGGTGGCGGCGCATTCGCGCAAACGCCCTCGGCCACGATCCCCCGAACCACCTCAGCTCCCGCCACCGACGAGCAGCCTGTGCGGTACACGCTGGCCAACGGCATGACGCTCATCGTCAAGCCCGACCGCCGCGCGCCCACCGCCGTGCACATGCTGTGGGTGCGCGTGGGCGCGATGGATGAGGTGGACGGCACCACCGGCGTGGCGCACGTGCTGGAGCACATGCTCTTCAAGGGCACGCCGCGCCTCGCGCCCGGCGAGTTCTCGCGCCGCATCGCCGCCATGGGCGGGCGCGAGAACGCGTTCACCGGGCGCGACTACACGGGCTACCACCAGCAGATCCCGGCCGGCAAGCTGGAGGAGGTGATGCGCCTGGAGGCCGACCGCTTCGCCCACAACCGCTGGCCCGACGAGGAGTTCAAGCGCGAGCTGGAGGTGGTGAAGGAAGAGCGGCGCCTGCGCGTCGAGGACTCGCCGCGCTCGATGCTGTATGAGGTGATCAGCGGCGCGGCCTTCCTCGCCTCGCCCTATCGCCGGCCGATCTCCGGCTGGATGAACGACCTGGAGGCGATGACGCCGCAGGACGCGCGCGAGTTCTACCAGCGCTGGTACGTGCCCGCCAATGCGGCCGTGGTCGTGGCCGGCGACGTCGATCCGGCCCAGGTGCTGCGCCTGGCGGAGCGCCATTACGGCAGCTTGCCCGCGCGCGCCGTGCCCACCCGCAAGCCGCGCGCCGAGCCGCCGCAGGCCGGCATCCGGCGCGTGGAGCACAAGGCGCCGGCCGAGCAGTCGTACGTATCGCTGTCGTTCAAGGTGCCGCAGCTGCGCAGCTTCGAGCCCAGCGCCGAAGCCGACGACGCGCTGGCGCTGACGGTGCTGGCCGCCGTGCTCGACGGCTACAGCGGCGCGCGCCTGGACCGCGCGCTGACGCAAGGCGCCGATCGCGTCGCGGACAGCGCCGGTGCCGGCAACGGCCTGTGGGGCCGCGGCCCGCAGCTGTTCACGCTGGACGGTGTGCCCGCGCCGGGAAAGACCACCGAGCAGGTCGAGGCCGCGCTGCGCGCCGAAGTGGCGCGCGTGGCCAAGGAGGGCGTGAGCGAGGCGGAGTTGCAGCGCGTGAAGACGCGCTGGATCGCCGCGGAGGTCTACAAGCGCGACTCGGTCTTCAGCCAGGCCCGCGAACTGGGCACCTACTGGGCCTGGGGCCTGCCGCTGGACTCGGCCGAGCGCCTGATGGAGCGCCTCAAGGCCGTCACGGCGAAGCAGGTGCAGGCGGTCGCGGCCAGGTACTTCGGCGACGACGAACTCACCGTCGGCGTCCTGCGGCCCTTGCCGCGCGACCCGGCCGCCGCGCGCCCGCGCACGCCGCCGGCGGGACTGCGGCACTAGGAGGCGGGACGAACATGGCAATCGCAATGAATCTGTTTGTTCGCAGCCTCGGCGTGCTCGCCCTGCTGGCGCTGCAGCCGGCCTTCGCGGCCCTGCCGATCGAGCACTGGACCCAGCCCAGCGGCGCCCAGGTCTACCTGGTGGAGAGCCACAGCATCCCGATGGTGGACGTGAACATCGACTTCGACGCCGGCGACCGGCGCGACCCGTCCGGCCAGGCGGGCCTGGCCAGCGTCACCGCGTCGATGACCGGCAAGGGCCTGCTCGGCCAGGACGGCGAGCCCGCGATGGACGAGAACCAGCTGGGCGAGGCCTGGGCCGACCTGGGCGCGGGCTTCGGCGGCGATGCCGGCAGCGACCGCATGAGCTTCAGCCTGCGCTCGCTCACCGAGCCGGCGCTGCTGGACCGCGCGATCCACCTGGCGGCGCGCCAGCTCGGCGAGCCGGCATTCCCCGACCACGTCTGGCAGCGTGATCGCGCGCGCATGTCCGCTTCGATCCGCGAGGCCAACACGCGGCCCGGAACGGTGGCTTCGCGCGCCTACCAAGCCGCGGTGTACAGCGGCCATCCCTACGGCGCCGACGTCACCGAAGCTTCGCTCGCGGCCATCGGAGTCGAGGACATGAAGCGCTTCTTCCGCGCCCACGTCATGCCCTGCCGCGCCAAGGTCAGCGTCGTCGGCAACGTGGACCGGGCGCAGGCCGACGCGCTGGTCGCGCGCATGCTGTCGCGGCTGCCGCAGGGCCCGGGCGGATGCACGCCGCTGCCGGCGGTGCCGGAAGTGCCGCCTCTGGCCAAGGCCTTCAAGGAGGCGATCCCGTTCCAGTCCGCGCAAGCCCATGTGCTGATCGGCCAGCCGGGCTACAAGCGCAGCGACCCGGACTACTTCCCGCTGCTGGTGGGCAACTACATCCTGGGCGGTGGCGGGCTGGTGTCGCGGCTGTCCACGGAAGTCCGCGAGAAGCGCGGCCTGTCGTACGGTGCGTCCAGCTACTTCTCGCCGGGCCTGCACGCGGGCGCGTTCACGATCGGCCTGCAGACCCGGCCCGACCAGGCCGCGCAGGCGACCCAGGTCGCCAAGGACGTGGTGGCGCGATTCGTGTCCGACGGGCCGACGGCTCAGGAACTCAAGGCCGCCAAGGACTACCTGATCGGCGGATTTCCCCTGCGCATCGACAGCAACCGGAAGTTGCTGGACAACGTCGCGGCGATCGCCTGGCACAACCTGCCGCTGAACTACCTGGACACGTGGACTGCGCAGGTCGCGAAGGTGAGCGCTCAGGACGTGCGGGCGGCCATGGCGCGCAAGCTGCAGCCCGATCGCATGGTCACAGTCACCGTCGGGGCGGCGCCGTAACAACGAAACTGTCAAACCTGACAGGGGGACAAGCTAGGCGGCCGCGGAGATTTCGCGAAGAATCCTTTCCACGAGCTGTCACATGGGACTCGGAGAGCCGGCCACAAAGGCAACAACAGCCGGCCCTGATTAGAAACAGAGAGGAATACGGCGCGGCCCCGCAAGGTGCCGCGCTATTTTTTTGCCTCGCTTAAAGTGCGCGGTCCATGCCTCGCTCCCCCCGACCCGCTTCGCCTTCCCGCCGCCCAGCCAACGAGGTGCGCATCGTCGGCGGCCAGTGGAAGCGCACCCGCCTGCCGGTGGCCGACAAGCCCGGCCTGCGCCCGACGCCTGATCGCGTGCGCGAAACCCTCTTCAACTGGCTCGGCCAGGACCTGTCCGGATGGCGCTGCCTGGACGCGTTTGCCGGCACCGGCGCGCTCGGCTTCGAAGCCGCGTCGCGTGGCGCCGGCCAGGTGGTAATGGTCGAGCAGGACCCGGACCTGGTTTCCGCGTTGCGCGCGATCAAGACCCGCCTTTCCGCCGACACGGTCGAGGTGCGCCGGGCCAACGGCCTGTCGGTGCTCAAGGAGTTCGCGGGCACCGGCCTCGACCTGGTGTTCCTGGACCCGCCGTTCGATGCCGACCTCTTCGACAAGGCCGTCGCCGCCGCGGTACCCGCGCTGGCCGATCAGGGCCTGCTCTACCTGGAAGCGCCCACCGCGTGGTCGGCCGCGCAGGCCGAGGCCGCGGGCCTGGCGGTCCACCGCCACCTCAAGGCCGGCGCGGTCCACGCCCACCTTCTCGGACGCGCCGGCGGGCCGGCCGCATAATCGCCAGCGGCTCGACCTTTTGACCATTACCGCCATGGCCCATCCCGTCATCGCCGTCTACCCCGGCACCTTCGACCCCATGACCCTGGGCCATGAGGACGTGGTGCGGCGTGCCACCCAGCTGTTCGAGAAGGTGATCGTCGCGGTCGCGGCCGGCCACCACAAGAAGGCGATGTTCACGCTGCAGGAGCGCATCGAAATGGCGCGCGAGGTGGTCAAGCCGTTCCCGCAAGTGACTGTCGAAAGCTTCTCCGGCCTGCTGCGCGACTTCGTGGTGGCCCGCGGCGGCAAGGCCATGGTGCGCGGCCTGCGCGCGGTGACCGACTTCGACTACGAGTTCCAGCTGGCGGGCATGAACCGCAGCCTGATGCCCGACGTGGAGACGGTGTTCCTCACGCCCAGTGACAAGTACCAGTTCATCAGCAGCACCTTCGTGCGCGAGATCGCGGTTCTGGGCGGCGAGATCGACAAGTTCGTTTCGCCCCTCGTGCAGCGGCGCCTGCAGGAAAAGGTCAAGAGCCTGGGCGGCTCCTAGAGGCGCGCGAACCAGCGCCGCAGCGCCTCGTTCACCGCCTGCGGCCTTTCCATCGTCAGCATGTGCCCGCAGCGCGGGACCAGCACCAGCTCGGCGCCGGGCGCCAGCCGGGCGATCTCGCGGGAGAGCTCCGGTGGCGTGAGCTGGTCGTCCTCGCCGCACATCACCAGCACCGGGCAGCGCAGCGAAGGCAGGTGCCGACGCGCATCGGGACGCGCGATCACGGCGCGGTTCTGGCGGATCAACTGGTCCGCGCCCGCGCGCAACACGAACTCCAGGTAGCGGCCGACCAGCTCGGCGTCGCGCGCGTGGTCCGGATGGAAGGCCAGGCCGGCGTTCGGCTCGATCACCTCGCGCAGCTGGCCCTGCGCGAACAGCTCGATCGCCTTCTCGCGGATGCCGCGCATCTCCTCGTTCTCAGGCTGCGCGCTCGTGCCCAGCAGTGCCAGACCGCGCACGCGATCCGGCGCCTGGCGCCCCGCTTCCATCGCGACCATGCCGCCCATCGATGCGCCGCACAGCGCCAGCGGACCCGGGTGGCGGGCGAGCAGGGCGGCCGCCATCTCCGGCAGCGTGGCGTGGCGCGTGTGGACGTCGGTGACCACGGGATGCAGGTCGGCCAGGCCGGCGAGCTGGTCGCGCCACATGGCTGCGTCGCCGGCGAGGCCGGGGACCAGAACGAGATTCGTCATCACAACAGGCGCTCCGCGGCGTGTGAGAGACCGAGCGCGGCGTACAGCTGCGCGCCTTGGCGGCGCAGCCGGCGCGACTCGGGTTGCGAGCGGACCTGCGGCTGCAGGAGGTTCTGCGCGCCGTTCAGGTGTCCGCTGAGGATCAGCGCATCGAGGTGGATCTGCGAGAAGAGATCGCGCTGCGCGTGGCTGCCGCCGATCTCCAGCATGCGGGGCAGGGCGTGGCCGAGTTCGTGCACGGCGTTTTCGTGATCGCCGCGAGCCCATGACAGGAGCCCACGACCGGCGGGCAGGCACACGTCCCGCCAGGCCGCGCGCTCGTCGGGCCGCGCTTCCTCGGCATGCGACTGCATGCGAGCCAGCAGGACATCGGCTTCCGGTCGGCCCGCGCGAGCGAGACCGAGCAGGTACTGCAAGTCGAGGAACGGCAGCACGTGGTCGTCCGTTCGCGGCGCGAGGTAGGAGGCCACGTCCTGCCACCGATCGCCCACGTCCACGCCCGCCAACTCGAGCCGAGCGAGAAGCGACACCGCGTTGATCTGGTCCTGGCTGTAGTCCTTGGCGACGCCCCAGACCTGGCGGTCGTAGAGCTCGAGCACTTCGTCCGCGCGGTCCAGCTCCAGTGCGAACAGCGCCTGATGCCACCAGTTGTGCGTCACCATGAACGAGTTCAGTCCGCTCCAGGTGTCGCTCACCTCTCGCAGGAAGGCGTGGCCTTCCTCGATGCGGCCTTGAGTGAGCATCACGTGCGCCAGCGCGTGGTGCGCCCACGGCTCCTTGCGGCGCATAGCGATCGCCCAGCGCGCGTGGACCTCGGCCTGCTCCAGCCCGTGGCACTGCTCCCACGCAAAGGCCAGCATGCCGTGCAGGTAGGGTACATCGCCGGCCTGCGGCTCGGCGGCGAGCGCCATGCGCAGCATGCCGGGCGCGTCGCCGCGGTTGAACAGGTGGTAGTGCCCGAGCTTGAGCGAGGCGAGGTCGCGCGGATGCTCGCTGGCCTGCTCCTCGTGCAGCGCGATCGCGCGCGGGATGTCGCCTTCGACCCAGGCCGCGACGGCCGCGATGAAGCGCTGCTCGCGCGGCGTGGTGCGCGCGGCACCGGCGAGGGCGCGATCGATGAAAGACCGTGCGTTCGCGGGCGCCTCGCGCGACTCCGCGAACATGTGCAGCGCCGCGATGCCGGCCTGCAGGATCGGCGAGGGATCGTCGGCCGCCGCGAGCACGTTCACCACGCGCGCCTCGCTGGCGATGAAACCCTCGACGAAATCGTTCAGCGCCGCGAGCCCCGCGCCGCCGCCGTCCAGCGTGACCGGATTGCCGAGCGCGTCAGTCCACATGGTCCAGCGCCTCCGAGGGCGGCTGGGGCCAGGGGCGCTGCGGGTCGCGCAGCAGCTCGAAGGCGCGCGCGACCTGCAGCACACCGAGGTCGTCGAAGCGCTGGCCCGCGATCTGCAGGCCGATCGGCAGGCCGTCCGTGGTGTAGCCGCAGTTGATCGACGCCGCCGGCTGCTCCGACATGTTGTAGGGCACGGTGAAGCCGATGTGCTCCAGCGGCCGCAGCGGGTCGTTGGTGGGCGAGGGCAGCTCCGCCGGGAAGGCCGGCACCGGCGACACCGGCGAGATGACGTAGTCGAACGCGCGGAAGGCGTTGACCGCGGCGACTCGCGTGGCGTGGAACTGGCTCGCGGCCTTGAACACCGCCTCGCCGCTGAGCCCTGCGGCGCTGTCGGCCCAGGCGCGGATGTAGGGCAGCACCTTCTCGCGGCGGTCGGCCGGAAGGGCCTTCATGTCCACGTGCGAGCGCATGCGCCAGAAGTGGTCCATGCCGTCCAGCATCCCTTGCGTCATGAACGGCGGGATGGGTTGCACGTGCGCGCCGGCGCGTTCGAACAGGCGCGCTGCATGTTCGACGGCAGCCTTCACCTGCGGCAGCACGGCGAGGCCGCAGCCCGCTTCCAGCAGCAGGCCGATGCGCAGGCCCTTGAGCTTGGCCACGCCCGCGTCGGCGTCCTGCCAGGCGATGTCCTGGAACGGCAGGCTCATGCTGTCGCGCGCGTCGGGCCGCGAGAGCACCTGCATGAACAGCGCCGAATCGGCGACCGTGCGCGTCATCGGCCCGGCCGCGCGGCCGGTGTAGGGCGGATCGATCGGGATGCGGCCCAGGCTGGGCTTGAGCGTGAAGATGCCGCACCAGCCGGCCGGCAGGCGCAGCGAGCCGCCGATGTCGGTGCCCACGTGAAGCGGTCCGTAGCCGGCGGCCGCCGCCGCGCCCGCGCCGGCGCTGGAGCCGCCCGGCGTCATCCCCAGGTTCCAGGGATTGCGCGAGAGGGCATGGAAGCTCGAAAGGCCCGAGGACAACATCCCGTAGTCGGGCATCGTGGTCTTGGCCAGCAGCACGCCGCCGCTTTCGCGCACGCGCGCCGCGGCGGGCGCGTCGGCGGGCGCGGGCACCAGCTCGACCGCGGCCGTTCCCAGCGGCGTGGGCTCGCCTTCGGTCGAGATGTTTTCCTTCAGCGTGAGCGGCACGCCGTCGATCGGCCCCAGCGGCCGGCGGTCGAGCCAGCGCTGTTCGCTGGCGCGCGCCTGTTCGAGCGCTCGCTCCGGATGCGGCAGGTACAGCGCCTGCAGGTGCCTTTCCCAGCGCTCGATGTGGCCGAGCACCGAGCGCGCCACCTCCACCGGCGAGAACTCGCGGCGGCGGTAACCCTCGATCAGTTCGACTGCGGACAGTTCATGCAGCGCATGTCCCGTGGACTGCTTCGTCATGCGCGCCCGCCCCTCAAGCCCAGGACAGCGCCGAGAGGTCGTTCACGAAGATCGGCATGTCCTTCCAGAGGCCGCGCACGCCCTTCTTGGCGACGGTGACCCATTGCGGCTGGAACAGGAAGGCGTGCACGCAGTCCTGCGCGAGCAGCTGCTGGATGTCGCCCACCATGCGGGCGCGATCCTTGGCGTTGCCGGTCTGCTTGTACTTGCCGTACAGCTCGTTGAACTTCGGGCTGGCGTAGTTCCAGTAGTAGTCCGGCTTGGCGAAGTTGCCGAGGTCGAACGGCTCGACGTGGGAAACGATGGTGAGGTCGTAGTTCTTGTTGCCGTAGGTGCCCGACAGCCACTGCGCCCATTCCACGTTCTGCAGCTTGGCGGTGATGCCCACCTTGGACAGCTGCGAGGCGATGACCTCGCCGCCCTGGCGCGCGTATGAAGGCGGCGGCAGCGTGATGGTCAGCTCCAGCGGGCTGGTGATGCCGGCTTCCTTGAGCAGCGCACGCGCCTTGTCCGGGTCGTACGGATTGACGGCGGTGGTGTCGACGTAGCCGGGCGCGCCGGGCACGTAGTGGCTGCCGATGGGCACGCCGAAGCCGTCCACCGCACCCTGGATCACCGCCTTGCGGTCGATGGCGGCGGCGATGGCGCGGCGCACGCGGATGTCGTCCAGCGGCTTCTTCTTGTTGTTGATCGCCAGGATGGTCTTGGCGCGCGAGCCCGACACGATCACCTGCAGGTTCGGATTGCCCTGCAGCGGCGGCACCGAGCGGCCGGAGATGCCGCGCGGCGCGGCGTCCACGTCGCCGGACAGCAGCGCCGCGACCTGCGCCGACGGATCGGCGATGAAGCGGAAGGTGGCGCGGCGGATCTTGACGTTGGCCGCGTTGCGGTGGCCGTCCCACTTGGTCAGCACCGCGGACGAGCCCTTCATCCAGTTCTCGAGCCGGTAGGGGCCGGTGCCGATGGGCTTGGTCGCGTTGGTGTCGGCGCTCTTGGGTTCGACGATCACGGCCGTGGCCTGGCCGAGCAGGAACGGGAAGTCCGGGTCGATTTCCTTGGTCAGCACCACCACCGTGTTCTCGTCGACCACCTGGGTGCTCAGGGCGGCGAAGGTGCGCTTGTCCTTGTTGGTGCTCTTCTCCGCGCCCGCGCGGTCGAACGAGAACTTCACCGCCTGCGCGTTGAAGGGTTCGCCGTTGTGGAACTTGACGCCCTTGCGCAGGCGGAACGTGTACGTCGTGAGGTCGGGCGAGACTTCCCAGCTCTCGGCCAGCAGCGGCGTCACGCTGCCGTCGGAGTTGATCTTGGTAAGCGTCTCGAAGATGTTGTACTGCGTGATCTCCGCGATCGCCGAAGCGGCGCCGGCCGTGGGGTCGAGCCCCGGCGGTTCCAGGGTCATCGCGATGACGATCGAATCCTTGCTGCGGCCCTGCGCCAGGGCCAGTTCCGGCAGGGCCAGCGGCAGGCCGGCGAGGGCTGCGGAGGAGAGGACGGTCCGTCGTTTCAGCATGTTGTTCGCTCCAGTGGGATCGAGGGGAAATCGGTCCGCGCATCATCCCCGAGGCGAATGAGGCGGCGCAAGAGGGATTAGCTTATGAGGCCGCTCGCGCTCCCGGCGGCTCCGCGCGCGGCACCGCTTCGAGCAGCGCGCGCGTGTACGGATGTTCGGCGGCATGGAACAGGCGCTGCGGCGGACCCTGTTCGACGATGCGGCCCTGCCAGAGCACGGCGACGTCGTCGCAGAGGTGGTTGACCACCGCGAGGTCGTGGCTGATCAGCATGTAGGTCACGCCGAAGCGCGCCTGCAGGTCCTGCATGAGGTTGAGCACCTGCGCCTGCACCGAGACGTCGAGCGCGCTCACCGGTTCGTCGGCCACGATGAGCTTGGGGCGCGTGATCAGCGCGCGCGCGATCGCGATGCGCTGGCGCTGGCCGCCGGAGAACTCGTGCGGGTACTTGCCCAGGTCGTTGGCGCGCAAACCGACCGAGGCCAGGGCTTCGCCGGCGCGTTCGCGCCGTTCGGCCGCGCTGGCGCCGCCTTGCGCCGCGAGCGGTTCGCACACGATGCGCTCGACGGTCTGGCGCGGATCGAGCGAGCCGTACGGGTCCTGGAACACCATCTGGAAATCGCGCCGCGCGCGGCGCAGCTCCTGCGGCGGCAGCGCGTGCAGGTCGCGGCCTTCCATGCGCACGCTGCCCGCGGTGGGCTGGTCCAGCGCCATCACCAGTCGCGCGAGCGTCGACTTGCCCGAGCCGGACTCGCCCACGATGCCCAGGCTGCGGCCCGCTTCGATGCTGAAGCTCACGCCGTTGAGGGCCTGCACCACCGGTGGCGGGCCGAACAGCTTTTCGCGCGGCATCGTGTAGTGCCGCACCAGGTCCTGCACTTGCAAGAGCGGAGCGCTCATGCGGCGACCTGTACTTTCTCCGCGGCCACGGCATCGAGGCGGATGCAGCGTGCGTGCTGTCCGGGACCGACCGCGAACGGTGGCGGCTGCGTGACGTGGCACTCGGGGATGGTGAAGCGGCAGCGTCCGGCGAACGGGCAGCCGGGCGGCAGGTCCACGAGTTCGGGCACGGTGCCGGGGATGGTCGTGAGTCGTCCGCCGCGCGGGCCACCGAGGCGTGGCCTCGCGCCGAACAGGCCCAGCGTGTAGGGATGCGAGGGATTGGCGAACACTTCGGCGGTGGGGCCGTCCTCGACCACCTCGCCGCCGTACATCACCATCATCCGCGCGACGTTCTGCGCCACCACGCCCAGGTCGTGCGAGATCAGGATCAGCGCCATGCCGCGTTCGGCCACCAGGCCGCGGATCAGCTCGAGGATCTGGCGCTGGATGGTGACGTCGAGCGCGGTGGTGGGCTCGTCGGCGATCAGCAGGTCGGGGCCGCAGGCCAGCGCCATCGCGATGGTGATGCGCTGGCGCTGGCCGCCGGAGAACTGGTGCGGATAGGCGTCGATGCGGCGCGCCGCGTCCGGGATGCCCACGCGGTCGAGCAGGGCGATGGCTTCCTTGCGCGCCGCCGCCGCGGACAGGCCGCGATGCAGCCGCAGCGGTTCGGCCACCTGGCGGCCCACCGTGTGCACCGGGTTCAGCGCCGTCATCGGCTCCTGGAAGATCATGCCGATGCGGTCGCCGCGCAGCTCGCACAGCTGGCGCTCGGGCAGTCCGACGATCTCGCGGCCTTCAAGCTTGATGCTGCCGCCGACCTTGGCGTTCTCTGGCAGCAGGCCCATCAGCGACATCGCGGTGATCGACTTGCCGCAGCCGGATTCGCCGACAAGTCCGAGCGTCTGGCCGCGCTCCAGCGTGAAGCTGACGTCGCGCACGGCGCGCGCGGGGCCGCGCTGGGTCTGCAGCGTCACATCGAGGTTGCGGACTTCGAGCAGCGCCATCGTTTCCTTGTTGTTCAGCGTTTGCGCGCGAGGCGCGGGTCGAACACGTCGCGCAGGCCGTCGCCCATCAGGTTCAGGCCCAGGACCGCCAGCGCGATGGCCACGCCCGGGTACACGGCCAGCATCGGCGCCTGGAACAGCAGCGTCTGAGCCTCGCTGAGCATGCGGCCCCACGAGGGTTGCGGCGGCTGCGTGCCCAGGCCCAGGTAGGAGAGCGCGGCTTCCGCGAGGATGGCGATGGCGAAGCGGATGGTGGCCTGCACGATCAGCACCGACAGGATGTTGGGCAGCACGTGCTCCATCGTGATGCTGAATGCGCCCTTGCCGCAGGCGCGCGCGGCCAGCACGAACTCGCGCGCCCAGATGGCGTTGGCCGAGGCGCGCGTGATGCGCGCGAAGGTCGGGATGTTGTAGATGCCGATCGCGACGATCGCGTTGACCATGCCCGGGCCGAACACCGCCGTGAGCATGATGGCCGACAGGATGGCCGGGAACGCGAAGCCGAAGTCGGCCACGCGCATGATGATTTCCTCGGTCCAGCCGCGCCGTGCCGAGGCGAGCAGGCCGAAGGCGGTGCCCACCACCAGGCCGATGCCGACGGCGATGACGCCCACCACGATGGAAGCGCGCGCGCCCACCAGCAGCAGCGACACGATGTCGCGGCCGTAGGGATCGGTGCCCAGCCAGTAGGTGCCGCTCGGGCCCTGAAGCCGGACGGGGATGTTCACGTCGTACGGGTTGTGCGGCGTCCATGCCAGCGACAGCGCGGCCGCCGCGACCAGCAGCAGCGTCAGCAGGCCGCCCAGCACGAAGCTGTGGTTGCGCAGCGCGCGGCGCCAGAAGCCCTGGGTCACGGGCGGCGTGGCGACGGGCAACTGCACGGCGCTCATATGTCGCTGGCCTTCACGCGCGGGTCGATGGTGGCGTAGAGCACGTCGACCACGAAGTTCACGATGATCACCATCGCAGCGAGCAGCATCACGCAGTTCTGCACCACGATCAGGTCGCGGTTCTGGATCGACTGGAAGATCAGCCGGCCCATGCCGGGCAGGTAGAAGACGCTCTCGACCACGATGGTGCCGGCCAGCAGCTCGGCGAACTGCAGGCCCGCCACGGTGATCACGGGGATCATGGCGTTGCGCAGCACATGGCCCCACAGCGTGCCGCGTTCGCTGACGCCCTTGGCGCGCGCGGTGCGCACGAAGTCCTCGCGCAGCACCTCCAGCACGGCCGACCGCGTGATGCGCGCCAGGATCGCCGACTGGACCACGGCCAGCGACAGCGCGGGCAGCAGCAGCGATCGCAGCCCTTGCCAGATGCCTTCGCCCCAGCCCGGGAAGCCGCCCGCGGAGAACCACTTGAGCTGCACCGAGAACAGCAGGATCAGCAGGATGGCGAACCAGAAGTTGGGGATGGCGATGCCGACCTGGGAGGCGGCCATCACGCCCACGTCGCCCAGCTTGTTGTGGCGCGACGCGGCGTAGATGCCGGCGACCAGGGCGATGAGGGCGGTCATCGCCATCGCCAGCACGGCCAGCGGGACCGTGAGGCTCAACCGTTCGAGCACCAGTTCGGAGACCGGCGTGCTGTAGGCGTAGCTGTCGCCGAGGTTGCCGGTGAGCATGCCGCCGACCCAGCTGAAGTAGCGTTCGACCGGCGGGCGGTCGATGCCGAGCTTGGTGGCCAGGGCCTGCACCGCCTCGGGCGAGGCGTCGGGACCCATCAGGATCTGCGCCGCGTTCCCCGGCAGGATCTCCAGCACCAGGAAGACCACCACCGAAGCGCCCACCAGTGTTGCCACCAGGGTGATCAGGCGCTTGAAGAGGAAGACGCTCATGCAGGCGGGGATAATGCCAGATCGGATCGGAACCCATCGGAACGACAGAGGGCAGCAAGCATGGCATTGATGATCACGGACGAGTGCATCAACTGCGACGTCTGCGAACCCGAGTGCCCGAACGAGGCCATCTTCCTCGGGCCCGAGATCTACCAGATCGATCCGCACAAGTGCACCGAGTGCGTCGGGCACTTCGACCAGCCGCAATGCGTGCAGGTCTGCCCGGTGTCCTGCATCCCGGTAGACCCGGCGAATGTCGAGGATCGCGAGACCCTCTGGCAGAAGTACCGCCGCCTGACGGCGCAGGCGGGGCAGCAGGACAAGTCCTAAAGCTGGCGCTTCACGGCCATCCGGCCGGCGGGCGCGGGTTTGGCGTCCTTCGCGGGCTTGGCCTCTTCGGACGCCTTGCCCTTCTTGCCGCCTCCCTTGGCGGACTTCTCCTTCTTCTTGTCCGGTTTCGTGGGGGCCGGCGCGCTGGCGGTGAATACGTCCAGCTTGCGCGTGGCGTTCTTCTCGGGCGATTTGTGCGGCGTGGGCTGGGTCTTCGCCTCGGGCTGCGCGATGTGGGAGGCCGAGGACGCGGATCGCGCCTCCTGC
>Ga0247819_10001315_pt1 | contig 13536 bp, 9 predicted proteins | sample 13C_Xylose_Day6_FD_193428 | JGI IMG/M metagenome (GOLD analysis project Ga0247819, IMG submission 193428) | Soil microbial communities from agricultural site in Penn Yan, New York, United States - 13C_Xylose_Day6 | ecosystem: Environmental > Terrestrial > Soil > Agricultural land | place: USA... | reverse complement strand
CACCGCAAGGCCGGCAACGTGGCGGACTTCTGCCGCCGCTGGGGCCGCGACTACCGCTACATGGTGGTGCTGGACGCCGACAGCGTGATGAGCGGCGACTGCCTGGTGACGCTGGCCAAGCTGATGGAAGCGCATCCGCAGGCCGGCATCATGCAGACGGCCACGCAGCCGATCGGCCACTCCACGCTGCACGCTCGCGCGCAGCAATTCGCCTCACGCGTGACGGGTCGCCTCTTCACGCTGGGCCTGCAGTACTGGCAGTTGGGCGAGTCGCACTACTGGGGCCACAACGCCATCCTGCGCGTCGAGCCGTTCATGGCGCATTGCGGGCTGGCGCCCATCCAGGGCAAGGGCGGCCTCGCGGGCGGGATCCTGTCGCACGACTTCGTCGAAGCCGCGCTGATGCGCCGCGCCGGCTGGCACGTGTGGCTGGTGACCGACCTGGCCGGCAGCTACGAGCAACCGCCGCCGGACCTGATGTCCGAACTGCAGCGCGATCGCCGCTGGTGCCAGGGCAACCTGCAGAACGCGCAGCTGATCGCCGAGCCGGGCATCCACCGCGTGCACCGCGCCATGTTCGCCATCGGCGCCATGTCGTACCTCTCGGCACCGCTGTGGCTGGCCTTCCTGCTGTCGGGCACGGCGCTGTGGATGTCGGGCGCGCTCGTGCTGTCCGGCGCGCAGGTCGCGCCGGCCGAGCTGGTCGGCCTGTGGGCCTGGACGCTGGTGATGCTGTTCCTGCCGCGCGTGCTGGGCCTGGCCGCCGTCATCATGCGCGGCGAGCAGCGCTCGTTCGGCGGGACGCCGCGCCTCCTGGCCAGCGCCGTCATCGAGACCGGCCTGGCGCTGTTGCAGGCGCCTGTGCGCATGCTGGCCCATACGCTGTTCGTGGCGGTGGCGCTCACCGGCATCAAGCTGAACTGGGTCTCGCCCCCGCGTGAAGCCAACGGCATCCGCTGGGCCGACGCGGCGCGCCAGCTGCTGCCGCTGACGCTGGCGATCCTCGGCATCGCGGCCGGCGTGGCCCTGGTGGACGTGGGCGCGCTGGTGGTGCTGCTGCCGGTGGCGCTGCCGCTGATGGTGTCGGTGCCGCTGGTGGTGCTGACCAGCCACGTGGACTTCGGCCTGTGGCTGCGCTCGCGCGGCCTGATGCTGGTGCCGGAAGAGGCGGGTTCGCCGCCGGTGCTGCGGCGTGCGCGCCTGCACGCGGGGCGCGCGGCGCGGGGATTGCGCGCCGCCTGAAGAAGCGGCGCGCGTTTCGCGCTGGTTTACTCGATACGGGCGCCGGACGCTTTCACGAGCGTGCCGGCGTTGTCGTAATCGGCCCGCAGCAGCTTCTGGAATTCGTCCGCGGAGAGGTTGCCGCCGACTTCCACGCCCAGGTTGGTCAGGCGCTGCTGCACGGCCGGATCGGCCAGCACCTTGCCCATGGCGGCATTGAGCTTGTCCAGTTCGGCCTTGGGCATGCCGGCCGGCGCGAGCAGGCCGATCCAGGAATCGAACTTGTAGTTCGGCACGCCGGCTTCGGCGGCGGTGGGCAGCTCGGGCAGGAAACGCGAGCGCTGCGTGCCGGTGTAGGCGAGCAGCTTCACGCGCGGATCCTGCTTGAAGGGCACGATGCCGACCAGCGAAGACACCACCCCCTGCACGCGGCCCGCGAGCAGTTCGTTCACCGCGTCGCCGGTCGACTTGAACGGCAGGTGCTGCATCTGCAGGCCGGCCTGCGAGAGGAAGAACGCCATGCCCAGGTGGGTCGCGCTGCCGTTGCCCGCCGACGCGTAGTTGAACTGGCCCGGCTTGGACTTCACCAGCTTCACGTAGTCGGCCAGGTTGTTGACGCCGATGTTGCCCGGCGCGGCGATCACGTAGCCCGAGTTGCCGATGTAGGCCACGCCGGTGAAGTCCTTGATCGGGTCGTAGGCGAGCTTGCTGTACAGGTGGCCCGCCAGCGTGTGGCTGGCCGCGGCGAGCACCAGCGTGTTGCCGTCCGCCGGCGACTTGGCGACCTGCGCGGTGCCGATGGTGCCGCCCGCGCCGGGCCGGTTCTCGACCACCACCGAGGCGCCGAGCAGCTGCCCCAGCTCCGCGTTGAAGGTGCGCGCCACCGTGTCCTGCACCGCGCCGGGCCCGAACGGCACGACGATGCGGATCACGCGTTGCGCGTGGGCGGGCGAGGCCGCCGCGGCAGCCAGGGTCAGCGCCGCGAAGGCGCTCAGGATCGGACGGCGTTTCATCATCGGAGGTGCTCCTTTGTTGTTCAGGGACGTGCGAGCCAGCGTTGCGCCAGCCGCACGAAGTAGCTGGCGCCGATGGGGATGATCTCGTCGTTGAAGTCGAACGAGGTGTTGTGGATGATGCAAGGACCGGGCCCGTGGTCCGGCAGGCGGTGCCCGCCGTCGCCGTTGCCGATGAAGGCGTAGCAGCCCGGCTTCACGCGCAGCATGTGGGCGAAGTCCTCGGCGCCCATCACGGCCGGATAGGCCTCGTCGACCATCGCGCCGCCCACCACCTCGCGCATCACCTGCGCCGCGAAGCGCGCCTCGGCTTCATGGTTGACCACCGGCGGCGAAGCGCGACGGAAGAACACGTCGGCGGTGCAGCCGTGGGCCTGGGCGATGCCGCCCGCCAGCCGGCGCAGGCCTTCCTCGATCTTGTCGGTGGCGTCTTCCGAGAACGTCCGCACCGTGCCGCCCACGGAGGCGATGTCGGGGATCACGTTGGGCGCGTCCGAGCCCCGCAGCTGCGTCACGGCCAGCAGCGCGCGCTCGGTCGACGCGATCACGCGCGGCACCAGCGATTGCAGTTGCTGGGCCAGGTCGATCACGGCGCCGACCGGGTCGATGCCCGTGTGCGGCATGGAAGCGTGCGTGCCGCGGCCGGTGAGCGTCACCTTCCAGGTATTGCTCGAGGCCATCAGCGGACCGGGGTTGACCGCGAAGCCGCCCACGTTGCCGATCGGGAAGTTGTGCAGCGCGAACACCGCCTCGCAAGGGAAGCGGTCGAACAGGCCGTCCTGGATCATCTTCAGGGCGCCCGCCTTGCCCATCTCCTCGGCCGGCTGGAAGATGAAGTTCACCGTGCCGTCGAAGTCGCGCGCCCGGGACAGGTGCCAGGCCGCCGCCAGCAGCATGGTGGTGTGGCCGTCGTGCCCGCAGGCGTGCATGCGGCCGTCGTGCTGCGAGCGGTGCGGGAAATGGTTCTCCTCCTGCAGCGGCAACGCGTCCAGGTCGGCACGCAGGCCGATGGAGCGGCCGCCGGTGCCGCAGCGCAGCACGCCGACGACGCCGGTGCCCGCGATGCCGGTGTGCACCTCGATGCCCCACTCGCGCAGCAGGTCGGCGACGATCCGGGAAGTCCGGTGTTCCTCGAAGCCGAGTTCCGGATGAGCATGGATGTCTCGGCGCAGCGCGACGAAGCGCGACACATCCGCAAAAGAGTCGACGATGTTCATGGGGCCGCAGGATACGGCAGATCACCTTGCCATCAAGGGCGCGATCTGCTCCCTCTCCCCCTCGGGGGAGAGGGCTGGGGTGAGGGGGTTCGTGAAGCCGGCGCGACCGTCTGACCCCGCAGGGGTCAGAAAGGGAGCTTGGGAACGCCGCCCTTGCCGGACATGCCGCCCATGCGCTTCATCATCTTCATGAGGCCGCCGCCCTTCATCTTCTTCATCATCCCCTGCATCTGCTCGAATTCATTGAGCAGGCGGTTGACTTCCTGGACCTGGACGCCGGCGCCGGCGGCGATGCGGCGCTTGCGGGTGGCCTTGATGATCTCGGGCTTGCGACGCTCCGCGGCGGTCATGCTGCAGATGATCCCTTCCTTGCGGCGGATGTCGCGCTCGGCCTTGTCCATGTCGACCTGGCCGGCCTTGGCCTGGACCTGGGCGGGCATCTTCTCCATCAGCGTGGACAGGCCGCCCATCTGCTTCATCTGCTGGATCTGGGCCAGGAAGTCGTTGAGGTCGAACCCCTCACCGCTCTTGACCTTGGCCGCCAGCTTCTGCGCGGCCTGCAGGTCGACCCCGGCCGTGACCTGCTCGACGAGGGCGACGATGTCGCCCATGCCCAGGATGCGGCCGGCGTGGCGCTCGGCGTCGAACACTTCGAGGCCGTCGATCTTCTCGGACACGCCCGCGAACTTGATCGGCGCGCCGGTGATCTGCCGCACCGACAGCGCCGCGCCGCCGCGCGAGTCGCCGTCCATCTTGGTCAGCACGATGCCGGTGAGCGGCAGCGCTTCCTTGAAGGCCTTGGCGGTGTTGACCGCGTCCTGGCCCTGCATGGCATCGACCACGAACAGCGTCTCGACCGGCTTGAGCGCGGCGTGCAGCTCGCGGATCTCCCGCATCAGCGCTTCGTCGATCGCCAGGCGGCCGGCCGTGTCGACCAGCAGCACGTCGAAGTACTGCCTGCGGGCGTGGTCCAGCGCGGCGCGGGCGATGTCCAGCGGTTTCTGGTCGGGGGAGCTGGGGAACCACTCGGCGCCGGCCTGGGCCGTCACCGTCTTGAGCTGCTCGATGGCCGCCGGGCGGTAGACGTCGCCGGAGACCGTCAGCACCTTCTTCCTGCGCTTGTCGACCAGGAGCTTGGCCAGCTTGGCCGTGGTGGTGGTCTTGCCGGCGCCCTGCAGGCCGGCCATCAGGATCACCGCCGGCGGCTGCGCGGCCAGGTTGATGTCGGCCACGCCCTCGCCCATGGTGGCGACCAGCTCGCGGTTGACGATGCCCACCAGCGCCTGGCCGGGATTGAGCGAGCCCACCACTTCCTGGCCCAGCGCCTTGTCCTTGACGCGCGCGATGAAGTCGCGCACGACCGGCAGCGCCACGTCGGCTTCGAGCAGGGCCATGCGCACCTCGCGCAGCATGTCCTGCACGTTGGCTTCGGTGATGCGCGCCTGGCCGCGCATTTCCTTGACCAGGCGGGAGAGTTTGTCGGAGAGGGCGGAGGCCATGGGGAAGTGGGGCGCCGATGCCCCGGCGGATGCGGAGCGAGCGACTAAACTGCGGCCCATGATTCTAGCGAGTGGCTCCGCGACCGGCGCCGTGCTGTCCCTGGCGGCGGCCGCGGCCTACGCGGTGCCCGCCGCCGCCGCGGCACGCCTGAGCCAGCGCGCCGCGCGCTGGGCGCTCGTCGTCGCCTGGGTGCTGCATGCGCTGGTGCTGGGCTGGACCCTGCTGGGCGACACGCCCCGATTCGGCTTCGCGCCGGCGCTGTCGGTCACCGCCTGGCTGGTGCTGACGGTCTACGCGGTCGAGCGCGAACTTTTCCCGCAGCTGCAGGCGCGCTGGGCTCTCGCCGGTCTCGGCTCGCTGGCCGTGCTGCTCGCGCTGGTGTTCCCCGGCGCGCCCATGCATCCGAGCACGCCCCTGCTGCCGCTGCACCTGGCGCTCGGCGTCGCCTCGTACGGCCTGTTCGCGGCCGCCGTGGTGCACGCCTGGCTGATGCGCCGCACCGAACAGATGATGCGGCAGGCCGCCGAGCCCCAGGCCGGCCTTCCGCTGCTCACGCTGGAGCGCCTCACTTTCCGGTTCGCCGCCGCCGGCTTCGTGCTGCTGTCGGCCACGCTGCTGGCCGGCCTGCTGTTCGGCGAGACGCTGTACGGCCGGGCCTGGCGCTGGGACCACAAGACCATCTTCTCGGTGCTGGCGTGGGTGGCCTTCGCGCTGCTGCTGCTCGGTCGGGCCCGCTTCGGCTGGCGCGGTCGCACCGCGGTGCGGGTGCTCTACACCGGCTCGCTGCTGCTGCTGCTGGCCTACGTGGGCTCGCGCTTCGTGATGGAAGTGGTGCTGGGACAGGTGACATGAAATTCCTGCTGGTGCTGGCGGTGCTGGTCATCGCCTACCTGGTGTGGCGATCGGGCCGCACGCGCGACGACGAGGACGACCGGCCGAAGGCGCCCCGTCCCGACACCACCCCCGCGCTGCCGCAGGACATGGTGCGCTGCCCGGTCTGCGCGCTGCACCTGCCGCGCCCGGACGCGGTGGCCGGCAGGAGCGGACGCCTCTACTGCTGCGCCGAACACCGGCGCGACGGCGGGAACTGAGGGTGAATTCGCAGCCCCTCGATTCCGCGTTGCAGGAGCTGCCGAGCCCGCAGGATTCGCCCTTCGTGCGGCTGTGGCTGGGCTTCGCCACCGCCCGCGTGGCGGTCGGCCTGGCCCTGGTGGTGCTGCTGACCACGTCCCGCTTCCTCGGGCCGCAGCACGTTTCGGGCTGGCTGATCGGCATGTGCGCCACCTACCTGCTGGCGACGCTGGCGGCCCGCCTGCTGCTGCGCCCGCCGGCGGCCGGTTCATCGTTCGACCCGCAGTGGGTCTCCAGCATCGGCGTCGACCTGCTGGTGTTCTCCTGCCTCCTGTTCCTGCAGGCGGGCGGCATCTATTACGCGCCGCTGTTCGCCATTCCCGTGCTGATGGCGGCGGTGCTCGGCTCCGGCCTGCTGGCCCTGGGCACGGCGGCGGCGGTCGCGCTGCTGCTGCTGGCCGACGCCTGGGTGCAGGTGCTGGGATCCTCGGTGGACATGGCCCAGCGCTTCGTGCAGGCGGGCCTGAGCGGCATCGGCTTCTTCGCCCTCGCCTTCCTGGCCCACCAGCTCGCGCTGCGGCTCGCGCGCGAGGAGGCCGCCGCGCGCGAAGGCCGCCGGGCCGCGCTGATGCAGACCCAGGTCAACCGGCTGGTGATCGAGACCCTGGCCGACGGCGTGCTGGTGGTCGATCCCGGCGGCAAGGTGCACGCCGCCAACCCGGCCGCGCGGGAGCTGCTGGGCGCCGGCACGAGCCGCCGCCTGAAGCTGGCCGAGCAGCCGGCCTGGTCGCCGCTGGCCGAGATGGCCCGGCGCACCTTCGACAGCGGCCAGCAGCAGTTCTCCGACCTGTCGATCGAGCAGCGCGCCGGCGCGGCGCGCCGCGTGTTCGTGCGCACCCGGCTGGCCTCGACGTCCGCCGACCGGGCCGGCGGCCTGTGCGTGGTGTTCCTGCAGGACCTGCGCGAGATGGAGGCTCGGCTGCGCACCGAGAAGCTGGCCGCCATGGGCCGCATGTCCACCGCGGTGGCGCACGAGATCCGCAATCCGCTGGCCGCCATCTCGCAGGCCAACGACCTTCTGGAAGAGGAGTTGCAGGCGCCCGAGCACCGCCAGCTGAGCGCGCTGGTGCGGCAGAACGCCCAGCGGCTGTCGCAGATCGTCGAGGAGATCCTGGACGTCGCCCGGGTGCAGCACAAGTCGGCGCCGCACGGCCAGTTCAAGCCCGAGCTCGATGCGGTCGTGCGCACCTGCTGCGAGGACTGGACCGGCCAGAACCACGGCGGCGACCGCGTGCGGCTGGGGCTGGCCGCGCCCGGCCAGCACGTCGCCTTCGATCCCGACCATCTGCGCCGCCTGCTGGTCAACCTGCTGGACAACGCGCTGCGCTACGCCTCGCATGCGCCCGACGCGATCCAGGTCGCCACCACGGCCGAAGGCCCGCCGACGCTCACCGTGTGGAGCGACGGCGCCGCGCTGGAGGCCGCGGTGGAGCGCCACCTCTTCGAACCCTTCTTCTCCTCGGAAAGCCGCTCCAGCGGCCTGGGCCTCTACATCTGCCGCGAACTGTGCGAGCGGCATGGCGCCCGCATCGGTTATCGCCGCGGACCGTCGCCTGGAGGCGACGGCCGCGACGGCAATGCGTTCTTCGTCGCGTTCCGCGCGACATCGGCCGCGGCCCCCAGCTCAGCCTTTGCCAAAATGCCGGCGTGAACGCCCCGGCCTCCGCCTCCGTCGCCCACGTGCTCGTCGTCGACGACGAGCCCGACCTGCGCACGCTCTATGAACTGACGCTGCTGCGCGAGGGCTACCGCGTGGATTCCGCGGCGACCCTCACCGACGCCTGGCAGCACCTGGAGGAGCGGCGCTTCGACGCCGTCATCACCGACATGCGGCTGCCCGACGGCCTGGGCCTCGAACTGCTGCAGCGCATGTCGGCGCAGCAGCGGCCCGAGCGCTGCATCGTCATGACCGCCTACGGTTCCGCCGAGAACGCGGTCGAGGCACTCAAGGCCGGCGCGTTCGACTACCTCACCAAGCCGGTCGACCTCAAGCAGTTCCGCAGCGTCGTGGCGTCGGCCATCCAGGACCGCCAGGGCGGCGGGCGGCCGCGCGTGGCCGGTGCCGGCCGCGTCGATCGCGCCCCGGCCGGCGGCCAGTCGGCGCTGGAGCGGCTGGTGGGCAACTCGGCGCCGATGCAGCAGGTCAAGGAGCGCATCGCCAAGGTGGCGCGCAGCATGGCGCCGGTGCTGGTGCGCGGCGAGTCGGGCACCGGCAAGGAACTGGCGGCGCGCGCGCTGCACGCGTGCAGCCACCGCAGCGACGGCCCGTTCGTCGCCGTGAACTGCGGCGCCATCCCGGAATCGCTGCTGGAGGCGGAGTTCTTCGGTGCGCGCAAGGGCTCCTACACCGGCGCCACCGCCGACCGCGAGGGCTACTTCCAGGCCGCGCAGGGCGGCACGCTGTTCCTGGACGAGATCGGCGACCTGCCGCTGGCGATGCAGTCCAAGCTGCTGCGCGCCATCCAGGAGCGCCACGTGCGCGCGATCGGCTCCACCCAGGAGGATTCCGTGGACGTGCGCATCGTCAGCGCCACCCACCGCGACCTGGCCGCCGACGTCACGGGCGGGCGCTTCCGCCAGGACCTGTACTACCGCCTGAACGTGATCGAGATCGTGGTGCCGCCGCTGCGCGAGCGCCGCGAGGACCTTCCCGCGCTGTGCGACGCGCTGCTGTCGCGCATCGCGGCCGAGACCGGCATGCCGGTGCCCGTGCTGTCGCCCGTCGTGGCCGAGCAACTGGCGGCGCATCCGCTGGCCGGCAACGTGCGCGAGCTGGAGAACCTGCTGCACCGCGCCGTGGCGCTGTCGGACGGAGAGGCGCTGCAGGTCGACCTGGCCGTCGCCGCGCCGGCGCCGGCGCTCCTGCCGGTGTCGCCGGAACCTCGCCCCGCCGCGATGGAGAGCGCCGCGCCCGCCCCCGCCGCGCAGGCGCCCATGCCCAGCGACCTGCAGGCCTGGCTGGACGAGCAGGAGCGCGAGATCCTGGTGCGCGCGCTGCAGGAAACGAATTTCAACCGCACGGCCGCGGCGCAGCGCCTGGGCCTGAGCCTGCGCCAGATCCGCTACCGGATAGCGCGCCTGGCCATCGTCGTGCCCGGGGGTGAAGAGCCCAATGAATCCGCCGCCTGACGACGCGCTCTGGTCGCGCGGCTGGTACCGCTTCGCGCGCCGGCTGGACTCGCCCAACTTCGGCCCGCGCCCCGCGGACGCCGTGATCGACCTGGTGGTCGTGCATTCGATCAGCCTGCCGCCGGGCGAGTACGGCGGCGAGCACGTGCAGGCACTGTTCACCAACCGGCTCGACTGGGACGCGCATCCCTATTTCAAGTCGATCGAAGGCCTGCAGGTGTCGGCCCACTTCTACGTGAGGCGCGGCGGCGAGCTCTGGCAGTTCGTCAGCACCGACGACCGCGCCTGGCACGCGGGCGCGTCGAGCTGGCAGGGACGCGCGAACTGCAACGATTTCTCCATCGGCATCGAGCTCGAGGGCCTGGAAGGCGGTCCGTTCGAGCCGGCGCAGTACGAGGCGCTGGCGGGCCTGTGCGCGGCGCTGGCGCAACGCCATCCGATCCGCCACATCGCGGGCCACGAGCACGTGGCGCCCGGACGCAAGCAGGATCCCGGCGTGGGCTTCGACTGGGCGCTGTTGCGCGACAGCCTCGGCTGGGCGCCATCTTCCCTTCCCCCATTGGTCTGAGATCGCGGACCTCGTTTGCGGTCGAGTTGCTTCCTCGCCGCGTATCGCGCGGTCCGCGCGCACGCACGCCGATCTTGCTTCGAACTGTGCGCAGCAAGCAGCCGCGCGGCCTGCAAGGGCATTTCGCGCGGCATGCCGCGCCGCTTCTGACCGGTGGATGATGGCTCGCGCAGCGGTGCGGGCGCGAGCCGCACGAAGCGCAGGGAACCCACACGCTTTCCACAGGCCATCCACTTGTAGTCCACGGCGTTAACCACTACCTATAGTGCTTGCCGTGGCTTGGGGCGCTATATATAGTGCCCCTGAGGCTGAGGCGCGTTAGACTCGCGCCCTTCCAAAAAATAACTGCAGCAGAGGAACGACATGCAATCTGTGTCCAGCGTCGAAAGCATTTCCACCCAGACCCTGGCGCCCGTCGGCGCTTCCACCACCGGCGGCCAGCCCACCGCCCACCCCCTCGCCCACTACCAGATCATCCGGCGCAACGGCGCCGTCGTGCCCTTCGAGCCGAACAAGATCGCCGTGGCCATGATGAAGGCCTTCCTGGCCGTGCACGGCACCCAGGGCGCGGCCTCGGCCAGCGTGCGCGAGACGGTCGACAGCCTCACCCAGCAGGTGATCCGCGCGCTGGTGCGCTCGCGTCCGGGCGGCGGCACCTTCCACATCGAGGACGTGCAGGACCAGGTCGAACTGGGCCTGATGCGCGGCGGCCACCACGACATCGCCCGCGCGTACGTCCTGTACCGCGACCGCCGCGCGCAGGAGCGCGCCCGCCAGGGCACGCCCGCCGTGGCCGAGGCGCCGGCGCTGCACGTCACCGACGGCGGCCAGCGCATCCCGCTCGACCTGAACCAGCTCAAGGCGCTGATCGAGAACGCCTGCTCCGGCCTCTCGGCCGACGTGAAGGCCGAGCCGATCGTGGCCGAGACGATGCGCAACCTGTACGACGGCGTGCCGATCGACGAGGTCTACAAGGCGTCCATCCTGGCCGCCCGCACGCTGATCGAAAAGGATCCCGACTACACCTACGCCACCGCGCGCCTGCTGCTGCACACCATCTTCAAGGAAGTGCTCGGCCAGGACATCACGCCGGCGGCGGTCGCCGAGGCCTATGCCGACAACTTCCCCCTCTTCATCAAGAAGGGCGTGGAGGCCGAGCTGCTCAACCCCGAGCTCCTGCAGTACGACCTGAAGCGCCTGGGCGGCTCGCTCAAGGCCGACCGTGACCTGAAGTTCGACTACCTGGGCCTGCAGACCCTGTACGACCGCTACTTCCTGCACGTTCGCAAGACCCGCATCGAGCTGCCGCAGGCCTTCTTCATGCGCGTGGCCATGGGCCTGGCGCTCAACGAGATCGACCGCGAGGCGCGCGCCATCGAGTTCTACGAGGTGCTGTCGAGCTTCGACTTCATGTCGTCCACGCCGACCCTGTTCAACAGCGGCACGCTGCGCAGCCAGCTGTCGTCCTGCTACCTGACCACGGTGCCGGACGACCTGGACGGCATCTACGAGTCGATCAAGGAGAACGCGCTGCTGTCCAAGTTCGCGGGCGGCCTGGGCAACGACTGGACCCGCGTGCGCGCGCTGGGCTCCCACATCAAGGGCACCAACGGCGAATCGCAGGGCGTGGTGCCGTTCCTGAAGGTGGTCAACGACACCGCCGTGGCGGTCAACCAGGGCGGCAAGCGCAAGGGCGCGGTCTGCACCTACCTGGAGAGCTGGCACCTGGACATCGAGGAATTCCTCGAGCTGCGCAAGAACACCGGCGACGACCGCCGCCGCACCCACGACATGAACACGGCCAACTGGATCCCGGACCTGTTCATGCGCCGCGTGATGGAAAAGGGCGAGTGGACGCTGTTCTCGCCCTCCTCCGTGCCCGACCTGCACGACCTGTTCGGCGCCGACTTCGAGAAGGCCTACGTGGCCTATGAAGAGAAGGCCCGCCGCGGCGAGATCAAGCCCAGCAAGACGGTGCCGGCCACCGACATGTGGCGCAAGATGCTCTCGATGCTGTTCGAGACCGGCCATCCCTGGATCACCTTCAAGGACGCCTGCAACGTGCGCTCGCCGCAGCAGCACGCCGGCGTGGTGCACTCGTCCAACCTGTGCACCGAGATCACCCTGAACACCAGCGACACCGAAACCGCGGTCTGCAACCTCGGCTCGGTCAACCTGGCGCAGCACCTGAAGGACGGCGGCATCGACCACGAGAAGCTGAAGCGCACCGTCTCCACGGCGATGCGGATGCTCGACAACGTGATCGACATCAACTACTACGCGGTCAAGAAGGCGCGCGACTCCAACCTGCGCCACCGCCCGGTCGGCCTGGGCGTGATGGCCTTCCAGGACGCGCTGTACGAACTGCGCATCCCGTACGCCTCGCAGGAAGCGGTCGAGTTCGCCGACAAGTCCATGGAAGCGATCTGCTACCACGCGTACTGGGCCTCGACCGAGCTGTCGCGCGAGCGCGGCCGCTATTCCAGCTACAAGGGCTCGCTCTGGGACAAGGGCCTGCTGCCGCCCGACACGCTGGACCTGCTGGCGCGCGAGCGCGGCGGCTACGTGGAAGTGGACCGTTCCGCCACGCTGGACTGGGATGCGCTGCGCCGCAAGATCGCCCAGGACGGCATGCGCAACAGCAACTGCGTCGCCATCGCGCCGACCGCCACGATCTCCAACATCATCGGCGTGGACGCGTCCATCGAGCCGTGCTTCGGCAACCTGTCGGTCAAGTCCAACCTGTCCGGCGAGTTCACCGTCATCAACCACTACCTGGTGCGCGACCTCAAGCGCCTGGGCCTGTGGGACGACGTGATGGTCATGGACCTGAAGCACTTCGACGGTTCGCTGCGTCCGATCGACCGCGTGCCGCAGGAGGTCAAGGCGCTGTACGCCACCGCCTTCGAAGTGGAGCCGGTGTGGCTGGTGGAAGCCGCCGCGCGCCGCCAGAAGTGGATCGACCAGGCCCAGTCGCTGAACATCTACATGGCCGGCGCTTCGGGCAAGAAGCTGGACGACACCTACAAGCTGGCCTGGCTGCGCGGCCTGAAGACCACCTACTACCTGCGCACCATCAGCGCCACGCACGCGGAGAAGTCCACCGTGCAATCGGGCCGGCTGAACGCGGTGTCGTCGGATGCGGGCGGCGGCCTGTCCGCGCTCGAAGCGGCCGCGGCCGCTGCGCAAGCGCAGATGAACGCGACGCCCGCCACCGATATCAAGTTCTGCGCGATCGACGACCCGACGTGCGAGGCTTGCCAATAAGGTTCAACGAACAAGGTATCGGCGTTCTCCGACAAGACGCCGATGCAATCGAACAACAGAATCGGGCCGTGATGTGAACGGACACTTTTCAATACACATCGCGGCTCGGATAATCCGAGCACTGGAAAACACATGCTGACCTGGGACGACGACGTCAAGCCCCAATCGCCAATCCCGAGCAGCGGTTCGAACTGGAACCGCGAGGTGAATCATTCACCCTCGCCGCAGGCGCTCCAGACCCAACCCCTGAATCAATCCATCCCGGCGGTGCGCACGCTCGACGACGGCGCTCGCGTGCCGGTCGCGCAGCCCGCGGCTTCCGCGCAAGCCAGCCATCGCCGCGTCAACGCGGCCGACAAGCGCATCATCAACGGCCAGACCGACGTCAACCAGCTGGTGCCGTTCAAGTACAAGTGGGCCTGGGAGAAGTACCTCGCCACCTGCGCCAACCACTGGATGCCGCAGGAAGTGAACATGACGCGTGACATCG
>Ga0247819_10001314_pt1 | contig 13545 bp, 5 predicted proteins | sample 13C_Xylose_Day6_FD_193428 | JGI IMG/M metagenome (GOLD analysis project Ga0247819, IMG submission 193428) | Soil microbial communities from agricultural site in Penn Yan, New York, United States - 13C_Xylose_Day6 | ecosystem: Environmental > Terrestrial > Soil > Agricultural land | place: USA... | reverse complement strand
CCCTCGACATAGGCGGCTGCCTTCGGGTTTTCCGTCATGATCATTACGGGGTCGTAAATGAGGTCGGAGAAAAACCGCACCTTTTTCTCATGCCGTTCTTTCTCGAACTGGCGATACCACGATACAAACCACTCATAGCGCGCTGGCCAGTCACCATTTGCAAACACCTGGGCAGGTGGCAAAAGCTCACTCTTTACGCGGTCAACAAAATTTAGGAAGTCTCGCGCCACAATTCGCGGGTATTTGTGCCCGTGTTTTTTGCATGCGCTCTCGATCACTTCGACCGTGAATTTGATGGCTTTCGACGGGTCACCATTGAACGTCCAAGGTTCTACAAAGCCCCCAAGCATCAAGCGACGGATGGTGAGCGTACCCAGTCGATGGAACGTCACCGACTCAGGCGTGTTGCGTTTCCCAAGGCGTCTGCCGAGGCTAGCCAGCAGGTTTTTGGCGGCTGCATCGTTGAACATCACGGCGATGACTCGCGTAGGGTCAAATTTCCCCGCCTCGATCAGGTTGGCTATTCGCTCCACCATAGTGGTGGATTTCCCTGATCCAGCCACGGCCAGAACCAAAGCATGTTCTTTGAATGGGTGGCGAACAATAACTTGTTGCTGAGGGGAGAGAGCCAAGGCAAATCATTCCTAACAAACAAAGATAACTAGCGATTAGTCTTTCGGGCATACCTTCAGAAAGGCTGGGCGCTTCTTTGGCTTAAGGTCGTAATACACCTTCAAAGGGTTAGCACACTCAGCCAAACTGCCACCGCCTGCGAGGCACAAAACCGCTTCGCAAGACTGCGTCTCTTTTTTTGTAAGGTTTTTAGGGGGAACAAATGGTGCGGGGATTGGAGAAGAATTCTTGTCACTCGAATCATCCGCAAACGCTGCTGTCGATGTTGCGAGGGCCAGAACCAAGGTAAAACCAATTTGTTTGATCATGCTGTCACCGTGATGCCGCACTGAACGGTTTACCGCCCTGTGCGTCTTTGTAAGCAATGATGATTTGGCGAAGGCTGGAGTTGATGCGTACGTCCGCGCTGGAGCCCACCTGGTAACCAGCATCTGCAACCCAAAGCACTGGTGGGCGACGTTGCTCAGTGAAGGCGACCATCAAGGGCGTGGCTGGGCGCGAACCCATAATGACTGGGGCTGGCCACCCGACGGTGCTTGCGATGCTCTTCAAGAAGATTTCGAGTTCACCGTTGAACCCACCTTCCAACAACAGGGGGGCACGCATTTCTGCTGGCACTTTGTTCAGATCGACTTTCAGCTCTTGCGTCACGCGGTTGCGCTGGCTTCGAACTGACTGAGCCAGTGCCGCCTGCTCAGCTGCTCGTGCAACTCGCTGGGCTGCATCATTCAGCTCTTGTACAGCCGGATCGCTTTCGGTCATCAGTGGTCGCGTTTCTTGATGTTGGCAACTCGCCAACGTCAATGCGGACAACAGCACGCATAGTTTCGCGTTGAATTTCATATGCACCTGGATGCTCCGTTTACTAGATTTAATGATATTGCACGTGACAAACTCGAACGATACCGGAATGTGATCTGATTGTCATGGACACAAAAAAACCCGCCTTACGGCGGGCTCTTCTTTCCGAGAAATCTCAACCAAAACGCATGCTGGTTCGGCTTACCTCCTCTTGAGTGTCAAAGTGCTCGTATAACGCTTCCTGGTGCGCACCAAACCCCTCTGCGGCATCCACAAGTGCTTGATCACCATTCGTAGCAATCTCACGCTCCAGCTCAGACAGTTGAAGCTTCCGGTCATGCTCCGCCTTCAAGATGGCCATCCGGGCTTCGAATGGATCGCTGGTATCAGTATTGTTGAAATCCTGCGCGGCGAACCAACGGTTCAATTCCCGCTGGCGTTCTTTCAGCTCTACAAACTCAGCCTCTTGCGGCCACTCTGCATCCAGCTTGAAATCCTTCACCAAGCTGTAGCTGTTTTCGAGTTTCTTCATCTCGTGCTGTAGGTTTTTGGCGCGGAAATCAGTGTCGTAGATTTCACGAATGATTTGCCCCATAGCCTGCGGATTTTTCGAGATACCGAAACGCCCTGGCAGCAGCTGATCGTTGACCATCCCACGGATAAAGCTTTGCTTGGTGTCAATCTCGTTCTGAACGACGTACTCGATCTTGCCGATAGAGATGCCCAGCTTCTCGTATTCCTTGTTGAACTTCATCAGCCTGGCTTCGGCCACTGGCACACGCTGCAAGATAGCCTCGCCCGCCTCAGTTGCCCTGAACACAGTCGCCGAACCGTCCTGCTCAAGCTTGCTTACGGCGCCGCTGATTACGACGACCTTCCGCCCGCCAGTATCTTTGGGAAGCGCGTCCGCGATGACTTGCTCAGCTGCAATGCGACGATTGCAGTGCCCCATAGCTTCCCTCAGGCGGCGCGCCTCACTCGATTTGGTATACAAGTCGCTCTGCCATGTGCGGCGCTTGCGATCCATCTTGTTGACCTGGTCATCCAGCTCGACTTTCTCGCGGATTTTCGGGTTACCCGTGGTCACCGCCATCACTTCGGCATAGCCAAGATCAACGTCTTCGCTGACTTCGCGCCCCGCTTTAGTAGGATCACCGAGCGCCTGTGCAATGAAGTTGGCTTTGCGCTGATTGCCGCCCCACATGAACAGGTCGAACGAGTCCTTGGTGGTGTAGCGATAGTTGCGCACGTTCTCGAAATACTTGTTGCCCTGGCGCTCGATCCGACCACGGCGCTGTGCAATATCCGATGGGCGCCAAGGGCAGTCCACGTCGTGCAGCGCACACAGACGCTCTTGAACGTTCGTTCCCACGCCCATTTTCTCGGTGGAGCCGATGATTACGCGGATCTCACCCTTCCGGACTTTCTCGAACAGGGCCTCCTTTTCAACATCGTTTTTCGCTTCGTGGACAAAGGCGATGTCTTTGTCAGGGATACCCCTCTCCACCAGCAAGTCGCGTAGCTTCTGGTAGGTCGTGAAGGAACCGTCGGTTTTGGGCGTGCCCTGATCCATGAATACGATCTGGGCGGCGTTAACGTCACTGTGCGCCTCCCATTCGAAGTGCACGTTTTTGGCAACCTCATTCAGCTTAATGCTGGCGTCGTCTGGAATGAGCGAGTTCACGAGTCTCAGATCCAGTGCTGCCTTACGACCGGCTGTAGCGATGGCCAGCATGTTATCTTCGTGAGGCTTCACCTTGCCCGTGCGAACTTTCGTTGCGCGGATTGCGAGGTGCTTCATGAAGTCTTTCTGGAAATCGCTTTGATCGACAGAAATGACCTTCAGCTCAACCTCTGGGACAGGCAGGTTCAGGTCGCTTGGGTTTTTGACATCCGCAAACGAACGGAACAGCTTGATCATTTCCGGAAGGTTCACAAACCGTGCGAAGCGTTCGTTTACTCGGAATCCGCCGCCTTCAGGCAACGGCTCAAGCGCTGTTACTACATCACCAAAGCGTTTGGCCCACTCATCGAAGTCATGGATGCCTGAGCCCGCAAACAGCTCTGGGCGCAACACCGAACCATGCACGTACAGTTCACAGATGGTGTTGGAGACCGGTGTGCCTGTAAATGCGTTGATGCCGAAGCTGCGACCATGCAAGTCACGCATGTACTCGGCCAGCATCTTGAGGTTTTCGGCTCGCTGGGAGCCGCCACGAGTGACCCCAAGCACATCCATGTTGGAGTTGATGGCGAGGTTTTTGTAGAGGTGTGTTTCATCGACGTTGATAAGGTCGATACCCAATTTGTCGATGGTGAGAACGCCAGACTTACGCTGCTCGTCGTCGAATACCTTTTTCAGGTTGTCGAGTTTCGACACTTGAGTTTTCAGGTGCGCTTCAAGTTGGCGTTTGACGCGACCGTCTGTGTCCTCGATCTTCGCGCTGATCTTGTCGATGTTCTTGAGCAGTTCACGGGTCTGGATTTCGAGCGGTGCCTGAAGGCGGTTCATCATGCCGTGGGTGAACACCACCAGATCCCAGTCGTTGTTCCGCGTGCGAGCGAGGAAGCGCTGGCGAGCAGCACCCTTGAGGTCATCGGCGGTGACCTGGAGAATCCGGGCAGATGGGAACATCTGCTTGGCTTCGCGGGTGATCTGGCCAAGCATGTGGTTGGGTACGGCAATCGCCGGTTTGTTGCACATGCCCACTTGCTTGAGTTTCATCCCGATGGCAACCATCTCGAATGTCTTACCCGCTCCCACGCAGTGCGCTGCCATGCAGTTGTAACCCATCAGCGCCATGGCTGCGGCGTCTTTCTGGTGTGGGCGCGGTTTCCAAGTGGACGCCAGACCTGGGAAGGTCAGGCGTGAGCCATCGATCTTGGGCAGTGCAATCGTGTTGCAGTTGAGGTTGTACATCTCGGTGTAGCGATGGATGCGATCAACGTCTCGACCAACCCATGTTCTGAACGCAGATTCCAGATCTTCCTGCTTGGTGCGGGAAGCCATGGTGCGCTCATCGCTAACGACAGATTTGCCGTTATGATCTTTGTCGTAGTGGGTTGGCTTTTGTGCGTTGAGCTGCATTTCCAGCAGCCGCTCGAACGAACAGTCTTTTGTCCCGTGCAGGGTGGTACGACGGGTCTCATGGTTGCTCTTGAACGAGCTAGAAACTTCAACTGCCCACGACCCTAACTCTGGTGTGTATCTGACACTGAAGTCACGAGGCGACAGCTCTTGCCCAAACAGTTCACCTACAAAAGCTTCGATGTCACGCTCTGGAATCCAGCCCACGCCCAGGCGCAGCGAGATGTCTTCGAAAGGGATCGGTGACGGCTGCGCTTCACGGAGTTTTTCGACGTTTACCTGAAGCTCTGGCATCGTGGCCAGCGCCTGCTCCGCCTCGGCCAGTTTGCGAACTACGTTCCCGCTCAGGTATTGGTGCTGCGCCTCGTACTCGTGCGTCAACGGATTCAGGAATACCAGATCACCCAACAGCTTTTGTTTGATCTGGTCTACTTCCTGCCCGAGCACCTCCGCCATGAACGGGAAGTCGATACGGCCCTTGATGTCCAGCGAGTGGTAATAGGCATCCTCGGCAGTCTCAATATTTGCAACCAGATCAGCACCGATGACGCGCTTATCGAAGGTGTCAGCGAGCGCCAACACTTCCTCTTCTTCGTCATCCCAGATCTCAAGCGCGCACACTTCCGCTGAGCCTGCGTCATCACCATAGATACGGACGTTTTTGGTGGCATTTACGGCGCCGTGCTTCTTGGTGAAATCGTCGTAAAGGCGCTTGGCCTTCTCTTGCGAAGCAGCAAGTACCACGTCGCTGCCGTTGAGCTGCGCGGCGATAAGCTCTCGACTGGCATCGCGTAGAGCGATGTACGCGCCCATTGTGGTAGCGCGTTTGCCTTGAAAAGTGGTTTCTGCGACAACGTGCTCATAACCGAGCAGGACGCCTTCGTCATCGAACTTGTGGGCGATGTCTACGATTTCGAGGATGCGACCATCTTCGGCAATTATGTTGTCGCCAACATAATTGCCTACGCGTTGATCGATTCGCTCGAAGGTACTCCAGTCCTCTTCCTCAAAGTCATTTTGTTGGCTGGTAGTGCTCTTCTCGGCTGGTTCCCATTTGGACTTGTTGGCAATGCCCTCCGGCATGAACGACTCAACACGAGCATCGATCAACGCTTGCATCGAATCGAAGCGGTCAGTGATGGTCTTTGCCTGGAGCGCCTTGTTATACAGGCCGGGTCTTGGCCCAAAAGCCGTACCGACCATCTCGTATTTGCCGAGAATGTTTTCTGGGTTGTCGAGGAAGTACCGGTTGATGGACTCGCTGCCCTGCTCGTCCTCGTACATGAGGCCGGTTTGTTCATCGAGCGAAACCCGCACTGACTCTGTGAAGTCGAACGCTGGTTTTGTACCGTCGGGTCTGCGCTGGAGGAACAGGATGTCGGTCGCTACCAGAGCATTGAGGTGCGAGAACGCCTCACGCGGTAAGCGTACGGCGCCGATCAGGTCGGCACGATCAAGCATTTCCTTGCGCACGGTTGGATCAATTTTGTCCAGCGATCCTGCGGAAGTGATGACCGCCGAGATACCGCCTGGCTTCAGCTGATCGAGGCTGCGAAGGTTGAAGTAATCGTGGATGTGGTGTGCATCGGGATAGTTCGAATCGTGAATTTTCGACGAACCGAACGGGACGTTGCCGATCACCGCATCGAAGTCACGCGCAAGAACGGCCTGCTCGTATTTCGAGTTGATGATTCGGGCATCAGGTGCCACCGCCGCAGCGAGACGCGCTGTGATTGGGTCACATTCGACTCCAATCAACGTAGCGTGACATTGTACCTTGTCAGGTGCTGCCGCAAAAAATGCAGCGGAGCCGCAACCAGCATCCAGGTACTTGCCGCCAGCACTCACGCCAGCCCGTACAACCCCATTCCAGATAGCCGCGCACAGTTGCGGTGGGGTGTAGTAAGACTCAAGGCGGTTGTCCAAGTACGAGCGTTGGAAGTCACCTGGCGTCAGGCCCAAGGCCTTGGCAATTTGGTTACCCGCGTAGTTTTCGTGGCTCTTGCTGCTGTCAACGCGCAGCTTGTCACCTTCAACGCCCCAGCCCCTGAAGGCAGCCAGAATGCGCTTGTTCATGTCGCCGACGGGTTCGCCCGACTCGAATGCCTTGAGAGCATCGAAAATCGCCTGAGCACCTGGTGTGCGGCCTTGAGTATCGAGCATGTGGTTGAGTGTTGAACCGCGCCACACGCGGTCAATTGCGAAAGCAGGCACGTCGCTTTCTTCATCCGCTGACACGTATGTTGCGGTGAGCGATGGTTCGCTTTCAGGCTGGGCAACTGGTGTCGGCGTCGCTTCTGGCGCGGCAAGGCCCTCAGGAGCCGCTTCTGGGCTCTTCGAAGCATTGAACTCAGCCTCGGCTTCCTGAATCTTTTGCTCTGCCCTTACGCGCCGCAGGAGCCTGCTCATCTCAGCAAAGGGGGTGTGTTGCATGCGTGTGATCAGCGGAGTGACCAGAAGCTTGCGTTCGATGGCATTGAGTTCGTTTTCGTACTCTTTCCGATAGCGGCTTTCAAAGATCGCCATCCGGGCCTGCTCATCCTCTGTCGCCGTCACGACGACCGATGCACTCAGCTTCCGGTTCTCTTCAGCGTAGGCGCCAGCCATGCTGTCATTCGGATCGATGGCAACGTAGAACACGCCATCCAGAAACTTGCCTTCCTGGGAGGCATGCCCGAGCAGCGGACGGGCCGCATTCATCACGATCCAGCCTTCAGGGAAGATCGGTTGTGTTTCTGCTGTTGCGACCACGGCTTTCATGGCGCCGAGCTTCTCGTCCAGCGCAGCGCTTGCCGTTGTCACGGCGGCTGGCGCTTCGGCAACTGCCTCGACTGGTGCTGGCTCCTCTAGCTGCGCAACCGGCTCTGCCATTAGCTCTGGTTGCGCGATTGCCTCGGCTTCGGCCTTGTTCCCCGCGACTAAGTGCGGCCAGCGGCTCGCGACTTCGTTGAGAATCCGCTCGCCGACATCAGCAACTGGGATGTCGAGTGTGTCACGCACCTCAAACACGGGCAGAACCTGGCCCTTATCGTGGCCAGTAACGTGCAGGGCATCTTTGCCAACGCCGATGACAATGGATTCGCCAAACGGGGATTTATAGAGGTATTCGGGTGCACCCTGGCTCGGTTCTTCATCAGGGACGAATTCAAACCCCATGCTGGTGAGCTGACCGCCGAGGCTGGTCGTACCAGTCATGCGTTGAGTGATGGCCGATGCAACCAAGGCGTCGTGTTGAGTGGCGAAATCAAAGGCGTAAGTGAGATAACCGTCTTCGCCCGTGTAGTGAGTCGCGAAGTGCTCAACGATGTTGTCCCGCATGCCCATGCGGTGAAGCTCGCGGCGCTGATCTCTGGTCAAGTAGAGACTGGCAGCTCGACCCCCAGACATGGCCGCAAGCGCGTCTTCGAAAGCATCTCGCTCCAGGCCATTGCCACCCATACCATTCTGGTACAGGGCGTATGCTGCATCGTAATCGCGGCGGTCGAACGCTTCTTTTGTGTCCCAGAAGTTGTCGGAATCCTGATCCTCGCCCAACTGAGGCGAAGCCACTGCAACTGGCTCAGGTTCAACGGGTGCAATAGCCTCGTCGAACGCGCTCTCGTCGCCAGCGGCGGCGTTCGGGCCTGAACCGTAATTCTGGCGCGCTGCGTCGTATTCCTGCTGATTAAAGCCTTCACTGGTTACAGCTTCGGGCTCTGGCTCCGGCTCTGCCACTGTCACAGACTCCGCCGCTTCGATGGGCTGTGGCTGGGCGGCGACTGGTTCTTGCGGCTCAGTCAGTGCTTCGCTGTTCCCTGCGGTTCCTCGCGCAGCGACTGCATCTGCTGGTTCAGGTCGTTCAGCAACGTTTCCGCCGCGAATGACTTCGCCTGGTTGTGCCACTGTGCTCGCGTCAGGTGCGTCTCCGACTGCTCCAATGGGTACTGGCGTCGGTAATCCTTCTCCAGCGACCTCGCCTTGTCGATCAGCAACTCCTCCTGCTCGCTGAGATAGCTGCTCAGCGCTCCCGCCTCGTGCAGGGACAGCATCATCTGCGGGTTGATCTCGTACATCAGGCCGTGAAGGGTTCTGGCCCAATACCCCATTGGCTCCATCGCCGCCATCATTGAGGCGTCGAGTGGCATTGCCAGCTGCAATTCCTGTAGGGCGGCTTCGTTGCTCAATTCTTGGTTCATTATTGACTCCTGCGCCTTGGCGCTGCTTGAGATCAAACTTTGCCGCTGGCGAGATTTCCTCAACGGGAAGATCGACCACGGTGGCATTCGGGAAGCGGGCGCGGAGGTCGGTCAAACGTAAACCGACATAACTCCGAGTCCAGTAGTGCTTATTTGGGAAGCGAGCGTCACGGGTGAAACCCAGCTCGGTAAGAATTTTCAGTGTTTCAGGGTTTGCAAGGCCTTGGCCCGCAAACAGCGCTGTGTGATTTTTCTTTGGCGTGCGATCTCGACCAATCACGAGCTTCATGCCGTAACTGGTGAAGTCTAGCCACTTCATCGTTTGACTCATAAACACCGTCCTACACAGGACTAGCCGAGCGGCAAATATCCGCTCGGCGAGTGAACAATTGAAATGAAGGGCTTAGCCCATGCGTGGAGCGTTGCGCTGTGCAGAAATCATTTCTGCTTGCTGCAACAAGCTGTCTACTTCGTTGAAATCGCCGAGGTCACTGTTCATCGCTTCAATGATGGCCATGTCCTCGTCCAACCCTTCCAACTCGTAATCGGCGGCGTCGAACTGCATGGATTCATTGGCGTGCTGTTGCGCTTGAGTGCCGCTGGTAGCTTCGCGGATCTGCTGGCTCAGTTCAGATTTGTGGTCAACGGTTTCTTCAGGGAAGTCGTTCACATTCAGCGCTTGTTCACGCGTCATGGTCGGCGCTTGCTGAGCAGTCTGGTTTACAGGCTGACTGCCCTGAGTTGGCGCTGCTTTCTGAGGCGCGGCAACGGGGTTTTGGCGTGCCTCGATTCGCGCAATTTCGTTGGCAAACAGGGGCACCTTTGGTGACGGCTTGCAGCCTGGCACGGGCGCCGTATCAACGACTGCGAGTTTGTTGGTGCGGGTCATCTTCACGTGAATGAAGGTTTCACGATGCCCTGCATATGAGCCACCACCTTCTTTAGCGATCTCATAGGCCTCGGGAACGCTGTAATAAGTGCGCCCAGTCCGTTCGTTCATCGTTACTTGGTCACGACCAACGTTGATCACCAGCCCTGGCACCACGGAAATATCAACTTTCTGAAGTTCCGACAGCGGAGCGCCCTGGTCAACCAAACTCTTGACCACGTTGGTCAATTGGACGACACCCTTCGTTTTTGCGATGCGTTCACGCAACTCATTGTCGGTCGGGAACCGCACGCCCTTCGATTTGTCGTTGGCATCGACGTGCATGGCACCGGCACCGAAGACCTTGAAGCTCTGATCAGCAAAGCGGACAGTTACCATTGGGGTCAGGCCGCGAGTAGCGCCAGCGCCCCAAAGCGATTTGCCAGCTACGTCATGGGTGATGGCTGATGGATCTTCCGCCTCCCATTGCTTCAGCTGGGAAAGGATTACAGAGGTCAACCGTTCACGAACCTCCGCGCCGTTGATGATTTCGCCGGAGCTTTTCGGATCGTAGGCAATCACCTGCGCGCCGAGCATGCCGTTGCCTTCAGTTTTTCTTACTGGAAGCGGCTGCATCACCGCACTCAGGCAGAAGCCGTTCTGCTCGTAGGTATGGAAGTATTTGGCTTTAAAGATCTGATGATTCGGGTGAGCTGGATCACGCTCAACCTTGTCGGCGCGCATGATGTCCCCTGCCTTAGGCACAGCTTGGCCCGCAGCAGATTTGATCGTAACAACTGCCACGCGCTCGTCGGTATCCATGCGGCGTCCAACAACCTTGAACACATTCTCATTAGACGGTGAGTGGACTGGATCTTTTTCAACCTGGATCAAGAAAGCCTTGGGAGTCGCAGTGCTTTGCTCCTTCTTCAGCTGTTCCTTGAACATGGCATTTATATCTAGCATGACAACTCCTAACGCAAGCCGGGTGCGGCTCTCATGGGGTATTGGGATTGTTGCTCGTCACTCGATACGGGCGCTTTGAAGGCGTCCGCTAATGCCTCACTGAGATGCCCCGTCTCAATCTCAATAGGCAAATGGGTTTCAGTGGAAGGATTGGTGTCTACGAAATCCGACTCCTCCCCCTGATTTGAAATAAGGCTTTCGTCGATCCAAGCGCCGAAGCGATCTGCGGCGCGGTCTTCGTAGTGCTGGGAAACAGCTTTGTCTTCTTTCTTTGTGGACATGCGTATGGCGAGTCCTGGCTTTCGGAGGTTGGCCATATCCACGCCAAGCTCTTTGAGGTAAGCCTCGGCTTTGCTGGAATCGAGACTCGACTCATAAAGGTGATCGCTCTCGATCTGCCCACCCAGCCGCTGCACCTCTTCGAGAAGAGCGTTAACCGAGTAGGATCGTTCTTTGGACTGAAGCTCTGCTTCGGTTGCCCCGCGCAGCAACGCCTCGTTGACCACTAGCGTTGCGTCCAAGCTATTTGGTTTTACGCCGACGACAGACAGAGGCAGCGCTTTGCCTTCAAAGTCCACGTTCTGTAGGAGCGTTTCCATACCTGCCCCGGCCTGTTTGGCAACATCCGTGAGGTATGAAATACCGGACTTCGCCATGAGGTACTGCTGTTGAAAGCGAGCGAGATCCAGCGCAACCTCACCTTTCAATTCAAGCTTGCCGTACTGCCCTGGTGTCGGAACAACACCCTTCATCACAAAGTCATTCCAGCAGTCTTTGCCAGCGGCTAACAACTCAGCTTGGAGTCCTGTCTTTAGCTCGACGGGTAGGGAGACAATGCGGCAACCTGGCAGGTCAACTCGAACGATGGACTCGACCAATTCAGCAACGCGGTGAGGCTCCATGGTTGCCAGATTTTTGGTGAGGTATTCCGACAGCTGCGGTGGCATGTCGAGTTTGGCCAGAATCAGGCCGTCAATCCGGACGCCCGCAAATTTGGCGAGTGTTGCGTAGTGGTGAACCTGAACTTCGTAGTCGAACTCGATGGCATCAGAAAATGTGTTTGGAACCTTGTAGTCAACTACATAGCGCTTGCCGTCGATGATAACGATGTCATCGGGGTTACCAACCATGAACTCGTAACCTTTCAGCCGACTGGCTGTGGCCATCGCATTCATGGCGGCAAGGTCTATCGACCCAAATGACTTTTTAAGGAATACCTGGCGTGCGAGGTCTTCGAGGGCGTTACCTCGGCGCATGTGAGAGGTTTCGAACGATGGCAGTCGCATCATCAGCTTCGATTCCACAACCTCCTTTATCGAGCTGAAGCCTGAAGAACTCTCGCCTCGATAGAAGCTGACCAGCGCGCCCATTTCTGAGCCGCCAATGCCATGCAGGCGCTTCGCGTGCCAGCTGGAGCGCTTGTTGTGAAAGCGCGTGATGCCCTCAACCCAACGGTTTGCATCGGATGGCTGGATGACGGGCAGCTGAGGCAAGGCTTCGAGGATCTGCTGCATATAATAATATTAAACCTTGTATTCGCCGCGAAAAAAAAGGGCGGTTGTGCCCCCACCTCTCTTGCGTGATGGTAGGCGCAAGGCCGCCCTGCGTCAATTTTCGTGGAGCAGTCAGGCGGTTGCCTGACGGATCACCTTTTTGCTGGTCGTAAGCCCGTTGCAGAGACCGAAGGTAACAAGGGGAAAATAGCAGTGATTAGTCACGCTTGAACTACTTCTTTATTGCTTCACAAGTTATATCAATACCACTAAGAAGTTGGCCGTGAGTTACGCTTTCGATAGCGCTCAAATTAAATAGCGTTGCTACTTGAAATTCGCCAGCTTCTTTAGTGTTAATTGTGTAAGCAATAACATTTAAATGCTTGAATTTGTCCATCAGTATTACCTCATCCATGAAATTAGCAAATCGCGTTCCGTTTCTTTTAAAGTCCTCATGACCTTCCGGAAGGTTGCGCAACCATACCGAATCGACCGCATCGGTGATCTCCTTCTTAGCGCGAGCCATTGCCAAGAAGCCGGTGTGCTCTATGCCTCTCTCGGGGTCATCAGGGGCAAACCCTGCTTTGTTCCTAAGCCAATTACCTATATCGACGGGAACCTGAACTATGGCAGGCGTTAAGTCGTGTTTAGGAGCCTCTTTAAGGAGGTAGGCCTCTCCTGGATTTCTGTGGCCGTATAAAAAAGTGATCCCGTTCGTGGGAAATTTGACGCTTGGAAATCGACTCTCTACTCCCTCTAAGGCAAGCGTTGGCATTATAGGCCTACGATCCTTACCTGCCTGATACCACAGAACCGTGGTCAGATTGATTTTTGACATACCTACTCCACTAGACACACAGCAAAACCGGGCTTACTAATCGCAATGTACAGGTATACTACACCTACTTCCACCGATTCAGGAATTGCTACGTGCCTAAGAAAACCCTCCGCTCCAGCGTCTCTGAAGAGAACGAAAACCTTTCACAGCCTGTAGTCCTGCGAGGGAGCAATCTAGACCAATTCGCTAGCACTCAAAATCTCGGTCTGATCGAGCGTGCTACAGCTTTTGGCTTGAACACCGCCGCTATGTATGGGCTAAAGAACGCCGATTTGGAGCTGAAGGCTCCGCTAGCGATCCTCCTACGTCTCTACGGTGCCTTCCCCGAAACTTTGCCTCGGATGTGGACGCCTAGTTTTACTGAGTTCATCTTACTCGTTCAAAAAGCCGAGCCTGGTTTTAAAGAGTATTCAGCAGGCCCGTTGCTCGGTATTGATAAAAATTCGATTTATCGCATCCGCAATGAGGGGTTCGATGTATGCAAGGAATCGACGAAAATTCTTGTAACTACAATCTATCGCCTTCTCAAGGAAGATCTGTCTAACTGGTCAGTCATTAAAGATGCCGTTCAAGTTGAGGCTAGTTCTCGCGGCCTAGACCCTGAACAGATCTGGAAGAAAGGGAAATGGAAAAATCCAACTACCGACGCAGAAAAATCTGAACAGGCAGAAGAAAATAAAAAG
>Ga0247819_10001312_pt1 | contig 13574 bp, 13 predicted proteins | sample 13C_Xylose_Day6_FD_193428 | JGI IMG/M metagenome (GOLD analysis project Ga0247819, IMG submission 193428) | Soil microbial communities from agricultural site in Penn Yan, New York, United States - 13C_Xylose_Day6 | ecosystem: Environmental > Terrestrial > Soil > Agricultural land | place: USA... | reverse complement strand
GGTCCATATTGATGGACCCAAAAACAGTGATCATGTGAAGATGTCCCGTCGAATTGCTGATTTTGGCCGGAGAGTGCCCGAGACCGTCAGTCCTCGTCAACCACCCTGAGGCGCAATTGCCCGACGCGATTGTCGACGGCATGGCGCGGTTCTTCCGGTCGTGCCGCACCTTCCGCCTCAAGTTCCAGCGCTTCGATCTTGGCGCCGCGGCGGGAAAGCTTGCCCGAGGAGATGAGGATCTCTTCGACATCCTTCTGGCTCATGGCGAAGTGACCCTGCAGCTTGCGGACCCGTTCGTCGAGGCGCGTCAAGTCCTCCATCAGCCGCCCCACTTCCCCCTGGATGAGATGCGCCTGCTCGCGCATGCGGGCGTCACGGAGGATCGACTGGATCACCTGGATCGACAGGAGCAGCAGCGACGGCGAGACGATGACGATCCGCTGGCGATGCGCCTTCTGGACGATCGCTTCGAAATGCTCGTGGATTTCAGCGAAGATCGATTCCGAGGGAACGAAGAGGAAAGCCGTCTCCTGCGTCTCGCCGGGGATCAGGTACTTGCTGGCGATATCGCGGACATGCACCTCCATGTCGCGGCGGAACAGTTGCACCATCTGTTGCCGGCGCTCAGGCGTTGCAGCGTCCCGCATGCCGTTCCAGGCCTCCAGCGGAAACTTCGCGTCAATCACCAGCGGCGGTTGGTCGTTCGGCATGCGGATGGTGCAGTCCGGCCGGGCGCCGTTGGAAAGCGTCGTCTGGAAGGCAAAGGCGCCCATCGGCAGGCCGTCGGCGACGATCGTTTCCATACGCGACTGGCCGAAGGCGCCGCGTGTCTGCTTGTTCGAAAGGATGGCCTGCAGCCCGGCCATGTCCTTGGCCAGCGACTGGATGTTGTTCTGGGCGGTGTCGATCACTGCCAGGCGCTCCTGCAATCGCCGCAGGTTTTCGTGCGTCGCCTTGGTCTGCTCGCTGATCGAGGCGCCGATCCGGTGCGTCATGCCATCGATCCGCTGGCTCAGCGTCTGGTTCAGTTCCGCCTGGCGGCTGCCGAACACGTCGGCCATTGCCGCGATGCGGCCCTGCATTTCCGTCTGCGCTGCCAGCAGCATGGCCATCTGCTCGTGACGCTCGTCGTCGCCCGCCCGCCGCCGCCGCGAAACGGTCATCAGCACGAAGCCAATCGCCAGCACGGCCAGAACCATGCAGAGATGGGCGACAGTGACCGGCACGGTGCCGATGAGAAAAACAGGCTGGTCAAACGAAATTGGCGCAGGTTCCATGCGGCAAGCCTAACAGATTCTTTTTTGAAGACCAGATCAAAACGAGAACATTTACCCGGCGCGGTTAACGGGAGACGACATTGCCGCGATGCCCGTAGCGTGCGCGCCAATTTTCTTGCACCCGGATGGAAAGATCGGTTATGGGAGCGATATGACGATCAAGCCGCTTATCATCCTTCCCGATCCTGTTCTGCGTCAGGTCTCGACCCCGATCGAAACCATCGATGCCGACATCCGTCGCCTGGCCGACGATATGCTCGAGACGATGTATGACGCCCCGGGTATCGGGCTCGCCGCCATCCAGATCGGCGTGGCGAAACGCATGCTGGTTCTCGACGTCTCCAAGGAAGGCGACGAGAAGACCCCGCACGTTTTCATCAATCCCGAAATCGTCGCTTCGTCCGACGCGTTCTCGGTCTATGAAGAAGGCTGCCTCTCCATTCCGGATTATTATGCCGAGGTGGAGCGTCCGGCGGAGGTCACCGTCAAGCACCTCGACCGTGACGGCAAGGAACAGATCGTCAAGGCCGACGGCCTGCTGGCGACCTGCCTGCAGCATGAGATCGATCACTTGAACGGCGTGCTGTTCATTGACCACATCTCCAAGCTCAAGCGGGACATGGTGATCCGCAGGTTCACCAAGGCTGCAAAGACCCGCGGCGCCAAGGCGATCTGATCCCGAGGAAAGCGCCCGCAGGGCGCTTTGTCGTTGAGGGGCTTGATTTGAGGCGCGTAAACCCGTTTGAAGGGGCCTGATTTCAAACGGTCGGAGTATCCGCCTTGTCGCTTCGCATCATCTTCATGGGAACGCCGGAATTTTCCGTACCGACGCTTGCCGCACTCGCAGGGGCAGGTCACGAGATCGTTGCCGTCTATACCCAGCCGCCGCGGCCCGGCGGACGGCGCGGGCTCGACCTGCAGAAGTCGCCGGTGCACCAGGCGGCCGAGCTGCTCGGCGTTCCCGTGCTCACGCCCGTCAACTTCAAGGACGAAGCCGATCGCCAGACCTTCCGTGATTTCAATGCTGACGTTGCCGTTGTCGTCGCCTATGGCCTGCTGTTGCCGGAAGCGATCCTGACCGGAACGCGGCTCGGCTGCTATAATGGCCATGCCTCGCTCTTGCCGCGCTGGCGTGGTGCGGCTCCCATCCAGCGTGCCATCATGGCCGGCGACCATGAGACCGGCATGATGGTGATGAAGATGGACAAGGGGTTGGACACAGGCCCGGTCGCGCTCACCAAGGCGGTGCAGATCGGCGAGACGATGACGGCGGGCGAGCTGCATGACCGGCTGATGCAGGTCGGCGCTAACCTGATGAAGGAAGCGATCGGCAAGCTTGAGGCCGATGACCTGCCACTGACCGAGCAGGCGGGCGAGGGCGTCGTCTACGCCGCCAAGATCAGCAAGGCCGAGACTCGCATCGATTTTGCGAGGACCGCGCGCGAAGTGCACGACCATATTCGCGGCCTGTCGCCTTTTCCCGGCGCCTGGTTTGAGCTCGAGATCGCCGGCAAGCCGGAGCGCATCAAGGTTTTGAACTCCGAGCGCGTGACGGCGGCAGGAACCGCCGGAACGGTGCTCGACGACACTCTCACCATTGCCTGCAGCGACGGTGCCGTGCGGCCGACGCGGCTGCAGCGGGCAGGCGGCAAGGCTCTCAGTGTTGCCGATTTCCTGCGCGGTACGCCCATCGCCGCCGGCACGAGGGTCGGCTGATGCCGCGCTTTCGACTGATCGTCGAATATGACGGCTCCAACTATGTCGGCTGGCAGCGCCAGGACAACGGCGCTTCCGTCCAGGGCGCGATCGAAAAAGCGATCCTGTCCTTGACCGGCGAAACCGTCTCGATCCGCGGTGCCGGGCGGACCGATTCCGGCGTTCATGCCGTCGGGCAGGTGGCGCATGCGGACCTGACGCGCGAGTGGAAACCTCACACGCTGCGCAATGCGCTGAACGCGCATCTGGGCATGGCCGGCGAGGGCGTCTCGATCCTCGACGCCCAGGAAGTCACAGACGCCTTCGACGCACGGTTTTCGGCGCTGCGCCGGCATTATCTCTACCGCATCATCTGCCGTCCGTCGCGGCTGGCGCTGGAGGCGAAGCGTGCCTGGTGGGTGACGAAGCCGCTCGATCACGAGGCGATGCATGAAGGCGCGCAACGGCTCGTCGGCCACCACGACTTCACCACCTTCCGCTCCGTCCATTGCCAGGCGACAAGCCCGATGCGCACGCTCGACCGGCTGGATGTCTCTCGCACCGGCAATCTGATCGAAATTCGCGCCACGGCGCAGAGCTTCCTGCACAATCAGATCCGTTCCTTCGCCGGCTCGCTGAAGCTGGTTGGCGAAGGCAAATGGACGCCGGACGAGCTGCAGGCGGCACTCGAAGCGCGCGACCGCAAGGCCTGCGGTCCGGTGGCGCCGCCCGACGGGCTTTATTTCATGCAGGTCGATTACTGAGGAAGGTAACGTCGCGCGCAGATGGCGCGTGACGTCTGTCAGGTCGGGATAAGGCCGAAGAACTGCTGCAGCAATTCGCCCATCATCATCGACGGCAGCAGGAAAAGCGCCGTCAGCGCCGTGGCCAGCAAGGTCTGGTTTCCGGTAATGATGCGCAGCAGCCGGAAGAGTATGCCGATGCTGACGAAGAGCAGCACCAGCCAGATCAGGCTCGTCAGCCCTTCGCTGCCGGGAATGACGAGGCGGATCGCCGCCGGCACCGCCATCGCATAGGACAGCGGCACGGAAAGCCAGTTGGTGGTGACGACGATCGGCACCACGGCGGCGGCAAAGCCGAGTGGGCGCGCCAGGACGAAGACCAGCACCAGCGGCAGCAGCCAGCTGGCGAGATCGACAACCAGAAGCTTGAAGACGAAGCCGAAGCCGACAGTGGTTCCTGTTGGCATTGCAGAGAGATAATAAAGCCGCCAGGATGCCCAGGTGACGGCAATGGCCGGCAGGCACCAGAGCATCGCTGTAAACGAACGCCACAATCCGCTCTCGCTGAAATCGAGCCAGCGGAAGCCTTCGCCATTGCCCTGGATCAGCAGCCAGAGGCCCTTGATATAGGAAAGAACCTCCTCAAGCAGCGGCATGGCCGAACCAGCTGAAGATGAAGGTTTCGTAGATTTCCGTCAGCGTTTCGAGATCGGCGACGGCGACACGCTCGTCCACCATATGCATGGTCTGGCCGACAAGCCCGAATTCGACGACGGGGCAATAGTCCTTGATGAACCGCGCATCCGAGGTGCCGCCGGTGGTCGAAAGTTTCGGCTGCTGGCCGGTGACCGCTTCGATAGCGCCTGACAGCGAATCGATCAGCGCATTGTTGCGCGTCAGGAAAACGTGGCTCGGCCGTTCGTTCCAGGTGATCTCGTAACGGACCGGGTCGCGGCCTGCCCGCAGAGCGCCGTCCGTTGCCGCGCGGTCGAGGCGGGCGATGATCTCCGCCATCAGGCTCTCGGCGGTCCAGGTGTCGTTGAAGCGGATATTGAAGGCAGCAGCCGCCTTCGCAGGGATGACGTTGACGGCGCCATTGCCGACGTCGATGGTCGTCACTTCCAGGTTCGACGGCTGGAAGTTTTCCGTGCCGTTGTCGAAGGGCGGGTCCATCAGTGCCTGGGTCAGTTGCAGGATGCCGCGCACCGGATTGTCCGCCAGGTGCGGATAGGCCGCGTGGCCCTGGACGCCGTTGACGGTGATCCGGCCGGAAAGCGAGCCACGGCGGCCGATCTTGATCATGTCGCCGAGACGGTCTGGATTGGTCGGTTCGCCGACAAGGCAGGCGTCCCAACGCTCGCCCTTGGCGGCAGCCCAGCCGAGAAGTTTCGTCGTGCCGTTGATCGCAGGGCCTTCCTCGTCGCCGGTGATGAGGAACGAAACCGAGCCCTTGGGGACCCCATGCTTTTCGATGTGGCGGGCGACGGCTGCGACGAAGCAGGCAATGCCGCCCTTCATGTCGACCGCGCCGCGGCCATACATTTCGCCGCCGGCGATATCGGCGGAAAACGGACCGTGGGTCCACGCGCCGTCGTCGCCGACCGGCACCACGTCGGTATGGCCGGCAAACATCAGATGCGGGCCGTCGCTGCCGAGCCGGGCATAGAGGTTCTCGATATCGGGCGTACCCGCGTCTTTGGCCGTGACCCGGTCGACGGCAAAGCCGAGCGGCTTGAGCATGGCTTCAAGCGCTGAGTGCGCGCCGCCTTCGGCAGGGGTAACGGAGGGGCAACGGATGAGGGTGGCGAGATTGGCGATCGGATCGGTCGAGGTCATGTAGCGATATGCCGTCTGCGTGGCGCTGGGGCCAATGGGATTGAGGGTGCTGGTTTATCCGATCGTTGCGCGGCTGTCACGCAGGATGGGTGTGCAGCCGACGGCTGAGGCTATCCGTCTGTCTTCAACGTAAGCGGGCCGGATCAGATCCGGCCCGCTCAAAGCGCATATGCGGCAAGATTACCTCATTCTCCGGGCGCGAGATGAGGTGCTTCGATATGCGCTCCGGCGTGCTTCAGAGGCCGCTCGCCCGAGAGCTTGCGGATCAGCACGTAGAACACCGGCGTCATGAAGATGCCGAAGGCGGTGACGCCGATCATGCCGGAAAAGACCGCGACCCCCATGGCCGAGCGCATTTCGGCGCCGGCGCCGGTGGAGATCACCAGGGGCACGACACCCATGATGAAGGCCATCGAGGTCATCAGGATCGGCCGCAGGCGCAGCCGGCTCGCTTCGATCGCCGCCTGGACGGCGGTGCTGCCTGATAGTTCCAGTTCGCGGGCGAACTCGACGATCAGGATCGCGTTCTTGGCGGAAAGCCCGACAAGCACGATCAGGCCGATCTGCGTGAAGACGTTGTTGTCGCCTCCGGTCAGCCAGACGCCGGCAAGGGCGGCCATGATGCCCATCGGCACGATCAGGATAATCGCGATCGGCAGGGTCAGGCTTTCATACTGGGCGGCCAGCACGAGATAGACCAAGAGCAGCGCCAGCGGGAAGACGAGCATGCCCGAATTGCCGGCAAGAATCTGCTGATAGGTCAAATCCGTCCACTCGAATGCGATACCGGGCGGCAGCGTTTCCGCGGCGATCTTCTCGATCGCGGCCTGAGCCTGGCCCGAGGAGAAGCCCGGCGCCGGGCCGCCGTTGATGTCGGCCGACAGGAAGCCGTTGTAGCGGATCGCCCGCTCGGCGCCGACCGTCTGCTCGACCTTCAACAGTGCCGACAGCGGGATCATCTCGCCCGATTGCGAACGCACCTTCAGCTTGCCGATGTCGTCGGCGTGGCTGCGGTAGTTTGCATCGGCCTGGACGCGCACGCTGTAGGTGCGGCCGAAGGCGTTGAAGTCGTTGACGTAGAGCGAGCCCAGATAGATCTGCAGCGTCTCGAACACATCGGTCACTTCGACGCCGAGCTGGCGCGCCTTGACGCGGTCGAGGTCGGCGTAGAGCTGCGGCACGTTGATCTGGAAGCTCGAGTAGATGCCAGCCAGCTCCGGCGTCTGGTAGGCCTTGGCAATGAAGGCCTTGGTCGCCTCGTCGAGTGCCTGGTAGCCGAGGCCGTTCTTGTCCTCGATCTGCAGCTTGAAGCCGCCGGTGGTGCCCAGCCCCTGGACGGGCGGCGGCGGGAACATGGCGATGAAGGCATCCTGGATCGCGCCGAATTCCTGGTTCAGCTGCATGGCGATCGCCCCGCCCGAAAGCTCGGGCGTCGTGCGCTCCTCGAACGGCTTCAGCGCCACGAAGACGATGCCGGAGTTCGACGAGTTGGTGAAGCCGTTGATCGACAGGCCGGGGAAGGCGATGGCATTTTCGACGCCGGGATGCTTGAGCGCGATATCACTCATGCGGCGGATGACGTCTTCCGAGCGGTCGAGCGTCGCTGCGTCAGGCAACTGTGCAAAGCCGATCAGATACTGCTTGTCCTGGGCGGGCACGAAGCCGCCGGGAACGGCGCGGAACAGCACGAAGGTGACGCCGAGCAGCAGGACATAGACGCCCATGATCAGCGACTTGCGCGACAGGATCCTGCCGACGCCGCGGCCATAGGCTTCCGAGCTGCGACCGAAGAAGCGGTTGAAGCCGCGGAAGAACCAGCCGAACACCTTGTCCATGGCACGGGTCAGCCAATCCTTCGGCGCATGGTGATTGCGCAGGAGGAGGGCGGCGAGCGCCGGGGAAAGCGTCAGCGAGTTGATGGCGGAGATCACCGTCGAGATGGCGATCGTCAGTGCGAACTGGCGGTAGAACTGCCCGGTCAGGCCGGTGATGAACGCAAGCGGCACGAACACGGCGACGAGCACCAGCGCAATGGCGATGATCGGTCCGGAAACCTCCTGCATCGCACGGTAGGTCGCCTGTACCGGCGACAGACCCTGCTCTATGTTACGTTCGACGTTTTCGACCACGACGATGGCGTCGTCGACGACGATGCCGATCGCCAGCACCAGGCCGAACAGGCTGAGCGCGTTGATCGAGAAGCCGAAGACGTACATCACCGCGAAGGTGCCGACGATCGAGACGGGCACCGCCACGAGCGGGATGATCGAGGCGCGCCAGGTCTGCAGGAAGACGATGACGACGATGACGACCAGCGCGATCGCTTCAAGCAGGGTGTGGATGACCGACTCGATCGAGGCACGCACGAACTGGGTGGTGTCGTAGACGATCTCGTAGTCGACGCCGTCGGGCATGGTCAGCTTCAGCTCGGCCATGGCCTTGTGAACGTTTTCCGAGATCTGGATCGCGTTTGAGCCCGGCGCCTGGAAGACGCCCATGCCGACGGCGGCCTTGTTGTCGAGCAGCGAGCGCAGCGAATAGTCGGCAGCGCCCATTTCGACGCGTGCGACGTCGCCAAGCCGCGTGACCTCGCCGCCGGCGCCCGACTTGACGACGATGTCGGCAAAGTCCTCAGGCGTCTGCAGGCGGCCTTGCGCGTTGACGGAAAGCTGCAGGTCGAGGCCGGGAACCGACGGCGAGGCGCCGATGACGCCGGCGGCGGCCTGAACGTTCTGCGCGCGGATGGCGTTGGCCACGTCGCTTGCCGCAAGACCGCGTTCGGCAGCCTTCTGCGGGTCGATCCAGATGCGCATCGAATAGTCGCCGCCGCCGAAGATCTGTACCTGGCCGACGCCGTCGATGCGGGCGAGCCGATCCTTGACGTTGAGCACGCCGTAATTGCGCAGATAGTTGATGTCGTACTGGCCGTTGGGCGACAACAGGTGCACGACGAGCGTCAGGTCCGGCGAGCTCTTGACGGTCGTGACGCCGAGACGGCGCACTTCCTCGGGCAGGCGCGGCTCGGCCTGCGCGACGCGGTTCTGTATCAGCTGCTGGGCCTGGTCCGGGTCGGTGCCGAGTTCGAAGGTGACGGTCAGCGTCATCAGACCGTCCGCCGTCGCCTGGCTCTGCATGTAGAGCATGCCCTCGACGCCGTTGATCTGTTCTTCGAGCGGCGTTGCCACCGTCTCGGCGATAACAGCCGGGTTGGCGCCGGGATACTGCGCCCGCACGACGATCTGCGGCGGCACGACTTCGGGATATTCGGAGATCGGCAGGCCGGTCATGCCGAGCAGGCCGCCCACGAAGATCAGGACCGAAAGAACGCCCGCGAAGACCGGGCGGTCGACGAAGAAGCGTGAGAAGTTCATTGACGTATCCCCCTTGGGACGAGTTCAGGCAAATCTCCGGCTGTCGCGGCAAGAACACTCGCCACGCGCCGGGATCTGCTAAGTGATGTCTGGGCGGCCAATCCCGCCTCGGCGACAGCCGAAGCGGGTGCCGTCATGTCCTACTTGGTTGCGATCGACGCCGTCGTTTCTTCGACCTGCTGCGGTGCCACGAGCACACCCGGGCGTACCCGCTGCAGGCCGTTGACGACGATGTTCTCGCCGGTCTTCAGGCCGCTTTCGACGATGCGCAGCCCGTCGGAATTCGGGCCAAGCTTCACCTGGCGGTACTCGACCTTGTTGTCGGAGCCGACGACGAACACGAATTTCTTGTCCTGGTCGGAGCCGATGGCGCGATCGCTGATCACGAGCTTTTCTTCGGGCTCCGGTTCGCCGATGCGGATGCGCACGAACTGGCCGGGGATCAGCCGCCCGTCGGCATTTTCAAGCGCGGCGCGGACGCGGATCGTGCCGGTCGCCGCATCCACCTCGTTGTTGATGAGCTGGATATGGCCGGAGATCGGCGTGCCTTCGTCGGCAGCGGTGCCGATCTGCACCGGGATGCGCTCGATGGCGTTGCCGCCGGCCGAGGCCTGGAGCCGGGCGAGTGCAGTGGTGACCACTTCTTCGCTGGCGCTGAAGCTTGCGTAGATCGGGTCGACCGAGACCAGCGTCGTCAGCACCGGCGAAGCGGAGCCGGCGGCGACGAGGTTGCCGGCGGTCACTTCCAGCCGGCCGACGCGGCCGGAGATCGGTGCCTTGACTTCGGTGTATTCCAGGTCGAGTTCGGCCGTGCGCAACGCGGCCTTGGCGGAGCGCACGCTCGCCTGCGCCTCGTCGAAGGCGCTGAGGCGCTGGTCGACGCCGCTCTGTGGGATGGCGCTCGTGGTCACGAGCTTGCGTCCGCGGTCGAGTTCCGTCCTGGCGAGCGCCACCCGCGCCTCGGCTGCTGCGACCTCGGCTGCAGCCCGGTCGACGGCTGCCGCATAGGGCTCGGGATCGATGGTGAGCAAAAGGTCGCCCTTTTTCACCAGTGCACCCTCGCGGAAGTGGGCTTGGAGAATGGCGCCGCCGACACGGGGGCGAATCTCGACGCGTTCGATCGCTTCCAGCCGCCCGGAAAAATCTTCCCAGGTGGTGATGCGGCGCGACTGCGCCTTGGCCACCGAAACCGGCACGGCCGGTGGAAGCGCGGCTGCCGTTTCGGTTGCGGCATCCGCCTCGAAGTGCTGCGGCAGGCCAAGAAGAACCGCGGCACCGCCGGCGGCGGACAATAGGATGCTCAGGCCGGCGCCCCAGAGGGCCCGGCGGGTCACTGTCGATTTCATTTTTCTCTCCTTGCCGGTTGGGAGCCGGCGTTTTTGCTGCTGTCGTCAGCGAAAGGGAAAGGCCGGCGGCCCTGTCGTCCTTGGCTAACGCATCGTCATTTCAGCCGGCTTCGCCCCCGCCTGCTGGAAGAAGCGGGAAAAGATGCCGGTAATCGTTTCTTCCTGGGATGCCCAGGTTTCAGCGTTCACGGTATTTTCCGGTATCCACCCGGCGCGGCCGGGAAGAATATGGGACTGAACGCTCACGCCCGCCTGGCGAAGACGGTCTGCATAGGCAGCAGTCTCGTCGCGCATCGGGCATTCCTCGCTGGTCAGGATGAGCGAGGGAACAAGGCCGGCGAGCCGCGTACAGTGCGCCGGAGCGGCATAGGGATGCGTGAATCCACCGCATTCGCCCAGATACCGTTGCCAGCCTTCGGCGATCGATTGCACCGAACCCTCGGGACAGTATTTGCGAAACGATGCGGTCGCCAGGCACGGATCCAGCATCGGCGACAGGAGGATCTGCCCCTTGAGGTCGGTGAGGAACTGGTCGCGAGCCATCAGCGCCACGCCGGCTGCCACGTTGCCGCCCGCCTCCTCGCCGGCGATGAACAGCAACGATTTTTTATGCGCGAACTGCGGGCAACGCGCACGCATCGAAGAAAGCATGGAATAGGTGACGTCGAGTGCGGCCGGGAACGGATTGAGGCAGGCCGACGCATATTCCGGCGAGATGACGATGGCACCGGCCGCCGCAAGCGCCTTGGCGACGCGTTCGCCGGCTGCGATCGAGCTGCCGACGAAGGAGCCGCCATGCAGGTGCAGCACCACGGGCGGCGGGTTGAGCAGCGTTTCGCCACTATAGACACGTGCCGGGCACGAACCTTTGCCCGTCTGCATCGTCTCTACCGTAAAGCGTTCACCCATCTCTCTTGCCTTTGCCACGGGGTCATCCCACATGAGGCGACAACCCGCCATGATGGGAGAATAACATTGTCTTCTGTCTGGAATAGTCCGTCTAATCCGACTACACTATTCAGTATCTCGAACAATAATGGCTATTGAAAATGGACCAGCTCACGGCCATGCGCGCGTTTCTCCGCGTTGTCGAAACCGGCAATTTCACACGTGCTTCCGCTTCGCTCAATATGCCCAAGGCGACCGTCACCAATCTCATCCAGGGATTGGAAGCGCATCTGCGCACCAAGCTGCTCAATCGCACGACGCGGCGGGTTCTGGTGACCCCGGATGGCGCGCTCTATTACGAGCGGGCCGCGCGCCTCGTGACCGACCTCGATGAGCTCGACGGCAGCCTGTCGAGCGCCCAGACGCTGCCGAAGGGGCGGCTGCGCGTGGAGATGGCAAGCGCCATGGCCAATCTCATCGTTATCCCGGCTCTGTCCGAATTCCACAAGCGCTACCCTGACATCCAGATCGATCTCGGCGTCTCGGACCGCACCGTCGACTATGTTGCCGAGAATGTCGACTGCGCCATTCGTGTCGGCACCCTGACCGACCAGTCGCTGATTGCCCGGCGCATCACCGACATGAGCTTCGTCGCCTGCGCGGCACCCGACTATCTCGACCGTTGCTCGACGCCGCAACATCCCTCCGATCTTTCGAAGAATTGTTATGTCGTCGGCTATTTCCGCCCGCAGACCGGCCAGCAGATGCCGTTCTATTTCAAGCGCGGCGCGGAAGAGATCGAGGTTCATGGTCGTTATGCGGTGGCCGCCAACGAATCGACCACCTATCTCGCCGCCGCCCGTGCCGGCCTCGGTGTCATCCAGGCGCCCCGCTTCATGGTGCGGGAGGATCTTGAGACCGGCGCGATGCGGAGGGTGCTGCAGGACTGGCAAATCGAATCGATGCCGATCTATCTCGTCTATCCGCCGAACCGACACCTGAGCAGCCGTCTGCGCGTCTTTGCCGACTGGGTGGTGAAAGTGATCGCCCAGTCGCAACTCGACGGCGAATAGGCCTATTTGCCCCGCTCGGCGTCGTAGCGCGCGCGCGCCGCGTCGAGAGTGCCGAAATGCGTCTCGGCCCAACGGTCGAGCACCAGCAGGGTTTCGCTGAGCGAACGGCCGACAGCGCTGAGGCTGTATTCCACATGCGGCGGCACGGTCTTCTTGTCCTCGCGAATGACAAGGCCGTTCCGCTCCAGTTCCTTCAGCGTCTGCGTCAGCATCTTCTGCGAGACGTCGCCAAGCCGGCGCATCAGCGCGGCGTTGCGCATCGGCCCTTCTTCGAGCGCCGAGATGATCAGCATCGCCCATTTGCTGGCGATCAGCTCCAGCGCATGCCGCGAGGAGCAGGTCGGGTCGAAGACATCCGGAATGGAGGTGATGGGTGCTTCGAGCGGGTCTGTCGAGATTTTCATAGTTACCAAAAGGTGCGTAATTGCTATCCAGTGCCTACCCTACCAGATTGTTCTCCAGATGGAAATTTCGATGGAGACGGTAATGGCATGGATCATCCTGATAGCGGCGAGCCTGATTGAAATCATCATGGGCCTGGCGCTCAAATATGCCGAAGGCTGGACGAAACTGGTGCCGAGCGCGATCGGCATCGCAGCGGCGCTCGGCAGCGTCTACCTCCTGACGATCGCCATGCGCGACCTGCCGGCCGGCACTGCCTACGCCGCCTGGACCGGCATCGGCTCAGTCGGCATCACGGTGCTCGGCATCGTGCTTTTCGGGGATCCCGTCTCCTGGATGCGGATCACCTGCATCGCGATGATCATCGTCGCCGTCGCCGGCCTGCGCTTCCTCGAAGCCTGATACGGCCAGCCGCCGCAACTGCAGACAAAAAAAAGCGCCGCGATTTGATCGCGGCGCTTTTTGATTTGGGCTGACGCCGTTGCTGCGGCAAGCTTAGCTCTGGCGGTTCTTGGCGTTGTTGCCCTTGGGCTTCGGCTTGAAGCCGCCGTCCTTGCCGGCGTTCGGCTTGGCCTTCTTTTTAGTCCAGGCGTCGCGGTTTTCCGGCGGCTTGTCGTCGGTGTGGGCCGGGGCGGCGGCGTAAGCCGGCTTCTTGTCGAACTTGCGCTTCGGCTTGAAGTCGCCGTCACTGCGTGCCGCATCGTCCGAATAGGGGCGCTTCTTGGCAAAGGCCGGTTTGTCCTTGGAGAAACCTGGCTTGTCCTTGGAGAAGTTCGGCTTGTCCTTGGAAAAACTCGGCTTCTCCTGGCGCTGCTGCGACAGATCGGGAGCGCCCGGCAGCGTCTTCACCCGGATGCCCTTCTCCAGCATGCCCTCCTTGCCGATCGACGACAGGAAGCGCTCGGCTCCATCGGAGGTCATTTCGACGAAGGTCTCTTACTGC
>Ga0247819_10001311_pt1 | contig 13576 bp, 5 predicted proteins | sample 13C_Xylose_Day6_FD_193428 | JGI IMG/M metagenome (GOLD analysis project Ga0247819, IMG submission 193428) | Soil microbial communities from agricultural site in Penn Yan, New York, United States - 13C_Xylose_Day6 | ecosystem: Environmental > Terrestrial > Soil > Agricultural land | place: USA... | reverse complement strand
CGCCCGCCCTGCGCGAGGGACTGCGGCTGAGCCTGCCCGACTACATGGTCCCGGCCCTGTTCGTCCGCCACGAGCGGCTGCCGCTGACCGCCAACGGCAAGGTGGACCGCGCCGCGCTGACCGCCGTGGACGCCGGGGCCGCCGGACACCGCACCCACGTGCCGGCCGAGGGACCCGTCGAGCGGACCCTGGCAGGGGTGTGGAGCCAGGTCCTCGGCACCGAACACATCGGCCGCGCCGACAACTTCTTCGACCTCGGCGGCGACTCCATCCTCGCCCTGCGCCTGGTCGGCCTCGGCCGTCTCGCCGGGCTCGCCTTCACCGTCGCCGACGTCTTCCGCGCCCGCACCCTGGCCGACCTGGCCGCGCTCGTCACCGACGCGGTGGACGTCCCGGAGCCCGTCGCCCCGTTCTCCCAGCTGGACCCCGCCGACGCCGGCCGGCTGCCGGACCACCTCGCCGACGCCTACCCGCTCACCATGCTCCAGGCGGGCATGCTGCACGAGATGCTCGCCGACCCCCGGCGCGGCGCCTACCACAACGTCACCGACCTGAAGATCACCGTCCCCGAGGGCTTCGACCTCGACGCCTTCCAGGCCGCCGTGGACGCGGTGGTCGCCGGCCACCCCATCCTGCGCACCTCCGTCGACCTGGTCACCTACCGCGAACCCCTCCAGCTCGTCCACCGCACCGCCCACCTCCCCGTCGGCTACACCGACCTGCGCGGGCTGCCGCGTGAGGAGCAGCGGACGCGACTGCGCCGCTTCGTCGACGAGGAGTTCGACCGCCGCTTCGACCTGGCCGCCGCCCCCCTGGTCCGCATCCACCTGCACCACGTCACCGACCACGACCTGAGGCTCGTCCTCACCGACTGCCACGTCGTCCTGGACGGCTGGAGCCTGACCTCCCTCGTCGCCGACCTGCTCGCCCTGCACCGGGACGCCGTCGCCCACCACACCGCACCGCAGCCCCCGAACGCCCCGCCGTTCGCGGAGTACGTCGCCCTGGAACGCGCCGCGGTGGAGAGCGAGGAGTCACTGGCGTACTGGGGCGACCGGCTCACCGAGCTGCGGCCGGTCACCTTCCGCCGCCGCACCGACGCCGCCGCGCAGGACCACCCGCCGGTCCACGAGGTCCGCCGCTCCTACGCCCACCTCGCCGAACGCATCGGGCGGCTCGCCAGGGAAGCCGGCGTGCCGCGCCGCACCGTGCTCATCGCCGCCTTCCACCACACCATGAGCCTGTTCGCCGGCCGCGACGACGACGTCCTCGGCCACAGCATCGGGCTGGTCACCAACGGCCGGCCCGAACTGCCCGGCGCCGACAGGATGCGCGGACTGTTCCTCAACACCGTGCCGTTCGGCGTCGCCCGCCCGCGCGGCACCTGGCTCGCCTACCTGCGGGACGTCTTCCGGGCCGAGCAGGGCATGCTGCCGCACCGCAGGGTCCCCCTGGTCCGCATCGCCCGGCTCCGGCCCAGCGAACCGCGGCTGACCGACGCCGTCTTCAACTACGTCAACTTCCACCGCCTCTCCCACGACTCCTGGGACGACTCCCTGGAGATCGCCCGCACCATGTTCCCGCTGCTGGTCAACGCCAGTGTCAACGCCTTCACCCTGGACGCCGACCCGGAGTACGTCGCCCCCGCCACCGCAGAGCAACTGGCCGACGTGTACTGCGCCCAGCTGGAGGCGATGACCGCGGGACCCGACAACCGCGTCACCCGGCCCGCCCTCACCGGGGCAGCCCGTGCCACCGCCCTCGACGACTGGGCCCGCGGCCCCGTCGTCCCCTCCTCCCCGCTGCTCCTGCACGAGCACATCGCCGGCCACGCCGCCCGCACCCCGGACGCCACCGCCGTCGAGCACCTCGGACAGCGGCTCTCGTACGCCGAACTGAACGAGCAGGCGGAGCAGTTGGCGCGCCGGCTGCGACGACTCGGCGTGGGCCCCGAGACCGTGGTCGGCATCTGCGCCGAACGCGGCCCCGACCTGGTGCGCGCCGCCCTCGGCGTGCTGCGCTCCGGCGGCGCGTTCCTGCCACTGGACCCGAAACTCCCCACCGAACGGCTCGCGTTCATGGCGCAGGACAGCGGGATGCGGGTGCTGCTGACCCAGCGGCCGCTGGCCGGCGCCGTGCCGTTCGACGGCCCGGTCGTCCACCTCGACGCCCCCGCCGAACACCAGGAGCCCGTGCCGGGCGGCCCGGAGGCGGACGCCGACACCCTCGCCTACATCATCTACACCTCGGGCTCCACCGGCACGCCCAAGGGCGTCGGCATCCCGCACCGCGGCCTGTCCAACATGCTGGAGGGCCAGCGCGACCTGGTGGACGCCACCCCCGAGGACCGCGTCCTGCAGTTCGCCTCCTTCGGCTTCGACGCCTCGATCCTCGAACTGACCTGGTCGCTCTCCAACGGCGGCTGCCTGGTCACCGCCCCCGCCGACGACCTGCGCCCCGGACCCGACCTGGCGCGCACCCTGCGCGAGACGCGCGTCACCGCCGCCATGCTGCCGCCCAGCGCCCTCGCCGTCCTCGGCGAGGACGCCTTCCCCGGCCTCAAGGTGCTCCAGGTGGCAGGCGAGGCCTGCCCGGCCGAACTCGCCGACCTGTGGTCGCGCGGCCGGCGCTTCCAGAACGTCTACGGCCTCACCGAGACCTCAGTCTGGTCCCTCGCAGCCGAACTGCGGCCCGGACAGGGCCGTCCGCCCGTAGGCACCCCGATACGCAACACCCGCGTCCACGTCCTGGACGACGACCTCCAGCCGGTACCGGCCGGAGCCCCCGGCGAGATCTTCCTCGGCGGCGACGCCGTCGGCCGCGGCTACCTGGGCCGGCCCGCCCTGACCGCCGCCACCTACGTCCCCGACCCGTACGGCGCCCCGGGCGACCGCCTCTGCCGCACCGGCGACCTCGGCACGCACCGGCCGGACGGCTCCGTGGAGTGGCTGGGCCGCCGCGACTCCCAGGTCAAACTCCGCGGATTCCGCATCGAACTGGGCGAGATCGAACACGCCCTCAGGCAACTCCCCGAGGTCCGGCAGGCGGTGGTCCTGCACCGCACCGACCTGCCGGGCGAACCGGCCCTCGTCGCCTACCTCGTCGTCTCCGGGGGGCGGCCGCCCGCCCCCGAGGAACTGCGCGGCGCCCTGCGGGCCTCCCTGCCCGGCTACATGGTGCCCGCACGGTTCGTCGTCCTCGACGAGATGCCCGTCAACAGCAGCGGCAAGACCGACAAGCGGGCGCTGCCCCTGCCGCCGGCCGAACTGGACCGCACGGACACCGAGTACGTCGCTCCCTCCGGCGCCGCCGAGAAGATCCTCGCCGAGATCTGGCGCGAGGTCCTCGGCCTGTCCCGGATCGGCGTCCACGACGACTTCTTCCGCATCGGCGGCAGCTCCCTGTCCACCGTCCGCGTCTCCCTCATGGCCGCCGCGCGCGGACTGCCCGTCTCCGTCGGCGACCTGATCGAGCACCCCACCCTCGCCCGGCTCGCCCGGCACGCCGTCCGCGCGGCCGGCGAGGGCCTGCCCGCCGCCGTCACGTCCGAGGTGCGGCTGCGCGAGGGCACCGGGGAGCCCCTGTGGTGCGTGCACCCCACCGGCGGCAGCGCCGCCTGGTTCGTCCCGCTCGCCCGCGCCCTGCCGCCCGGCCGTCCGGTGCACGCCTTCCAGGCGCGCGGCCTGCTCGGCGGCACCGACCCGGGCACCGTGACCGGCATCGCCGCCAACTACGTCGCCGAGATCACCGAACGCGGCGGCACCGGCCCGCACGCCCTGCTCGGCTGGTCCATGGGCGCCAACATCGCCCTGGAGATGGCCACCCAGCTCCACCGCGCCGGACACACCGTCGCCCCGCTGGTCCTCATCGAGCCCTATCTGCCCAACCCCGCCGCCCGCGACCGGCTGCTGGGCGTCACCCGGGACCTGCGCGAGGCCCTGCGGATGCGCGACCGGCTGCGCGGGCTGCCGCCCTCACCGCAGCGCGACCGGGCCACCGCCGAGCTCACCGCCACCCTGCTCGGCGCCGGCATGAGCCCGTCCGAGGCCGCCCTCGTCGAGGGCGCCCCGATCGAGGTGTGGCACTCGCTGCTCGCCGCCCTCGCCGCGTACGAGGTCCGCCCGTACCCCGGCCATGTGCACCTGGTGGTGGGCAGCGAGGCCGCGGAACTGCCGCGCGGCCGCACCATGCCCGGCCTCGACGTCGACTACGACACCTACGTCGCCCGCTGGCGCGAGGTGGCCGGCGGCGGACTCACGCTGCACATCAGCGACGGCGACCACATGTCGATGATGGCCGAGCCCCGGGTGCGCGGCATCGCCGGCCTGCTCACCGGCATCGAGGGCCCCGGCACCGCGGAGAACCTCCGGGCCGCCGGACCCGACGCCACCACCGGCCGCACCGCGACGGGAGAGACCCGATGACCACCCATGCCCCCGCCCTCACCGAGCGCTACCTGCTCTCCCCGGACATGATCGCCGACCCCTACGGCCACCTCGACGCCCTGCGCGACCACGCGCCCGTCCACTGGAGCCCCCTGCACCACGCCTGGCTCGTCACCGGCTACGACCAGGTGATGCGCTGCCTGCGCGACCCGGCGGTCTCCGCCGACCGGGTGCGGCCCCTGATGGACGCCGTCCCGCAGGGCGCCCGCGACGACGCCGAACGGGCCTTCGGGATCCTGTCGCGCTGGATGGTCTTCAACGACCCGCCCCGCCACCGCAGACTCCGCCAGGTCTTCCAGGAGGCGTTCGCCGCCCGCGCCGTGGCCCGCTACCGCGCCTTCACCGAGAAGGCGACCCGCGCCGTCCTCGCCCGCAAGGCCGCCCCCGGCCGCACCGGCGACCTCCTGGCCGACGTCGCCAAACCGCTGCCCGCCCTGGTGTTCGCCCGCTGGCTCGGCATCCCGCCCACCGACGGGCCCTCCTTCTGGTACTGGAACACCCGCGTCGCCGACCTCGTCCTCGGCACCGCCCAGGAGGAGAGCGAGTACCGCGCCTCCCTCCAGGCGCTGGTGAGCCTCGACGACTACCTCGGCGCCCTCGTCGCCCGGCGCCGCGCCGAACCCGGCGACGACCTGATCAGCCAGGTGCTCCGGGAGGGCCGGGTCGGCGACTCGGTCACCGAGGAGGAGTTCACCGGGATGCTCACCCAGATGGCGTTCGCCGGCGGGGAGACCACCAGCAACCTGATCGCCAACACCGTCCTGGCCCTGCACACCCGGCCCGACCAGCTGGCCGCCGTACGCGCCGAACCCGAACTCGCCCAGGGAGCGGTGGAGGAGACCCTGCGCCTGGACGGCCCGTCCAAGATGTCCATCCGCACCGCCGCCCGCGACCTCGACCTCGACGGCCGCACCCTGCGCGCCGGGGACCGGATCTTCCTCGTCACCGCCGCCGCCAACCGCGACCCGGCCCGCTTCCCCGACCCCGGCCGTTTCGACGTGCGCCGCTCCGGCGCCACCCACCTCGGCTTCGGCTTCGGCGCCCACTTCTGCATCGGCGCCGCCCTGGCCCGCCTGGTCGCCGTCGCCGCCGTCCGCACGCTGGTGTGCGACCACCCCGGCCTGACCCTCACCGACCCCGGCCGCCCGGCCTGGCAGCCCTCCCTGCTCAACAGGGGCCTCACCGCCCTGCCCGTCCGCTACTGACCGGACCAAGTCCGACGAAAGGCACCCCATGGCCACCACCCTCGCCGACGCCGGCCCACGCCTGTGGGCCCCCGTCCGGCACCGGTCCTTCCGGCTCCTGTGGACGGGGCAGGCGCTGTCCCTGCTGGGCGACGGCTTCAGCGTCGTCGCGTTCTCCTGGATCACCCTCGGCCTGACCGGCTCCACCCTCGCCCTCGGCTACGTCCTGGCCTTCCAGGCCGTCCCGCGCGCCCTGTTCACCCTGGTCGGCGGCAGCCTCGGCGACTCGATGTCCCCGCGCACCCTGATGGTCGCCTCCAGCTGGACACGGGCCGTACTGATGGCGTCCGTCGGCGTCGCCGGGCTCACCGGCGACCTGACGGTGTGGATGCTGTGCGCCGCGGCCGCCGCCTTCGGCACCGTCGACGCCTTCTTCCAGCCCGCGCGGGTGTCCATCCTGCCCTCGGTCGTCGACGACGAACTGCTCACCCCGGCCAACGCGCTGATGGGCGCGGGCGCGCGGACCGCCGCCGTCATCGGACCGGCCATCGGCGGCCTCGTCATCGCGCTCACCCGGGCACCGGTGGCCTTCCTCGTCGACGCCGCCTGCTTCGCCCTGTGCGGCCTGTGCGTCTCCAGGGTCCGCACCCGGCCCAGGAAGCCCCGCCACGACACGGACGGCACGCCCGAGAAGCAGGCGTCCCTCGGCGCCCGCATCCGCGAGGGCATCACGTACACCGTCCGCGACCCGCGGCTGCGGACCGTCGTCGCCCTCGACACCGCCGTCAACTTCTGCTACGCCGGGCCCTTCACGGTCGGCTTCGCCACCCTCGCCGACCAGGTGCTGCGTGGCGGCTCGGCCACCCTCGGCGTGCTCAACGGCTCCCTCGCCGCCGGCGCGGTGCTCGGCACGCTCGCCGGCGGCGCCCTCGGCGGGCGGCCCAGGGTGGGCCTGCTGGTGGCCGCCCTGGCCGGCTGGCTCGGCGCGGGAATGGCCGTCCTCGGCCTGGTGCACAGCACCCCGGTCGTCGTGGGAACCGTCCTCGCCATGGGCTTCGCCATCGGCTTCCAGGGCGTGTTCGGGCTGAGCTGGATCCAGCGGAACATCCCGCAGGACGTCCTCGGCCGCGTCGTCTCCGTCGACATGGTCCTCGGCTACGCCGTCGCCCCCCTGTCGCTGATCGTCTGCGGGGCGCTGGCCGGCAGGGACGTCTCCGCCCTGTTCGGGGTGGTGGCCGCGGTGCTCGCCGCGACCGGGCTGGCGGTGCTGGCGTCCAAGGCGGTGCGCGAGATGCGGTAACGGGTCTCCTGCTGCCGGGACCTACTCCCTCAGGGCGGCCGACCGCGCGCACAGATCCGCGCGGTTGGCCGCTCCGGTCTTGGTGATCAGGCTCGCGATGTGCTTCTCCGCCGTGCGGGGCGAGATGAACAGCCGGTCCGCGATGTCCTTGTTGCTGAGCCGCTCCGCGAGCAGCCGGAACACGTCGAACTCCCGCACCGTCACACCCTGGGCGCGCAGTTCCTCCGGGATCGCGCGGGTGCCCGAGCGGTGCTGGTGCACCGGGGCGCCGGAACGGCGCAGCGCCGCCCGGCAGGCTCCGGTGACGGCCACGACGTCCCGCTCGTGGAAGTAGTGCTCGGCCTGCCGCAGCCAGCCCACCGGATCTCCCCAGCCGTCCTGGTGCGCGGCGTCCGCGATCAGCCGCAGCCCCAGATGCCGGGCGAGCGGATACGGCCGGGCCGCGGCCAGCGCCGACTCCACCGCCGCCACCGCACGCGGCCCTTCCCCCTCACGGCCCAGCAGCACGGCGTCGGCGAGCAGCACGAACTGGCGGTTCCACCGCATCCGCGCCATCGCCGTGGCGGTGGTCTCCTCGTGCCGGACCCGGTCCGCGTCACCGGCGAGCACGTCCAGCAGCAGGACCAGGCCATGGGTGCCGCCGAGGTGGTAGGTGGAGGGGTTGCCCGCCTCCAGCGACTGCACCGCCCGCAGTTCGGCGCGCGCCAGGTCACGGTCCTCCTCCAGCAGCGCGCAGAAGGCCCGGGCGAGACCGAGGCTCAGCGGCTCCTCCTGCGAACCCGCGCCGTCCCACTCGGTGAACGCCGCCAGCGCCTCCTCCATCGCCGCCCGGTCCGCGCGGTGCGCCTCCAGGGTGGCCCGGGCCATCAGGACGTACCGCACCACGGGCGCCAGACGCAGCCGCCGCGCCACCGCCAGGCAGTCCGCCGCGGCCGACCGCGCGCTCCCGTGGTCGCCGCGCAGCACCGCGTCCAGGACGAGGATGCCGTCCACCGTGTGCACGATGTTCACCGAGCCGAGCCGCAGCGCCTCCTCGCGGGCCGCCAGCAGGCCGGAGGTGTCGCCCTCGGCGAGCCAGGCGTTGCCGCTCATGCGGGTGGCCGCGTACATCCGCTGCAGCGGCAGCCGGTGCCGTTCCGCGGTCTGCAGGGCCTGCCGCAGCATGTCGGCGGACTCCTCGGGGTCCCGCTCGCGGGCGACGGTGGCCAGCAGCTCCCACGCCTGGCAGGCGACGACCGGCAGGCCGTGCCGCTCGGCGGTGTCGGCCGCCGAGCGGGCCAGCTTCTCGGCGTGCTGGGTGCGGTCCGGGCCCGGGGTGTCCAGGGCGAGGTAGGCGGCCGTCACGTCGACGGCCGCCGCCGTCGCCTCGTCCGGGGCCGCCGCCAGGACCTCGCGGGCCCGGACGACCTGCCGGTTGCCGTCGCTCCACCGGCCCGCCGTGTGGGCCACCTTGGCCAGCCGGGTGTGCAGCGTGGCCAGCCGTACGGCGTTCAGCCCGGCCCCGCCCAGCGCGTGCAGGTCCTCGGCCAGGTCGAAGGCGCGGGCGAAGTCGCCGGCCTCCGCCAGTGCGGGCAGCAGGTCCTCCAGCACCGAGGCCCTGGCCTGCGGGTCACCGGCCTCGGACAGCAGCCCCTCGGCACGGCTGAGCAGCGTCACCGCCGAGCCCAGGGCGCCCGCCGCGAGGGCCCGCCCGCCGGCGTCGGCGTACAGCAGTCCCGCCTCCACCCGGTCCCCGGCCTCGCAGCGCAGCCCGGCCGCCAGCGCGCACCAGTCGTCCTCGAGGCCCGGGTGCAGCTCCTCGACGGCGCGCGCGCCGCGCCGTGCCAGCTCCGCCCGCTGCCCCGGCGTCATCTGGGTGAACAGGGCCTCGACGGTGGGGGAGTGGCGGAAGGAGTACCAGTCGGGGGCCGGCTCGTCGGGGATCACCAGCCGGGCGGCGACACCGGCGTGCAGATGGCTCAGCAGGGTCCGGTCGTCGACGCCCGTCATGTGCTGGAGCACGGTGAGCGGGAAGCGGCGGCCCAGCACCGCGGCGGCAGACAGCAGCGTCAGCCCTTGCGTGCCCAGCCGGTCGATGCGCCGCAGGATGCCCCGGGCCAGCGTGGAGGAGACGTCCCGCCGCAGATCGCCGACGGTGCGCCAGCCGTCGGCGCCCTGCACCAGGGTGCCCGCCCCGATCATGGACTGCAGCAGCTCCTCGACCAGGTAGGGGCTGCCCGCGCTGTCCTCCCACAGACGCTCCCGGACGGCCGGCGGCACCTCGTGCGGGCCGCCCGCCCCCAGCTGCGCCGCCGTCATCTCCTCCACCTGGGACCGGGTCAGCGGCGGGAGTTCGGCGAGGGTGGCCACACCGCGGCGGCGGGCGGACTGCGCCAGGTCCAGCGCGTCGCTGAAGTCGGTCCGCACGGTGGCCAGCAGCAGCACCGGCGTGTACTCCAGGTTGTCCACCAGGTACTCGAGGACGCCGAGGGTCTCGGGGTCGGCGTCGTGCAGGTCCTCCAGCAACAGCAGTTGCCCCTGCCCGCGCCCGGCGGCCAGCAGCAGCCGCAGCACCGCCTCGCCCAGGATCACCATGGAGCTGCTCTCGCGCTCCCCGGTGTCCCACTCCGGTATCAGCCGCCCCAGGACCGGCCGGTACGGGCCGAGGGCCGCGTCGTCCAGGGGCTCGCCGCCGCGGAACAGCGGCATCAGCGCCTCGGTCAGCGGACGGAACGGCACCGCGGGGCCGGTGGTGCTGCTGCGGCCGCGCAGTACCCGCATCCCGGCGCCGAGCGCGCCGCCCACGGCCTCCGCCGCGAGCCGGGACTTGCCCACGCCGGCCTCACCGACCAGGAAGACGACACCGCCCCGCCCCTGTCGCGCCTCGGCCAAGGCGCTGTCGAGCTGGCTGAGTTGGGGGTCCCGCCCGACGAGGGAAGGCGCATGGGAACGCATGAACGCAGATGATAATCAGGATGTCGGGATCAGGGGCAGACCGCATCGGCGCGGTCACCCGCCGTGAAGCCGCCCGGCCCGCCGCGCCGAACCGCCCTCCACCGCGGCGGAAGCGGGCGGCCCCGCCGGACGCACCGCGGCGCGGGCCCGTCGCCGGGCCCGCGCCATCACGCGAAGTGACGCCCGAGCGGGGTCAGCTCGGCGCCGAGACCGAGGTGTCCAGCGAGGTCAGCGTGATGACGATGCCGCTGGTCAGCACCATCCCGGCCAGGACCCGGGCGCGGGCGCAGGCACGGTTGCGGCCGGTGAGCGTGATCCCGCCCGCCGCGTCCTGCTCCTCGGCGGCGTTCGCGGCGGAGTCGGCGACGGTGGTGTTCAGGTGCTGGTCCATGGGGGATGCCCTTCTGACGTCCGTACGGCGGGTACGGGGCGGGAGGTGGAAGTGCCGTGGATCTGCGGTGCTCTGCCGGTCAGTCGCCGGGGTGGGACAGGAGCAGGACGGACGGGACGGTGTCGGGATGTGCGAGGCGCAGCAGCCCGTAGCCGATGCCGGACAGCCCGTCGAGCAGTCCGGGGGAGGGAACGTGGTCGGGGGTGGCGCAGCGGTGGTTCTGCGCCTCGACGAGGGCGAGCGCCCGGCCGGCGTGCCGGGTGAGGGTTCCGGCGGCGGCCGTGTCACCCCGTCCGGCGCGGACGGCCAGGGCTTCCAGGGTGCCGAGCGTGCCCTGCCCGAGGCTGAGGTCGGGGCGCACGTCCGGGTCCGCCGGCCGGTCCCCGGCGGACGCTCCGGGTACGGAGGGCAGGTGGGCGGCGACGGCCGCCGCCCCGGCGAGCCCGCGGGACCAGGAGACGTCTCCGGTGTCCCGCGGCGCGGTCTCCAGCAGCGCCCGGGCGGCGGCCGTGTGCGCGGCGGTCTCCCGGGGGAGGCGGGCGGCGTACCGCAGCAGGGCCCACGCGATGCCCGCGGCGCCGTCGGCGAACCCGGCGGCAAGGCCGTGCGGGGCCCCGTCGGCTCCGGACACCGCGCCGAGCAGGCGGTCCGCCAGGGTGGTCGCCAGCCGCAGCGCCGCCGGGTCGCCGGTCGCCTCGTGCACGGCGACGGCGGCGGTCAGGGCCCCGGCCGTACCGCTGCCGAACCCCGGATCGCAGGAGGCGGAGGCGGCGTGGCCGAGGGCGGTGAGCGCGTCGGGGAGGCAGTCGGCCGGCCCCGGCCCGAGCAGCGCCGACAGCCGCAGTACCGCGTACACGATGCCGCCGAGACCGTCGTAGGCGCCCGGCCCGGCCGCCGCGCTCAGTTCGGGATCGTCCGCCAGGGCCTTCAGCAGGGCGGGCAGCGGACGGACCGCCTCCCGGGCGAGCGCGGCGTACCTGCCCGCCCCGGCCAGCGCGTCCGTGTGCGCCAGGAACAGCGCCACCCCGCAGTAGCCCTGGGCGAGTCCGGCGCCCATCGGCAGCACCGCCCAGTGCGGGCCGGACACCCTTTCCAGGCCGAGCCAGTTGGTCCGGTTGCCGTCCCGCACCGCGCGGGCGGCGATCTCGTCGGCGATCCCGCACGCGGCGGCGAGCAGCCGGGACGCGTCGGGCGCGACGGCGGGCACCGGCTCCACCGCCAGTTCGGACCGGGGCCGGTCCAGCGGGGAGCCCGCGCCCCGTGCCGCGATCGTGGCCGTGATGATCCACTCCTGGTCGTGGCAGTCGACCTCGTCCATCCGGGCGATCTTCTCCCGCACCGCGGTCATGCCCGCCACCGGCAGCAGACCGGGCAGCCATGTGCCGTCGTCGGCCCGCACCGCGGTCCCCCAGGGGCGGTGGGTGAACAGCGGGACGTCACCGCGCCACAGCGCCGCCGTCTCGTGCTCGATCAGCCGCCGGCGCGCCCGGTCGTGCTCGGACTCCGTCCACAGCACCGCGAAGACCCCTTCCCGGGCGAGCGCGTCGCCCAGCAGCGACGGGTGGGTGGACTCCTCGAGGAGCGTCGCGTACAGCCGGGTGGCGCGGGCGACGAGCCGGGCGGGACGGTCCGCGCCCACTGTCAACGCACCGTCCTCGCGGAGCAGTTCGTGCCCGTCGGCGGCGAGTGCCGCGTACGCGGCACGGAAGCCCTCCAGCAGGGCGGCCCTGTGGTCGGCGCCCTCCAGGGGGCGACCGGCCGGCAGGGGCTGGTTGTGTGCCGCGGGGCTCAGCAGCGGTCCGCGCACGGCCCGCATGGTGTCCAGGCCGCTGTCCCGCCAGTGCAGGCCCTCGCTCGGGTAGGTGCCGTCGGTGCAGCGGCCGAGCGCGGAGATGTCCAGGGCTCCGTGCTCGCCGATCAGCAGGTGCGGCAGCAGGCAGGTGCGGTGCACCGAGGCCCGCAGCGCCTCCGCCGCCGGGTCGGCGCCCGCCGTCATGGACTGCGCGAGCCCGGTGTGCAGCAGCGTCTCGGCGTCCACCAGGACCGGCTGGTCGCCGCAGGCGATGACGTTCTCGTAGTGCATGTCGGCGCCGTCCACCGCGTACAGCAGGGCCAGCAGGGCGCCCTGGCGCCGGTAGAAGGCGTCGGTCTCGGTCACCGAGCGGCACCAGCGGTGCTCGACGAACTCCAGCCAGCCGTACGCCTCGCGGCGCACACTGCGCGGGGTGCGCAGGCCGAGGCCGGGCACCTTGGCGTTGAGCCAGCCCACCAGGTCGTCGAGGAGGGCGTGCTGGCCGAGGGGACGCGGTTTGTAGACCAGCCGCTGCCCGGCGAAGCGCAGGACCGCGACGGACCGGTTGCCCTCGTGGGCGTCCCCGAGGCCCAGGTCCACCCCGGTGAGCGGCCCCGGGTCGCGGCCGTCGAGGAGCCCGGTCGTGAGGTCCTGCCGGTCGGCCGCGAAGCGGGCCGCCAGCTCGGCGGTGGCCGCGGTCGCGTCCAGCGTCGTCTGCGCGAGCATCCGGGCCAGCACCGGACGGGCGGCGAACAGCGCGCCGAGGCCCTGCCGGGTGCCCGCGGCGGCGACGAAGGCGTCGAACCGCTCACGGGGGCCGGCCCCGGAGAGCCGTCCGGCGCGGCGCGCCGTGTCGAGCTCGTGGACCAGGGTCCGCGCCGCCTGACGGACCAGCTGGTGCGTCAGGCGCCGCGCGAACGCCTCCCGCCACACGTCCTGTTCGGCGTCCGAGGGCAGCAGTTCGGTCAGCCGCGCGGTGGCGTCGGTGACGAGGGGCCGGACGACCGGGGCGAAGGCATCGGGTCCCTCGCCCTCTCGGCCGGCCGGTTCCGCCGGCTCCGGGGAGGCGCCGGCCAGGACCGCCTCGGCGTACCGCGCCCAGCCCGGCCGGGCCACCCGGGCGGCCAGCCGCTCGGCGGGCTCGGCGGCCAGCGCCGAGGCCGTGGCCCGGCCCACACCGAGATGGGCCAGCCGCTGGGCGAAGCCCTCGGCGTCCCCGACGGCCCACGGGGCGGGGCCGTCGGCGGCTTCGGCGGGCACCCGGGGAAGGCCGGGGGCGGCGAGCCGTTCCGCGAGGGACAGCGCCGGCGCCCACCACGAGGGCGGGAGGCCGGTGCTCCGGGGAGTCGGGGGGCTGGCGGTCTCAGTCACGAGAAGAAGGTCGCAGACCCCCGGCGACCCCCACATGGGTAAGCGTCCCCCATATTCTGCGCGGCCCCGCCGGCCAGCAGGTGGGAGAGTTCCGGGTAGGGGATGCTCGGCTGCGGGTGGGTCGCGCGCCGCACCGCGGCCACCAGGTTCTCCTCGGTG
>Ga0247819_10001310_pt1 | contig 13592 bp, 16 predicted proteins | sample 13C_Xylose_Day6_FD_193428 | JGI IMG/M metagenome (GOLD analysis project Ga0247819, IMG submission 193428) | Soil microbial communities from agricultural site in Penn Yan, New York, United States - 13C_Xylose_Day6 | ecosystem: Environmental > Terrestrial > Soil > Agricultural land | place: USA... | reverse complement strand
CTTCCGGGAGTTCAGAGCGGAGGTCAGCAGGGACCATAGACCAGACAGTAAGGAGTGCATTCGGGGTCTCCAATGCAAGGGTGAGGATGGTAGCGCCAAGGAGTTGAAGGCGGACGGACCAGAATCGGTGCCACTCGCGCCACTGAGGGATGAGCTTCATACGTCGCACCTATTCATCTGCGATAGTTTTTGATACATCGGAGGCCCCCCCTTTTGAGAGCATCTTTGTAATCAGCTTCCATTCCCGGTCCTTGCGCTCGTTGTCCTTCTTGATGAGCAGCACGTCCGTCTGCATGGTGTTCATCCCCCCTATCACCTGGTCGAGCTGGTTCACGCTGCGATTGCCGAACCAGATGTACCCACCGCTCAGCAACGACGCGGTGAAGAAGGCCGCCGCGCCCCAGGCGTAGAGCTTGTCAACCCGGCGTTCCAGCACTGATACCCGGTTGACCAAATCCCCATAGTGCGGCTGTTCCATAACGTTCCTTTGGACGTAAAAAAACCCGCCTGGGCGGGTTATTCCGTGTGTTAACCATCGCTGCTACACTTTTGCGACAAAAATAAGGCCAGAGACATGAAAATTCTACGAATCCTCGCCTGGGTAGTCGTGATAATCGCGGCAGCAACATATTTTCTGTACGCGAGCTTCTCGTCCTATATCTAGCGCTCAGGCCATGTAGCCGAGAGCATTCACCTTTTGCCGCGTATACGGTTCGAGAACCAAATGCCCAGCGGTATTTAGATGGGAGTCGTCCGCGAAGTGTTCCGGCAGCAACGGCGCAGAGTAGCCGCTTATGTGATGCGCACCTTCTTCGTAGGCAACATTCGCGACGAACGATGCCCATTGCGGAAGAGTCCAGGAGCCATCCGGCTTGACCTTCGCTATGTGGCCCTGTGCATTCCAGATTGGCGATAGGAATACCACGATCAGCCCGTAGGACTTACACGCACGGATGAACGTGCGCATCGCAGTAATGAACCCGATGCCCGTGACACTAGGCTCACCCCAGTCGTTCAGGCCCAGCGTTACAAGTACCCCCTTAGCTGGGGTGGGGCCGCAGACGCGCTGGATAGCTGCGACATTGGATGCCCAGCCGAAGCCAGGCCATCCGCCATCGGTCATGCGAGCGCCGCCCCAGGACAGATTATTAATGGTAGCGCCCGTGTTCTTGGCGAGGTTGACCGCCATCAGTTCTGTTGCCGGCACGGCATGAGGCCCCGGAGCCTCATAGACGTTAGTCTGTATGGAGTCGCCTACCAGTATCCATCGTTCAGTCGTCATTGCTTTCCTTTTGCTCCATCCACGTCAAATAGTTTTGGTAGTCCGCGTTATCCGGGTCCGGCGGAATGTATGCCATGTCCGCTTCCCGATAAATCGTGCCGCCCTCAAGCACTTCGTATTTCATGGCAGCCTCGCGTTCGCAGTAAGACCATCGATCGATGCGACTGTCGTGGTGTCTCCCGGTGTCCATACGATTCGCACCCCATTCCGGTTTGGCACGATGGCGCTTGGCGTTGAAGTAGGACTATTCAGGGTGATGGTGGGAGACGCGCGCATCGTGGTGGGGAACGTCCGGCTAAGCTGCCGCGTCGTTGCATTCGCTGTCGGCATCAGCCCCGTAGAAGTTTCCGACAAAATAAAGTAATACTCTTCGCACAAGGAGCGAGCCGTCGCCTCTGGCAGGTATTCAAACGGCGTAGCCTGAGAGCCGCTTTCCAGTTGGACGTTGCTAATTTCCCAGGTCGCTGCGTTGGTAGACACGAGACGTACCGATCCGGTCGTGCGTGTAGTTTCCGTACCAGACCAGGTATTTACGGCCCCTTCGTAGTTGGTCCCGCTCCCAAGGTCAAATACGACCTGCAGGCCGGTTCCGCTGTCCCGGTTCCAGTTGGCAATGCCGCCTTGGTCGATAGGGACCTTAATCACCTTCCGTTCCCACGCGCCAGCCACGGTAATGGTGTAATTGGCGACGTAGGATCGATAGCCGGGGCTGCCGTCGTTGAGAAAAGCGACGCTATACGTTCCAGCGATGGATCCTTTAACGAAGAAGCTCAGGGTCATAAAGCCGCCCCAGAGAGACCCCAGAGCGAGCGCGAGGGCGTTGAAACCTTCGATAGGTTGGCGGAAGCGGTTCCGATCAGCCCCAGCCGGGGTCGCCGCAGCATTCGACGTTATCCGCGCGGTATACGGGCCGACCCTACCCTGTCCGTAATCAGAGGAGGCAGACTGCCGAGTAACGGTGACCGAGGCCGTGCCCCCGATGAATGCCTGCCATTGTTCTGCGGTATACGGAGCGCCACTGGCCGCAATGATCGGCCCAATAGATGCACCACTGAACCAGTGCATGAAGCCACCATTGATCAACTTGTTCTTGTGCGAGTATTGGCCCCCGCCGAACCCCGTGGAGTAATCGGAGACATACTGGCTGCCGTCCCAGTTGGACCAGCCCATCCCGGTGATATAGATTGGGCTTCCGACGTCGCTGGTCGGCGCGGTGGGGTATACGGGCAGGCCCAGGGCCTCGCCAGTACCCAGAATGTCGTTCTGCGTCCACATCAGCACGTCGTCTGCATCGCGCAGCTCAAACGTGTACGTGACGCCTTCGGTCAGGAAGACGACGGCCTCACCCAGGGCATTCAGGATGACCGGGTTCGTGTTCGCCGCGCCACCAGCCGCGTCCTGGTAGGTGGCCTGCGGAGTGGTCGTGCCGTTGATGTAGGTGTAGAGGCGCCCGCCGACCAGGGGCCGGCCGTTGATATCGTTGGCGCTGAACCGGGGAGAGACGTAAGATTGCGGCATTGCAAGCCCCAAAAAGGAAAGCCCCTCAGTGAGGGGCGAATAAACATGAACTTCGAGGTTTTGATGCAGGCAGCAGCCCCGGCGCTCGGGGTCCTATTCTGGCTGCCAATAATCCGCCTATTTCAGCGTCGAGCCCGCCGCAACGCCGCCCGCGATTGGTACCGCAGACAGGTACGGCAGCAAGCGATTACGGAGTTCGGGCGGAAGCTGGGCCGCTTGGCTGGCCGGCTGGCCCGATAGCGCCGCGTTCGCCGCGCGCTCATTCCCATACGCCCTCATCTGGTCCCGGATGATCCGCAGGAACGGGATCTGACCCACCGGGCCCGACACCTCCGCAAGCAGATTCATCACCGCTGATCCGGTGTTACTGTTGTTCACCGCGGACCCCGCCGGCTGGGTCGTGATGTACTGCCCCACCCGCCCGACTGCCTCCAGGCGCGCCACCTCTTCCGGCGAGAACAGGGCGGACAGCTTTTCCCTTCCCATGCGTTGCAGGGCGCTCATGTAGCGAGAGACCGCCATGGGCGTATCGCCTGTGGCATTCGGCCCGAAAGCGGCCGAACGCAGGTACTCAGCCACTTGCGCACGGGCCTGCTGGATGGCCCCCTCGTCGGCAGACAGGACGCGCCCCAGCGCGCGCATTTCCTCAGTGCTGGCGTTCACCAAGTACTTCTGCACGAATTTCTCGGGGTCGGCCCCGTCCAGTGCGGCCTTGAGCGCTGGCGAGCTTTCAATGCGGCCGAAGCGATCGGCGGCAATACCTCGCGCGGCGCTGAAAGCCTGCGCTGCATCCGGGCCGATCTGGCTGCCAGCGTTCGCCAAGTCGTCAACGCTGGCCAGGATGCCAGCTCGCAGTTCGTCCAGCGCGCGGGCCTGCACCCTATTCATCGGGTCGTAATTGCGGTTGATGACACGAATGATGTCCTCGGCATCGCCGACGGTAAGGGCTGCGGTCTGCCGCCCGTCAGCCAACCCGATGCGCTCGAGGCGCTGACGCACGGCGCCTGGCAGAACGTCCGTGCCGAAGTCTGAAAGCACGTCGCCATAGCGCTGGGCCAGCGGCGCGGCCGGGATGTCTGCATTGACGCCCGCCATGCCGCGCGCCGCCGTATAGGCCTCGTCCACCGCGGCGCGTGCCGGCGCGTCGGCCTTCCGAAGCGCGTTCATCAGGCTGTTGCCGGCCGAGAACGGTGTATCGGCTTGGGCCGCACCAATTCGGTCGAATTCAGACGTCAGAAGCCGGTTCTGCTCCGAGAAGCGGTCGGCCAGGGGATTGCGGCCGCCACCCAGGTCGACGCCGCGCATATTGCGCTCTGCGGCAAACTGCATAGGGTCTCGGGTGACTTGCCCACGCGTCGGGGGCACGCCAAGCCTGTCGAAATCGGCGCGGCGCACCAGGGCGGCCGGGTCTGGCACGTCTCCGCTGCGCATTGCCGCCTGCACCTGCTGGCGAACGCCCGCCAGGATGCTCTCGGGGATCTCCGACAGATCGCGGATACCCATCTCCGGCCCCGCCTCCTGAATGGCGCGCAGGATCTGGGCGTCAAGTTCAGCCTGGTTGGCGAACCGTCCGCGCACGCGCTGCGCAATGGCTGCGGCCTGGTTTCCGACGAAGTCCCCCACCCGGGCAGCCACGGGCGACAGCACGGCACCGGCAACAGCACCCCCGAGAGCCTGGCCGCCCTTCGTACCCCAGAAATCATCCTGTGCCCGTTGATTCACCACAGGTTGCAGGGTGGCGCCCGCCGCGCCGGCCGCTGCTCCGCGCCCAGCCAGTTGCAGTAGCGTATTGGCGCCTCCCATGAGTCGCGCGGCGGGGATGTTGGCCGGGCTGACCACGTTGCCCGCCAGGCGCGCCGCGTCGAAGCCGTCACGCCCGGCCAGCTCGCGGGATTCGGCATATTCCTGGTTCGCCGTGCGCACTTGCCGATCGACGTCCGCCACCTGCTCGTCCATGAATCGGCGCGCCGTCTCCCCACCCAGTGCGTCAGGGATCAGGCCGGAGGCTGCGCGCGCGCCGCGCACCAAAAGCTGTGCGCCGGCATCCAACGGGTCACGAACCGCACCCATGAAGGCACCGCCAGCCACACCGCCGCGGCCCTCGCTCGGGGCGGTGACGATTGGGTCTTCCTGCGCCATGAAAATCTTGGGCACGCCGTCGCTGCCAACGGCCTCAGTGGTGCCTGAGCTAGACGGAGCCGCGGCGGGTGCTTGCAGCCCCAGATGCTGGTAGATTTCGGCGTCGGAATACCCCGCCTCGCGCGCACGTTTGATGCGGTCAGCAAAGCCCGAATTCTGCGACAGGTGGCTAATGATGTCAGAGTCGCTATAGCCGGCCTCCTTCGCAGTCTTCACCTTGCTGGAAAAATCCGGGACCGGCGCCGCCTGTGCTGACGGCAGTACGGCCTGGGCCACCCGATCGAGAATTCCCCCCGAGCGCCGCACCAGGTCCGTCGCAGCTATCAGCTTGCGTTCGTAGTCGGGGTCTTCGGCGTAGCCGCCATCCTTGAGCGCCCGGGCGTAGGCCTGCGCGTCGGTGCCGGCGTTCAGCGCGGTCTTGTACCGGCGATTAATCAGCCCGGCGAAGTCCTGGCCGAAGGCGTCGGGCGTGTCATAGGCGCGGTATCGGTCGTTGCTGCCCGTCATGTTGTCCTTTGCCGCCACGCCGCCGCCGGCGAAGTCCTTGATGTTGCCCAGGTTGTTGGTCCCGGGGATGACGCTACGGCCCCATCCGGTTTCCAGGCCCCACTGCCCCAGCAGCACAGAGGGATCGACACCGATAGCCTTGCCAACGGCGGCCGCCTGGGCGCCATAGGTCTGCGCGAACTCTTGAGGGGATGCCATGTCAGTTTCCGAAGATGTCACCGAGAGACGGGCGAGCAGCCGGCGAGGCCGCAGCGGGGGCCGCCGTCCCGCCGCTGACGCCGCGTGCTGCGGCCGGCACTTCGGCAAGCATGAGCTCGGTGGCGCGGCGGCGGTTGGCCGCCTTCTGCGCAATCACCTCAGGGCTGTCGCCGACTGCCGGGAAATACTGCTTTCGCGCGCTGTCGAATTCCGAATCAGCGATGGCTGCGCCGGACTCCCGGCGGAGCACCGCGTTGATGAAATCGCGCTGAGCCTGCTCCACCTGTTGCTGCTGCGTGCTCGGGCGCACCAGCCCGGTCGGATCCGCGTTCACGACCGATCCCAGGGCGCCACCAATGACCGGGATCGACTCGGCGACGCTCTTGACCATTCCAGGCCGGTCGACGCCCTCGGCTGACATTTGCTGGATGATCTTGTCGGCTTCCTGCATGCGGGTACCAAACAGGTTTGCCTTCGCCTGGGTGTCGTTCAGACCCTTGTCCTTGGGAGGCACGGCAGCGCCGCCGGATGTGACCGGCCGCCCTTCGCCGGTGCGCGGGTCCACGATCATCGGACCGTTGGCCGTGTCCAGCACTTGCCCGCGCGGCGCGCGCTCGTCCAGATCCTGCTTGCGACGCGCCAGGTCAAGCGTCGCCTGCCTGTAATTCATGTCGAACTGATCCATCTGGCTCAGCATCCGGGCCTGGGCTTGCTGCACCCATGCCGGATCATAGCTGGGCGGCAACTGGGAAACGTCGATTCCGTAGCGGGATGCCTCCTGCTTGGCAGCCTGGTAGGTCGACTCGTCGCGGACGCCCTGGAGAAGCCGCCCTTGAAGCTCCATGTTCTGCTTGGCCACCTGCATCCGGCGCACGTCCGCCTGATCGGCACTCGCATCCTGCTGGTTGGCGAGGCCCGCATACTGCAGCGCGGCGCCGGGGGAAGCCTGGGCAATGGCAGGCAGCGCCGTGCGGTTGAATCGGCCATCGGCCCCGAACGTGTCAGGCGAGCGCAGCACGTTGGCCAGCGCGCCCTGCTCTGCCGCTTGGCGCTGCTGCTCGGCCACCTGCGTCTGAGCGGAGCGCAGCCGCGCCACGTTAAACAGCGCGTTCACAGGGCTGTCGATCTGCGGGCCGCGGGCCTGCAAGGGAATGCTGGTGTCGAGTTGCATGTGGGGTCTCCTATGCCACCGGGCGCCATGCGCCGTACAGGCTGTTCACGTTCCCCGTTGCCGGGGTGGACGGCGTATAGCCGCCGCCGTAGCCGCTCTGGCTCATGGCGGCATAGTTCATGCCGGCGTTGGCCAACGACCCCAGGCCCTGGTTGATCGCGTTGCTCTGGCCGACCGTCCCGGCTGCCTGCGCGTTCGCGCTCTGCGCCAGGTTGTTACTGACCTGGTTCGCGTAGTTCTGGCTGACGCCAGCGAGGGACGAGGCCGACGCCTGCCCCATGCCAGCAATTGCCGCAAGCCGGTTGAACTGGTTCGTGATGTTCGTGTTGTGCGCGTTGAAGCCGGTGTTGTAGTTCTGAACGTGGCTGTTGAAGCCCGTCAGATAGTCGTTGACGTGCCGGCCGTAGGCGTTGCCGTACTCCTGCGACGCCTGCCCGGAACTGAAGGTCATGGCGTCCTTCAGCGCGCGCCCGGAATTCAGGTTGCCGGTCGCCGCGGCCATGTTCTGGATGGACTGGTTGCCCTGATCCAGCCGGAACTGATACCCCGGATCGGCCCGGAAATCGGCCTCCGTGAGGGGCGTGTATGCCTCATACGGCTTGTATGCCTGATACGCCTGCATGAGGCTGCCGTAATTGGGGTCGGCCGCGCGCGCCGCCTGGTCTTGCTGCTGCTGGGCCAGCCGCGCCTGCACCGCTGCATTGAGTCCAGCTTCGTCCACCGCTTCAGGAGTGGATCCGGTCGGTTCGGCGTAAACCCACTGCTTACTCGTGCCGCCTGCGTCGCCGCCCTGGATGTACTCGAGCTGGTAGCCCCATCGCTGAGCTTGCGGGTCATAGCCCCACGTCGCATTGCTGTAGCCGCGAGCGTTGGCCCCGCGCATACCATTCTGCGCGAGCGCCTCTTCGACAGTCGGCGGACGGCCTGTGTTTGCGCCGGTCGTGTATTGCCCGCGCAGCTCGTTCCGGATTTCCTGCTCGGTCTGGGCCCGTCCGCTCGCGCTCGTGCCGGTGCCGAGGCCAAGCCGATACAGAAGCGCGTTCAGCCCCGCGTTGCCCGCGTCCAGGTACGGCTGAAAGTTCGCCGTGTTCTGCTCGTACTGTTCCCGCTGGAGCTGGTTGGCGTCGGCGGCGGCTTGGCTTTGGGCGTCTGCCGCCTTGCCCGCGGCGCTGGACGACATGGCGCTGCCAGCCACCCCCGCAACGGCGGTGCCTACCCCTACTGCTGCTGCAACCATGTCAGTCTCCTAGCCACGCGCTGTACGTGGTCTCTACGTGTTCAAATCCCATCGCCTCAAACAGCCGGCCGATGTCCATGTGGGCCTTGGTGCCCACGAACCAACGCTGCACGCCGCGGCGCTTCAGTTCTGCCTTGACGGCCTTGAGCAGGATCACGCCACCGCGCCCGCCGCGCTTGTCCTTGCGCAGGAACAGGATGTCCATGTGGCAGGTCAGGCAGGTCTGGTAGTGCAGGCCCGGCGCCACGAAGCCCACGAAGTACCCGACCAGCTCGCCGGCGTCGCGCAGGGTGACGAAGATGACTTCGCCGCGCGCGTCGCGCTGCAGATAGACGTGGTACTGCGGATCCAGCGGCACCTTGTCCTTGTTCAAGGCCAACTCTTCCCAGTGCAGCGGGAAAAGCGGCTTGAGGTCTTCCAAGCGCTCGGTCAGGTTTTCAACGTGGGCCGTGAGCATGGCTTACCTCGACGTGCGGATATCGACCACCATGCTGATGCGGTCGTCGTTGCTGTTGTTGAACACTTCGTGCTCCAGCTTGTTGTTGAACCAGAACACGTCACCCGTGACCATGTTGAACGCCTCGGCCTTCTCGCCCTCGAAGTCGCCGCACACGATGACGGCGCCGGGGTTGCCCTGGAGAACGATGTGGAACCGCGTGTAGTAGTTGGCGTGCTCGGGGGTGTCCGCATGGCGGAAGATCCGGCCGCCGGGCTTGATCTTGTTGATGATGACGCGGCCCAAGCGCTCGCCGCCTACACGCGCCATCAGGCCCATGACCAGCGGACGCGCCTCGTGCAGGATCTTGTAGGCCGGCTGGTCGACGCTTTCGTGCTGGTCATGCCCGGGAAGCCGGTTTTCCTTGTAGGCCTGAATTTCCTCGTCGGTCAGGCCGGTGGCGATCACCGGGAAGCGCAGCATGATGGCTTCGGTCTCGCCGAACGGGCCTTGCGGGTAATGGCGCAGAAACGTGTCTTCTTGCCACAGCTCCGGGCGGCGCTTGATCGCCAGCACGAGCGGGTTGACGTCCTGGTTGCGGGTCAGGATATGAAAGTGTTCCATGGGGCCTCGTGGTTATCGCGACACGGAGGTGATCGTGGGCGCGACGGTGTAGGTGATGACGACTTGGTCGCCAGGGTTCAGGGGAATGAGTTGGTTTGCACCCAAGGTCAGCGTGCTGGTGCCGCGTTTGAACGCGATCGACGAAACGGTGCCGCCTGTGACGTGCAGCGACTCGCGTGACGTGGCCGTGTAGGTCATTGGCGAGCCCGTGGCGGCCACAACGACCGGCTCCTGGGTGTGGGCATAGGCATCAGCGATTTCGCGCGCCAGCGCCCGCATAAAGGCCAGCGTCTGCGTCGACTGGACGATCTGCCCGTTCTGCTGGGAGGCAAAAGTGGCCGAACTCTGTAGCAGCTCGAGCGGCATCAGTCGTCCCCCAGGTAAGCGCCCAGCACCACCGCCTTGACCGGGTCGGTAACGCTCAGCTCATAGACGACCTGCCGGCCATTGCCGGGGCGGTTGAATCTGGCGCCATAGTCGTACTGGCCGATGCGACCCATCGACACCGTGCGGCGCGGGCCCCAGGTGTGGCCGCCGTCCTTGGACTTGCGCATCATCATGCGGGGCTTCTGGCCCTGGCCCAGACTTGTTCCGACGCCCGCTTCGATGTGGACCACCAGCGCGCCCATGGCCAAGTCGTTCATCTTCTCGACGATGGTCTGGGCCGCGCGCACGCGCAGGATCGCTTCGCCGTCGTCGGTATAGTTGTCGGGGTCCAGTTCGTACAGCCGGCCGCGCTCCCAGTCCCCGACGATGTGCTTGCCCATGAACAGGGAGTGGCAGTTCGCCCGGTGCCGGGTGAGCTCACCGGTGGACGGAATCATGTAGCCGCGCTCGTGCCACTGCTGCGAGGCCACGTCGTAGTCCCAGGTCGCCATGGCCGTGGGGAACGTCAGCTGGTAGAAAAGGTGGCCGCGCTGCTGGTAGGAAAAGCCGATGGCGTCGTCGATCCGCGCGTACTGGGAAATGGCTGTTTCCATGCCATGCGTCGACACCCGAGTCGGAGCCGAGCCGCCCCGCGACTGCCAGACGACGCCCTGCCCCTCCATGCCGCGGCCCAGCCACATGACGCTGTTGTCGATGTTGACCGGGCTGAAGGCGGCGGCGCAGCCTTGCTGGATGGCGCTGTTCTGGCTGGGAGAGAATCCGCCGGCGTCGGCCACCAGGAGCTGCGTGGTGGTCTCGCCAAAGACGTAGAGCTGTTGCTGGTCAGGCAGGTGCGCGACGATATTGTCCGGTGACGCGTCGGTGCTGGCAAAGTCCAGGCCGTTCCAGTCGCGCACATCGCCGATCTTGGACCAGGACATGGACTGCGACTGCGGCGCTTCGACCAGGAACCGGTTGCGCAGGTAGGAAATCTGGCGCGCGCCGGTGGGGAATTGGGGGTCGGTGATCGTGCCAAACGTCGAGCTGGGCAGGTCGTAGTAGTAGCCGAGGACGCCATCCACCAGTGCAAGCTGGGTTTCGTTGATCGCCAACGACACAGGGCCGGTGGACGTCGCCAACGATCCGACGAGCGTTGCGACCCAGCCGGATGTCACGCGGAACAGCTTGCCGCCGGACACCACCCAGAGTTCGCCCTTGAAAACGGCCATGCCGCGGATGGGCGCCGGCGCGTTGGGCATTTCCAGAACTCGCGTGAGGCCAGGGCACGGCAGCAGCGCGGCAGGCACAGCGGCGCCCTCGCCGCCAATCTCGATGAACCAGTTCATGCATCGCTGCGCGCTGAGGTTCAGGCTGGCAGCCTGGTAGGCCGGGCCCACGACAGGAATGGGTGTCCTCAAGGCAGTACTCCCCAGTTACCGGGGCCGAAGGGCCAGCGCCACCCATAATCATTGCCCCAGGGCACCGTACGCTCAGGCATGCCGTAGCCCAGGAACCAGCCGAAGGCCAGCGTGGTGCTGATTCCGTCCACCGTGCCGCGTAGGGTGTACCAGTTGCGCCAGACCAGGCCGCCGGGGATCGTGAAAGGCGTGCCCACAGGCACCGTGCCGTCAAACGGACCGACAGTGCTGATCGCGAGGTCGGTAACCAGCAGCGGGTCGATTGGGTCCTCGTCCGTGTCCTTGCGAAACACCTTGACGGTCAGGGTGATGAGGTCGCCTTCATACACCTGCAGGTCGCGGCGCTTGGCGCCGTCCAGCGCTACCGAGATTTCCATCAGAAATACTCCGCCCGGGTGGTCCCGGCGTTGGGCAGCGCCACCGCCGATTCAATCTCACGCATGCCGGCGGCCCACATGGTGGGGTCCGGCACGCGCTGGAATTCAGGAGCGGCCAGAAACGCGGCCATGAGCACGTACGATTCCTGCGCGAAGTCCGGAACAGCGTTCAGCGTCCAACGCAGCAGGCCGCGCGTGCGCAGCGCCGCATGCACCGCATCCAGCTTTTCGTTGACCAGCTCGATGTCGTCGGCTTCCGGCGTTTCGCCGGCGCCCAGCACCGTGAGCTTGCGCAGGACCCGCGGGCCCAGGTCGCGTTTCGTGGCCGTTTGCATATCAGGCTGCCTTCTTGGCGGGCGCGGTGGCGCCGGCCTTGAAATGGCTGTTTTCGGCCAGTTTGCGGAACGCCGGGGTGTCGGGCACCTCGACCGCCTTGCCCAGCGGGAACACGTGTTCGCCGATGACCAGGTCGTCGCGCTTTTCGCCGGGGTTGGCCGGGTCACCGGTAAAGGTGAGCTTGATCGTTTCCATGTCGTTCTCCTGGCGGGCCGACCGAAGCCGGCCCGCTTTGGGGTTACGTGTTGAGGGGGACGACCAGGACGTAACCAGCGATGAAGCCGCTGGCGCTCGTGACGGCGGTGCCGGTCACGATGTCGATGGTGTCGTTCGTGGGCAGGACCAGGGGCGCGGCGGTGGCGGCGCTCGAGCGGATCACGGCGCCGGTAGCAGCGGCGGCGAAGTAGTCCGGGTCAGCGCCATAACCGACGTTGAAGGTCGCGGTGCTGACGCCGCTGGTGACCAGCATCACGTCGAGCACCACCGAGCCGGCCTGGATGACCGCCGACTGGATCACGGTGCCGACGGGGACGGCGGCCGAGAAGTCGTAGCGAAACGGGATCGCCTTGACCGATTGGCCATCGCCCACGCCGGGCATGACGTCGCGCGGCTTGGTATCGCCCACACGGGCGGCATTGACAGTTGCCATGAAAATCTCCTTGGTAGGGACGAAAAAAAACGCCCCTCGGGCGCTTCGTTTCGTCTCAGATGGTGATGTGGGTTAGGCGTCCGGCACGGCGGCCGTGATGACCGTCACAACGCCGTTCTGCACCAGGTTCTCAGTGTCCGTGGCACCCTTGCCGAACATCAGCTTTTCGATGCCGCGCATTTCCTGGATGCCGACCCCATGGCGGAAGCCATAGTCGCGCACGTCCGTGGTCGACTTCGTGCGCTGCGCCCAGCCCAGGCCAAGCGCGCCGGCGCCGCACAGGAAGTTGAAGCCGACATCGATGTTTCCGGCACCCACACCAGGCACGGAACCGATTTCCGGGATTTCGCGGATGATGACGCCATCCCACACCAGGTCACCGCCGGTGAACAGCGGATTGGTGCGCACGTTGCGCTCGCGCGCGTCGCGGTTGGCCTGCGACATTTCCGACGCGGCCTGCAGATCGCGGAACGACAGGGAGTTCGCGAACATCACGAACCATTCCTGGTCCTCGGTCGTACGCGTCGGAGTGATCGCCGGGGAGGCAGTCTGCGCCATGCGCTTGGCCAGGCTGATGACCTGGGGCGTCAGCTTGTCGGCCGTGTTGTCGATGTTCGACAGGGAAGCGGACCAGTCATTGCCGGTGTTGTTCGACTTGGCCGCGCCGAAGAGCACGCGGTCGGCGTTGTTGGCCAGGAAGGCGTCCTTCTCGGCTTCGGTGGCCTGCTCATAGGGGATCATGATGCCGGCGGCGTTGGGGATCGATTTGAATGCCGTATTGATGGCGTCCCGCAACGTATCCAGCGACCAGCCTTTCAGAGCGCTACGACCGGCGTTTCGCAGATCGATTGCGGACTTTTGCTCGTCCCATTCGGTCATCACGACGGCATTGCGATGCGGCATGACGCGCACGGCCATCGACCGGGTGTCGAGTTCGGCCTCATTGCCTTCCAGCACCGTATTGCCCTTGACGCCGCCGCCGATTTTCCGGACCGCGGCAAAAGTGATGCGGTCACCGCGCTTGCGGGTCAGATCCTCCTTCACCATGAAGAGAGAATCTTCGCTGGTCCCCATGTAGCGCATGTAGCGGTTGGCGCGCAGGTATTCCTTGAAGAACTTGTCGTCCCAGATTTGCGGGGTAAGCCCCGGACGTGCAGTGGTCTCAGCCATTTACGGCTCCTTTACTTTTTGAAGAGGTCTTCGAACGGCGTCGGCCCGGTGTATGCGTCCGCAGAGCGGCCCGCGGCGGATCGGGCGGAGGCCAGGGAGGTGGGCAAAGCTGCCGTGGGCGCAGGGTCTGCGGCGGGCTGGGCGGATTGGGGCTGCGCCTGGAG
>Ga0247819_10001305_pt1 | contig 13627 bp, 16 predicted proteins | sample 13C_Xylose_Day6_FD_193428 | JGI IMG/M metagenome (GOLD analysis project Ga0247819, IMG submission 193428) | Soil microbial communities from agricultural site in Penn Yan, New York, United States - 13C_Xylose_Day6 | ecosystem: Environmental > Terrestrial > Soil > Agricultural land | place: USA... | reverse complement strand
GTTCGGTCACGCCAGACGAGCCGCGCACCTTCAAGGCTTAGCCGATAACTGACGGACGGGGCCGTCTCGTCCTCAAACATCGTGGCGAGTTCGCCGGCAAGTGCTGCATCCACAAACACAACGCCCATTTCGGTGTTCAGCGATGCCGACCGCGGGTCGAAATTCATCGAACCGACGAAGCCGTTCAGACCATCGACCACAAAGGCCTTGCTGTGCAGGCTCGCATTGCGCCGGCCAAACAGCGACATACGATGACTCTCGACCGTATCGCCCTGCTCTTTCAGTTCGAAAAGCTCGACACCGGCGCGAACGAGGTTTCGACGGTACTTCACATAGCCACCATGAACGGCCGCGACGTCGGTCGCAGCCAGTGAATTTGTCAGCACCGCGACGCGGATGCCCTTTTTCACAAGCGCCGTCAGTTCGCGCGTCCCGGCCGTGCCGGGAATGAAATAGGGCGAAATGATGCGCAGATCGTTCTTTGCCGCCTGGATCAGCGGGAAGAGTTCGCGCAGCAGCCAGTTCTGCCGCTTTTGCATCAGCGCCTTCTCGGGCGGGTCGGCCTCAAGGCGAACGTTGTCGATCCAGTACAGCCTTCTCGAGCCGCTATAGAACGTCTCTTCGGCCATCGCGTCAGTCACGCGCTCCAGATAGAAACGGGCGGCAGGCGTGCGCGCATGGGCATCGAGCGCCTCCCTCAGCGCCGGCAGATATTGCTTGCGGGGGGTGCGCAGTTTGGCGATCGGCAGCACGGACGTGCTGTTCCAATAGCGATCGAACATTGCCGTTGCCTGATCGACCACCGGCCCGATCATCCAGAGATCGAGGTCACGAAAGTTTGAAAGCTCGGCCGCGTCGAAATAGGCATCGCCGATATTGCGCCCGCCGGCGATGGCCAGGCGCGCATCGGAAACCCACAGCTTGTTGTGCATGCGGCGTGTGGCGCTGAAAGCGCGGATGGCCATCTCGAAACCCCGGCGGATACGATCGGTGCGGGCACGGCTTGGATTGAAGAGCCGGACCTCAATGTTCTCGTGGGCATCAAGCGCGATGCACATCCGGTCGTGGATGCCGGCGTTGATATCATCGAGCAGCAGGCGGACGTGGACGCCGCGGTCGGCAGCCGTCAGGATTTCACGCGTGAGCAAGAGACCGGTCAAGTCATCCTTCCAGTAGTAGTATTGCAGGTCGAGGCCGCGGCCGGCCCTGCGAGCCGCATGCGCCCTGACGACGAAAGCTTCGATGTTGTCAGAGACCAGCGATATGCCGTTCTTTCCGGAACGGGTGCGAAGCAGCGGGCCTATGGCCCGATCGAGTTCGGTATCGGCGTCAGCGACAGGGAGTGCAGCAGACGGGTCTCCATGGGGACGCCGACCGAAGCGGCCATAGACATAGAAAATCGCCGCACCGAACGCGCCGCCGATGGCGACAACGGCAACAATGACAAAGGACAACATCACCTGCCCGCCAGAAAGTGTCTCAGGCCGATCCGGCCCGGCTCACTTCAATCCGTTCGTTGTTATGGTCTTCCCGCTTGCCGACCTTCAGATCGATCGATGCCTTGACCGGCAAATGATCGGAAGCGATGCGGGCCAGAGGAGAATCGTGCACTGCGACCGATGTCACCAGGCTGTGCGGGTTGCCGAGAACGCGATCGAGCGGCAACAGCGGAAAGCGAGAGGGAAAGCTCGCGACGGTCGCATGCGAGGGGTCGAAGACGGGGCTAAGGAAGGACAGCGACGACCGTTTGCCCATGCGCCACTCGTTGAGGTCGCCGATCAAAAGCGTGGGTCGCCCGCCCGCATCGGAGGCCGCCTCGATGATCGCCTCGGCCTGTTGCGCGCGGGAATGACGAAGCAATCCGAGATGGGCGGCGATCACGCGCAGCGGCCCCATCCTGAGGTCAAGATCGACAACGAGCGCTCCGCGCGGCTCGACACCCGGAAGTTTCAGTTGCTGTACGTCGGAAACCGCACCTTCACGCAGAAGCAGCACATTGCCGTGCCAGCCATGCCCCTTGGTGGAGAAGCCCGAGATCGGAACGGATACGAGATGCGCTTCGCGCCGCAGATGTTCCAGATCGAGGAGCCCTGCCCGCTCACCGAACCGCTGGTCGGCTTCCTGAAGGGCGACGATATCGGCGCCGAGTTCGCCGATCACTTGGGCCGTGCGGCCCGGATCAAAGCGGCCATCGGTGCCGACACATTTGTGGATGTTGTAGGAAGCGATGACGATATCACCGCGGTTGACCGCCGCCTCACGGCTGACGACGGTGGGTCGCCGCTTGCGGATTGCCGCTACGATGCCCGCCGATAGACTGGTCTGGTTTTTTGCCATGCCGCTCCCTGCTTGCTGCCGCATCATGCGCAAATAGGTCGCCGGACGCCACTGAAAAAGGCTCCAGACCAAAACTTGTTCCGTTCGAAATGGCGGCAGTGGCGCTTTTTCGAACTGCTCCACAGTCATCGGCGCCGCTCAGACCTCAAGGCACAGGTAGACTGTTTCCCGCATTTTTGAGGGCTGGAGAATGACGGCCGGCCGCCGGGCCACCCGCCGTTGCGCAAACGCGACCTTCAATCCGCCGGACCGGCAAAGAGGATCAGATTGCCGTCGGGATCAAGGACGATGAAGTTCCGCGCACCCCAAGGCTCGGTCCGCAATGTTTGGTGAAAACGCACGCCGGCGGCCTGATAGTCGAGGAACAGGCGCTTGAGCTCATCCGATGTGGCGACGGTCAAGGAGGCGGAAAGCAGATGCTCCCGCTCTCTGATGTCGCCGACGAAGACAGGCTCGCAGACCAGGCGCAATGCGAGCAGCGCATTGTCGCGTTTCACCTGGCCATAGAAGGGTGGATCGCCGTAGACGAAGTCGACGGCAAAACCGAGTTTGTCGGTGACGAAGTCGCAAGACGCCTTGATATCGGCGACGAACAATTGTGCCGAAGTCGATTGCAGAACAGGGCGCGGTGCTGCTTGTTTTGCTTGCATGGTCATTGTCAGGGCTCCTGATTTGAGCGCCTGCCAGCCGTCAAAACCCATCTGGCGTGCGACCAGTTCCTGGGCGTCGGCGAGCTTGAAGTCTGCCTTCAATATTTCCCGATCATCCAGGTCGGGCCTGCTTCTTGAGGTTTTCGAGGTTCGGCATGGGCGCAACTAAGGTCTATCTACCGTAGGTGGGCGTTGCCCTTTCGACCTTGCACCGATGCGCCCTACGCAGCGTCAGAACATTGACTCGCGGTGAGCTATCTTGTCAACGCGCTGATACCGCAAGCCGATGACCCGTTGCGACAACCACTCAGTCGCGCTGTCGATCGGTCAGGGCTCTGCAACTTGTACTCTTGCGGGGCGAACCCGGTCGCCCTTAGAAATAGCTGTCGCACCCGCCTTGCAAAGAGCCAGATCATGCCGCCCAAGCCCGCCATCATCATCGACAGCGCCAAGCGAAGCGTTTCGATCGACGTGCACGACCCGGATTTCTACCGTGCGCCACTGTCGGCTTACGCGGAAATTCACGCCCATTGCCCGGCATTTTACTGGAGCGAGCGCGAACAATGGTATTTCGCGGGCTACGACCAGGTGAACGCGTTGCTACGCGACCGGCGTTTTGGCCGGCAGATCCTACACGTGGCGACACGCGAAGAACTCGGCATGCCGGCACCGAAGCCGCATCTGAAGGATTTCGACGCACTTGAGGAGCATTCGCTACTGGAGCTCGAACCGCCGACCCACACCAGGCTTCGCACCCTCGTCAACCGCGCCTTCGTCTCCCGGCAGATCGAACAGTTGCGGCCGGACATCGAACGGCTTTCGCATACGATCATCGACGGTTTCGAGCAGGACGGCGAAGTCGAGCTACTGAAGACCTATGCCGAAACGATCCCGGTCACGATCATCGCCAGGATGCTCGGCATTCCCGTCGACGCCGCGCCAAACCTGCTCGATTGGTCGCATCGCATGGTGAGAATGTACGTCTTCAATCGGAGCCACGAGACCGAGTTCGACGCCAACCAGGCCTCCGCCGACTTCGCCGACTACCTCAAGACCATCATCGCCGAGAAGCGCCGCAAGCCGGCCGACGATCTGCTGACACATATGATCACGTCGGAGAAAGATGGAGAGCGATTGTCCGAGGCAGAGCTGGTTTCGACGGCCGCCCTGCTTCTCAACGCCGGCCACGAGGCGACCGTCCATCAGATCGGCAACGCGGTCAGAACGATCCTGCAGTCGGACCACGCGCCGGGAGATCTGTTCGCAACGGAGGCGACGACCGATCTTGCGATCGAGGAGTGCCTCCGATTTGCCGCACCGCTGCATATCTTTCAACGCTATGCGCTGTCGGATATCGAACTCGACGAAGGGATTGCGCTTCGCAAGGGCGACAAGATCGGCCTGCTTCTTGGTGCCGCCAATGTCGATCCGCGGAAGTTCAGCGACCCTGACCGCTTCAAGCCTGCGCGCGACGAGGGCGTCAACGTCTCGTTCGGTGCGGGCCTGCACTTCTGCATCGGAGCGCCGCTCGCCCGGCTCGAACTCAAGCTGTCGCTGCCGATCCTGTTCCAGCGCTTGCCCGGGATGCGGCTGAAACACCCGCCGGAAGTGAAGGACAGTTTCCATTTCCATGGCCTGGAGCGGCTCGATCTCGTTTGGTGAAGGGACACCCCTGCCCGGTCTGCGCAAAGCAAACGGCTTCGACGCAACCGCCGAAGCCGTTTGATCCCAATTGCAGAGGCGAATGCGTTGGGGTTTAGACGGCGGCGGCCGTCTGTTCGACACCGTAGCGCGCCGCCGGCCTGTCATGCGAAAGATTGGGCGACAGCACCATGCGCGCCTTTGTGAAGGCGTGCCAGTCGGCAGCGTCGGGCAACGATGGAATGGTGACCAGTTCTCCCTGGTCGAAACCGGCAAGTGCCGCGTCGACGAGATCGGTGACGTCCATCACCATCGAAGGGTCGAGCCGGTCGATCGAGCCGCCGGCCCGGTCAAAGATCTCGGTGCGGGTCAGCCCGGGCAGCACCGCCTGAACCCTGACGCCCTTGTCTGCCGCTTCCACGTTGATCGATTGCGTCAGGTTAAGCACAAACGCCTTGGAGGCATTGTATGTGCCGTTGAACCGCTCGGGCACCAGCGCGACGACGGAGGCGATGTTGATGATCGCTCCCTTGCCGCGCATCGCGAATGTCTGGGCGGCGGCAATCGCCAACCGGTTCACGGCGACGACGTTCAGCTCGATCATGGCTTCGAGATAGTCCAGGTCATCAGTGAGCAGCGGTCCCTTCGGACCGATCCCCGCGTTGTTGACAAGGAGTTCGATTGCCTCGTCTTCGCGCAGGCGCTTCTCGACCAGCCTTACGTCATCCCGTAGCGTCAAGTCCGCCTTGAGCACGTCGACCGTCACACCGTATTGCGCCGACAGCTTGGCGGCAAGATCGGAGAGACGCTTTTTATCGCGTGCCACCAGAACCAGGTCATGGCCGCGTTGCGCCAAGCGGTCCGCATAGGTCGCGCCGATGCCCGACGACGCGCCCGTCACCAGCGCCTTACCCCTTTTCTCCACTGCACGCATTGTCGGTTTCCTTGTTCGGATTTCAATCTAGTGGTATATGCCACTAAATATACAGCAAACTGGACGCTGCGCAAGAGTGGCGCTACCAAAGTCGAAAATGGGCGCCGCAGCTCCCGACGGAGGAAACGATGGACGACACGCCGAAGGGAATCTGGGACTTCTGCACCAACAGTGCGCTGAAGCGCGCCTCGCGACAGTTAGGACAGCTCTATGAGGATGTGCTCGCACCAAGCGGATTGCGCGGCACGCAGTATTCGCTGCTGAGCCAGATCGCCCATAGCAAGAATGCGTCGCTGCGCACGCTCGCGGATCTGTTGGTGATGGACCTGTCGGCGCTTGGTCACACGCTGAAGCCACTCATCCGCGACGGCTATGTCGAGCTTGTGCCCGACGCGTCGGACCGGCGAGTGAAGCGCGTTCAGCTGACGCCCTTCGGCGCCAAGAAGCAGCGGGAGACGACGGATCTCTGGCGCAAGGCGCAGGCGCGCTTCGACAATGCTCTCGGTAAACAGGAGGCCGAAGCCTTGCGGCGGGCGCTGAACGGAATCTCGGAAGCCTCGTTTGCCGAAGCGTTCACCCGGGCATCGGACGGTACCGAGCCGGGCGCAAAGGGATAACGGGTCGATCAGAGGCGGATGACGTAATCCTTGCGGGTCGTCTCGATGACCTCCCACGTTCCCTTGAAACCGGGCTGGAGGATCATGCTGTCGCCGGCGCGCAGGTGCACCACTGCGCCGCCGTCGTCGGTGACGACCGAGTAGCCCGACAGGATATGGAAGTACTCCCATTCGTCATAGGCGATGCGCCACTTTCCGGGCGTGGATTCCCAGACGCCGGCATAAATCCCGCCATCGGCCTCCTCGACGTTCCAGGTGCGGAACCGAGGCGTGCCGGAAATCAGCCGATCGGCCGCAGGCCCGCCGACTTCGGGCTCGATCGCCGCCAAGTCGAATTTCTGCATCTTCACCATCACGCACCAACTCCATAAGGGGACGGAAGGTCCGTCCCCTCTTTTTCATATCAATATCAGATCTTTGCGAGCGACTGCTCGAGATCGGCGATGATGTCGGAAACGTCTTCGATACCGACAGACAGGCGCACGACATCGGGACCTGCCCCCGCCGCAACCAGCTGCTCCGGGGTCAGCTGACGATGGGTGGTCGAGGCCGGGTGAATGACGAGCGAACGGGTATCACCGATATTGGCAAGGTGAGAGAACATCTCGAGCCCCTCGACGAAGCGCTTTCCTGCCTCGTAGCCGTCCTTGAGACCGAAGGTGAAGACGGCGCCGGCACCCTTCGGTGCATAGCGCTTTTGCAGCGCATTGTTCGGATCGTCCTCAAGCCCGGCATAGTTGACCCAGGACACCTTGTCGTGGCCCTTCAGCCACTTGGCAACGGCGAGCGCATTGTCGCAATGGCGCTGCATGCGCAGCGGCAGCGTCTCGACGCCAGTCAGGATCATGAAGGCGTTGAACGGCGAAATCGCCGGCCCGAAGTCGCGAAGCCCGAGAACGCGAGCAGCAATCGCAAAGGCGAAATTGCCAAAGGCCTGATGCAGCACGACGCCTGCATATTCCGGGCGCGGCTCCGACAGCATTGGGTACTTGCCGGACTTCGACCAGTCGAAGGTGCCGCCATCGACGATGACGCCGCCCATCGAATTACCATGACCGCCGATGAACTTGGTGAGCGAATGCACGACGATATCCGCACCGTGCTCCAGCGGACGCAGCAGGTAGGGTGTCGCCATCGTGTTGTCGACGATCAGCGGCAGGCCATGCTTGTGTGCGACCTCGGCAATCGCGGCGATATCGACGAAGGTACCACCCGGATTGGCGAGACTTTCGATGAAGATCGCCTTGGTGCGCGCATCGATCTTCGCCTCAAAGCTCGAAGGATCGCCCGGATCCGCCCAACGAACCTGCCAATCGAAGGACTTGAAGGCATGGCCGAACTGATTGACCGAGCCACCGTAAAGACGGTTGGCGGCGACGAAATTGTCACCCGGGCTCATGATCGTGTGGAATACGAGAAGCTGGGCCGCATGCCCGGAAGCAACCGCCAGCGCCGCAGTGCCGCCTTCCAATGCGGCGAGGCGCTCTTCCAGCACCGCCTGCGTCGGGTTCATGATGCGGGTGTAGATATTGCCGAACTGCTGGAGGCCGAAGAGTGCTGCCGCATGGTCGGTGTCGTTGAAGACGAAGCTGGTCGTCTGGTAGATCGGCGTCGCCCGGGCGCCCGTCGTCGGATCTGGTTGCGCTCCGGCGTGGATTGCGAGCGTGCTGAAACCAGGATTGTCTTTCGTCATTCGTCCCTCCCATGACCGCGCCGCACCTCCCATGGAGGCGCCAAACGCACCCTATCCCTTTGATTCCAGGCATCGTGCGCGTCGAAGAACAGCTTCGATTTCGGCTTCATGCGCTGGAGCGGCGGCACTATCCCAGAGCCGCCACGCGTGGTCAAAGAAAGATTTTTTCAAAACTGACGGTTGCACGAAACATCGCTGTGGCCGATGCCGTGTCAGCCGATCAGACGCGGATACTCCATCGCCGGACAGCGATCCATGACGACCTTGATACCGGCGGCCTCCGCCTTGGCAGCAGCGGCGTCGTGCCTCACCGACAGTTGGCCCCAGATCGCCTTCGGCAAGGTCTCGAGCGCCAGGATCTCGTCGACGAGCGCCGGCAGTGCATGGGCCGCGCGAAAGACGTCGACCATGTCGATCGGCTCCTTGACGTCGGTGAGCCTGCCGACGACGGGCTGATCGAGGATCGTCTTGCCGACATGACCCGGATTGATGGGGATGACGCGATAGCCCTTGCGCAACAGGAAGGCCATGACCCGATGGCTCGGCCGCTCGGCGTTCGGCGATGCACCGACGAGGGCGATCGTCTTTGTCGAACGCAGGATGTCGGCGAGGTAATAATCCGGGTAGGCGTCGTGGTTCATGTTCTGATCCGAACTCATCTGTTATACGCGTGTATAGTTCGCACGGTGGCGGCGGGTGTCAATCGAGCGCCCGATGGCGGCGGCGGAACGGCTGTAGCGCCGCACAGGCATCCTCCCGCCAATTTCCGGTTGCTTTTCCCGTACAGTGGCGCGACAACGCTGGCAACGGCCTGCCCCATTCTCCACTGAGGTTTCACCTTGCCCCTTGATGTCATTGCGCTCGTCCTCTTCGGGGCGCTGTTGCACGCGACCTGGAATGCGCTGGTCAAGGCGGGCTCGGAGAAATCGCTCGATGCGGCAATGATCGCACTCGGCGCGGCAGTCGTGGCCATTCCTTTCCTGCCGTTCCTGCCATTGCCGCAGCCGGAAGCCTGGCCGTTCATCCTGGTTTCGGCGCTTTTCCAGTTTGCCTATTTCCAGCTGGTCGCTGCCTCCTACCGTGCCGGCGATATCGGGCTAGTCTATCCCCTGATGCGCGGCGTCGCGCCACTGATCGTCGCCTCCACCAGCAGCGTCATCATCGGCGAGCAGCTGACAACCGGCGCCATGGCGGGTGTGTTGACCATCAGCGTCGGCGTGCTGACGCTCGCCTTCGAATCGCGAAAAGGCGGCAAACACGCGATCATCCTGGCGCTACTCAATGCCTGCGTGATTGCATGCTATACCTTTGTCGACGGCATCGGCGCGCGGGTGTCGGGCAACGCGATCTCCTACACTTTGTGGATGGCGCTGCTTCCGCCGGTGTTGCTGTTTACCTGGGCCTTTGCCCGGCGGGGCATCAAGCCGGTCGCCCGCCACGTCTACAAGAACTGGTGGCGCGGCCTCATCGGCGGCGCCGGCTCCATTGGCGCCTACGGCCTGGCACTGTGGGCGATGACGAAGGCGCCGGTCGCGACCGTCGCAGCGCTGCGCGAGACCGCGATCCTGTTCGCTGTCGTTATCTCCGTGGTGTTTCTGAAGGAGCGCGTCAGCATCTGGCGCATCGCCGCCGCCTGCGTAATCGCGCTTGGCGCCCTGCTCCTGAAACTGGCCTGACCGCTATTCCCAATCCCAATTATTCCCTATCCCACTCCGGCATCCGCTTGCCGAGGAAGGCGCCGATGCCGTTCTCGGCGTCGCCTGCCAGCATATTTTCGACCATGACGCCGACCGCATAATCGTAAGCCTCGGGAAGGCTCATTTCCGCCTGGCGATAGAACGCTTCCTTGCCGATCTTCAGCGCCTGCGGCGATTTCGAAGCAATGACGGCTGCATATTTGTCGACGACCTGGCGAAGATATTGCTGGGGCACGATGCGATTGACCAGGCCGAAATCCTTGGCGGTCGATGCATCGATGGTCTCGCCTGTCAGAAGCATTTCCATCGCCTGCTTGCGATGTGCTGCCCGCGACAGCGCCACCATCGGCGTCGAGCAGAACAGGCCGATATTGACGCCCGGCGTGCAGAAGGTGGAGCTGTCGGTGCAGATCGCCAGATCACAGCTGGCAACAAGCTGGCAACCGGCTGCCGTCGCCAGGCCGTCGAACTCGGCGATGACCGCCTGGGGCAGCCGCGTGATCTTGATCATCAAATCTGCAGCAAGGCGGATCGTCGTTTCGAAGAAGGCCCTGCCCCCGTCGGCATCGGCCCGATGTGCCGTCATTTCCTTGAGGTCGTGGCCCGCGGAGAACAGCTTGCCGGATGCCGCCAGCACGACAACTCTGATGTCCTTGGAATGGGCAACGGCATCGAGCGCCGTATGCAACGCCTCCATCAGCTCGATCGAAAGCACATTGGCTGGCGGGTTGTTGAGCGTCAGCCGAAGCACCGGTCCCGAAAGCTCGCGCACCAGCAATGCACTCGGCTCTTCCTTCCGAAATGAAACAACGTCCGCCATGCTTTTCTCCTGCTGTCCTGTCTATCCCCGTAAATGGGCATCCGTGGTACGCCGCCTCCTGCAACCTTTCAAGTCAGTGGTAGCTGTCGCGACTTAGACCTTTTTCCGCCTTGCGCAAAAACGCATGTCGGCTTCACTAAGTGTCGATGTTAGCGCAAAGGAATACCTGCCGATGAAGATCCAGCCCATCATGACGGTCGAGGAGCTGAACCGGTTTCTCGACACGGACTTTCCTCAGGTCCACACGGACGGCAAAGTGTTCCATGTCACCGAGGCCGGCCCCGGATTTGCGACGATGCGACTCGATCCGAACGAGCGTCATATCCGGCCGGGCGGCACCGTATCGGGCCCGACACTTTTCGCGCTTGCGGACGTTTCGGCTTATATCGCGCTGATCGCCCATATCGGACCTGTGGCGCTTGCCGTCACCACCAATCTCAACATCAATTTCCTGCGCAAGCCGGAGCCGCGGCCGCTCGAATGCACCTGCCGCATCCTCAAGCTCGGTAAGCGATTGGCCGTTCTTGACGCCGCTATCGCAATGGTCAGCAGCGACGATCTCGTGGCGCATGCGACAGCGACCTATTCGATTCCGCCTCAGTAAATTGAGGTATCAATGCACCACATTGCTAAGTCGTTGTTTTCGCAATACTTTATTTCGACCTTGCAAAATTCACGTTGTTGACGCCGGTTTAGGGCTTGGGTATAAGCACCCTCAGATCGCGGTCCCTCTCGGGCCGCTTTCTTCTTTTGGCTGAGTTTCAGTCAAAACCAAGCAACAAGAAACGCCCAGCGGTTCGCCGTTCGGGTCCAGAGAAAGAGTTTTGTTATGGCAACCTTCGTTCAGAAGCCTGCAGAGGTGGAGAAGAAGTGGATCATCATCGATGCCGAAGGCCTCGTTGTCGGTCGCCTCGCTTCCATCATCGCGAACCGCCTGCGCGGCAAGCACAAAGCCACCTTCACGCCGCATGTTGACGATGGCGACAACGTCATCGTGATCAACGCCGAGAAGGCCGTGCTTACGGGCAAGAAGTACACCGACAAGAAGTACTACTGGCACACCGGCTACCCCGGCGGCATCAAGGAGCGCACCGCGCGCCAGATCATCGAAGGCCGCTTCCCGGAGCGCGTCATCGAGAAGGCCGTCGAGCGCATGGTTCCCCGCGGCCCGCTCGGCCGTCGCCAGATGAAGAACCTGCGCGTTTACGCAGGCACGAACCATCCGCATGAAGCACAGCAGCCGGCCGTCCTCGACGTCGCCAAGCTGAACAGCAAGAACACAAGGAGCGCCTAATGGCCGACCTTTCCGCTCTCAAGGAAATCGCCACGACTGCGGAACCGGCAGCTCCGGTTCACGTCAAGAAGGTCGATGCACAGGGCCGCTCCTACGCGACCGGCAAGCGTAAGAACGCTGTCGCCCGCGTATGGGTCAAGCCCGGCTCGGGCAAGATCACCGTCAACGGCAAGCCGTACCTCGACTACTTCGCTCGTCCGGTTCTGCAGATGATCCTGCAGCAGCCGATCGTCGCAGCTGCCCGTGATGGCCAGTTCGACATCGACGCGACGGTCGCCGGTGGCGGTCTCTCCGGCCAGGCCGGTGCCGTTCGTCACGGCATCTCCAAGGCGCTCACCTACTTCGAACCGGGCCTGCGTCCGGTCCTGAAGAAGGGCGGCTTCCTGACCCGCGACAGCCGTGTCGTCGAACGTAAGAAGTACGGTAAGGCCAAGGCCCGCCGTTCGTTCCAGTTCTCCAAGCGTTAATCGCTGGAAGACACTGCATTTTGGAAGGCCGGGTTCGCCCGGCCTTTTTTTGTTTCAGATCGGCAGCTCGGTCGTCGACTTCAACTCGCGCAGCACGAAGCTTGAAACCACCGTGCGCACATGCGGATTGCGCATGAGATAGCGCGTCATGAAGGCGTCATAGCTGTCGACGTCGTTCGCGCGGATCTTCAGCATGTAGTCGAAGGTTCCCGACAGCGCATAGCACTCCATAATCTCCGGCCGATCGCGGACAACCGCCGAGAAAGAGGCGATGGCCTCGTCATGATGATCCTCCAGCGTCACATGGGCGATGATGCAGAGTTTCAGATCCAGTTTCGACGGATCGAGCAGCGCCACCCGCTTGCGGATCACGCCGTCGGCCTCCAGTTCCTGCAGCCGGCGCCAGGCGGAGCTTTGCGACATGCCCGCGCTTTCCGCGAGCTCCGACAGCGACTGGCCGCTGTCGGCCTGAATCAGCCTCAGCAGCTTGCGCAATGGCTGGGAAGTTTCCTTCAAATCCGACGACATTTTGAAATTTCCTCCCGCATCAGCGGCTTCCGCCGGCAACTGTGAAACAAATACTCGCTCCATTCGCGATACAATTGCAACAACCGGATGTTTTGACGAATGAGGAGACGTCATGCCCAAGGAAAGCAGCTACACCGCGAAACTGCCGGAGCCCGATGGCAGCTACCACTACACGCCCGAGGAAGATGCGATCTGGGGCGAACTTTACCAGCGACAGATGGCACTGCTCGCCGACAAGGCCTGCGACGAATATCTGGAGGGCGCGCGCAAACTTGGCCTTGGCCCTGACCGCGTGCCGCAGTTGCAGGACGTCAACCGCCGCCTGCAGGAAACCACCGGCTTCGGTGTCGAAGGCGTACCGGCACTGATCCCGCCATCGCGGTTCTACGAACTTCTGTCTGAGGGCAAGTTTCCGCTCGCAACCTTCATCCGCAGGCGCGAACACATCGACTATATCGAAGAGCCTGATATTTTCCACGAGGTCTTCGGCCATTGCCCGCTCCTGACCAACCAGAGCTACGCCAACTTCGTCCGCCGCTTCGGCGAAAAGGCCGTCGCACTTGGCAAGGGTTATTCCTGGCATATGTTCCGGATCTTCTGGTTCACTGTCGAGTTCGGACTGATCAACACGCCGCAAGGTCGGCGCTGCTTCGGTGCCGGCATCGTGTCGTCGCCGAACGAGACCCGCACGGCGATGGAGCCGTCGGCGAGTGAATTTCGCCCCTTCGACCTGATGACGGTGCTGCGCACCCCCTATCGCATCGATATCGTCCAGCCGATCTACTACGTGATCGACAGCTTCGCGCAGCTCGAGTCCATCATCGAAGAGGACATCGGCGCGCGCATTACCGAGGCCAAGGCGCTGGGTGACTTCGCGCCGACCTTCGAAGCCAAGGCGTCCTGACAGCATTACAGCGCCGCGCGTCAAATATGACGCGCGGCGCTGTAA